>Ga0265356_1000063_pt1 | contig 17472 bp, 13 predicted proteins | sample NZE4metagenome_FD_189075 | JGI IMG/M metagenome (GOLD analysis project Ga0265356, IMG submission 189075) | Rhizosphere microbial communities from Maridalen valley, Oslo, Norway - NZE4 | ecosystem: Host-associated > Plants > Roots > Rhizosphere > Soil | place: Norway: Oslo | collected 2017-09-15
CTGGCTTCGAATTTGAGCGCGACCTCGACGCCGCGGCTTTTGCGGTCCACTATCCCGTGAACTGGCCGGGCGGCGGGACCGGCAGCGCCGCGCCCGAGCCTCGCTTCTCGGAAGTGTTTGTCGGCAAGTTCGACGGCGGGAAGCTGGGCGTCTATCTGAAGGAGCACGCGCAATCGATAGAGAACTATCAATCGGTGGACATTTTCACGATTCCGCTGGAAGGGCGGTCATTCCGGGTTGCGATTCTGGGGGTGGATGCGGTGGCGGGTTCCAATCACGACGATGCGGCCGTGATCCGCGGCATGGTGGACCGCTCGCGGCGGCTGGCGTCTCCGTTTGGCGGGCCGGCCTTGCTGCGCCGGTATTACAAGCGGGTGCAGTTTGACAGCCCGGCGTGGCTGGTGGCGCATGTGCAGCCTGCCGCGCCGGGGTTCGGCGGATGGGGCGACGTTTTTTCGAAGCCTGCGGATCTGGTGATCTCCGCCGGCTACAATCCGCTGCATCTGCCGCTGCACACGGGCGCGCTGCATCTTCGCGCCGAAGCTCTGACCGGCAGCGCGGACGATGCGCTCGCCATCACCGACAAGCTCAAGACGTATTTGACTATTTTTCACGCGGCCGAAGGTTCCGCGGGCGGGTCCGGTACGGACGCGGATGTGAAGGCTCTGTTTGACAGTTTGCAGGTGCGGCAGGAGGGCGACCGCGCCACGCTCAACGCCGCGATTCCGCAGGGGTTCTTGAAAAAACTGGTTTCAGAACCAGCGGCGATGCCGACCAAGCCACCCCCGCAACCTACTTCTTCATCCGCCCAGCACTGATGAGCATCCGGCGCTGAACCCGTTTTGGCCTGAAACTAAATCCTGCCCAGCGCGTCTTATCTTTGTGGATGTCAAATGCTGGTTGACTGTCTTGCGCCGCGGCAGTACAGGTACAATTAAATAGCAATGTCGAGTCTCCCACTACCAATTCTTGCTTTCTTCGCCGGCCTGGCTTCGTTCCTTTCGCCGTGCGTGCTGCCGCTGGTGCCGGGATACGTGTCGATGATCTCGGGCGCGGGGCTGGATGAGCTGAAGGCGTCGCAGGGTCAGCTCAAACGGCGGGTGATGATCAACTCCATTGCGTTTATTTTGGGATTCTCGGTGGTCTTCATCGCACTGGGGGCAGCGGCGACCGGGCTGGGCCAGGCAATTGGTCACTACCGCTCGATACTGGCCCGCGAAGCGGGCGTGCTGATCATCCTGTTCGGGCTGCACATGACGGGGCTGGTGACGATCAAGGCGCTCTACAGTGATGTGCGGCTACATAACGTGAAGGGCAGCAGCACGATATGGGGATCGTTCGCGATCGGGTTTGCGTTCGCGTTTGGGTGGACGCCCTGCGTGGGGCCTATTCTCTCCGTGATTCTCGGTTTTGCCAGTACCGAAGCGTCGGCGTTGAAAGGAGTTCTCCTGCTGGCGACGTATTCCCTGGGGCTGGCTGTGCCGTTTCTGATGACATCGCTGGGCATTGGAGAGTTCCTCAAGTTCTACAGCCGTTTCCGGCGTCATATGCATGCGGTAGAAGTGGGCAGCGGAGTGGTGTTGATTGGTTTGGGAGAGTTGCTGGTTTTCGACCGCTTCACCTTGATCGCAAACTGGCTTGCTCCTCTTAGCCGGTTTGAGATCTGGCTGGAAGGCGTGTTCACGCATGGCAATCCTGTTGCGGTTGCAGCCGGCGCGGTTGTGGTTGCTGCGGTGCTGTATGTTGCCTATCGCCTCACGCGGCGACCAAGGGCATCGAAGCCGGAAGCGGTGAGCGCTGACGGCTCGCAGGCCGAAAGCTTAGTGACCGGGCCCAGCACGACGGAAGCAGCGGCGGCGCAGCCGAGTGCCCCTGCGGTGCGTTCTGCGCGCAATCCGCTAGCGCTGGTGGTCGCAGCGGTGGTGGTGGCCGGGATGCTTTACTTCGGCATGCACGTGGCGCGCAGAGACGGCCGCCCGCATTCTACCGCGCCAACTTCGGCTCCCGACTTCACGCTGGAATCGCTTGACGGCAGGAACATACGTCTCTCCGATTGGCGCGGGAAGGCGGTGCTTCTCAATTTCTGGGCGACGTGGTGCGTTCCTTGCAAAATTGAAATGCCATGGTTCGTGGAACTGCAGAATCAGTATGGCGCGCAAGGCCTGCAGATTGTCGGCGTCGCCATGGACGACGCCAGCAAGGAAGACATCGCCAAGTTCGCCAAAGATATGGGCGTGAACTATCCGATCCTGCTCGGCAAGGAAGCGGTGGGCGATCAGTATGGCGGAGTTCCGGCGTTGCCGGAAACTTTCTTCATCGGCCGCGACGGAAAGATCGTGGATAAGATTCTGGGGCTCAGGGGCAAGGCCGACATTGAGGACGACATCAAGCGGGCGCTCGACACGGAGTCAGGTGCGACCCAGGAGCCTGCCGCTTCGGCGAGTGCGGTGGCGGCTCCGGGGAGTGTTCCGAAGTAACGTGCATTGCGCGACCCGGTGCCCTACTATTCTTTTGATGCGCCAGCCGTTCCCGTGCTGTCTGCGTGGCCCTAGAATTGGCAACAGGAAAGCGGAAGGGATCGCTCAAGATTACGTACATAAGATTGTGTGAACACGATTGTGTGAACACGATTGTATGAACCTGGAATGATATTACGCAGCGATAAGTCGAGACTCGTGGCCCTGGTGCCTCTATTGGCGCTGTCGTTCGCGATATTACTCGCGGTATTGCTCGGGAGCGCAGCCCTCGCGCAATCAGGAAAAACGGCGCCGGTCGTCACACCTCTAGCCGATGCACCATCAGTGCCCACGCCCGCGCCTGCGCCTGGTGGAAAGGTGCCTTCGGTGGTGATCGCGCCGGTGCCGCTGGTGACCGCGCCTCGGGCCGCGCAGACCATGGTGAATCTGGATTTCCGCGTGCCGCACGGCTATCACATCAATTCCAACACACCCAAGTCTGAGTTTCTGATTCCTACGGCTTTGAAGATGGACCTGCCAACCGACATCATTCTGGGCAAGATCAACTATCCCGCGGGGGACGATTTAGCTTTCCCTTTTTCTCCCGACGAAAAATTGAACGTCTATACCGGAGACTTCAGGATTGTGGTGGCAGTGCATCCGCTGCTCTCGGTGACGCCCGGCAAATATGTGATGCACGGCGTTCTCCGCTACCAGGCCTGCGACAATTCCGCCTGCTATCCGCCGAAAACCGTGCGCGTGGAATTCGATGTGAAGGTGGTAAAAGAACCGGCTACGCACCACGCCAACCCCGCGCAGAGCCCGCACGTGCATAGCTAGAGGTCAGCGATCAGCTCTTGGCTCTCAGCTTTTGGCTCTTGGCAAAACCGCAAGCTTTTTGACCCACGCACATTCATCCCCTAGGATTCTCTTCTCATGAAGCGATTGTTTCGGCTGATTCTCACGCTGGTTGGGCTGGGGGCGATCTGTTGGGCGCAGTCGTCATCGACGAATCGGCTCTACCTCGATGATGTCACTGTGATCGACGCAACTGGCGCTCCCCCGCAACCGCACCGCAGGGTAATTGTGCGCGACGGCCGCATTGTTGGAATTGTCCCTCGCGAGGAACTGGGGAAAGCGAGCGAGAACCTTGCCGGTACATGGGTAGACGGCAGGGGCAAGTTCCTGATCCCCGGGCTGTGGGATATGCACGTGCACATGGTTTTCGGAGACTGGTTCCCGCGCGCCAAGGAAATCACGCTGCCGCTGTTCATCGCCAATGGCATCACCGGCGTCCGCGACATGGGCGGGGAACTGGATGTGCTTCAGCAGTGGCGTAAAGAAATTACGACAGGGACTTTGCTGGGGCCGCGCATGGTGATTTCCGGACCCATGCTCGATGGCCCGCAGCCGCGTTTTCCCAGTTCGGTCGCGATCAAGACTCCGGAAAACGGCCGCCGCGCGGTCGATGATCTGAAGCGGCGGGGGGCGGACTTTATCAAGCTGCAGTCGCTGATTCCGCGCGATGCGGTCTTCGCCATCGCCGATGAGGCGCGCAAACAGCGAATTACGTTTGTGGGCCACGTGCCGGATGCGGTGCGCGCGTCCGAGGCGTCGAACGCGGGGCAGAAGAGCTTTGAGCATCTGATCGGAATTTTCGAAGGCAGTTCGCCGCTGGAAGATGAGTTTATAAAGGGCGCAAAAACCGAGAGCAAGTTTCTTTCGACTTACGATCCGGCGCGGGCGGAGGGGCTGTTTGCTTTGCTGGCGAAGAACCAGACGTGGCAGTGTCCCACGCTGGTGTGGGAGCGCGGAGGGAATCTGATCGACGAAAAAGACTTCGCGCACGACTCGCGAGCAAAATATGTGCCTGCCTACTGGAAAGACGTGACCTGGAAACGCTTCACCGATCAGGTCATGCATGAGTTCAACACCGACGATCTCGCTACGCGCAAACGATTCGTCGAAAAAGAGCTGGAAGTGGTGAACACGATGCACCGCGCGGGAATTCCATTTTTGGCCGGGACGGACACGCCCCCGGGCGTCTACATTTTTCCCGGTTTCAGCCTGCACGAAGAACTGCAGAGATTCGTGGCCGCGGGATTCACTCCGATGGAAGCGCTGCAAACCGCAACGCTAAACCCGGCGAAGTTTCTGGGCATGCAAGACCGGCTGGGTACGATTGAGGAGGGAAAACTCGCAGACATGGTCTTGCTCGATGCAAATCCGCTCGAAGACATCCGCAACACGCAGAAGATTGCGGCGGTGATCGTCAATGGGCGCTATTTGTCGCGGGCTGATCTGGACAAGATGCTGGCGGGGGTGGAGGCCGCGGCGAGAGAGAAGTGAGAGGGGCGTCTCCATTCCGATCCTTGCGAAAACGGTTTGTCATCGTGGGCAAAGCGAAGGACCTATGCAACCTGCGAAGATTGCACCGATCCTTCGGCGCGAAAAGCTGCGCCTCAGGATGACAAAATATGAACAGCTCTGCGCCCGCGTTCTAGTCGGTGCGTGGCGTCGCGCTAGCCAGCGCGAGAATCGCTCCGGCAAACAGCAGCGTGTCGAAAAAGTAGTTGAGCCCCTCAACTTTGACCGCGGTGCTCGGATCCAACAACGACGCGATCAGGATCGGCCCGTAGATGAACACGACCAGCAGCACAATCCAGGTCCCAAGATAAGTTGCCGCCATCCGCGTTTTCTTCGCCAGCAGAATGCTGGCCCCGGCCACGACAAGAATTGCGGCCGTGACATAGCCAATCAGCAACTGCCCCGGGATCCACGCGGGCATCAACTTTTCGAGCGGGATTCCGGGGCACGATGTTGGATGACGAAAAGTCTCGACGCCATAAAATGTGGCGGCGATCCCGACCAACACGCGGCCCACGATAATGAACCTGCGGCCTTGCTCGCGCAGGGCATTTCCCGCGAGAAGCCAGCCTCCGCCGCCGAACGCCATTTCGCGCAGGGTTAGAGTCCAAGAAAACCTGTTTCTGGGGTCGGCGAGAGTTCCGGGGATGTCCATCATCGCCACAAAAAGAAACATCATGGCCCCGAACAGCAGGCCAGACCAGCGCACCTGAATTTTTGTGGCGATGCTCAAGGACGCGGCCAGCAAGGCGAAGCCGACGAAATACGTCCAGAACAGGTGCCATGGGATGTACGAGGGCACAAGCGGCATGATGTCTCCTGCGTCCGAGAGATGCTCGGCGCCGAAGACCGCCAACGGGAGCGCGAAACACAAATTGCTCAAGACTACGATTTTGTCGAGGCCGCGGACCTGCGCGATGTCGCTCTTCACGGCCCACAGCGCAATCAGGAGAACTACGATGGCGGCGCCGCCCATCGAGGCCGGGATGCGGGAGAACTCAAGAAATATGGCGAGAATAGTTGGCTGCATTGGGGATACCAGGCGGAAGCTTGCGTCCGCTGCGCGAGCACTTTCTCCCGCGCGATGCGGTGCGGCAGATTGTACTACCGAAGATTTGCTGAGGATATCTGCTTGTGACAGGCTGATGTTTGAGGCTGACGAGCGTCCGGATTTCGCTTGTCGGCTGACATTTCGGCGGACCGGCTTAGGCTCTGTGAGCTCGCGTTCGCTCGCGGTTTCGGTTTAAGAGCAAAGTGGAGCGGGTCTGGCGATTACGTTGCCGGCACACCAATCCACAATGCAAAGGTTGCACTTGTTGCAGAAGGAAAGAAGGCTCTGCAGTGCTCCCGATTCTTTAGGCAAGCGGGAAAGCCCAAGGTCGACAATGATTCCTTCGGCCCGGCGGCCGTACAGAAACGCGGACGGACTCAGTCGACAGGCAAAGCCGCCCTTTACGATCTGCTCGCGCTGCGGAGTCCCGATTGTGCCAATCCTGAGCCGCTCGATCGGATCATGTGGAATGGAATCGATCAGGCCATATGAGACGCGGCCGGGATACAGCCCGTCGGGTCGTTCCTTTCGGAGGTAGACGCTGTTGAACCCAGAGCCCGTCCAATTGGCGCGCTTGAAAGCCTCGACTTTGGCCAGCTCGCGGTCCACCTGAGCCAGAGCGGGTGCCGGAATGAACTCAATCTGTCTCCAGTCGTCTTCGTGAAGACGAAAGGCTTCGCCGCCATCGTTGCCTGCGTTCGGAATCGTCTCTGGGGCTGCGTCGCAGATCGTGGGTAGCGAGAAGAGTATCGAGCGAAGGCCTTCGGGAAGCGGCATCAGCTCTTCCCGCCTTGCTTCTTTTCCACCCTGGCCCACGCGTCTTTCAACGCCACGGTGCGGTTGAAAACCGGCTTCCCTGGCTTCGAGTCGGGATCGGCGCAGAAATATCCCAGGCGTTCGAATTGATAGCGAGTACCGGGCGCGGCACTCGCCAGTGACGGTTCCACCTTCGCATCGGAGATGATCTCCAGCGAGTTTGGGTTGAGATTGTCGAGAACATCTTTCCCCAGTTCCACGTCGCTGGGATTTTCTTTGGTGAATAAATTCTCGTAAATGCGCACCTCGGCATCGACCGCGTGCGCGGCTGAGACCCAGTGGATGGTCGACTTTACTTTTCGGCCGTCGGGAGAGTTGCCGCCCTTGCTGGCGGGGTCATAGGTGCAGTGGACTTCGATCACTTCGCCTTTGTCGTTTTTCACCACGCTGGTGCAAGTCACGAAATAGCCGTAGCGCAGGCGAACCTCGCGTCCCGGCGAAAGACGGAAATATTTTGGCGGAGGAACTTCGCGGAAATCGTCCTGCTCGATGTAGAGCACGCGCGCGAACGGAATCTTGCGCGATCCTGCGCTCTCGTCTTCGGGATTGTTCACCGCGTCCATTTCGTCGACCTGATATTCCGGATAATTATCGATCACAACTTTCAGCGGACGCAGCACGGCCATCACCCGCGGAGCGCGCTTGTTCAAATCCTCGCGCACAAAGTGCTCGAGCATGGCCAGCTCGATCGAGCCGGTGGTTTTCGAGACGCCGATCGAAGCGCAGAAATTCCGGATCGCCTCCGGCGTGTAACCGCGGCGTCGAATGCCACTGAGAGTCGGCATGCGCGGATCGTCCCAGCCACGCACCCGGCCTTCCTGCACCAGTTGCAGCAGCTTGCGCTTGCTCAGCAGCGTGTAAGTCAGGTTGAGCCGGTCGAACTCGATCTGCTGCGAAGGAAAAATCCCCAGCTGCTGGATGAACCAGTTGTAGAGCGGGCGATGGTCCTCGAATTCCAGCGTGCACATGGAGTGCGTGACTTTTTCGAGCGAATCCGACTGCCCGTGCGCGTAGTCATACATGGGATAAATGCACCACTTGTTGCCGGTGCGGTGATGCTCGGCATGCAGGATGCGATACATCACGGGATCGCGCATATTCAAATTCGGCGACGCCATATCGATTTTGGCGCGCAGCACGCGCGATCCGTCGGGGAACTCGCCGGCGCGCATGCGCTCGAGCAGGTTCAGGCTCTCCTCCACCGAGCGATTGCGATAAGGGCTATCTTTCCCAGGTTCGGTCAATGTGCCGCGGTACTTGCGAATTTCTTCTGCCGATAGATCATCGACGTAGGCTTTCCCGTCTTTGATCAGCTTGATTGCCCATTCGTAGAGCTGATCGAAATAGTCCGAGGCGTAGAAAAGACCGTCCCAATGGAAGCCGAGCCACTGCAGGTCGGCCTTGATCGACTCCACATATTCGGTTTCTTCTTTAGCGGGATTGGTGTCGTCAAAGCGCAGATTCGTATGCCCGCCGAACTCGGCGGCCAGGCCGAAGTCGAGGCAGATGGCCTTGGCATGGCCAATGTGGAGATAGCCGTTCGGTTCAGGAGGAAAGCGGGTTTGCACGCGGCCCTGATACCTGTTGGTCTTCAGGTCGTCGACAATAATGTCGCGGATAAAGTTGGATGGGCGAGACTCGGGCGCGGCGCCGGGCTCCGGTTTCGCGTCGGGAGGATTCATAGCTTTGATCTTATCGCAAGAAAACTCGGGCTGGGCTCGGCTTCGCGACTCCGACGAGCTAGTGGAGGGGCGGAGGCCTCGTCCGCCCTGGCCGTGGCACGGCTCTGGGTGGATGCCTCTGGCGCAGTTCCCCGGACCAGGGCGTCCGGGGCTCCATTCGGCTTTGGGGAGGCGCGGGCAAGAGGGCCCGCCCCACACGATCCTTGGGCTTCACCGCACGCCGACGGACGCGATTCCCGACGCGGCAGAAGCTCGCTTCCGCACATGCCGCAGGAACACCCAGGTCTGTACGATCGCGGAGATGCACACTCCGAACCACGCGCAGGCGATGCTGACCAGGATCGACAGGTTCACGATCCCGGCGAGTTTGAAGTATTTTGGCGAATCCCGCACCGCATCCTGCAAGACCACGAAGGGGTACGCGCTGGGCGTCTTGGCGAGGGCCTCGATCATATAATTCAGCAGGATCAGCACCAGCGCTGACTGCAGCAGCTGGCTCAGGAGCGGAAACCAGGTCCACTGCGGCCGCGCCAGGATGATGCCTGACCTCAACAGAGCAACCACGCTGAGCAAAACAAACGGAAGGTAGAACGTGTGGAGCAGGGGGGTCGCTCTCAGAAGCGCCGCTGCCGGACCGAGAATCAGCACCGGGTATTTTGGCAGCAGCAGCAGCCAGACCAGACCGAAGACGTTAAATCCGAATTGGCAGACCGCCTTGAGCGGGGATGGTTTGCGCTCGCCCGTGCGGACCGGCGGCAGCTTCAGCGGATCCCACTTGATTTCTGCTCCCAGGTGCGTGTTTGTGCGTTCGATAATTGCGAACACCAGCGTGATGATGCCCGCTGCCATGAACAGGCCGGACCACAGGTCGCCGAAAGTGTTGAACACAGCCGATGCCCAGTCACCGCCGCTATTGGCCAGGTTTACCGGCCCGACGATGATGACGAATACGGGTACCAGAATCCACAGGAGCACCATCTTTAGGTAAATTCGTAGATCGGGAACAAAGCGGGCCCGATCAGGTGCCGTTGCGGCGCGATCCGCCCGGCAACCATCATCGGACTGCCGCAGCGCTTCAGGATCGCCGCCATCTCGGCCTTGTCAAGGGGGTGGCCGAGTTCCGTTTCCTTGTCCTCGATCTGACAGCGGAGATCCTCTCCCAGCTCGGCGATCAGGTCATCCTGCCGATGCGATTTCGGCAGCCAGAAGCGGACGGCCTGCAGGTAGCGATCGATCAGTTCCGCCGAGTTCCTCGACCAAGACGAATCGCGGCTGGATGTTTTGCTCATAGTGGCGCCTCTTGACTATGCTTCTTGGAGAATTTTGTTCAGTGACGCGTTGATGCTCTCCCACTCCGCAAGCAATTGCTTAAGGATCAACTCCCCTTCCGCCGACAACCGGTAAAAGCGCTTGTTGCGCTTATCCTCTTCGCGCCATTGGCTCACCAGCAGGCCCTGCGTCTCCAGCCGCCGCAACAGCGGGTAAAGCGTGCCTTCATCGATGGCCAGACCATCATCCGCCAGAGCCTTGCGCAGCGTGTAGCCGTACTGCTCGCTCCGCAGCTGGGCTAGCACCGCGACAATCAAGCATCCGCGCCGCAGCTCCATCCGCAGGTTTTCGAACACTTCCGAGCTCTGAGTACCAGTCGCCATATAGTATGCGATACACACTATATATCACACAGTATAGACCGTCAAGTATTTTCTTTCACCCACCGGCTGGTGAGGACGGCGCCTCGCCGTCCGCCTCTCCAGCGGAATCGCGCAGCGAAAAAATCTTTCCCATAGATGTTCGAGTGGTGTATGCTCTCTTCACCTAGGTGTTCGAGTGGAAGAGGGCAATCATGGGGAACAAACCGACGAGCGGAGAAATGGTTCAGGGCACGCTGGATATGCTGATCCTGCGAACGCTGGTTACCGGGCCCGCGCACGGTCACACCATCGCGCACGTCATTGAGCACGCCTCCGAAAATGTTCTGGAGGTGGAGCAAGGATCGCTCTACCCGGCGCTGCACCGGCTCGAGCATCGGGGCTGGGTCAGCTCTTACTGGGGTGCCAGCGAAAACAACCGCAAAGCAAAGTATTACAAGCTGACGGCCGCCGGAAAGAAACAGCTGACGGCCGAAACCAACCGCTGGCGGCTGGTGGTCGGGGCGATCGGCCGCATTCTGGGCGAAACCGCCAAGTAACAAGGGACAGGAGGGAAACCGTGAATCTCAAGCGGTTCTTCAGACGGTCTCAGGAAGATGCCGAGTTGTCGCGCGAGCTCGACGCCCATCTGGCGCACGAGATTGACGACAACCTGGCGCGAGGCATGAACCCGGAAGAAGCGCGAAGGCAAGCCTGTTTAAAATTGGGCAACCCGCTCCCCATCCGCGATGCGGTTTGGGAAACGAATCGCATCGCGTGGCTCGAAGACACCTGGCGCGATTTCGGCTACGCCGCGCGAACTCTGGCAAGAACTCCCGGTTTCACCATCATCGCCGCATTGGTGATGGCGCTCGGCATCGGCGCGAATACTGCAATCTACAGTTTTCTCGACTCGCTCCTGCTTCGCTCCTTGCCGGTGTCGGATCCAGAATCTCTGGTCGTGCTGAACTGGTACTCCAACGCCTCACGGAAAGATTCTGTGATGCAGTCGATGAGCGGCAGCACCTATGACGATGCCGAGCACGGGTCGACGGGCGGCATTTTTCCTTATGCTGTCTTCGATCTTTTCCGGGAGAACAATCCAGCCTTCTCGGATGTGTTCGCCTACTGCCACACCCGAGAAGTGCGAACCTTGAACCTAGCCATCCAGGGCCATGCCGGGATCGCCAGCGGAGAACTGGTATCGGGAGCTTACTTCCAGGGGTTGGCCGTTCGTCCCGAAGCCGGGCGGCTGATCATTCCCGGCGACGATCGCACCGGGGCCGCCGGGGTGGTTGTGGTCAGCCATGCGTTCAGCGAAAAGCGTTTCGGAACCGCTGCCAACGCTGCCGGGCAATCCATTCTGATCAACAATCTGGCTTTTACCGTGGTTGGTGTTGCGCCGCCGGGATTTTTTGGCGTCGATCCGGCCTGGGTTCCCGACGTCTATCTGCCGATGCACACCAATCTCTTGCTCGGTGCCAACGACCCTTTTGGATTTCAAGCCGCGGATTACCTCGACAACAACTATTACTGGCTCGAAATCATGGCGCGCCTGCGACCGGGCGTCAGCCTGGCACAGGCGCAGGCCGCGATGGCTCCGCGATTTCAGCAGTGGGTGGCGACCACCGCCCACACTGACGGAGCGCGCGCACATCTTCCTACCCTGGCGCTCAAGGAAGGGGCAGCAGGACTTGACACTCTGCGCCGCAGGTTCTCGAAACCGCTATTCGTGTTAATGACGCTGGTGGCGTTGATCCTTGCGATCGCGTGCTCGAACGTCGCCAATCTGCTGCTGGCTCGCGCCGCGTCGCGCCAACGTGAAATCGCGCTCCGTATGAGTGTAGGCGCGGGACGGCTCAGGGTAATCCGGCAACTACTGACCGAAAGCATTCTGCTGGCGGCTCTGGGAGGCGCGCTGGGTGTGCTGGTGGCTGTGGGGGGGATTCGCTTTCTTAGCCTGCTGCTGGCCGGCGGTCCCGCCGATGTCACGCTGCACGCGGAGCTGAACTGGCACGTGCTCGCTGTAGCCGCCGCGCTCTCGCTGCTCACTGGTGTGCTGTTCGGCCTGGCCCCGGCGCTCGAGTCCACGCGTCTCGACCTGGTCTCCGCGCTCAAGGAAATTCGGGCGAGCCAACCCTACGCGCGCGACGCGTCCTCGCGCTCCCGCTTCGCGCGTGTCAGTTTCGCGCCTATCGGTGTCAGTCAGGTTCTGCTGGTCGGGCAGATTGCGCTTTCTCTGCTGATGCTGGTCGCAGCGGGGCTGTTCGTGCGCACGCTGTCAAATCTGCAATCGGTGGAACTCGGATTCAATCGCGACAACCTTCTTCTGTTCCAACTGAACGCCCGGCAAGCCGGCCACCGCGACCCGGAGATCGCGGATTTTTACGCCCATCTTCGCGAACAGTTCGCCACGATTCCCGGCGTGCGCGATATCTCCCTGGAGGAATACTCCCTCCTCGCAGGCGAGAACGCAATGCCCATCAGCCTGCCCGGCTTGCCTCCCCGCCCGGAGACACGCTACACCACCGTCGGACCGGATTTCATGGCCACGATGCAAATCCCGATCCTGGCCGGCCGCGACATCGAAGCGCGCGACCATGCGGGCTCTCAACTGGTTGCGGTCATCAACGAACGATTCGCCAGAATAAATTTCCCCGGCCAGAATCCGGTCGGCCACCACCTGATTTTGTGGAAGGATGACGAGGAAAAGACTCGCGAGCGCGATATGGAGATCGTCGGCGTCTCGAAGGATGTGCGCTACGGCGACCTGAAGAGCGAGATCCCGCCGCTGGTCTACCTCCCCTACGACCAGGGCTACCCGCAGCCGAACCAGATGACCTATGTCCTGCGTACGTACGGCGATCCGCTCAGCTTCGTCAACTCCGTGCGCGAAGTGGTGCGCCAGGCCGATGGCCGCATAGCCGTCTCCGATGTACGAACCCAGACTGGAGAGATTAACGACGAGATCCACCAGGAGCTCGTGCTCGCCGACCTGTGTTCGGCCTTCGCCACGCTCGCCCTGACCATCGCCTGCGTCGGCCTTTACGGCACCATGTCCTACACCGTGGCCCGCCGGACCGGAGAGATTGGGATTCGCATGGCGCTCGGCGCGCAACGCAGCGTCGTCGTCTGGATTGTGCTGCGTGAAATCCTGGTGTTGGCGGCCGTGGCAATTGCAATCAGCGTGCCGCTGGCTTTAGGCACATCCCGGTTTGTCGAGTCGCTTCTTTTTGGCATGAAGCCGAACGATCCGCTGGCCCTGACGCTGGCAGTCGTAATTTTGCTCAGCGCCGCGCTTCTGGCTGGGTATGTGCCTGCGCGCAGGGCGTCTAGAATCGATCCGATGAATGCGCTTCGGCACGAGTAGCGATTGGCCAGTTCTAGACTCCCGCCGAAACCACCTGTCCGGGAGCAACCGCCGATTGCGCCCCTGCCGACGTCTCGACCGTAAACGCATCCCGCTCCGCGACGTGCTTGCGGTAGTGTACGTGCCGCCAGCGCGTCATCTCGACCAATGGTTTCCACACGGGGTTTACCAGGTCGTGTTTGATCAGCAGGTGCCAGAAGCGGTTCGAACGTTTGTAGAGATACGACATGGCGAGATAGAGCGGGATGGCCTGCAAGTCTCTCCATGTTTCGACTCTGGGACGCCGGCGCCAGATCGAGGCGTGCGAGAACAGCCGCTGGTAGATCCACGCGTAGCCGAGTTCCAGTTCTTCGGGCGTCATGTGCTTTGGCTGGAAGACGGCGTGGCCGGTGTCGTAGAGCGTCCAGTCGCGATGCAGAATGCGGCCTTGCGCTTCCATCTGCTGAAACAGCGGGGTCGCGGGATAGGGCGTGAGAATGTGAAACGTGGCGCATTCGAGGCGATTCTCTTCGATCCAGTCGGCCGTGCGTGCGAAAACATCTTTGCGGTCATGGTCGAAACCGAGGACGAACGATCCATTCACCTGAATGCCATAGTCGTGCAGCATGCGCACGCGCCGCGCGTAGTCGGAAGTCTTCGGCGTTTTCTTGTGCGCGTCGGCGAGGTTGTCGTCGGAAAGAGATTCAAACCCGACGAAGACGCCGGTGCATCCGGCGAGCGCCATGTGGCGAATCAAACTGGGATCGTCGGTGACGTCGATGGTGACCGCGGCGCTCCAGATTTTGTTGATCGGGCGCAGCGCCGCGCACAACGCGTGCAGGTAGTCGCGGCGGGAGCCCAGGTTGTTGTCGATGAAGACGGCATAGGGCTGGTCGTCTTTCAGAAACTCGTCAACCACTTGTTGCGGATGGCGCATGCGATACGGCATGCGCAGTCCGTCGGTTGCGAGATAGCAGAAGCCGCAGCGGTTGTGGCATCCGCGCGTGGCGATCAGGCTGGTCGTGGTGAGAAAACTGTGGCGCGGAAGAATCGAGCGGCGCGGCGGAGGATCGTCGCAATAATTGTTCTCATAGGTGGCCGCGTAGCGTGGCTGGAGAGAATTATTTTCGAGGTCGCGCAGGATCCGCGGCCAGAGCTGGACGCCGTCGCCGAGCGCCAGGGCATCGGCGTGCGGCGCACATTCGTCGGGACAGGACAACACATGCAGCCCGCCGAAGATTACTTTCACGCCGCGGGCACGATACCAATCTGCGAGTTCGTAAGCCCGACGCGCAAAGGTGAGATGCACCGTGATGCCGACCACCTGCGGCAGCGGACGGAAGGGCGGGCGGCCGTCCAGCAGATTCTCATCCCAGTAGTCGACGCGCCAGTGCGCGGGCGTGGCCGCGGCGAAGCTGGTCAACGCCAGCGTGGGCGTGAGAACGTGTTTGCCGAAGCTGGCGTTCGCATCCTTGGCGTAGAACGGGTTGATCAGCAGCGCATAGTGCGGCTCGATTCCGTTTGCAGGTTCGTTGGGATCGAGAGCTGGAGCGGTGGTCATTTCCGGGGGGATCCAGCGTTTCTTGACGGAGTGAAGGAAGGGTTCGTCGGGTGCGATCATGAATGTACTTTATCTTACAAAGTACTTCATGTCAACCGGGAGGCTGGTCGTCGCCAGCGATAGCAAATCACGGGCCCTGGTCATGCTGAGCGGAGAACGGCCCGCGCGCAGCGAAGGTCGTTTGCAGTCGAAGCATCCCTACCCGCTGCTGGGCCGCGGTCCGAGGAGGTTCTCGAGAGCTTCGGGGGAAACGCGGCGGAATCAGACCGCTGTGGTCGCCATAGGGATGCTTCGACTCCGCAGTGCCGATCGCGCTGCGATCAGCACCGCTCGCTCAGCATGACAAGGCCGCTGACCGCGGGATGATAAAAATCGAGTCCGGGGCGACAACGGTCGCTGTTAGCCCATCGTAAGCACGACTCTGAACCGTGCCCGGCCGCTGATCATCTGCTCGTAAGCTGCAGCGGCCTTCTCCAGTGGATACTTTTCAATCATGGGACGGACGCCGGTGAGAGAGCTGAAGCGCAGCGTGTCCTCGGAATCTTTGCCGGTGCCCGAGGCCCAGCCTTTGATCATGCTGCGTCCGCCGATGAGTTGGAGGGGCGTCACCGTGAGCGATTCAGCCCCCGCTCCTATCACCAGGAGCGTGCCGTTGGCGAGGAGACCATCCACGAGAGCGGAGATCGATTTCGAATCGGGCGCGGTCGCGAGGGCTATCTTGGCGCCGCCCAGTTTTTTCAGCGCCGGGCCGGGAGCATTGGCATTGGTGTCGATATATTCGTGAGCGCCCAGCTTCGTGGCCAGCGGCTGCTTGTCGGCGCCACGGCCGATGGCCACGGTGCGAAAGCCCATCTGGCGAGCGTATTGAATGCCGAGATGGCCGAGGCCTCCGATGCCCTGGATGGCTACCAGATCGCCGGCGCGGGCCCCGGAGTTGCGCAGCGCGTTGAAGACGGTAATTCCTGCGCAGAGCAGCGGCGCGGCCTCGGCGGCGGGTAAGTCATCGGGCATGGCGGCAACGGCTTCGGCGGGCGCAACCATGTATTCCTGATAGCCGCCGTCGAAGGAAAGCGCGGTGATTTTTTCGTTCCGGCAGTTGATGAAATCGCCGCTGCGGCAGGGCTCGCACTCGAAGCAGTGTCCGCCGTGCCACCCCAGGCCGATGCGCTGACCGGGCTTCCACAGCGTGACGTCGGCACCAAGGGCGTCGATGCGACCGGCAATCTCATGCCCCGGCACCCGCGGATACTGAATGCCTGGCCAGTATCCCTCCTTCACCAGGGCGTCGCTGTGACAGATGCCGCAGGCTTCAACTTTAATGCGCACTTGCCCGCGAGCGGGCTGCGGAATGGGACGCTCAACGAGTTCGAAATTTCCACCGGGCTTGCTGATCTGGACGGCTTTCATAGGAGACCTCTTTCGATATCGGGTTCAGAAATTTGTAGAGTGGATTGCGGTTGAGGAAGAGATTGGCTGCGCCGTTGAATCATTCGTACGCTAATAGATTAGGGACTGCGCCCCGGGATGCAACAAACTCTGCGGCAGCCTGCTATCCGACTTTTTGGATCGCCTGTTCGATCCGCTTAAGCGTGATGTCCTTGCCCAGCACTTCCAGGGTTTCAAACAGCGGCGGCGCGTTCTTGCGGCCGCAGACGGCTACGCGGATGGGTTGGAACATTTGTCCGGCTTTCACGCCTAACTCCAGGGCAGCGGCGCGGAGGACCTGATCCAGCGGGTTGTGCTTGAATTCGACGCTCGGCAATACCTCCTGCGCGCGCTTCAGAACTTTCAGTGCCATCGCCGCGTCTCCTTTCTGCGGGATGAGTTCGGCGGGGTCGTAGGGCGGCAGTTGATCGACGAAGAAGAAGTCGGCGGCCGTGAGCACTTCGTGGAGCAGCTTGATGCGCTCGCGGATCAGCGGCGTGATGCGCAGCATTTTTTCTGGCGAGAGGTTGAATCCGGCGGCGTGCACGATCGGCAGCAGGCGGGCGCTCAGGCCTGCGACGGACAGACCGCGGATATGCTCAGCATTGAGCCATACCGCTTTCGGATCGAACGTTTCCTCCGGCGTTGCGGCCGGTTCCTTGAAGTTCACCACCGCGTTCGAGCGGTTGATGCCTTCCAGCGAAAAAGCGTCCTGGAGTTCCTCGAGCGACATATTCTCGCGGTCGTTTTTCGGCGACCAGCCCAGCAGGCAGAGGAAGTTGATGAAGGCTTCGGGGAGAAATCCGGCGTCGCGGTAGGTGGTCACGCTCACGATCGGGCCGTGGCGGCGCTTGGAGAGCTTGGTGCCGTCCGGAGCCACCAGCAGCGGAAGGTGCGCGAACTGCGGCGGCGCTGCGCCGGCGGCTTCGAAAATCAGGATGTGTTTGAATGTATTGGTCAGATGGTCCTGCCCGCGAATGATGTGGCTGATGCGCAGGTCGGCGTCGTCGGCGCACGAGGCCAGGTGATAGGTGGGCATGCCGTCGGAACGCAGCAAGGCAAAGTCTTCGATGTCGGCGGCGGATTTCACCTGCTCGCCGTAAACGGCGTCCGTGAAGCTTACTGGCCGGGCACTCT
>Ga0265356_1000064_pt1 | contig 17470 bp, 21 predicted proteins | sample NZE4metagenome_FD_189075 | JGI IMG/M metagenome (GOLD analysis project Ga0265356, IMG submission 189075) | Rhizosphere microbial communities from Maridalen valley, Oslo, Norway - NZE4 | ecosystem: Host-associated > Plants > Roots > Rhizosphere > Soil | place: Norway: Oslo | collected 2017-09-15
CCGAGAGCGGTTCTTGCGGCGGCAGCGCGCGCTCCCATTCGGGCTCGCCGCGCCGCGATGCGATGAGATAGCGCATCGCGCCGACGAGCGGCACGCCGTCAAGCGCTGCCCGACGCCGGCCTAACTCCGAGGCTTGCGCCGCGTCTCCGCTTTCGAAGACGTTCTTCGCCAACTGCGGCCACAGGGCGACGCTGCCGGAGATGCATCCGGCAGCGCCGCGCTTTTTCGCTTCTGCCAGGCCGCTCTCGGAGCCGGGAAAGATCGACAATCCGGGGCGGCGTGCAATGATTTCGGCCTGCAGCTGCTCGTCGTTGGAGCTGTCTTTCATTCCAAAGATGCGGTCGTCCGACGCCGCGACGAGCCGATCGACGAGGCCGGCATGCAGCGCGACTCCGCTCATCCGAGGGAAGTTGTAAAGCAGCACGCTCTTGCGCGGCGCCTTCGCCGCAGCGAGCAGAGCATCGAAGAAGGCGGCGATTCCGTCGTCGGACGCTTCGCGATAAAAGAAGGGCGGCATGATCAATGCCGCCGCGAAGCCGCAATCGAGCGCCGCGCGTGTCAGTTCGACGGCGTCGTCGAGCGCTGCGGCGCCGGTCCCGGCCATCATTCGTGTCATCGGCAGGCCGCTCGACGCCAGCGCCTGCATGTAGACCACGCGCTGCTCGACACTCAACGACATCGCCTCGCCCGTCGTTCCAAGAACGTTGATTCCGTCGCAGCCATTCTCGAGCAACTCGCGATAATAGCTAGCGGCTCGAACGGGATCGGGCTGAAGGTCTGCGGTGACCGGCGTGACCGCCGCGGCCCAGATTCCGCCCACGACGCTCATCGCGGCGCGAAGGCATTCTTGAGAAAGAACGCGACGTTTGCGGGGCGCTCGGCTAAGCGACGCATCAAATACGGAAACCAAAACGCGCCGTACGGCACCGAAAGTCGCACGCGATATCCTCGCTCGACCAGGCCACGGGCGAGCGGTTCGGCGATGCCGTACAGGGTTTGAAACTCGAAACGGCCGCGTTTGGGCAATCCGCGGGCCGCGGCGAACTCTTCGATGCGAGCTACGAGGTCTGCATCGTGCGTCGCGATGGCCGTGTAGCCGTCGTGCGAAAGCGCGAGCTCCGCGAGCTTGACGTAGTTTTCGTCAACGTCGCGCTTGTGAGGAAAGGCGACGGACGCCGGTTCGAGATAGGCGCCTTTGACGATGCGCACGTTCGGCGCAAACGGCAGCATCGCGCGCAGATCCGACTCGCTGCGATAGAGATACGATTGCAGGACGAAGCCGGCGCAGCCGCAGCGCTCCTGGAGGGCGCGATAAATCCGCAAGGTTGCGTCGACATAACTGGATTGTTCCATGTCGAGCCGCACGGTGTTATTGGTCGCTTGCGCCTGTGCGGCGATGCGCGATGCATTTTCGAGCGCGAGCTGGTGGCTAATGTCGAGGCCGATGTGCGTTAGCTTAAAGGCGACGTTGCAATCGAGCTTTTCCCGTGCAAATGCTTGCAAGAGCCGGCAGTACTCGTCGGTCACGCCGCGCGCTTGCGCGGCATCGCGGATGCTTTCGCCGAGAAGCGTCGCCGCGACCGAGAACCCCCGCCGGTTCGCCTCGCGCGCAACCGGCAAGAAATCCGCGATGCTCTCGCCCGCGACGAAACGCCGCGCGCCCAAGCGCATGCCGTAGCGGGTCACGCCGCGGCGCACGAACGGATTATCGGCGGCCGCCAAGATTGCCGTTCGCAGGGGACGATCCAGCAGTTCGCTCATGCGATGTTGGCCCTTCGACTCGGCTCAGGGTGACACCGTTGGAATGGAGAATGGCGCCTGATGAAGCTGCCCTGGGTTCTTATCGCGGCGATTCTCGGCTCGACGATGCCCTTCATCGACAGCACGGCGGTCAACGTGTCGCTCCCCGTGCTTCAGCGCGAGCTTCACGCCACAACCGGCCAGACGCAATGGGTCATCGAAGGTTACGCGCTCTTCCTTTCCGCGCTGATTCTGCTGGGCGGAGCGCTGGGCGACCTCTACGGCCGCCGCAGGATCTTCACGTACGGCGTCGTGCTCTTCGCGGCGGCTTCCATCGCATGCGCGCTCGCCGGCAGTATCGAGATACTCATCGCGGCGCGCTGCGTCCAAGGTATTGGAGGAGCACTGCTGACGCCCGGCAGCCTGTCGTTGATCAGCGCCGCCTACTCGGGCGAACAGCGAGGACGCGCGATCGGCCTGTGGTCGGGTTTTTCGGCCCTGACCTCGGCCTCCGGTCCGATTATCGGCGGCTGGCTCACGCAGGAGTTTTCATGGCGATACGTCTTCATAATTAACATCCCGGTTGCGATCCTAGTACTCGGCGTACTCCAGTTGGGAGTTCCGGAGAGCCGCGACGAGTCGGCCGACCGGCGGATCGACGTCGTCGGCGCGGCACTGGCGACGATCGGACTCGGTTTGCTGGTGTACGGACTCATCGCGATGAACTCCGGACGCATCACTGCCGAAGCGGTCGGCACCACGATCGTTGGAATCGCGGTGCTCTGCGCATTCGTGCTTTTCGAGCGGCGCACGCCCGACCCGATGGTGCGTTGCGACCTCTTCGCCTCGCGAGATTTCAGCGCCGCCAATATCTACACGTTCTTTCTCTACACCGCTATCGGCGGCAGCCTCTATTTCGTGCCGTTCGTGCTCATCAACGTCCATCATTACTCACCCACACAGGCCGGCGCCGCGCTCCTGCCCTTCATCTTCATCATGGTCGTGGCATCGCGCTGGTCGGGCGGCCTCGTCGCACGGATCGGCACACGCAAGCCGCTGGTTCTCGGAGCGATCATCGCCGGTTTTGGATTCTTGGCCTATGCATTGCCGGGAAGCGACGGGTCCTATTGGACGACCTTCTTTCCGGCGGCGATTATCCTTGGATGCGGAGGCGCGCTCTTCGTTGCCCCGCTGACGACGACGGTGATGAACTCGGTTCCAACCGAACATTCGGGCGTTGCGTCGGGCGTCAACAATGCGGTCGCGCGAACTGCGGGACTGATCGGCGTCGCGGTTCTGGGCCTCGTCGTTACAACGTCGGCTTCGTACGTCGGTGGATTTCGCAGTGCCATGATCGCGTCGGCGCTTATTGCCTTCGCCGCGAGCGCCGTCGCCGCGAAAGGATTCGGCCGTTTCAAGCCCGCCACGCCCGCCAGCACCTGAGTGACACTTCGCTTACAAAGATCACACGTCGAGCTGCGAGAACGCTTTTTCGAGATCGCCGATCAGATCGCTCGTGGATTCGAGGCCCACGCTGAAGCGCACGAGGCGGTGATCGTAGGCCGGACGACCGGAAGCGCGTCCGATCGTGTACGCGACCGCAAGGCTCGTCGTCCCACCCCAGCTATAGCCGATTTCGAAGAGCTGCAACGCATCGACGAATGCCCCCACCGCTTCGCGCGTCGGCCCCGGCCGCAAGACGATTGAAAAGACGCCCGACGAGCCGAGGAAATCGCGCGCGTAGAACTCATGGCCCGGGCACGACGGGAGCGCTGGATGGAGGACTCGCTCGACTTCGGGGCGCTCGTCGAGCCAGTTGGCAATCGCCAGCGCGGAGCGTTCGATCGTGTCGAGACGTATGGCGAGCGTTTGCAATCCGCGTAGCGCGAGGCTGCAGTCGTCGGGCGACACGGCGGCCCCGATCACCTGGCGGGCATCCCCGAGCCGGCGGTAAAGCGCCTCGTCGCGTACCGTCACCGACCCGAGCAGCACATCGCTATGGCCGCCGATATATTTGGTAATCGCCTGCATCGTGACGTCAACGCCGAGCGCGAACGCGTCGAGCAACACTCCCGCCGACCACGTATTGTCGAGTGCGACCAATGCGTCGCGCCGATGCGCCGCCTCAACGATAGCCGGCAGGTCTTGCACTTCCATCGTGACCGAGCCGGGGCTTTCGGTCCACACCAGCCGCGTCTTTTCGTTGAATAAGTCGCCGATCTCGGCGCCGATTGTCGGATCGTAAAAGGTTGCGGTTACGCCGAATCGCGCGAGCAACGACGTAGTGAGCTGCCGGTTCGGACGGTACACGCTCTGAGGAACCAGAATATGATCGCCGGCTTTCAACAACGCAAAGTCGACGAGCGAGATCGCGGATTGTCCGCCGGGCGTGAGGATCGTGTGCCGCCCCGATTCGAGCTCGCAGATTCGCGCGGCAAGCTCGAGGGACGTCGGCGTTCCGTAGAGACCGTAGGTATACCCGGCGCGCTCCTGGTCCCAGTCGTCGGTAACGCTGGCCGCGTTCGCGAAGAGCGTCGTCGAGCCGCGGTAGACCGGCGTCGCAAGCGAACGATATCCCTGCGGAATGCGTGCTTGGGAGTGGAGAAGCCGCGTTTGCCAAGTGGTCATAGGGCGGCGCTTTCATTTACGCGGCCTGCAGGCCTCTTGGATGCTTGAAGCGATTGGGCGCAGAACTACCGGCGGATGGAAACGCAAGCCCTCGGCTACGCCGACGGCAATCCGCAGGATCGCATCCAGTTTTTCGACGCAAAACTGATTCTCAAGCCGGATTTCTTCGCGACGGTCCGCGGTTTTAAGATGTTTAGCGATATCGTCGCGGAGGCTGCCGGCAAGGTCAAGGGCGTCACCTACCAGCCGGCCGACCTCGCCAAAGCGAGGCCCCGCATCAGGGAGGTGATGTTTCTCGATACGGCCGACTTCCGACTCTACAATAACTCGTTCATCTTGCGCCGCCGTAACGACTACCAAGACGGCTTCCCCACCAGCGACCCCGAGGTCGTCTTCAAATTCCGCAACACGGATATGCAAAAGACGTCGTCAACCGACGTGCGACCGCAAATCGCCGGCCCGTACCGGACGAAGTTTAAGGCCGAAGCGCTCCCCCTCAAAGATGGTCCGGGCGGATTCCGCCTATTGTATTCGCACAACTGTATTTTTCCGATGAGCTCGGTGCACGGGGCGGACCGCACCAACCTGCGAGTCATCGCAAAGGCGCTTCCCGCGATCGCCGGTCTCGTCGGCGACCTGGAGGAGAAAGTCGAGTTGGTAAACTCCACGCTCGTCGAAGAGGTGCTGATGGATCTCGGACCGATCGATTTCGGAAAAGGCATGACCACGAAGTCGAACATCTCGCTTTGGCGTTCGCTCGGCAACCACCAGGTGATGTGTGGCGAGTTCGCCTACCAAGCGAGGTTCGATCGGCGCGAGGACGTGCACCAGCTCATCAAGCAACGCGTCGAAGAGCTGTTCATCAAGCTGCAGCAGGTTGCCACCGGTTGGCTCTTGCTCGGAACGACGAAAACCGGACTCGTCTACCAATTGAAAGGCAACCCGCCCCAAAGCCATGAGTGAAATTTCAATACTGGCGATCTTCGGCGTGTTTCTGCAGATCGGAGCAACGAGCTTCGGCGGCGGCGTCGTGGCCTATCTGCGCAGCGCGCTGGTTACCAAAAAGAAGTGGTTGACCGATACCGAGTTTCTCGAACTGATGTCGCTGAGCAACACGTTGCCGGGCCTGAATGCAACGAACATGGCGATCCTTGCGGGGCAGCGCTTGCGCGGAACGCCTGGCGCCGTCGCGGCAATGATCGGGATGTGTTTGCCGGCCCTGATTCTCATGACCGCTGCCGGATTCGCGTACGGCGCGGAAGGGAGCCGGCCGTTGGTCACGGCGATGCTCCGCGGCGTTGCAGCGGCGGCGACGGGGCTGATTGCGGCGACCTGGTATCAAATCGGAAAGAAGACGGTGAAAGGCTTTTACGAAGCATTCTTTATCCTGGCGGCGATCCTCGGCATCAACTACTTCAAACTCTCGGTGCCGATCGTGCTGCTCTCGGTCGGCGCAGTCTCGATCTTTGCCTTCCGGCCGCGTAAGCCCGGCGACCACAGAAAGGAGGAGCACGCATGGATCAGATCCCTGCAATAGCGGGGGTATTTGCGTACCTCTCGCTGCTGACGATCGGTGGCGGCATGGCGGCCTTTCCAGAAATGAAAGTTCTGGTCATCGAGACCCACCGCTGGCTCACGTATCCGCAGCTGATTCATATCTATAGCGTCGGCCAAATGTCGCCCGGCCCGAACATGATGATGGTTGCGACCATCGGCGAGCGCGTCGCCGGGATCCCCGGCGCGCTGGTTGCCGCGTTTGCATTCTTTGTGCCGACCGGCATCCTGACGTTAGCCGTCGGCGGCCTCTGGAAGCGGCTCGAGCAGTGGCCGTGGCGGGCGTCCATTCAGAAAGGGCTTGCACCCGTGGCGATCGGTCTTGCCGTCGCCGGCCTGATTACGTTCGGCAGAACCGCAGTGACCGGCTGGGTAACCGTGGCTGTCGCGCTCATCGTGTTCGCGGGTGCAATGCGCACGCGCCTCAACCCCGCGCTGTTGATTCTCGGAGGAGCGCTCGTCGGTGCGGTCGCTCTGCGGTAACACGGTAGCCTTTTCAACAGCATCTTTAGAAACTGGAGCACGCATGAAACATCCCTTACTTGGCCCGGCCCGGAGCGTGGTCGCGGCGCTGCTCACTCTCGTTACCTGGTTTGCACTCGGTTCGGCGCCGGCCGGCGCCACGGGCACCGTCATGGTTCGGCAGAGCGACGGACACCTCAACGTCTACCAAAAAGTACAACTCAAGGTCATCCACGATGCGCTGTTCGTGACGACCGCGGATGGAGAAGGTACGCTCGTCATTCACCGCGCCGCTTGCTCGTACCAGGGCGATCTCTTGGTCTGCTTTGTTACCAGTGCGACGCTCGTGCAAGCCGGCAAAACCAGTCCGCTCGATTTTCAGAGAGGTACGGCATACGTGAACGAGACCGATGCGCCGGTGCCGCTCAGTCTCTCGACAACGAAAGTGCCGGCTCGTAGCATCATGCTTACATTCACGACGGAGCGCGGGACGTACGTCGGCATAACCGGCCGCTTCGACGAGGTGGTGAAATGATGAAATACCTTTGTGTTCTGGCAGCCATCCTTATCGCGCTCGCACCGGCGGTCTCGTCGGCTGGGCGAGGCGGCGGTCGCGGTGGAGGCGGCGGCGCTCGCGCGGGTGGCGGCGCTCGCCCGTCGGGTGGCGGCGCACGGCCATCCGGTGGCGGCGGCTTCAATCTTTCGAGGGATACGGGTCGCGCACCGACGACTCGCCCGTCGCAGCCTGGGAATGGCAATCGCGGCGGTAACGTCAACAATGGTAACCGCAACAACAACGGCAACATCAGTAACGGCAACCGCAACAACAATGGCAACAACAATGGCAACCGGAACAACAATGGCAACATCAATAACGGCAGCCGCAACAGCAACAATATCAACAACGGCAATCGCACCAACATTAACGTCAGTGGCAATACGGTCATTCGGAATCCGGTCTACGTCAATAACGCGGCCTGGGGCTGGAACCACGGTGTGGCGTGGCGACCCGCCTACGGCTATTGGGGCGGCGGCTTTTGGGGCGCAATGGCGATCGGCGTCACGTCCGCGGCCGTCTTCGGGACGATCGCCTATAACAATCGCACCTATACCTCGTACCAGGTTCAGGCGAGCAGTCCCGGTGCCACATTTCTCTCGAACTACCAGCTCACGCAGGTTCAGTGCGGTCCGGCGGGACTCGTCGTCGTCTACGGCCCGGAGAACAGCGTAATCTGTGCCAACCCGAACAATCTCGTTGCGGCTGGGAACTACCAGCTAAGTACCGACACGTTGACGCTAACCTCGATGTAGGGGCACGCCGGCCCGGTGCTCGGAGGCTCTCCACCTCCGGCACCCATCGCGGCCCGGACGTCCCAAAGGATTGAACCGGACCTAAATGGGTATCCGCTCGATATGAAGATATATACGCCGAAGAAATGGGACCTCTCCGGACTAAACGGCATTTCCGATGGGACTCTCGAGATGCATTTCGGACTCTACGAGGGCTACGTTAAGAACACGAATCTGTTGAACGAGCGTCTGGGCTCGATCCGGCAGGCCGGTAAAGCCGCCGGGGCAGATCCGGCATATGCCGAACTGGTGCGCCGTCTGGGCTTCGAGTACAACGGCATGCGCCTGCACGAATACTACTTCGACAATATGGCCAAGGCCCCAGGCGAGATCGGGACTGGCCGGCTCTATAACGCCCTCGGTGAGGCTTTCGGCGGCTTCGGAGAATGGAAGAAAGATTTCATGGCGGTCGGCGGCATGCGCGGCATCGGTTGGGCGATCGCATACTGCGATACGACCAACGGGCAGATCACCAATCACTGGATCAGCGATCACGAGAACGGGAATCTAGCCGGCTTTGTTCCGGTCGTTGTGATGGATGTATGGGAACACGCCTACATTAAAGATTACAAGCCCTCCGACAAAGGGAAGTATGTCGAGGCGTTCTTTGCCAACGTCGACTGGAAGGCGTGCGAATCTCGGCTCCCGTGAACTGCTATTTCTTGCGGCACGGAGTTGCCGTCGAACCGAACGAGTGGACCGGGCCCGATTTCGACCGGCCGCTGACGCACGAGGGGATCGAGCGAATGAAATGCGAGGCGCGTGCAATCGCCGATCTCTCGCTGCGGCTCGACGTCATCGTTACGAGCCCGCTGCTGCGTGCACGTCAGACCGCCGAGATCGTGGCCGATCGCTTGAAGCTACGCGACGACATCGTCGAAGACAAACGGCTTGCGGACGGTTTTGATGCCAGACGGCTCTCCGAGATTCTCGGCGAGCACGATAAGGCCGAGGCGATCATGCTCGTCGGTCACGAGCCGACGATGAGCGCCGCGATCGGGCGGCTCATCGGCGACGCGGACGTCGAGCTGAAAAAGGCCGCGCTCGCGGGTGTCGCACTCTCAGACGCGTCCGCAGCACGCGGCACGCTCATCTGTCTGATTCCACCGAAAGTTCTCTCGAAGCTCGGCCGGCTTTAAGTCCAGCAACGCGACGTACCGGCTAAAACTCGGTTGGAGCGGTTGCGACTCCCGACGGATTTTCGAAGCCGTTGGCGATGCTGTATTGGAACTTTGTGGACGGGTAGGCAAAGCGGTCGACCTGGTTAGCGGTGAAGTATTCGCCCACGAAGAGTGCCTTGCTCTTATGGTTTAGGGCGAAATTAAAGGGCTCTCCGCCTCCGGGCATGGGGATGCTCTGAGACGGCTGCGTTTGCCCTGGTGGAAAGATGAGGACTTCGGATGGGTCGAGTTGCTGCGCCACCAGAATGTTGCCGGCCGGATCAACCTGGATGCCGCCTCCGCTGCCAAAGGCGAGGTTGAGATTGGTGCCGGTTTTCGCACCGGGCGTGTATTCGTTGACCGCGCTGCCGCTGTTGACGTCGTACATCACGTAGAGATTTTCCTTAGAGTCCAGCGCTACCGAAAGGGGAGCGCCTCCGCCAAAGTCGGAGAGGCGGTATTCCTTGGAAACATTTCCTTTGGGGTAGACGGCCACCCAGCCATTGCTGAGACCGTTGAAGTTCGCGATGTAGATGGTTCCGTCTTTGGCGACGGCCGTGTCGGTTGGCGAGGAAAGATCGGTTGTGTAGCTTTTGGTCGGCGACGTCGCGCCGGGTGCGTAGACCTGCACGGTCCACTTGCCGCTGATCGGACCCTCGTCGGCTACGTAGAGATTGCCCTTTCGATCGGTCGTGAGGCCTCCGGGACCCAGGATCCCATTCGTAATCGTTGCGATCGGCGTTTGGTTCTTGCCATGCTGATGAAAAACGTCGACCTCACCCGCACCGAGGTTGCACACGTATGCCAGCTGCGAGGCGCCCTTCGCATCGTACGAGCGACTACCGTGCGCGAGCTTGGTTGTATGCAGAAGATCGATGCCGGGCTTCGTGCTATAGGCGCCCAACGGATACGTATTGACGTTGAGAGATTCCGCGACGGGCTGTTCCGGCAGCTAGAGTACGTAGGACCTTGATCGTCACGAGACACGTGCCTTTCCAACAAGTGTGAGCCAAACGCGCTTTTCTTGCCCGACGGCCTCCCGCTTTCCTCGTGAGCATTTTATATTGAAATATCGTAATCGATGGTGAGGGGCGCGTGGTCGCTGAAGCGTGCCTCTTTGTAAATGGAAGCGCGCTGGACGCGCGGCGCGAGGTCAGGCGTAATCATCTGATGGTCGATCCTCCATCCCAGGTTTCGTTCCCAAGCAGCGGGCCAGTTCGACCACCACGTGTACTGTTTTGCTTCCTGGTTGACGACGCGGAACGCATCGATCCAGCCAAGGCTCTCGATCAGCGCGTCCATCCAGGCGCGCTCTTCCGGAAGCGAGCCTGTAACGTGGCTGTTCCGCGCAAAGTTATAGGTGTCGATCGGTTTGTGCGCGATGTTGAAGTCGCCGCAGACGATGTGAGCGCCACCGGAATGCCGCAGCTGCGCAAGTACCGCGAGCAAACGCTCGAGGAAAGCCATTTTGAAGCTCTGCCTCGCGGGACCGCTGATGCCCGACGGCACGTACAGCGACGCAACGGTCACGCCGCCGAAGTCGGCCTGCACGAAGCGGCCCTCGGAATCCATATCGTCCGAGCCCAGCGAGCGCCGCACCGAGACCGGCTCCCGCCGCGAGTAGAGCGCCACGCCGCTGTAGCCACGCCGGTTCGCGTCGACGAAATATGGCCTAAACCCGGCCAGCGATGTCGCCTCGGGCGGCAGCTGATGTTCCTGTGCACGCGTCTCTTGCAAACAAATTACGTCGGCCTCTTCCGACTCGGCCCAAGCAAAGAATCCCCGGCGTGCCGCCGACCGTATCCCGTTGGCATTGAGCGAAATTAAGCGCATCGCGACCCCAATTCGGAACCCATGAGCACGCCGACGATTTCCGACTATCGAAAAGGGAGCCTTCTTCATGCTACGATAACCGCGTCCGGATGCAAGGGAGCGGCAAGTGAAGAGCCATCAATATAAGACGCATGTGCGCTGGTCGGCCAACGACGAGGGCACGAACTCCTATCGCAGCTACTCGCGCGACTTTGTGATTGCCGCCGAGGGGAAGGCCGATATCGAAGGCTCCAGCGATCCGGCATTTCACGGTGACGCGACTCGTTATAATCCCGAGGAACTGCTCGTCGCAAGCTTATCCTCGTGCCACATGCTCTGGTACTTGCATCTTTGCTCGGTCAACAGCATCGTGGTGCTCGACTACCTGGACGACGCATCGGGCACGATGGAGGAAGGCGGCGGCTTCGGGCAATTCGTGAAGGCAGAGCTTCGACCGAAGATCACGATCGTTCGCGGAGGAGATTCCGGGCGCGCGCTCGCGCTGCATCAGGAAGCACATCGCCTCTGCTTCATCGCACGCTCGGTAAACTTTCCCGTTGAGGTCGAGGCGGAAATTGCCGAGAAGTAAACCGGCCGAGCCGTCGGAGAGACAGCAACTCGCACACTTCGTCTCGCAGTTTTCTCCCGAGATCGCGAGCCTCGCGCGAGCCGCCTTGTCAACCATGCGCGAGCGGCTCCCGGGGGCGTTCGAGCTCGTCTACGACAACGCGTACGCACTCGTCGTCGGCTTCGGACCGACGCTGCGGCCGTCGGAGGCGATATTTTCGGTGGTCATCTCCCCGAAAAAAGTGAGCCTCTGCTTTCTGTACGGCGCGCGCTTGACCGATCCGGAGCATCTGCTCCAGGGTAGCGGCAACCAAGTGCGGCACATCCGTCTCGAGAGCGCAGCGACCCTCAAGCAGCGAGGTGTCCGGGCGTTGATGAACGTCGCCATCGAAGATGCCGTCGCGCCCTTTGACGGTACGCGGCGCGGACAAACGATCGTTCGAGCGGTTTCGAAGAACCGCAGGCCGCGACGCGTGATTTAGGTATGAAGTTCGTAACGAAACAAAGCCGTTATCCCTACTCGGAGACGATCGAGCGCCTATCCAAGGCGGTCACCGATGGCGGCAACACGATCTTTGCGACGATCGATCAAGCAGCGGCCGCCAAAAGCGTCGGTCTGTCGTTGCGGCCGAGCGCGCTCATTATCTTCGGAAACCCTAAGGGCGGCACGCCCCTGATGGACGCCTTTCCGCTCGTCGCCCTCGAGCTTCCATTGAAGCTGCTGGTGTGGGAAGTGGGTGACAACGTCTACGTTGCCTACGTGACGATGTCCGAGATCGCGGCTCGTTACGGTGTTGCCGGAATGGACGAGCGCATCGCGGCGATGGATCGAGCGGTCGACGCGCTCGTGAATACGGTGGCTTAGCCCGTCGAGGTTGCCGCGCTCAGTGCTTGAGAAGGATTGCAACCATCGTCGTGACCCACGTGACCACGATCAGCGAGGTCATCCGCCACTGAAAACCGTCCAGCCTTCGTCCAAGGCCGTCCAGGCGAAGCTCGACCTGCCCGAATCGCGAGTCCATCTGCGCGAATCGCGAGTCGACCTGCGCGAACCGCGAGTCGACTTGCGCGAACCGCGAGTCGACCTGCGCGAACCGCGCGTCTATGCTCGACGCAAGGTCGCCCAAGCGCTTGTCGAGCTGCTCGTAGCCACCTTCGAGGTGCGCCATCTGAACTTCCAATGGCTGGCCGCTCATCGTTTTATTCTATCACGGCGCAGGGGAGCGGCGGAAAGGCCGCCGCCGGGACGAAGCATTTTGGGTGCCCGAGCTGCCCGACATCGCCGCCTACATGACCGCTCTCGAAGAGCGTATCGTGGGTGAGCCTCTCGAACGAATCTCCATCGTCAATCCGTTCGTCCTACGAACGCAGGAGCCGCCGGCTGCCGTCCTTCAGGGCCGCACCGTTCGCGAGCTGCGACGCATCGGAAAACGCATCGCGATCGGATTCGATGGCGATTACTGGCTCGTGCTTCACCTCATGATCGCCGGGCGGCTCCACTGGAAACAAGGAGGCGCCGGCACCACGAACCGCGCGACGTTAGCCGTTCTCGACTTTCCGAAGGGCTCGATCGTGCTGACGGAGGCCGGTTCCAAGCGGCGCGCCTCAGTACGCATCGTCGAGGGCGAGGAAGCGCTCTACGATCTCGACCCGGGCGGCATCGACGTCCTTCACTGCGATTTCGAAGGGTTTCGTAACGCACTCATGACGGAAAACCGCACGCTCAAACGAGCTCTAACGGATCCGCGCATTCTTAGCGGAATCGGCAACGCGTACTCCGATGAGATTCTTCACGCGGCACGCCTCTCTCCCGTTGCGCTCACGCACAGACTCACGCTCGAGCAGTGGCGACGGCTCTTCGCCGCCACCCAAGCGACGCTCCGGCTCTGGATCGCTCGCCTGCAAGCCGAGGCGAAGCGTGGCTTTCCAAAGCATGTCACCGCATTTCGGGAGGAGATGGCCGTGCACGGCCGCTACGGGAAACCGTGCCCCGTTTGTGGTGAAAAGGTGCAGCGGATACGATATGCCGACAACGAGACCAACTACTGTGCGCGTTGCCAAACGGGCGGAAAGCTCTTGGCGGACCGAAGCCTTTCACGGCTCCTGAAATCCGATTGGCCGCGTACGCTCGACGAGCTCGAGTCGCTCCGTCGGCGGACTAGCTAGATGGATCTCCATGCCGCGAGCGCGCTCGCAGTTGTCTTCGCCGCCATCGTCGTGCTGGTGACGATCGCGAATTGCATCAGCATTGCGTACCCGATCGTCTTGGTTCTCGGCGGCATCGCGATCGGTTTCATCCCCCACGTTCCCACCATCGAACTGCCCCCCGCTTTGGTGCTCGTCGTCTTTCTGCCGCCGCTACTCTATTGGGAAAGCGTCACGGCTCCCACGAGCGAGTTCCGCGCGAACGCCTTCTGGATCTTCCAAATGGCGTTCGGTCTCGTAATCCTGACGACAGTCGTGGTCGCGCTGGTCGCGCACGCGATCGTCCCCGGCATGGGCTGGGGCATCGCCTTCGTCCTCGGCGCCATCGTCTCGTCGACCGATGAAGTGGCGTTCGTCGCCGTCGCCGATCGACTCAATGTGCCACGCCATATCATTGGAACGATCGAAGGCGAGAGTCTCGTCAACGACGCGACCTCGCTCATTCTCTACGGAGCGGGCATAGCCGCAGTTGTGGGCGCGTCGTTTTCACTCTCGCACGCATTCGGGGCGCTGGCACTCTCCGTCGTCGAAGCCGTCGCGATCGGGCTTGCTGCAGGCGGCCTTGCGGTTCTGGCGTGGCGAGTGCTTCAAGATGAAACGCTGCAAGGCGTCATCTCCGTCGTCGTTCCGTTCGTCGCCTACCTTCCGGCATACTACATCGGCGCCTCGGGCGTCCTAGCCACGGTAGTCGCCGGGATCTTCATCAGCCGATTCACGCCCACCGTGCTGCTTCCAATGGCTCGCGAGATGCTGACCGGCTTTTGGGTGACGATCGTCTTCCTGCTCAACGCATTTATCTTTGTCGAGGTTGGAATCCGTTTCCGCGATATCGTATCGCAGCTGAACGCCTATTCGCCCGGCCAGCTCATCTGGTGGGGGAGCGCCGTCGCGGCAACGTGCATCCTCGCGCGACTCGTGTGGACGTTCGCGCAAGGGCTACTGCCGGCAACCAATGAGCCCGAACACGTTGGCGGGAAGGCCGACTGGTCTCACGTCTCGATCCTTGCCTGGACCGGCATGCGCGGCGGCGTCTCGTTGGCGGCGGCGCTGGCCATTCCACTCGAAAGCGCCGGGGGACCCTTTCCGTATCGCGATCTCTTGATCTTTATCACGTTCGTCGTGCTACTGGCGACGCTGGTCGGACAAGGCGGAACGCTACCGTATATCATCAGGTGGCTCGGCGTCAAAGACGATCTCGCCGCGCAGGGGGAGGAACGCATTGCGCTTGCGGCGACCGCTCGCGCCGGGCTCGAATGTCTCGACGAGCTCGAACGCGAGGGCGGCGTTCCCCGTGCGGTCTTAGAGCTGCAACGCAATCGCTTGCTGACGCGATATGCCGAGTTCGGCGAAAGCGCTGAAGGTGCCGCGGAGACGACGGCCGCGTTCCGTCGCGTGGAACGCCGCCTGCTCGATACGCAGCGGAAACGGCTGATCGAGTTGCGCACCGAGGGGAAGATCGACAATACCGTTCTGCGCCGCGTCCTGCGCGTGCTCGACCTGCAGGCGGTCGAGATCGGTCTGCTCGACAGCACCGGACATGAAAAAATCGAGGAGTAAGGTCAGTGATGCACTGCGTCCGGGGGGAGCCCCAGGACGGTCATCGAATTGCGCGTCCAGTTCGCAAAGATTGAGAGACCGCTCTTTAGGAGGCCTCATTTATGTACGGATACCCGTGGCTGCTTGGATCGCTGCTCCTCTTGCCGTATGACTTCATTCCCGAAGACTTCGACGACTGCGCCGGACAGCTCTTAGAGATCGAAAAGAACAAACTGTTCAAGCTGCTTGGGACGCAATTCGGAGGTAATGGGACGACGAACTTTGCGTTACCCGACCTGCGCGCGCAAGAGCCGATAAAAGATGTGAAGTACTGCATCGCTACGATAGGCGCATCCCCCTCGTGAAGCGTCAAGCGTTCGTGCTAACCGGCGCCGGCGCAGTGCTCGCAGGCTGCGCCGGGCCCGCTATAGTTCCCAACTCACTCGTTGACTCGTCGATGGATCGGGTGATTTCAGGTACTGCATCGAACAATACGCAGTTGCTCGGTTCGCTCTTGTTGACTCCTTACGATTTCGTTCCGCGATACTTCGAAAAGTGTGTCGGTCAGATTCTTCCGATCGCATCGAACCCCGCACTCTTCACGCTGCTGGGTAGCCGGTTTGGAGGCGATGGAAACAAGACCTTTGGGCTTCCCGACATGCGCGGGCACGAACCGATCAAAGGGTTGTCTTATCTGATTGCAACCGCCGGCATCTACCCGAGCCGCAAAGCCGTCGAGGCGCCAAACCAATATGGAATAGCCCCGCTCCTCGGGCAGCTCTTGCTGGTCGCATACCTTCCCAAGTACACGCCCCCGGCCGGCTGGGCCACATGCGACGGCCAGCTTCAAAAGATTGACAGAGAAGTGGCGCTCTACACGCTGTTGGGGACGAAGTTTGGAGGCGATGGCAAAACCACGTTCGCCCTGCCCGACTTGCGCGGACACGAGCCCATGAAGGGGATCACTTACGTGATTTCGCTGCAGGGCAGGTTCCCCACCGCGACCTGAGTGAAAAAATGGTGGAGCTGTCGGGGTACTGCCCCCCGAGTCCAAGAAACTTAACCGGCGCGTTCTCCAGGCTCAGCCTCGAATTTTTCTTATTCGACCGTACGCCTCGAAGCGTGGCTTACCGGTCGCTGCAGATTCTTTATCTCGCACGAGCGTCGAATCACGCGATCGTGCCAGCCCGAGTTTGTGACCGGAAGGCAGAGTGGTTCGGGCCGACTCTCTGCGTCCGGTGACTAGCCTAGATTAGGCAGCCAGTGCGTATTCGTGATTGGCAGTTATTGCCGTTGCGATCGTTTTAGGAGAGCTCGCAACTCCGCCTGCTAACGCCGACTGAAGCGTCCTTGTCGAACCTATTTCAGCCCCATGCTTGCCCCGACTAGCCTGCACTGAGCGCAATCGAAGCGACACACAGTATAACACGCCGAGGCAAGCTAGGGTTCCTCTCAGGGGCGGAGCGCTAGCGGGCGTTCTCTGTGGCCTTGCTCCCCTGATGCATCAGCGTTGAGACGATCATCATGATGATGGCGCCGTACAGGTTCGCAAGCCACGGATTGATCTCGCCGCTGTTCAAGTGCAGCATCGCAGCCGTGATCACAAAGAGCAGGTAGTTGATCACGAACGAGAACAGGCCGAGCGTGACCAATGTCAGCGGCAGCGAGATCAGCCGCAGGATGGGCCCGATGATCGCGTTGACCAGTCCGAAGACGATCGCGGCGATTACGGCTCCCCAGACCGAGACGATATGAAAGCCAGGGACGTACTTACAGATGAGATATAGGACGAGCGCGTTGACGAGGAAGCGTAGAAGTAAGTTCAAGCTCTTTACCCTCCTTCGAGTGCTTGCTTAACCTTTGCGGCTAAGGAAGGGCTCATCCCTTTCACGGCCGCTATTTCGTCCAGTGCCGCACGCCGAATTCCGGCCGGAGAACCGAAGGCCGTCAAGAGCCGCTTCTTGCGCACCGGCCCAACGCCGTCGAGAGCGTCGAGCGCCGACCTCGTCATGGACTTGGCACGCCGTTGCCGGTGATAGGTCACGGCAAAGCGGTGCGCTTCGTCGCGAATTCGAGCGACGAGATGCAGCGCCGCCGAGTTGGCGGGCAAGATAATCGGATCGGACTGATTGGGAAGATAGAGCCATTCGTGCTCCTTCGCCAACCCGGCAAGGGGGAGTCCGGTCATGTCGAGTTCCTCGAGCACCTCGACGACTGCGCTGAGCTGGCCCTTTCCGCCGTCGATCAACAACAGGTCGGGTTTCTTGTTGAACTTCTCTTTCTTGGCCAGCTCTCGCTCGACGGGTGTGTCGGTGCGGTCCGTTTCGCGCCGGAGATAGCGCAGCCGCCGGCGCAGCGTCTCCTGCATCATCGCGAAATCGTTCGGCCCGCGATCGTACTGAATCTTGAACTTGCGGTACTCGCTCTTCTTCGGCCGCCCTTCGACGAAAACGACC
>Ga0265356_1000065_pt1 | contig 17367 bp, 18 predicted proteins | sample NZE4metagenome_FD_189075 | JGI IMG/M metagenome (GOLD analysis project Ga0265356, IMG submission 189075) | Rhizosphere microbial communities from Maridalen valley, Oslo, Norway - NZE4 | ecosystem: Host-associated > Plants > Roots > Rhizosphere > Soil | place: Norway: Oslo | collected 2017-09-15
GCGATGCGCGATCGTATCATCGTCGTTCGCGACGTTCAAGGGGCGCCGAACATCCTGGCGATTCCCTGGTACGCGCGCAAAATGACGCCGCGATCGTATACGCTCGACGCCGACGACAACGTGGGGCCGAACCGGCCGTGCCTGCCGGAGGTTGGCCTGCACTTGAATGTCAACGGCTCCGAGCAGCCGGCGATCGATATCGAGCCGGGCGAGCAGCAACTGTTTCGCGTTCTCAATGCGTCGGCGAGCCGAGTTCTCGATCTTGCAATCGACAACGAGCGGCTAGCCATCGTGGCGATTGACGGCTATCCGGTCGGCGCCTATCCGCACAATCCCGCAGTCGTTTGGGCCGATCACGTCGTCGTTCCCCCCGCCGGTCGTGCGGAGTTCGTCGCGACGGGGCAATCGGGCCCAATGCTCCTTCGATCGCGCTGCTACGACAGCGGTTCGGGCGGTGATCGCGATCCGCAGGCCGTGCTTGCGATTCTTGCGCCAAGCATCCCGCCGCAGGGAGCGATCGCCGTCTCGCCGAGTGCTTCGCTCTTGTCGAGCGCCGGTGATGGGGTGATTTCTCCGGGGACGCCCGCCGCTCGGCGCACGGTTACCCTCACGGAGGACTCGACCGCGTTCTACATCGACGGCCGCGCCTTTTCGATGGGCTCGCCGCCCGCGATCGTCGCTCGTTCGGGAACGCTCGAAGAGTGGACGTTCCGCAACGACACGGACGAAGTCCACGACTTTCACATCCACCAAGTGCACTTTGTCGTCGAGTCGGTCGATGGCGTGCAAATCCATCCGCGGACGTGGCGCGATACGGTGCTCGTGCCTGCGCAACGCCGCCGCGGTTCGCGCAGCACTCCCGGAACAGCGAGAATCCTCGTGGACTTTCGAAATCCGGCAATTCGCGGAACCTTCGTCTTCCATTGTCACATGCTCGACCACGAAGACGGCGGCATGATGGCAACGATCAAGGTGATCTAGGAGCGGCCAACCGAGCCGCTTGCCGCGCATCTTGCGTAGGCAAGTTGAAACATTTGGACTGGGGCGATGGTCTAATTGAGCATGTCAAACAAAACCAACATCGTAAAGTCCTTCGCGTGGCGCCTGCCGTTGGCCGCGCTCGCGCTTCTACTGGCCCTGATGAGCCACCCGAGCGTGGCTATCGCCGACGACCTCGGTGGAATCGCCGGCATCATTACCGACGCGAGCACCGGGGCTCCGATCTCGGGCGTCCAAGTGCAAATCAACGCGCCCTCTCAATCGGCAACCGCGACGACCGATGCCAAGGGACACTACGTCGTCCTTTCGTTGCCGCCCGACAACTACACGCTGACCCTGGTAAAGGCGGGCTACGATACGCAAGCGGTCTCGGGCGAATCCGTCTTTGCAGACCAAACGCAACAGTACGACTTCCAGCTCACGAAGTCCACGGGCACGGAGTCTGGCTCGCCCTAACGGTCGCCGCTAGATTCCGTAGAACTTCAAACGCGACCAGAGCTGCGGGAGCGGCGGGTGCATGCCGCGACAGAGAACGATCGGACGCTCGCGCTCTCGCGGCATAACGTACGGTGACGTGCCGAAGCTCCCGACGACGCGCGCCGAGTCGCACCACTGCGACCATTGCGCGGGGTCGACGTTGACGGCAATCACGACCGATCCGTCGAAGCCGCGCGGCCCCCAGAGATAGTACTGATTGTTACCGCTCAGCGCCGGCGGAAGGTTCTGGCCCAACACGTCGATCGCGGCGGCTTCGCCGTAGCGCGTCGCGAAGATTGCGGTCTTTGCCCGATCGGTGGCCGGCAACGATGCGTAAACTCGCTCGACTTCATCGGTTAGCTCCTGCCAGCCAAACTCGTACGAAAAGATCTGCGTCAGTGGCGCGCCCATCGTCGCCACTTCTTCCGGCCGCTCTTTGAAGCCGGATCGTTCGATAACGTACTGAAGCCGTCCGGGCGAGTAGAGGGGCAACACGAACGGTAGCGCGAGCACACCGTTCGCGGCGGCGAGGGTCGCCCAGATCGCCACGACCGTTTTCGGCAGTCTCGTGCAGGCCGCGGCCCCGAGCGCGAACATCGTCGGAAACGCGCCGGCGAGATAGTAGCTCTTTCCGTGTGTCGCATAGATGAGCAGGGCCGAAACAACGAAAGCGATCGCGAGAAAGCGAAACTGCGCGAGCCTCGCCGAGACAAACGGCGCGATGATACCCGTCACCCATAATGGTACGAGCACGATATTGAGCGCGACGACTTGATCGGTCAAAAACTCTAACGGCGTGCCGGTGAGATTGCCGGCGCTATCGTTGCGCATGACTTCCAGGAACGGAAACCCGTGCACGAGCTGCCAGAGCACGTTGGGCAGCGCGATCAGCACGGCGATGCCGGCCCCGATCCATAAGTCGCGCACGCGAAATGCCGCGCGCGGCCCGGCCGCCAGAAGACCGGCTGCCAACCCGATGACCCATATAAGGATGCCGTACTTTGATTCAAACGCGCAGCCGGCGAAGGCGCCGGCCCACCAAAATGCGCGCCCTTCCGCGCGTAGCAGCCCGCGCGCAACGAGATATGCGACCGCGGTAAAATCGAAGACTTCGAAAGTAGACGTCGTGAACGTCGATGTCATCGCCGTCAGCATCGGTGCCGATGCGGCGGCAATTGCCGCCAGCCACGCCCCGCGCGTGCTGGCGCCGAGCAGTTGCGCGAACCATACGACGAGCGGTACGAGGAGTGCCGCCGTTAATACGGAGGGCAGACGCAAGAGCCAGACGTGTGCGCCCGCGAACTGCGTTGCCGCCGCAATCAACGGCACGAGCGGCGGCTGGTCGACGTAGCCGAACGCCGGATGGCGGCCACAGACGATGAAGTACAGTTCGTTGACGAAGAAGCCGTAACGGCCGACGGCTACGAGGTGGGCGATGGCCACGACGGCGGCCACGCTCCACGCCGCCCACTGCATGCTCCTACTCATAGGAGCGATAATATCACGCCGTGGAAATCATGGCATCGCTTCGGGCAGACCTTGCCCCCCGGCACCGAGCCCTTCGGGCGAGCGAACCACGCCTGATTCCATATCGCTCCATGCTTGTGAAAGAATCGAGTGCAGCGAGTACAGCAGATGCGTGCCGTCGGCTTGCGAATAGAACGTCACGGGGATTCCCGCGTCGCGCAAAAAGATTGCCGTAAGGGTGGGAAAGAGCGTCGGAACGATCTCGTCTCGCGCTCCCGTCAACACGTAGAACCGAGTGCCGCGCATCTTTGACTCAATCAATTGGGACCTCGAGCCGAGCAGCGATCCGGCGATGCACATCACTCCCTGCCAATCCGCGGGATGCATGGGGGCGATGGTAAACGTCGAGAACCCGCCCATCGAGTATCCCGCCAGATATCGCTTATGCGGATCGATCGCAAAGGCTTGGGCAGCCGCGTCGAGAGCGTCGTAGACGTCACTCTCCGCACCGCGAAAATCGTAGTAGCCGCGCCCGTACGGCGCGATGACGATCGTGCCGGTCCGTTCGGCCACGTCCTCGATGAACTGCGGTGCAATCAGACGCGACTCTGACTGCAGCCGCCCGTGCAAAAAGACCAACAGCGGCGCCGGCTTATCTTTCGAGTATCCGGACGGCACGTAGACCGCTAGCGGCTGCATCGTTCCGTCCTTTGAGGAGCGCACGAGCGTCTCACCAAGGCCTCGAATAGACTCCATCGGTTGATACGACTGCGCCAAGAGCTGCCTCGCAAGGCTCAGGTCGAGTTGCGAAAAGCCCTGGACCGAGTGCTGCCACTGTTCGGTGGTGTAGTAGTCCGGCGGCGCTGCGTTCAAGAGATCGGCGTCGTCGAGCAGGCGCTGGTAGTAATCCATCGTCGAATCGCGGCCCGTTAAAATCGCGATCTGCCCGGCCTTCGCGTAGTAGGAGGCCGCGACGGAGCGTAGCGTATCGCTGCCGCTCGTCGTTCCGGCAATGGTAAAAGCAAGAATGGCGCCCGCCGACGCAGCCGCACGAAGTGTCAACACGCTAGAATAACGCGCCCACCTGGCCCGAAGTGACGCCTGGCGGCTCCCCAGTGTCATCACGAGCCTGTCGAAGGGTCGAAGGATGACGAAGCACGACCCCTAAACGATCATGCATTATGAAGTGGTTTTTCGAGCCCGGACACACGGCGGCGGAGTTTCGCGCGCGGCACATGATGATAACGTGGGTGCGCGGTTCGTTCAAAAACATCCACGGGCAGCTAGAGTTCGACCCGGCAGATCCGCGCCAGCTCGCCGTCGAGACGGTCATCGACGCGTCGACGTGCTGGACGGGCGCCGAGGCGCGCGATAACCATCTGCGCAGCCCGGACTTCTTAAGCTGCGAGCGCTATCCTGAGATTCGCTTCAAGAGCACCGGCGTCTCGCAAATCGGTCCGGTCGACTACCGAGTAACCGGCGATCTCACGATAAGAGAAACGACTCGTCCGGCAACTCTGGACGTTCGTTATCTCGGAACGTGGGAAACGCCGTGGTGGGAAGACGGAGTTGACAAAGGTCCGAAGACGCGCGCCGGTTTTACCGCGCACACGCGCATCGATCGCTACGACTTCGGTGTCGACTGGAACGATCAGATGCCAAACGGCGGCGTCGTGGTGAGTCCCCAGATCGACATCGTCATCGACGTCGAGGCCGTCAAGGAAGACTGAGCGCTCTCCTTAGGCGGGGCAGTCTGCGGCCTGCCAGCGCTTGAAGCGGTCGCACATTTCGGTCGTCCACCGCACTTCCCCGGACGACGGCGGCGGCATCGTTCCGCTGCTCACGGTCTGGTAGATGGCGTCCGCGTGGGTCGTCACTTCGTTTCTGTCAGAAAGATCGATGCCCGCGGCCTTCATGTGCGCGACGTCCATATCTGTGAACATCGAGCGAATGTCCTTTGCGAAACTCGGCGTATCTCCGTTTGTCATTGCAATGCCTCCTGCAAGGGTCAAAGCGTTAGTGATCGATAAAACCGGATGCTTCGTCCATCGTCGGATCCAGCCGCAGATCCTCATACGTGTATTTGCGGGTCTCGTGGCCCTGCGGCGTTTGAACGCGAACGACGACCTCGTGCGGATGAACTTCCTTGACGATGCCCTCTTCCTTGGTACCGTCGATATAGACTTTATCGCCCGCCTTGAGCATTTGGGTTTCCTTTCATAGTGAAGCCGCCGTACGTCAAGTAGGCGCCGAGGGCGAGCGTTACGCCCGCGTAGATGTAAAACAGCTGCTCGTAACGCACCGCCGACAGGTAAGCGCCGGCGCCCGCCGGTGCGAGGAATGTGAGAAACAGACCTTTGAGGAGCGTCAGCCAGCCGATGATCGAGACGACGATCGGCAACGCCCCGCCGGACCAAACGTTGTGACCCAGAACCATTGCCACTCCAAGGCCCAGCACGACGAAGCCGAGGACCAACAGGGCACCCGGCTCCGCGACGAGCGCGCCGACGCCGTCCAGCGCCGCCTGACGGTGCGCGAACATCGAGAGCGAGTAGAGAACGCAAAAAATTCCGAGCAGTTTGCTTAAGAATGCGGTACGTTGCGACATATTATGCTACATACCACGCGAGCCGCACCGAACCTGGGAAGGTGACGCTCCAGGTCGAAAACCCGCAGGAGGTTATGTTGAGCAAACTTATTATGTGGAACCTGATCAGCCTGGACGGCTTTTTCGAAGGCACTGAGCCGTGGTCTTTGGATTGGTTCCAATCGCTTTTTGACGGCGACCTAGAGCAGCATGTGCTGGAGCAACTGCACTCTGCCGGCGCGCTCGTATTTGGTCGCGCTACTTACGAGGGGATGGCCGCATACTGGTCATCCGCCTGCGGCGAGGTCGCCGAACTAATGAATCGCTTGCCGAAGGTCGTCTTCTCGCGAACGCTCGATCGAGCGGAGTGGCAGAACACGTCGCTCGTCAAAGGTGACGTAGCGGCGGAAGTGCACAGGCTCAAAAGGGTGGCGAAAGGACAGATCTTTCTGTTCGGAAGCGCCGACCTGTCCGCGGCGCTCATGCGCGAGGGATTGTTCGACGAGTACCGCCTTTGCATCGTCCCGGTTGTGTTGGGCAGCGGGAAGCCGTTGTTCGGGCGCAACACTGCCCGCCTCAACTTGAAGCTACTCGAAGCTCGCTCGCTCTCCTCGGGATGCGTGCTTCTACGTTACGAGCCGCTCTGAAACCAAACGCGGATTCGCGGCCGTCAACGACTCCATGAGTACGTTACAAAGCTCCACCCAGACCGACGTTCGCCCGGCAGCCGCGAGCGGTACTTTTGCGATCGGCGGCGACCTTCCGGTGCATCGCCTCGGCTTTGGCGCGATGCGCATCACAGGGCCCGGGATTTGGGGCGAGCCGGCCGACCACGACGAAGCGATTGCGGTCTTGAAGGCCGCCGTCGAGCTCGGCATCACGATCATCGACACTGCAGATTCGTACGGGCCCGAAGTCTCGGAGCGATTGATTGCGAAGGCGCTGTATCCGTATCCGGCGGATCTCGTCATCGCAACCAAAGCGGGCCTCGTGCGGCCTGGACCAGACAATTGGGAGCCCGACGGGCGGCCCGAACATTTGCGCGCGGCGGTCGACGGAAGCTTGCGCCGCTTGCACTTGGAGCGCATCGACCTCTTGCAATTGCACCGCCCCGACCCGAAAGTACCGTTCGACGATCAAATCAACACTCTGGTCGAGCTGCAACGCGAAGGGAAGATCCGTCACATCGGCCTCTCGAACGTGACCGTCGAACAGATCGAATCGGCGCGCCGTATGGCGACGATCGTATCAGTTCAAAACCTTTATAACCTAAGCGATCGGCGCGCAGAAGATGTCGTCGAGTATTGCACGCGCGAGAACATCGCTTTCATTCCGTGGTTCCCGCTGGCGACCGGCGATCTAGCGAAACCGGGTGGAGCGCTGGCCCGAGTTGCGCAGCGTCTCGATGCCCTGCCGGCGCAAGTTGCGCTCGCATGGCTGCTCGCGAAATCGCCGTTGATCCTGCCGATTCCGGGCACGTCGAAAGTGAAGCATCTCAAGGAGAACCTCGAGGGCGCGCGACTGCGGCTCTCTGAATCTGATCTTGCAGAGCTGCAGTGAATGCATTCGCATCGGGCCAGTTCGTCGGATGGCTGCTAGCCGGCGTCGTCATCGGCCTCATCTATCGACCGTTGCCGAGCCGAGGAACCCAACGATGAGCCGCGCCGTCGTTACGGGAGCTTCTGGAGGTCTGGGCCTTGAGTTTGCAAGATTGCTCGCCGCCGACCGATACGATCTTGCGTTGGTTGCGCGCTCGGGAGGCAAACTCGAGGCGATCGCAGCGGAGCTGCGCGATCGCGGAGTGAGTGTCGAGACGCTGGTGATGGACCTGAGCACGCCTGGGGCGGCGGCTGCGGTGCTCGCGCGCGTGCCGGAGTGCGACGTCTTGATCAACAACGCCGGTTTCGCGACGAATGGACGGTTCGATGAGATTGCGGAGGAGCGGATCCGCGAAGAGGTGAGGCTCGACGTCCTGACCCTTACCGAACTCACGCGCGCCTACTTGCCCGGCATGCGCGCTCGTGGAGCGGGCCGAATACTGAACGTTGCTTCGACGGCGGGGTTCCTACCGGGTCCGTTTATGGCCGTCTACTATGCCGCCAAGGCCTATGTGATCTCGTTTTCGCAAGCGGTTGCCGAGGAATCGCGCGGCACCGGCGTCACCGTGACGTGCCTCTGTCCGGGCGCGACGGCGACCGGCTTTGCGGACCGCGCCAATGCGAGGGAGACGCTGCTCTTTAAACGGCACCTCGCCGACGCGGCATCGGTTGCGCTCGCCGGTTATCGCGGCATGATGCGCGGCCGCGATCTCGTGATACCAGGCATTTCGAACAAGCTCGTCCCGCTCGCCGCGCGGTTGAGTCCGCGCCGCCTGCTGCTTTGGTTCTCCCGCAAGAGTGTTGAATAACCTTAATACGTCAGCGCACGGTCGGAGGCCATATTCGATAAGTGCCAGCGAACGTTGTCGAACAGCGTCTGCTGATTGATGTCGCTCGCGCTCGCGTGAAAAGCCGGGTCGGTTTGGTTCCAGTACGCGATCAACGAAGCCGCGTATGCGTACTCCTTAACGATGTCTGAGTGTTCGACACCGTCGGCGTCGGTGCCCAAGAGGCAGCGCACGCGTGCCTCGAGCAAGTATTTCAGCGACGCGTCGCCGAGAATACCGCCCACCTGCGCGACGTCGCTCGGATCGTTGACGAGCGTGCCGAGCAGATTATTGAGTTCGAAGTTCGTCGCGGGATTTTGCGCGACGGGATCGATCTCGTCGGTAAGAATTCTCGCAGCGCCCAGCGGCATTCGTGTGATCGGATACGCGCCGGTTGCCACATTGCTCTCGAGATTGACGTCGGCCTCGACGCCTTCGTCGTGCATCGCCCGCGCTTGGGCTTGTGTCGCCCACGTATCGTGCGCCAGGCGAAAGAGAACGTAGTCGTGCACGTCGGGATGGGCGCCCTCGAAGTGGGAAATCGCCGTCAAGAGAATCGAGATATTCGCCTGGGCTTGCGCCGAGTTGGTGCGCGTCGGCGGAAGTGTAGAAAAGAGCGCTTGGAACGTCCATGGTTGCGCCGGCGGAGTTGGCGCATACGCGATGGCCGCGCCTTCGCCAACGTGCGTGTGCACGAGCAGCTTGCCGTGCCATCCGGCCAGTCGCCGGGCTTTGGCTGCGTCGTACACCGCGCCGATGAGTTGCTCGTAGTATCGCATCCCGTCGGGCGTGAAGCACGTCGTCTCTGGAGCCGCCGTATCGATGCCGACGACCGTGTTGAAGTACTGCATCGCCGCCGCGCCGGAGACGACGAACCGCCCCGCGCTCCAGCCCAGTAGCCCGTCGTAGACCATCTTCGGCGACGTCACCAGCGCGCGAGGAAGCAAAACGGCGGCGCACGCGCCAGTTTTCGACCATTCGCTGTACTGCGTGTCCCCTGGGAGCGTTGCGAGTTGCGCGGTGTGTGTCATGAGCACGACTTTGATCGTCGGCATCGGCTTGTCCATCGCGTGCAGCGCTGCAGCGAGGCCCGTATCGGACGACGCGTCGATCATGCACTCGATCGAATCGAGCGGCTGCGATTTGCCGTCGGCAAACTTCCACCCGCCGACGAAAGCCACCGATTGTTCCGAACTGTCTATGTGCGTCGCGGCGAGATCAAGAATTGTTGCTTTGCAGAGGTCCGCGCTCACTCGCTCGTCGTTTCCGGCGTAGAAACGCGACTGAAGATACGACCAGGCCGGTCCTCCGCGGAAGGCATACGCGCTGTCGAACTCGGACCACGGCGTCGCCGTCAATACGCGTTCCAAGGTACCGTCGAGAGCCACCGCGCTTCCCGCAACTTGGTTGCGATACACGAGTAGTGCGGCGCGCGCGCCTAAGGCGAAGCGTTGCCCATCGGCCGGAGAGAACAGCTTGTCGTCAAGTGCGGCTCCCGTTGACGGATACCAGACGTCGGTCAGGTAGCGGTAGAGCGCCAGGCGGTCTTCAACGCTCACCTGCTTGCGTGGATTCGAAAGACTTTCGATAAATGCGGGCAGATCCGCGTAGGCGTAATACGGGAGGATTCCGCTTAGGTGATTGTGCGCGTCGAAGTAGCGGAGGCCGCCCGGCGCGGCGCCAAGCAGCGGCAGCGACATAGCAAAAAGGATGGCAGCTGCAGCTGGTAAGCTTCGCATGGCGATTCCTTACCAGCAGGCGGCGTCATCCCTGCGTGATTTAGAAAGCCCCGATTCCGTTAGGGGTGCCGAGTCCGGTCGGACCGTCCCACCCCTGACCGGCGACGCAGAGTGGCGCACCGCACGAGCCGTTGCTACCGGAAGCGATGTCATTCAAGCTGGAGGTATGCGAGTACGGATTTCCCGCAGGATTCGCGCTTGCGTAGCCGGCGAGCGCGAAGACTGAAGCGACGATCGGCGTGGCGACGGACGTTCCCCCAAAGACGAGCCACCCGCGCCGCTGGAAGGTATCGTAAATTGCCACCCCCGTGTGGGGATCTGCATCGGCCGAGACGTCGGCTTCCGCGCGCATCGAGCACCCGGTGTTCAAACCGCTTTGGAAGCCGGGCTTGGCGTAAATCTTACTGCAGCCGCTCCCTGCGTTCAGCCATGCGGTTTCCGCGCGCGGGCTGACCGCCGTCAAGCTGGTTCCACCGACGCCGACGACGCTGGGAAGTACGGCAGGCCACTGCGCGGTGGAGTTGTAACCGTGGTCGCCGGTCGAAGCCACGATTGCTCCGCAGCCGTCCTTATAAACGCCGTCGTACGTTTCCGTTCCCTCGTTGCTGCTCCAGCTATTGCTGACGTAGTCGGCCTGGGAGGTCGCGTATTGTTCAGCGCTGCTGAGATCGGCGAGGCTCGTCGACGCCGCTTCTACCAAGAGAATCTTACAGTTCGGGCAGATGGCAGAAACCATCTCAACATCGACCGATTCTTCCGCGGCCCACCCTGCGTTCGTTTGCGACGTATACTTCTGTTTGGTAAAACAACCATTGGAGACGGTGCACGCCGGCAGCCCGTACTGCGAGCGGTAAACATTGAGGTCGGACTCCACGTTCGGATCGTCATATGCGTCGACGATGGCGATGGTCTGACCAGCGCCGGTGGTCTGGCTATCGGTCGTGAGCCCATACGCTGTCTGTAGGTCGCTCGGAGCGTAGCCACCCGGCGTGTTCGGCGCAATGGGTCCGTCAATGTCGGTACGGAGCCAGGCTTGGCAGCGCGCAAAACCCTTTCCCACGTCGCCGCAGACGCGGGCCGAAGGTCCTTGGCGTGGCCAGAGTCCCAACTGCGCGGCCGTCGCAATCCGTGGTACGGACGTCGCGCTCTGGAGCACGCTCAAAAGGCTTTGCTGAGGGTGAGGCCGGCATGACGCGCTCGCGGTTCCCGGCAGCATGCTTGTCTTGGTGCAGGCCGTTAAGACGGCAACCGCGGCTACGGCGGTAACAGTCGCGAAGCGCACTGACTCTCGTTCCTTTCGCAATCTAGGTAAGCAATCAGCATGGCATACCTTTCCGTGCAAGAGCTGAGAAAACCAGCAGAGTCGCCGCCGTCTTGGCACGGTAAGGGCGCCTAGCGCCCACTCGCTGCCGTAGCGCTATACACATTCCGCGAGGAAGAGCATCAACCGAAGACGCGGTGGTACGTTAGGGATACGAGCAAGATTGCCGTCGCAGTGAGGACCGCGTGAAAGATCACGTGGAGCGTGTTCGGTGCGATTCCGTTGCGGATCGGAAGGAACGCGTGAGTGTGCGAAAACATCTTTTTATAGCGCGTCACTCGCGCGGGCTCCTCTACTAATAGATACGGCACATACCAAGCGCGGAACAAGCCGTACATCGCGCCCCCATAGGTAATCCAAAGCAGCCACACCAGCCAGGTTGGAAAGCGCGTCGATGCATAATACGCACTTTCGACTAAGCCGATCGCGAAGGGTAGCGTACTGAGGGCGGTCACGACGATGAGCTTGCCCTTTGAGTCCGTCGACCGGACGCCTTTGAGGTTATTCAGGCCCCCAAGCGGTATCCAGTCGTGCAAAGCAATGAATAGCACGACGAAGAGCTGGCAGGCGAGAAAAACGTCGATGATAGGGTCGCCAGATTGGATCTTACGACTTCAAGCGCGGGAGATGCCGTTTAATGGAGCAAAGCGCATCTTATTTGAGGCCTACCGATTGTGCGCGTAAAGCCAAGCAGGGCTCAAGTGATCGCAGGATAAGCCGCCGAGGCTATCCTACCGCGCCTTCCATTTCCATTTTGACCAAGCGATTCAACTCGACCGCGTACTCCATCGGCAGCTCTTTTACGAAGAAGTCGAAGAAGCCGTTGACGATCATCGCGACCGCATCTGCTTCGGCAAGCCCGCGCGACATTGCGTAGAACAGCTGCTCTTCGCCGATCTTGCTGACGCTCGCTTCGTGTTCGACGGTCGAGCGCTGCTCGTGGATCTTCATCGTCGGTTTCGTGTCGCTCGAAGATTCGTCGTCCATGATGAGCGCATCGCAGCGGACGCGGGTCTTCGCGCCGACCGCGCCGGCGTGTATTTCCACCAAACCGCGGTACGTCGTCTTCCCGCCATGCGCGCTGACGCTCTTGTTCGTCACCATCGACGTCGTGCGCGGCGCGGCGTGGATGACTTTCGCTCCCGCGTCCTGATGCTGGCCTTCGCCGGCAAACGCCATCGAGAGAATCTCACCGCGCGCGCCTTCGCCCATCAAATAGATCGAGGGATACTTCATCGTGAGGCGCGAGCCGATGTTTCCGTCTACCCATTCAACGGTGGCGTCTTTATGAGCCACGGCCCGCTTCGTGACGAGGTTGAAAATATTGCGGTACCAGTTCTGGATCGTCGTATACCGGATCGATGCGCCTTCCATTGCGATCAGCTCGACGACCGCCGAATGCAGAGACGACGTCGAAAACTTCGGCGCCGTGCAGCCCTCGATGTAGTGCACCTTCGCGCCCTTGTCGGCGATGATCAGCGTGCGCTCGAACTGGCCCATGTTCTCGGCATTGATCCGGAAATAGGCTTGCAGCGGCATCGCGACCGTCACGCCCGGCGGCACGTAGATGAACGATCCGCCCGACCACACGGCCGAGTTCAAAGCGGAGAACTTGTTGTCGCCCGACGGAATCACCGTCGCTAAATACTTCTGAACGATCTCGGGATATTTCTTAACCGCGGTGTCCATGTCGCAGAAGAGCACGCCCTGCTCGTCGAGCGCCTTGGTCGTATTGTGATAGACGACTTCCGATTCGTACTGCGCGGAAACGCCCGACAGAAACTTGCGCTCGGCCTCTGGGATTCCAAGTCGGTCGAACGTCCGTTTGATATCGTCCGGCACGTCGTCCCACGAGCGCTCCGTCTTGTCGGTCGACTTCACGAAGTAGTGAATGTTCGAGAAGTCAATCTCGTTCAGCCGAGCGGTGTCGCCCCACGCCGGCATCGGCTTACTAAGGAAGATCTCGTACGCTTTGAGCCGGAACTCGCGCATCCAGGCCGGCTCGTCCTTCATCGAGCTGATTCGCTCGACGATCTCCGGCGTCAGCCCCTTATCCGATTTAAAGACGTAGTTTTCCTCATCGTGGAACCCGTGACGGTAGTCCTCGATCAGTTCGGCCGGCTTCACCGGGGTTTCAAGTTTCAATGCCATTGCCTCCTCAGCGTACCCCCTCCAGTCCAACATAGTCAAGATAATGAAGTGCTAGCTTGATTTTCCTGTGGAACAGCCGTGGAAAAACCCTTTACAGGGGGGGGCGTAGGGGGTATGATTGGCGCCGGTCCCTTCGATTGGCCTCAGGACTCTGCGCCTCCGGGCGCCCCGCTACGAGGTATTTTAAGGGCCCACGGTAGGGGAAGGCGCGCCCTTCGCGCCATCGCGGCGAGCCGCCCGCGCACCGCAAAGCGCCGGCACGAGCTCTCCGAAAGGTCGGGGGAACGGACTGCACCGCAGCCGCCAGCCGACGAAGTCCGGAGGTGGGATTCCTCAAGGTCAAGGAGACCTGTACAAATTGAAGGCACTCGGCAGGCACATCGTGTGCGAGCTTTCGGGCTGTCAACCATCGCTACTCGCGGATATCCACGGCATCGCAGCCATGATGATCGCGGCCGCCAAGGCCGCCGGCGCTACGATTATGGAGAGCGCATTTCATAGATTTGAGCCGCAAGGCGTCTCGGGAACGGTCATTTTGGCCGAGTCCCATCTTTCGATCCATACTTGGCCGGAGAAGGCCTATGCCGCGATGGATTTTTACACGTGCGGCGACCACACCGACCCCTGGGCTGCTTGCGATTTCGCAGCTGCAACGCTTCGCGCGAAGAGCGTACTCGCTACCGAACTCAAACGCGGAATCGAGAAGAGTGACGGCGAGTTCACGCACGTGCTCAACAGCAATCAAGATGCTCGGGTGCTGACGGCGTAAGCGCGCGGTTTTTTAACCGCTATCATCAGCAATTATCACCTTTGAAATGCATTAACTCGGCAGGCGCATCGCGCCTGCCGTCCAATTCTATTCCTAACACGGTTTTCGCTCTCGCTATTTAGGGGAAACGATTTTCATGCATCAATCTATGCTTCGCGCCTGCGTAGTCACAACGGTCACTCTAGCGTTGGCAGCTTGCTCCGGCATGGGAATGCCTGGGTCGTCGAGCGGCTCCATGGTGCCGCCGTCGGCCGGTGCTCCTGTTCAGCAAGCCGAGCCGGGCAGCCCGATGCAGCGAGACGAGACGAGCGCTCCAACGCAGCAAGACGAGACAAGCGCTCCAACGACGGACGGCGCGCCGGTCAGTCTCGCTAAGGGCGGGCTGGCTGGTCTCTTGCAACCGCTTGCGGTCACCACTTGCGCGACGAGCCCGCCGCAATACCAATGGATCTTCAAAGGCGCTTGCCAGAAGTTTACGTTAAAGCCGACCGGAGCCAGCTTCAGCTTGCAAGAGTGGCACGACATCACCGTTAAGGGTTCGATCGGGGCGAACAATCTCAAGGCCCCGGCAACGGTCTATCTTGCCGACGCAACCGACGCCAGCGGTGATATCGAAACGTACAAAGGCAAAGCCTTTGACAAGTACAAAGCCGAAGGAACGACGATCATTTATGCGGTCGCCATAAATCAGGGCAAAACGGCCATTAAGCCGGTTACGGGCAAGAAGCCGATTCTCCAGTACATCATCACGGATGCCAAGCCAATCCCCGGAAAGAGCTGCGGTGCTGCGGTTCTTACAACCGGAGAAAAAGGCTCACTCGTTTGGTCGACGTTGCCGGGCGGCCCGTTCCCGGTTAAGGGTAAGACTGTCACAATCACGCAATACACCGTTCCGCGTAACTTCGAGCTCCCTCCGAGAACGGCGCTCTACTTCGCGGTCAACTGCTTCGGGTAATCCTTCGTCCTTCGACTGCGCTCAGGATGACGTAGGGAGGCCCCGCCGTATGGCGGGGTTCTTCTTTTGTGCGGCCAATCTATGACAAGACATGCCGAAGACGCAGTATTGGCAGTGGTACGTCGAAGAGTTCGCGCCCACCGAGCAGCATCATCATGCAATCGAGGAACTCTTCGTCTCGGAACGCTCGCCATTCCAGCAGATCGCAGTGCTGCGCTCGCCGGTCTTCGGCAAGATGCTCGTGATCGACGGCGATACGCAAAGCTCCCAGGCCGACGAACGGATCTATCACGAGGCGCTGGTCCATCCCGCGCTGGCCGCCTCAGAGGACCGCAAGAATGTCTTGATTCTCGGAGGCGGCGAGGGTGCGACGTTGCGCGAGGTCTTGCGTTCTCCCGACGTCGCGCGCTGCACGATGGTCGATATCGACGAGCGCGTTATTGACGTCTCAAAGAAGTTTCTTCCCGAATGGTCCGCCGGCGCGTTCGACGATGCCCGCGCCGAGGTGATCGTTGGCGATGCGCTCGAGCATATGCGCGTGCGTCAAGACCGCTACGGCGCGATCCTTTCCGATCTGACCGAACCGCTTGAGGATTCGCCCAGCAATCCGCTCTTTAACGACGACGTCTTCGCGCTGATCAAATCGCGCCTGACCGAGGGGGGCATTTACGCACTTCAGGCGAGCACCGCCGGCGTGCACAACGCCGCACTGCACTGTAAAATGGCGCGTACCCTGCGCCGCCACTACGCCAACGTCGCTTCTTTCTTTACGCACGTGCCCGCCTTCGATACCGATTGGGCCTTCCTGGCCTGCAGCGACCGGGTCGATGTCGGGCGTCTCGAAGCCGCGCGCATCGACGCCTACTGTGCACGCCTCCATGGCGAGAGCTTTTTCTACGACTCCGAAACGCACCGGCGCCTTTTCTCGCTGCCGCTCTACCTGCGCCGAATGCTGAGTGCCGGCGGGGATACGTTTTAAGCGGACGAAGGGGGGCAACATGAGCATTGACTTTTCGGGCGCACCGCGCGCCTGGGAGAAGGAGAAGAGCAACTTCGTTGCGCTCCTCGATCTGAGGCTCGAAAGCGTCGAGCACGGCAAAGCGGTGATGCGTATGCCCTACCGCAGGGAGATCACCAACGGCACGGGCGCCGTCCACGGCGGCGCGATCGTCAGCCTCTGCGACACGGTCTTCTACGTCGCACTCGCGTCGATCTACGGACGCGATCAAGATACTACGACGATCGCACTACAATGCAACTTTCTCGCGCCGGCCGGGCCGCCGCACGACCTGATCGCCGAAGCGCGCGTCCTGCGGGGCGGCCGCCGCATCGTTTACGGCGAAGTCTACGTGCGCAGCGGCACGGAGATCGTTGCTCATGCCACGCTCGACTTCCTCAACAGTTACCCCACCGAAAAACCGGCGAAATCTGGGCACTTCGCGCCTTCGCCGTAGGCTGCGTGGGTATAACTCGTCAGATGAATAAACGCACGGCGCTCCACGCCGAACACGTCCGCGCGGGCGCAAAACTCGTTCCCTTCGGTGGTTTCGAGATGCCGGTGCGGTATTCGAGCATCCTGCAGGAACACGATGCCGTGCGTCACCGTGCCGGACTCTTCGATCTCTCGCACATGGGTCAGTTTTGGCTCACCGGCGATATGGTCGCGCCCTGGGCCGATACCCTAACCACGAATGCGGTTGCGACGATGAAGCCGATGCAGGCGCGCTACAACCTGTTTTGCAATCGGAGCGGCGGCACGCAGGACGATACGATCTTCTATCGCCTCGAAAAACGCTGGCTGCTGGTCGTCAATGCGTCGAACGCCGAGAAGATGTGGGAGCACCTCAACGCCAATCGCCCCGAGATCGGGGTCGAGCTCGAGAACCAGCATGGCAAATGGTCGCTCGTTGCGATTCAAGGCCCGCGTTCGGTCGCGATGCTCCAGCCGCACGTCGACATCAATCTCGGCGAGCTCAAGTATTATTTTTGTACCGAAGGTCACGTTGACGGCGCGCCCGCTACGATCGCGCGAACCGGGTACACCGGGGAGGACGGCTTCGAGCTCTTCCTTTCGAACAACGATGCACCGAGAATCTGGAGCGCGTTGCTGGAGGCTCATCGCAGCGAAGGGCTGGAACCCTGCGGCCTCGGGGCGCGCGACGTCTTGCGCCTGGAGGCCGGCATGCCGCTCTACGGACACGAGCTAACCGAGGCGATCACGCCGGTTCAGGCCGGCCTTTCGTGGGCCGTCAAGACCGTTAAGCCGGAGTTTCTCGGTAAAGAGGCGCTCGAACGGCAGATCCAAAGCGACGACTATTCCCGCATCGTGGGTGTGGTGATGACTGGGCGCGTTCCCGCCCGCGAGGGCTACCCGGTCTGGCACGAAGGGCGTGTCGTGGGCTCGATCCGCAGCGGCTCGATCGCACCCTCGGTCGACAACAAGAACATCGCGACGGGGCTCGTCGAGAAATCGGCGG
>Ga0265356_1000067_pt1 | contig 17129 bp, 12 predicted proteins | sample NZE4metagenome_FD_189075 | JGI IMG/M metagenome (GOLD analysis project Ga0265356, IMG submission 189075) | Rhizosphere microbial communities from Maridalen valley, Oslo, Norway - NZE4 | ecosystem: Host-associated > Plants > Roots > Rhizosphere > Soil | place: Norway: Oslo | collected 2017-09-15
CGATGCGGGTCCGGCGCTCGTCTCCGTATAACTTCTTGACCTCTTCGAGCTCTTTAATGATGACGGTGCGAAGTTTCTTCTCGGAGCCGAGAATGGATTCGAATTCGGCAATGCTGTCGCGCACCTGTTTCAACTCGTTCGAGATTTCGTCGATGGAAAGCTTGGTCAGGCGATGCAATTGCAGTTCGAGAATGGCGTCGGCCTGCTTGGCGGTGAAAGGCTTCTCGGGATCGAGTTTGGGAGCGCGGCCGGTGGTGTTGATCTCGATTTTCTTGCCACCGAAATAGGTGACCAGGTTTTCGCGGGCGTCGGCGCGATTGGCGCTGCCGCGAATGATGACGATGACGTTGTCGAGATGATCGAGCGCGGTGAGATAGCCCTCGAGAATATGCTCGCGGTCGCGGGCTTTTGAAAGCAGGTACGCGGTGCGGCGGCGGACTACGTCGACGCGGTGATTGATGAAATGCTTGATGGCCTCGATCAGGCCCAGTTCGCGAGGCTGGCCGTTGACCACCGCGAGCAGGATCATGGAAAAACTTTCCTGCATCTGAGTGTGCTTGAAGAGCTGGTTGAGGACGATCTGGGCCTCGGCGCCGCGCTTGAGTTCGATCACAATGCGCATGCCGTCGCGATCGCTTTCGTCGCGGATGTCGGAGATGTCTTCGATGTCTTTGTCGTTGACCAGTTGTGCGATGCGCTCGACCAGGCGCGCCTTGTTTACCTGATACGGAATTTCGGTGACGATGATGGCCTGGCGCTCTTTGGTGAAAGTTTCGATGGAAGCTTTGGCGCGCACCTGGAAGCGGCCTCGGCCGGTGCGGTAGGCTTCGAAGATTCCGGCGCGTCCGTGAATGATGCCGTAGGTCGGAAAATCTGGACCCAGCACGTACTTCAGAATCTCGGCCAGTTGCGCGTTCGGATTGTTGATGAGGGTGATGGTGGCGTCAACAATCTCGGTGAGATTGTGCGGCGGGATCTTGGTCGCCATGCCAACGGCGATGCCGTCGGAACCGTTGACCAAAAGATTTGGGATGCGGGCGGGCAGAACGTCAGGCTCGACCTCGCTGCCGTCGTAGTTGGGATGAAAGTCGACGGTGTCTTTGTCCAGATCTTCAAGCAGAGCAGTGGAAACCTGCGCGAGTTTGGCTTCAGTGTAACGGTCGGCAGCGGGCGGATCTCCGTCGACCGAGCCGAAATTTCCCTGCCCGAAAATCAGCGGATAGCGCATGCTCCAGGGCTGGGCGAGGCGGACGAGGGCGTCGTACACGGCGAGATTGCCGTGGGGATGGTATTTGCCCATGACGTCGCCGACGATGCGGGCGCACTTGCGCGTAGCTTTGTTGGGCTGTAAGCCCATCTGTTGCATCGTGTAAAGAATGCGACGGTGGACGGGCTTGAGACCGTCTTTCACGTCGGGGAGTGCGCGGCCGATGATCACCGACATGGCGTAGTCGAGATACGACCGGCGCATTTCCTCTTCGATGTTGACGGGTTGAATATTCAGCGCGCCGGGACTGCCGTCGCCACCGGGCGGAGGAGTGAGGGGAAGCTCGGGATTTTGATCGTCAGCCATGCTTTAGCTCTCAGCCGTCAGCGTTCCGCTGTCAGCTCTCAAAACGCGAATCTTTTGTCGCGCAAAACGGGCCAGGTGAAACGCTTGTAACTGATTGTATTTACAGGATGTTATATGCCCTGGGAACTGGTGTAATTATAGCACGAAACCGGGTGATTTTGAGGGCGTTCCGGCGGGCGTCAAGATGACAATTTTGATGCTGCAGTTTCCCAGGTTGGGACGAGGCTGCGAAATAAGTGCGATCCGGGTTTGGGCATCACTGATTGTGAATGGGCGCGCGCTTTAGGCTGCGGGCTTGCGCCATATTCCATCGCTCGACAGACTGCGGGCTATCTCGATTTTGATGGTGTGATTGGTCATGGGGCTTCGCTGCATTACGAGTCGGAGGTTGGCCGAGCGTTTGCGAATCTGGGGGTGAGGATTTTTTTCATCATCTCCGGATGGTGGAGCAGCCGATGCTGCGGCTGCTGCGAGAGAAGCGCTCGCGGGATCGGGCGAAGATGACATACGCGCGGGCTGCATGAGATCGTTCTTGGAGGCCAACGTTGGCATCGAGAAAAAGCCCGACTTCTCGCAAAGACCGCGAGAAATGGGGCACCCGGCGAACTGCGAATTCCTCAACGTGCTTCCCTAAACTGCTCTTGGGGTCGTGCGGGCAAGCGTGCCCGCTCCACATTTGCTGTGCACTTCCTCGCGGAGACTATAATCAGCCTGAGCAAAGTAGCTGCAAACTCCCACCGTGAGATCCTTTTTTCGTTTTGCGATGCTGGCGCTGGTGCTGGTGACGGTAGCACTGGTCTCCGCGCTGACGGCGATGCGCTTCGCGATTCACGGGCAGGAGGTTGTGGTGCCCACGCTGTTGGGACTTTCGCCGGCGGAGGCGGAACGAGCGGTGTCGGGGCCGGGCTTGCTGGTTGAGATCGAGCGGCAATACTATTCGCCGCAAATTCCCGAGGGGCGGATCATGTCGCAGCTTCCGCTGCCGGGGACGAAAGTGAGGCGGGGCTGGCAGGTGCGCGTGGCCCAGAGCCTGGGCCCGTTGCGCGTTGTGATTCCTGACGTAACCGGGCAGAGCGAACACGCCGCGGAATTGAATATTCGGCGGCGCGGGCTCGAGCTGGTTTCGACCGCAGAGGTCCAGATTCCCGGACTGCCGCCGGATCAGGTGCTGTCGCAGAGTCCGGCGGCGAATGCCAGCCAGGTGGCGGCGCCGAAAATCAGTTTGCTGCTTACGGCCACACCTGATCCGGAAGTTTTTACGATGCCGAGTTTCCTCGGACAGCCACTCGGAAGCGCGAGCCGCACGCTGCAGGATGCCGGCTTCAAGTTGGGGAATGTGGGCGTGGCGCCGCCGCCCGCGCCTCCGGCGAATGAGGGAGTATTTCCAGCGCCGGCCAATCCGTCTCTGGTAATTCCTGCGCCCCTTAGCGCGGCGCCGGCACAGCCCTCGCCTGCCAGCACCATCGTGTCGCAGACGCCGTCGCCGGGGCAGAGAATTGTGGCGGGAGGGTTTGTGAATTTCGAGGTTCGGTGACATCCGCGGGAAAATTCTGGGGTTAGTAGTTCGACGGGAAGCCCGCTACTGTTTTTCGAAGATTGCGGCGAAGAACCCATCGCAGGGATGGATGCCGGGGAGTGTACGCAGAAAAGGACCGCGAGTAAGCGACGCGATGTCAGGCCAGGTCAGCACGCCCTCTGACTTGAGGCGGTCGAGTTCGGGGCGGATGTCGAGCAGGCGAAAAGTTGAGTTCTCCTCCATAGATTTTTCTATCACGTCTTCATTTTCTTCTTTTTCCAGCGAACAAGTGGAGTAGATGAGCCGTCCGCCTGGTGCGAGCTGCGTCAGGGCCGAGCGGAAGATCGCAAGTTGGCGCACCTGGAGATCCTCGAGGTCTGCCGGTTGAAGCCGCCATTTGATCTCTGGATTGCGGGCAAGGGTGCCCGTGCCGGAACAAGGAACGTCGGCGAGCACGCGATCGAAGTTGGCGTGAAGCGGTGCGGTCTGTACGTCGGCGGTGATGACCTGGATGTCGTGACGGCGCGCGGAACGGGACGATTCTGCGGCGCACAGCAGCTTCTGCAGCAGGCGCGCGCGGTGCGGATGAAGCTCGACTGCCGTGATCGTTGCGCCAGGATTGCGGTCAGCCATGGCAAGCGTCTTGCCGCCGGGGGCTGCGCAGCAATCGAGAATGCGTGAGCCGCGGCCAACGAGCGCCGCAACCAGCTGCGACGCTTCATCCTGAATCACGGCCTGGCCGGCGCGGAGTGTGCGGGCCTTCGAAATATTTGCGGTTTGTACACGGCGCGCGGAGCGAAGCATGGCTCCGGGGGTGAGCTCGATACCTTCTGCGCGGAGATCATTCTCGGCGGCGGGATCGCGCAGCCGGATAGCGGTTGCCGGGACGGATTGATCATACCGGCATATCTGGTGAGCGGCTGCGCGTCCGTACTCGCGCACCCAGCGTTCCACCAGCCACAGCGGATGCGCGAAGGCGTGGGCGAGCGATTCGGGGGAGGCTGTGTTTTCTTCGTTGGAAGCTGAGGCGTGCGGCTGTGGCGCGGCCGGAGCCAGCTTGCGCAGCACCGCGTTCACGAAAGGGGCGGCAGATCGCTTGCGAGCTTGCTTTACCAGTTCGACGCTTTCGTGGATGGCGGCTCGGGGAGGGATGCGGTCGAGCCTGCGGAGTTGGTAGAGAGCAAGGCGGAGGGCGGTGAGGACTTCAAGATCGAGTTTGGAAACAGCCTGCGAAGAAGTCTGCGCGATTTCTCGATCGAGGACGGAGCGCCAGCGCAGGACGCCCATGACCAGTTCCGTCGCTAGACCGTGATCGGCGGTGGAAAACGTCTCATATGCGGCAGAGTGCAGAAGTTCCGCAGCGTAGGATGATTCGCGCTCCACTCGCAGCAGAATGTCGAACGCGGCGCTGCGGGCGGGCGAACACTGAGGCTTCGGTGGGCGGGACTGTGTCTTCAAGATCTCAGTATGACTGAAGCGGGTTTCGGGTGGAAGATGCTAGGAACCTGAGTAGGGGCATGAGTTCTTAACCACAGAGGACACAGGGTGAAGCCAGACACAGACTTCAAATGCCGAGTTTCTCGACGAGCTTCGGGCGGTAGCCATGCAGGAAATCGGCAGCGGACACGCGCTTCTTGCCCTCCAGTTGGAGTTCGAGAAGTTCGAGAGATGAGTTGCTTCCGCAACCGACGAGCAGACGATCACCTTCGGACTTTAACTGAGCTTCGGGGAGCGCGCGGTCGAATGGCAGTGCCTTCCAAATTTGCAGAGTCTTGCCGCGAAACTTAGTGTAGGCCCCGGGCCAGGGCTGGAAACCACGGATGCGATTGAAGATTTCCGCCGCCGGCAAGGAAAAGTCTGCGAGGCCGTCGGTTTTCTTGAGGATGGGAGCGAGCGTGGCTTGTGCGTGATCCTGTGGGCGGGGATGAATCGATCCAGCATGCAGGCCGCGCATGGTTTCGACCGTGAGTTCGGCGCCGATTGCAGCGAGACGGGGCGCGATGGTCTCTGCGGTGTCGTCCGCGGCGATGGGCAATTCGCGTTGCAGAAGAATGTCGCCGGTGTCGAGGCCGGCGTCGATGCGCATCGTCGTGACGCCGGTGACCGTTTCTCCGCGAGCGATCGCCCACTGAACGGGCGCTGCGCCGCGGTACTTCGGCAATAGAGAGGCGTGCAGATTGATGTTGCCGAGCGGCGGCAGGTCAAGCATCCATTGTGGAATGATGCGGCCGTAGCCGACTACGACGATCGCATCGAGTTTGAGGGCGCTGAGCTGCGCGCGAAATTCGTCGTTGGTTTTGATTTTGTCGGGCTGAGTGATTGGCACTCCCAATTGCAGGGCGGACTGCTTGACGGGTGAAGGCACCAACTCCAGTCCACGGCCTTTGGGGCGATCGGGCTGAGTCACCACCAGCAGAATTTTGAAACCGGACGCGGCGAGCTTTTCGAGCGTGGGGACGGCGAATCGAGGGGTACCGCAGAAGACGAGATGGAGGGATTGAGACATTGAGAAATTGACTCATTGAATCATTGACGCAATCCGTCAATGAGTCAATCTCTCAATCTTCTACCATTCTCCGGCCTTCATCATCTTCCGGATCTTGCGCTTCATCAGGTCGCGTTTCAGCGCGCTGATACGGCTGATATAGAGCTTGCCGTTCAGATGATCGGTTTCGTGCTGGAAGGCACGGGCCAGAAGTTCTTCGCCCGTCTTCTCAAACGTTTTTCCATGCACATCCTGGGCACGGATGGTGACCTTGAGGGCGCGCTTCACGTTCTCGCGAAAATCGGGGATGCTCAAGCAACCTTCGCTTTGCGTGTGGTGGCCTTCGGTGTGAATGATTTCGGGATTGATGAGGACCAGCTTGGCTTCGGGGTCTTCCTGAAACGTGACGTCGACCACGGCGATACGGCGGGCGATTCCGATCTGCGGCGCGGCCAGGCCCACGCCCCGGGCGGCGTACATGGACTCGAACATGTCGTCGATGAGGGTTTTCAGTTCCTCGTCGAACACGGTTACCTTCGCGGAGGGTTTCTCCAGGATCGGGTTGCCGAACTTCACGATGGGATAGATCATTAGCGATTTTGGATCAGCGATTTTGAATCAGTAAATTTTCACTCAGTAATTTTTCAATTGCTGGCGGTAGCCTTCGAAATTGCGCAAAGTTTCAAGCATGGAATCGCCGCCGAATTTTTCCAGGGCGCAGCGGGCCAGGGTGAGCGCGACCATCGCCTCAGCGGCGACGCCTGCAGCGGGCACCACGCAGACATCGGAACGTTCGTAAGCTGCTTTCACTGGCTCGCGGGTGGAGAAATCCACCGATTGCAGCGGACGGCGCAGGGTAGAGATCGGCTTCAGATAGCCGCGGACGCGAATCTCCTCACCGTTGGAAACTCCGCCCTCAATGCCGCCGGCGTTGTTATGGTTGCGGGAGAACGCGGTGAAACCGGCTGCGCCCGTATAGCCAATTTCATCGTGCACGGCCGAGCCCGGTGAAAATGCGGATGCTACGCCGGAGCCAATTTCGACGGCCTTTACGGCTTGCAGCGACATGAGGGCAGCGGCGAGAAGTGCGTCCAGGCGCTCGTCCCACTGGGCGTAGGTGCCCAGGCCCGGGGGAACATTATGAGCCACGACCTCGAAGATTCCGCCGAGAGAATCGCCGGTCTTCAGAACTTTGTCGACTTCTGCTTTCATGCGCTGCTCGGTGTCAGGGTCGGCGCAGTTGAGCAATATCTCTTCGCGAGCATTTTCCTGATCATGGAGCGAACGAATTCTCTCCCACGAAACTTCGCTCTGCACAGACACGCTGCCGGTGGTGACCACGTGGCTCAGAACTTCGATGCCCAGCTCGCGCAGGAAAAGTTTGGCCAGGGCTCCGATGGCGACGCGTGCGGCAGACTCGCGGGCGGAAGCACGCTCGAGCACATAGCGAGCTTCGGGGAAATTGTATTTCAGCGCACCCGCGAGATCGGCGTGGCCGGGGCGGGGAGAAGACACGCGTTTGTGCTTTTCGGCATCGCCTGCGGCGACGGGCAATGACTCTTGCCAGTTTTTCCAGTCCCGGTTTTCGAGTTGAATCGCGATGGGGGAGCCTATGGTTTTGCCGTGGCGTACGCCGGAAAGGATGTGTGCCGTATCGCGCTCGATCTTCATGCGTCCACCGCGGCCGTAGCCCTGCTGGCGGCGCCAGAGTTCGCGGTCGACGAAGGCCTGGTCTACCGGAACGCCGGCGGGCAGGCCGGAAATATAAGCGACGAGGGCTTCGCCGTGAGACTCTCCCGCGGTGAGATAGCGCAGCATGAATGGACGATTGTACAAGATGCGGAGTTTGGGGGGCTGATGGCAACTTGCGGCGAGATCGCGAGCAGGAACATGCGGGAGCTTTTCGAGTCCTGCCTAGCTCGACGGCCGGACCCTCGCGAGCCCCCAGCGGCTAAAGCCGATCCTTAAACCACCTATCGCAACGCTGGAAGCGCTGCGCCACCCAAATCGAATACCTCAAGTTTTCCTGTTACCTCCGAATCTTTGCCAGCCCTGAGGTCCCAGGCGTCCCAGGCAGGCCTCAGCGAAAGGCGGCGGCAGCCAGCTCTGAGAGTTCGGACAGGCTGGAAACTTCCAGGTCAGGCTCGGCGTGCGCGACCTTCACGGCTCCTACACCCGCTCGCGCCGAAGGACGGTTTACCCAAACCGTAGCCAAGCCCAGGGCCTGCGCGGGAATCACGTCGTGGAAAATGCTTTGGCCGACGTGGAGAATGCGGTGAGCCGGGGCCTCGATGCGGGCCAGTGCGAACTCAAAAATCTTCAGTGACGGCTTATAGGCCTGTGCCTGTTGAGCGGTGATGACTTCATCAAATTCCACTTCGAGTTGGGGCCGCGTGGCTGCGAAAAGATCGTCGTCCACGTTGGAGAGGATGGCCAGGCGATAGCGGCTTTTCAGCTGGCGCAGGGCCGCGACCGTGTCTGGCCAGGACCTCCAAAGGGCCAGCGAGTCCGGCAAGGAGCGGACTTCTTCTGCCGTGGGAACGAAACCGAGTTCGTCGCCAAACTGCCGCACCACCGACTGCAGAACTTCACGATAGGGATGGAATACACCCTGCTCGGAAAGCTGCTCGAAGTTTCCGTAGAGTTCGAGAAGGGTGGCGTCGTCGATCTTCTTGCCGTGGGCGGAGAGGATGCGGTGTAGAGCGGACAAGAGTCCGGTTTCCCAGTCGATGAGGGTGCCGTAGCAGTCGAAGGTCAGGATTTCGAAGCGGTTGAAATCGAGCGTCATGGGCAAACTAGAGCGAAGCTATTCTGCGCCAGCCCCGAGCTGCCAGCGCGTTGCGTTGTTGGGAAAGTCCTTCTCGGTCCAGGCCAGCACCACGCGGGGTCGAACGCGGTACACAACTGATTCGCCTCCCGGCGGCGCAGTCATCGGCATGTTGTACTTCAGGCGCGAGGCGGCATCGAGTTTCTTGAAAGTGGGCTTGTCGTCGCGATCAACTTCGGTAGCTGTTCCCTCTAGAATCACGACATCGTCGCCCGACTCCAGGTGGATCGAGATCGCCGGATTGTGAGAGAGATTGCGGGACTTGCGTGAGTCCCGCGCGGTGCCGAAATACAGCGCACCGTCTATCCAGAAACCCCATACCGGAATGGAATGAGGCCGCCCGTCAGGACGAGCGGTGCAGATCCAGTAACTTCGCGACTTCGCGAGGCGTGTCTCCGCGTGGCTGAATGACAGGTACTTCGCGCGGACCTTCAGGCCATACATGGGCGGCAGATGAGGCAAGCCGGTCGCGGTAATTTGAGAAAAAGAAGAATCGGTCTTTTTCAGAGAGCCTCTCGGAGAAGTCGATTTTTTCGAAGCCTTCGCCTTTGGCATGCGGACCTCCGTTTGAGCACAGCGATTTCAAGGTTACCGCCGCGGCTCCAGACCGGGCAAGGTCAAGCCGGGCAAGGTTGGAGCTTGCTGCGGGGATGCCGTGGGTTGGGTGGTATGCGATTCCGTGTCGATGTCTTGCAGCTCTTCTTCCAGTGAGGGCGGCGAGCTTTCCGCGGGCGAAGTTTTTTTCGGCGCGAGAAATTTCGCTGTGTTCAGCAAGGGGCGGCCGAGAGAAGCGTTGTAACTGGTCCATGGACTTTCCAGGTCGGCTTCACGCTCGAAGTGGGCGCGCATGGCCTCCATCTTTGAGTCCAGGTCGTCCATGTAATGCAGCACCAGCGCTTCGGGAAACATGGGCAGCTTGGGCGAGCCGAATTCGTATTGGCCGTGGTGGCTGATGATGAGATGTTCGAGCATGGACTTGAGTTCGGGCGGAAAGCCGGAGACGAGGGCGAGCTTGGCTTGCAGCATCTCAAGTTCGATCACCATGTGGCCGAGAAGCTGGCCTCGCGTGGTGTAGGAGAAGGAGCGGTTGTACGCCAACTCATGAATCTTGCCAATGTCGTGCAGAAATGCGCCGGCGAGGAGAAGGTCGCGATTGACTTGCGGATAATTCCGGCACACCAGATCGCAGGAGCGGCAAAGCGAGACCACGTGATCGAGCAGGCCGCCAATGAAGGCGTGGTGCAGGGTTTTGGCGGCGGGAGCGTTGCGATAGGCGGCGGCAATTTCAGGATCGGCCATGAAAGCTTCGAGCAATGACTGCAGATGAGGGTTTTGAATCGACGCGACGAAGCCGGCCAGGGTCTGCCAGAGCTCATCGACGTTTTTTGCGGTTTTTGGAAGGTAGTCCGAAAAGTCGATTTCCGATTCGCCCAGCTTGCGCAGCTTGTGGATGGTGAGCTGGAAGCGGTTCTTATATTTGTTGACGAGACCCTTGATCTTGAGGAAATCGTCTTGCTCGAAGGCCTCGAGAACCTCCTCGACGTTGTCCCACATTTTGGCTTCGAGCTGCCCGGTGCGGTCGCCGAGAGTCAGCGCGAGGTAGGGCTCGCCGGTTTTCTTGGGCTTGATCTGCTTGGAGACGACGACGAAGCTGGCAGTGACGATCTTGTTTTCCTGGCGGGCGCAGTCGCTGATATAGAAATCTTTCATGGAGTGTATTCCACGAGTATAAGCGACCGCTGCCGGGGTTCAGCGCGAAACCGTCACAGTATGCCCAGCTTTTTCTTTTTCTTCCTGTTCGTCTTGTCGAGCTTCTTGGAGTCGGGATCCTTGGGGGCGGCAGTTTCGACGGGTTGGGTCTGGTTGGCGCTGGCGCCAGTGTCCACGAAACCCGGTGAATACTTGAGGTAGGCCTCTTCGCGCAGCTTGGTGAGATAGGCGCGGAGCGCGGGCTGCAGCTTCTGGTAATAGAGGGCGTCCTGGATGTGCGGCTCGGCCGTTTTCAACGGAGGGATTCCGGCTTCCTGATGTTCCATGACTTTCAGGATCACGTAACCCTGCTTGGTGCGGATGACGCCGGAAACCTCACCCGGTTTCATGGCGAAGGTTTTGTCTTCCAATTCTTTGGCCAGCTGGCCACGTTTGAAGACGCCGAGCGCGCCCCCGTCGGCAGCCGATGCGCCGTCGGAATATTTCTTCGCGATGTCTTCAAAGGAGGCGCCTTTCTGAATCTGTGCGAGCAGGTCGTTGGCCTTGGCTTCGGCTGTCGCAAGAGCGGCACTGTCGGCGGCCTGGTGGGCGGCGTCATCGGCAGCTTTCCGGGCCGCGGGGTCAGCAGGAGCAGCGCCTGGGTCGGCGGGTGCCGGCGCCTGGGTTGCGGCGGCCTGGTCAGGTAGCTTCGCGGGAGAGACCATGATCTCACTCAGCCGGATCTCCTCCGGCATTTGCATTTCGGCTTTGTGCTCGTCGTAGAACTGCTGTATCTCATCTTTGGTGATGCTGAGATGGCCGCCAACTTCTTCCCCGATTACCTTCTGCGTGATGATCTGGTTCCGCATGTTCTGCTTGAAATCTTCGTAGGAAATTCCCTGCGAAGCCGCAGCCTTCTCCAGTTCTTCCATACTGTCAAGCTTCATCTCTTTACGCATCTGGTCGAGGCGCTTGATCAAATCGGTGTCCCCGTTGATGCTGAGGTCCTTGCCCTTCTCGATGAGAAGCTGCTGGTCGATAAGATCGCGGAGGATGTCTTTTTCCTTCTCGGTGAAGCACTTATCGGGGTTCGCCGCATCCTGAGTCTTACATTCGTCTTTGAGCGTGTCCTTGCTGCGATCGAATTCCGAACGGGTAATAATCTGGCCGTTTACCCGGGTGACAATCTCCTCAACGACCTGTCCGCCCTGAGCCGCGGCGAGAGCAGTCAAGCACGACAAAGCGATAATGAGCAGACACAGTTTCTTCATAATTTGTATGTGGAGCCGCTGCCGACGTGATGGCAAAGGGGCTACGGGACTCTCGATATTTTACTCCTGAAACCAGCTCTGGAACCAGCCGAAACGCGGACCTTGCCGGGTGGCAGAGAAACTAAATTCCTTGCCACCGAGGACACACAGGGCAAAACCGGAATCGCCCGAAACGGGGGCAATTTTGGATGCACCCTCTAATGTCGATGCCGAGTCGGTCGGCGAGGTTGGCTCGGTGGCGAGGGTCGCTTCGGACGGTCAGGCCGACCGGATCAAGGCCAGGGCGGTCATGTCGTCCACAATGAGGGGAGCGCAGGTGAACTCGCCGACCGCATTCAGAATAGACGCGCAAAGCTCCCGCGGGGTGTCCGGAGCAGTGTTGCGCATCTGATTTTTCACACCCTCCAGGCCGAATTCGAGGTCTTCCTTGGTGTCGTCTTTGCACTTCCCTTCGACCACGCCTCGTGAAACCAGCAGAAGGGCTGCGCCTTTTTCAAGACCTACGGTGGGCGCGTCGCAGGTGGCGTGAGAAAAAAGGCCGAGCGGCAGGCCAGTAGCGCCCAAGTCAGCGATGCCGGTGTGGTCGCGGAGCAGCCCGGGGCTGTGTCCGGCGTTGGTGTAGCAGAGGGTGCCAAAGCGCTCGTGATAGCAGCCGATAAACGCGGGGCAGGAACGGACGCCGCCCGCAACTTCCATGATGCCGCGGTTGAGCCGGAGGCAGAGTTCGGTCATAGCCTCAGACTCGTTGAGATCCTCTTTGCCAAACAGGTCGCTGGCCAGCCTGCGAAAAATTTCCTGCGCGGCGGTGAGGACCGGCTGGTTGTTCTCACGGCGGCCGGCGACATCGAGCAGTCCAAACAGGATGCGCTCGGAGCTCACGCGCAGGGAGTCATAGAAATCCCCGGCCACCCGGGCTCCGTAGGTGACGGCAGCGATCTCTGCGCCATCGATGACGGGAAACTCGCTGAGGACAGGCTCCACCGCCGGAACCGTCTCGTGAGCGTTAGAGTGAAACAGGGAATGCATAGCAGGTGATGGAGCTGCCGTCGTAGAGCAGAGGCTAGCACGACGGCGGGGACTGAGCAAACGGGGTGTTAGGGTGTTGACAGCCGACCGGGAAGCACCCAAAGAGTGGCCCTTGGGCTGGCGCTCCAAAGCAGTAAGACCGAGATCCCTCCGCCGCGACGAAAAACGCCGACGGTCGGGATGACAGGGGTTTTGAGAGTTTGTGTGGTCCTCGGATCGGAGGTCTTAGTCGCCGTATTTGTCGGCCAGGTACTTGGTGAGGTCGGCTTCCAGTTGGCCGTAGTCGGAGTGGATGGTGGACCGCAGCGCGGCTTCCGTAGAACTGCCCTGACTCAGAGCCTGCAGGATGCGTTGGATATCGCTCATGCCGTTGGTGTCGTTGATATAAGAGACGGCGGCCAGGGACTCGGCGTAGGCAAGATAGGCTTGACTGCCGGAGAGGCTCTGGAAGCTTGCTTCGAGCCTATTCAGCGGAATGTTTCGTTGCGCCTTGAACAACTGGGCCAGCTGATGTCCGCTTCCGCCCAGGCTTTTGGGTTCGAGCAGCTGCGCGATGCCTTCGTGCAGCCAGGGGGGACAGCGACCGGCGGAAAGCTGGTTGATGAACGAGTGTGCCAGTTCGTGCTTCAGAACCCGGGCCAGTTCCGGCGTTAGCGAATTGAGGCCGCTGACCGGAATACGCAGCTTGCCATCGTTGATGGCGCCGGACCACGATGGCGCCTGCGTGACATCGAAGAATGCCTGCTCGGTGTAAAGCGTTACCAGAATGTTGTCATGGGGCGGCGTGCCCAGGTCGCGAGAAAGATCGTCGTAATCGGATTCGAGAGCGGCAAGAATTTGTCCGCGAAAACCTTCGGAAGTCTGCTTGCCTTCGTATTTCAGGACAAAGTGGCTGCTTTCGCGCTGGGCGAAGTCGGTCTCCGCGGTTTGTTCACGCGTTGCTTTTGCCAGAAACTGCTGCACGGTTGCATCCGGGCGTAACGCCAGAGAATGCTTCCACGAAGCGACGGCCTCTTTGGTGTGGTCGGATGCGAACTGGGCATAGCCGAGCATGGTGTAAGCGTCCGGCGAATCGGGAGCGGATCGCACCGCGCGCTCAGCATAAGGCATGGCCTGCGCGGCGTTTCCCGCGCGGACCAGCAGCGCCGCGTAGTAAATGAGGATGGTAGAGTTTTCGGGTTGGAAGCGTAACGCGTTTTCGAAGTAGCGCTTGGACTGGTTCGAGTTGCCGCGCTCGAATTCAAATTTTCCAGCGATGAAGTTGGCGGTGGCGCTCAGTTCGGCGTTGCCTTTGCCTTCGAGCGCCGAAAGCGCATCGGTGTCAACTTTGCCTTCGCGAATGATCTTGGCGACCAGGTCGCCTTCATTGGCGAGACTGTTGGCCGGAGTGAAAGACGGCAGATCGGCGAGGCTGGCCCCGCCCGAGGCTGCGGCGCTGGCAGGCATTCCGCCTGATTCCACATGATCGACCGAGGACTTGGGAATCGCGAAGGAGTTGTCGCCAATCTCGTATTCGTAACGGTTTCCGTTTTCACGGACGTGGTCCACCAGGATCTTGCGGCCGTTCTTCAGGCAGATGGTGTCCGCGCCGGCGACAGAAACGGCGACCGCGAGTAAGCCAGCGACAGCGACAATAGTGACACGCAGCGGCATCCTGGCGCATTCTAGCAACTGAGACTGAGTCCACCTACGTGACGAAGGTACTAGCGAAGCTAACAGAAGTCGGGATCGGGCTGGCGATCGTCACTTTGACGATCGGTGTGGCGCAGATGAGTGTGGCGCAGATCAGCGTCGCGCAAATCAGCGTCGCGAAAATCAGTAGCGCGCCGGCAGCCTGGGCAGCACCCCCTGCGCAGGCGGCCCAACCGGTAAAGCCAGCTGAGGCGCTCTATCTGGAACTGAGCCAGGTTACGCTTGATCCCGCGCGCGTGTACCGCGTCCGGGAGGCTTCGCTCGACCGGTCGGCAATCCACATTACGTTAGAGGACGGCACCATCGCCTTTAGCCAGGACGTCATGGGCCGAGTGACGGGAGCGTTTTTCGAGGGGGACGGTGAAGTGCTGCTCGCGCCTCCCAATGAAGTCGAACGAAAATCCATGAGCCTGTTTACCGGGATGGCGATTCTGGAGGAGCATTTTGAAACTGCCTATTTCCGATTCAACGACGATGTGATGACGGAGTTGCGTCCGGGCCTTCGCGCGCCCGAGAACGCGCAAGAGTTTGTAACCAGATGGGGAGACACCGCTCGAAACCTGGCGCAGCCGGATGCATTGCGGTTGCTCACGAGCTTTAGCCGACTGCTCCCCGCGACCAACGGCGACGGCGGCGGGGCGAGCACGGAAGCCGGTCCGTCGGGCGCATCGAATGATCGCATGCTGCATGCCCGGGTGCAGGGAACAAAATTGGGGGTCTTCGATATCTATTTCGATTCCCTGGCCGGAGAGTCAATTCAGGCAGGGCAAGCCAGAAAGGCGGAGAACGGGGTCACGTATTACGACGTTTGGACTTCATTCGCGCCCTCAGCCGGTGCGCCTTTGTCGGGCAAGACTAAACCCACGCCGCAGGTAAACCGCGATGGCGCGCGCGAGAGTCCCGTTGCCATTCGCCACTTTGCGATCACATGCAAAGTGACTCCGCCGAAACAAATTCATGCCGAAGCCCGATTGCAGGTCGAGGTGAAGCACGATGGCGCCCGCACACTGCTGTTCGAATTGTCGAGATTCCTGCAGGTGGATAGCGTGGAGATGGACGGGCAGCCGGTGGAGTTCCTGCACAATCCCGCCATCGAGGGGACGCAGCTGGCGCGGCGGGGAAACGACCTGGTCGCGGTGATCTTGCCGGAACCCGCACGAACCGGACAAAAACATGAGCTGCGTTTCGTCTACGGCGGAGAGGTTCTGGCGGAGGCCGGGTCGGGATTGCTCTATGTGGGAGAGCACGGGACGTGGTACCCCAACCGCGGCTTAGTGATGGCCGATTTCGATCTCGAGTTCCACTATCCGGCACCCTGGACGCTGGTGGCGACCGGCAAGCCAGAGCCCATTTCGACCACAGGCGGACTAGCGATGGGAGGAGATGCTGTCGTTCCGGGTGAGCAGGTTTCGCGGTGGATTTCCGAACGGCCCATCCCCGTGGCGGGATTCAACCTGGGCAAGTACAGTGCGGCTACGGTGAACGCTGGCCCCGTGACGGTGGAGACTTACGCAAGCGTCGGCGTGGAACGCGATTTTCCCAGCGCGCCGCCGCAAGTAATCTCGCCGCCCACGCAGGATACGCCGTTGCCGCAAAGGACACCTCGGGTCATGACTCCGCAGCGCCCTTCGCCGGCTCGCAACGCGTTGTCCGTGGCCGAGACAGCTGCCCGAGCCATTCAATTCTACGGCGATCGCTTTGGTCCCTTCCCTTACAGCCGTCTCGCCCTCACACAGATGCCGGGAGCAAGTAGCCAGGGCTGGCCCGGACTGGTGTTTTTGTCGTCCTACGCGTTTCTCGACGACGAGGAGCGCAAGGAACTGCGATTCTCGCCTTTGCGGGCGCTGATGCAGGAACAGATTACTGCGCACGAAACGGCGCACCAGTGGTGGGGAGATCTGATTACCTGGACAACCTACCACGATCAGTGGCTCTCGGAAGGGCTGGCGAATTACTCGGCGCTGATGATGCTGCAAGAGAAAGACCCGGCGGACTTTCGTGAAATCATGGAGAGATATCGCCGCGAATTGGCGGAGAAAGACAAGGACGGATCGGCGCCGAAGGATGCCGGGCCAGTGACGTTAGGAGGCCGCCTGCAATCGTCGCGTTCTCCCGGGGGCTACGACGCCATCAGTTATGGCCGCAGCACATGGCTGTTTCACATGCTGCGCACCATGATGCAGGATGGCGCGGCATTGCAGTCGGAAGGTGCCGGCCGAAGCGGGAGCGGGAAAGATGAACCATTCGCGCGCGCACTGCGAAAGGTAAGGGAGCGTTATGAGGGGAAGTCCATCAGCACACGCGAATTGCTCGCCGTGTTCGCCGAAGAGCTTCCGCCAGGATTGCGTTACGAGGGCAACAGTTCGCTCGACTGGTTTCTCGAAGGTTGGGTGAATGGTACGTCGCTGCCGAAGCTGGAGTTGCGGGCAGCGAAGTTCTTGCCCAAGAATGGGCGCACCCTGGTGAGCGGAACCATACTTCAAAAGGACGCTCCCACCGATCTCGTGACCTCTGTGCCGGTTTACGGCTCGGGCCCGGGCAGGCGCCCCGTGCTGATTGGACGCGTCTTCGCCGACGGGCAGGAGTCCTCTTTCCATTTGTCAGCGCCTCCGGGAATCAGCAAGATTGTGCTCGATCCGAATGAGACGATCCTGACGAGTCCGAAGTAGGGCAACTCACCTCGTCGGTCTGCGTTTCACCCGGTCTTCGACGCGCCTGCGCTCGGTCAACACCAAGACCGGCAAGCTGGGCGGTTTCAGCCGCAGGTAGCGCAACACGTTCACGCCATCGAGTTTGGGCAGGTTCAGATCCAGAATCACCCCGTCGTATTCGGCTTCGTCGGTCCGAGCGCGTGCCAGCTCGCCGTCCGAAAATACGTCCACTGCGTAGTGTTCAGCTTCGAGACCCTGGCTGAAAAACTTGGCCGTCTTCCGCTATCAGAATGCGTCGCATGAGTGACCCTTAATCCCGCAGCCTGATCCTAGTGAGAAAACACTCAAGTGAAACCGAAAGGGTGATGAGCCAAAGGTCTGTGTTTCCCAGAATGGGGC
>Ga0265356_1000069_pt1 | contig 16891 bp, 13 predicted proteins | sample NZE4metagenome_FD_189075 | JGI IMG/M metagenome (GOLD analysis project Ga0265356, IMG submission 189075) | Rhizosphere microbial communities from Maridalen valley, Oslo, Norway - NZE4 | ecosystem: Host-associated > Plants > Roots > Rhizosphere > Soil | place: Norway: Oslo | collected 2017-09-15
ATTACGGTATAATCGACCAGATCATCTCTAGCCATACGAGCCTACCGGTGCCGGCATAACCGGAGTGGAGGAGTCCCGGGCGCACGATGTTCCGATTCGGAGACGATAAGGGTCAGCTCAAGTGCAGCTTCTGCGGCAAATCGCAGGAGCAGGTCCGCAAACTCATTGCAGGGCCCGGCGTTTATATTTGCGACGAATGCATCGAGCTGTGCAACGAGATCATCGAAGAGGAGCTGTACAAGAACGTCGATGACAATCTCAAGCTTCGCAACATCCCGAAGCCTAAAGAGATCAACCACATCCTCAATCAATATGTGATCGGGCAGGAACGCGCAAAGAAATCTCTAGCGGTCGCCGTTTACAATCATTACAAGCGCGTCAACGCCGGCGCGAGCGCCGACGATGTCGAGCTGCAGAAATCGAACATCTTGCTGGTTGGTCCGACGGGCTCGGGCAAAACGTATTTGGCGCAGACGCTTGCTAAGATTCTCGACGTCCCCCTAGCGATGGCGGATGCCACGTCGCTGACCGAGGCCGGCTACGTCGGCGAAGACGTCGAGAATATTTTGCTCAAGCTCATTCAAGCCGCCGACTACGATGTGAAGCGCGCGGAGAAGGGCATCGTCTACATCGACGAGATCGACAAGATCGCGCGCAAGAGCGAGAACCCTTCGATCACGCGCGACGTTTCCGGCGAGGGCGTGCAACAGGCGCTGCTCAAGATCTTGGAAGGTACGACGGCCAACGTGCCACCGCAGGGCGGACGCAAGCATCCGCACCAAGAGTTCATTCAAATCGACACGACCAACGTGCTGTTCATTTGCGGCGGAGCTTTTGACGGGCTCGAGCGCATCATCGAGGCGCGCGTTGCCGCCAACAACATGGGATTTCGCGCAAATCCTGAGGGCAAACGCGACCTGCACATCGGCAAACTCTTCCAGCAGTTAATGCCGGAGGATTTGCTCCGCTTCGGATTGATTCCCGAGTTCATCGGTCGTCTGCCGATCGTCGTGACGCTCGATGCGCTCGACGAGCTGGCTCTGCGCCGGATCCTCACCGAGCCACGCAACGCGCTCGTTCGTCAGTTCCAAAAGATCCTCGGCATGGACGGCGTCGATCTTCAGTTCACCAAAGAAGCACTGGTAGCGATCGCGCATAAAGCCCAGAGCCGTAAGACCGGCGCTCGCGGCTTGCGTTCGATTCTCGAAGAGACGATGCTCGAGGTCATGTACGATCTTCCTTCGCTTCAAGGCGTCAAGAAGTGCGTCGTCAACAAAGACGTCATCGAGAAGAAAGAAGCGCCGACGCTCATCTACCACGAACAAAAGAAAGACATGCCCGCCTAGGAGGCCCTGATTCAGCCGATCTCGTTGTCGGCTCGGGGCTCGATTGCCATAGCAAACGTCACCCCTCGCCTCCTAGAGCTCGATTAAGTCAGAACCTCCTAGGACCGTAAAGAAAGCATCGTAAACTTCGGGCCGCCGCTCCGCGCCCTGAGGCAAATCTGACCCCTAATCGCCTCGGCAGAATCTGAAAGGCGGCGTTGCCCGTCGTGCGGAACGCAGGGGCTCCGATGGAACTCCCAAAGCATTACGACCCGCAAGCGGTCGAGCCACGTCTGTACGAGCAATGGGAGCGTAACGGCTACTTTCACGAAGAACCCGATCCCGCGCGGCCGCCGTTCATTATATGCATGCCTCCGCCCAACGTCACCGGGCGCGCTCACTTGGGGCACGGTTCGACTTTCACGCCGATGGACGTGCTTACGCGCTACCATCGAATGCTGGGCAACAATGCCGACTGGCTGCCCGGCGTCGATCATGCGGCGATTGCCACCGAGGCCGTTCTCGTCAAGCAGTTGGCTCAGAAGGGCGTGCGGCGCGAGGATCTCGGCCGCGAAGGCTTCGTTGCGCATGCATGGGAGTGGTCGCGCAGTTACGGCGGCCAGATCGACGCGCAGTTTCGCCGTCTGGGTTTCGGACCCGATTGGGAACGCTCGCGCTTCACGATGGACGAAGCACTCTCCGCAGCGGTCCGCCGCGTCTTCGTCCAGCTCTATCGCGACGGCCTGATCTATCGCGGAACGCGTCTCGTCAACTGGGATCCCACCGCGCAAACGACCGTTTCGGATGCCGAGCTCGAGTACGTGGAGCGCGACGGTACGCTCTGGCGCATCCGCTATCCATTTTCAAAAGAGGATCGCGGCGAGGGTATCGAGATCGCGACGACCAGGCCGGAGACGATGCTGGGAGACGTCGCAATCGCGGTTCACCCACATGATCCGCGTTACTCGAACGTCGTCGGCCGCAGCGTGTGGTTGCCGCCCCTCTTCGAGCGCGCGATACCGATCGTCGCCGACGAAGCGGTCGACATGGAGTTCGGAACCGGAGCCGTCAAGGTAACGCCCGCGCACGACCAAGTTGATTACGAGATCGGCGTACGGCACGCTCTCGAAATGCCGTCGGTTATCGGGCTCGATGCGCGAATCGCCGGCAGCGACGTCAACGTCGGCCTGTATGCCGGTCTCGATCGGTTCGAAGCGCGCGATCGAATCGTGACCGACTTGGAGCGGTGCGGCATGCTTCTCGATGCGCAACCGCATCGCCATGCCGTCGCGACCAGCGATCGAAGCGGCGATGTCACGGAGCCTTTGCTCTCGCTGCAATGGTTCGTGAAGATGGCGCCGCTGGCAAAACCGGCGCTGGATGCCTATCGGGACGGCCGGCTGCGGTTCGTGCCGGAGCGCCACGGCCGCACCTACGAGCGATGGTTGGAAAACATCCGCGACTGGAACGTCTCGCGCCAGATTTGGTGGGGGCATCGGCTGCCGGTTTGGTACACGCCCGACGGTCGCGAAGTGGTCGCCGAGAGCGAAGAAGAGGCCCTCGAACTCGCGCGCGCCACGTACGGCACGAGCGAGATCACACGCGATCCCGACACACTCGACACATGGTTCTCCAGCGGGATCTGGCCATTTTCTATCTTGGGCTGGCCGCAACAAACGGAGGAGCTGCGCTGCTGGTACCCATCCCAGACGATGATTACCGGCGGCGAGATCCTCTTTCTTTGGGTGGCGCGGATGGTAATGCTCGGGCTGCACTTCATGGGACGCGTTCCGTTCCGCGACGTCGTCATTACGCCGCTGGTTTTCGATGCGGCCGGGCGGAAGATGTCGAAGTCGCTCGGCAATACCATCGATCCGATGGAGCTTGCGGAGAAGTACGGCGCGGACGCATTTCGGCTCTCGATCCTTCGGCAGATGCGCCTCGAAAGCCAGGAGGTTCGCTATCAAGAGTCGCGTTGCGAAGAGGCACGCAACTTCAACAACAAGATCTGGAATGCAACGCGGTATATGCTTGCTCTGCCGGAAGGTTTGCCCTCGGCGCTGACCCTTCCGGAGGCGGGTGCGTTGACGCCGGCCGACCGGTGGGTCCTCACACGGCTTCGTGCGACCGTCGTGCGAATGGGGGAGCTGCTCGACGCGTACGACTTCGGGAGTGCCGCCGAGTGCATTTGGCGCTTCCTCTGGTACGAGATTTGCGATTGGTACGTCGAAGCGACAAAGGCGCCGGGAAATTACTCGAGCCGGGCAGCCGTGCTCTCCTTCGTTTGGAACAACGCAATGAGGCTGCTGCATCCCGTTGCGCCGTTTATCAGCGAAGAGATTTGGCTGGCTCTGCCGCACGATGGACCGACGATAGTAACGGCGACTTGGCCCGACCCGCGCGAGATTCCGGCGTTTGAGAGCGAGGCGCGGGGCTTTGAAACGCTCCAGCGCGCAGTCGAACGGGTGCGCAATCTGCGGGCGGACCTGGGACTGCCTCCGAAAGAACGAGTGACGCTCGAGGTTCCGGCGAACGTACCGCAGGAAATGGCGCAGCTCCTCGTTCTCTTCTGCGCGGCCACGATCGAGCGATCGGCTGCGACCGGGGAGAGGTTGGAGGAAGGCCTGGCAGCCGTCACCGTGCGAGCGCCGCACGGCATGTTGGAAGAACGCTATGGCAAGGAGGTACGGCATTTGCTTTCGGAAATCGACCGCGGCGAGAAGAAGCTGGGCAATGAATCCTTCGTCTCGAGGGCGGCTCCGGAGATCGTCGCCAAGGAGCGCGAAAAGCTGGAAGCCTATCGCAGCGAGTTGGCGCGAGTCGAAGCGGCACTACGCGCGTTGAAGGAACCGGCATGACGGCGACGGCAGCGCGTCGCGTTTTGGCGCGCAGCGATGAAATCGCAAGGATCATCGCGCGCCTCGCCCACGAGATCGTCGAACCGAACCAGGCTCAAGAGGGACTCGTCGTGTTGGGCGTGCGGCGCGGTGGCGAGGCGCTGGCCGTTCGGCTCGCGGCTGAGATCGAGCGCATCAGCGGGTGCAGACCCGCCCTCGGCTTTCTGAACATTAATCTCTACCGCGACGACCGCGTCACGCACGAGCTGCCGGATTCACAGATTCCCGTCGACGTTTCCGACCGAGTGGTCATCGTCGTCGACGACGTGTTGTACACGGGCCGAACCATTCGTTCGGCGCTCGATGCCGTGACCGATCTCGGGCGCCCGGCGGCGATTCGGCTCTGCGTTCTCGTGGATCGCGGTTTGCGGGAACTCCCGGTTCAGCCCGACTACGTTGGCCGCTTTACGCCGACGTCACCGAATCAACGAGTGAAGGTCGAACTCTCGCCCGAAGTCAGTCCTTCCGACGAAGTGACGATACTAGGACACGCCGATGCGGATCCGCCGTAGCCTGATCGATCTCGACGATCTGACGGCTGAAGAGATCGCCCAAGTTTTCGAGCAGACCGCGGCGTTCGAACAAACGGCGCCGGGGCGACGGCTGGCCGGCAAGACGTGCGTCAACTTGTTCTTTGAAGAGAGTACTCGCACGTTCACATCCTTCAACATGGCCGAACTCAGATTGGGCGCCGATGTCGTCAATCTCGCACCGCGTAACCTGAGCTTCACGAGCAAGGGCGAAACGCTGGGAGACACCGCAATCACGCTCGGCGCGATGGGAGTCTCGGTCTTAGTGGTTCGTCACCCCGAAGCGGGCTTTCCGCAGCGCCTCGCCTTGGGCTTCGACGGTCACGTCGTCAACGCGGGCGACGGCGTGCACGCGCACCCGACGCAAGCCCTGCTCGATATTTACACGCTCATCGAAGAGTTTGGCGACCTCAAAGGGCGAGCGATTGCCATTGTCGGTGACGTTCTTCACAGCCGCGTCGCGCATTCCGCAATTCGCGGGCTTTCGCGGCTCGGGACGACCGTGGTGCTCGTCGGGCCCGAAGGCTTCCTGCCGAGCACGTATGCAGGCGAAGGTGTTCGCGTCGAGCGCGATTTCGACGCCGTGCTGCCCAACGTCGACGCGGTCATCTTGCTGCGCATTCAACGGGAGCGCTTCGCTGCGATGCCGATCTCCGATGAAGAGTACGTCGCCGGCTATCGGCTCGATCACCGCAGGCTCGGCCTGTTGCGTAACGATGCGATCGTCATGCATCCCGGTCCGTACAATCGAGGAATGGAGCTCGACGATTCCGTGCTGGATTTCGCGGGCTGGCGCTACGCTCGCCAAGTGCACCACGGCGTGGCCATTCGGATGGCGGTACTGGATCTGCTCGTTAACGCGAGAAGTCTGTAAGGTTTTCAATGACGGGTCTTCTCATCACGGGCGGCAGAGTCGTCGATCCCGTTACGGCGCTCGATGCCGTTCGCGACGTGCGAATCCGCAACGGAATCGTCGCGGAGATCGGCGAGCATCTCGAACCCCTTGAAGGCGAGACCGTGCTGAACGTCGCGGGCGCCGTGGTCGCACCCGGTTTCGTCGACATGCACGTTCACCTGCGCGAACCCGGCTTTCCGCAGAAGGAGACGATCGCCACCGGAACGGAGGCGGCGGTGCGTGGAGGGTTCAGCAGCGTCGCCTGCATGCCGAACACGAATCCGGCGCTCGATGCCCCAGCGACGCTGCAGTGGCTGGCGCAGAGCGTGCAACGTTTCGGTCGCTGCCGCGTTTACCCAATCGGCGCGATCACCGTTGGTCGCAAGGGGCGCGAGCCATGCGATTTTGCCGCGTTAGCGGGAGCCGGCGCTCTGGCCTTTTCGGACGACGGCGATACCGTGGCGGACGCCGGCGTGCTCGCCGGCGCCGCATTGCGCGCACGCGGCGTTGCGGGCGTATTTATTTCGCACTGCGAGCCCGAAGATCGAATCGTCGCGCGGGATCTCGTCATAGCGGCAGAGGCTGGAAAGCCTTGGCACCTCGCACACCTCTCCACACGCGACGCGTTGGAGCTGGTACGCCAAGCGCGCGCGGGGGGCACAGACGTTACGTGCGAGGCGACGCCTCACCATCTCACGTTCACGGCTACCGATGCTCTCCAGATCGGTCCGGCCGCCCGCGTTAATCCGCCGCTGCGTTCGGAGGCCGACGTCGCGGCGCTGCGCCAGGGTGTACGCGACGGAACCATCGATGCGCTGGCGAGCGACCACGCGCCGCACACCGAAGCGGAGAAGTTGGATGCCACCAACCCCGCTCCGGGCTTTACCGGATTGGAGATCGCCGTCGGCGCGTATGCCGGCGCCCTGCCGGATTTACCCACGATGCGCTTCGTGGAGCTGCTATCGACGAACCCCGCGCGAATTCTCGGCATTAATGCCGGAACGCTGCGCCCGGGAGCGCCGGGCGACGTGACGATTTTTGCCCAACGCTCATGGATCGTCGATCCATCAAAGTTTGCATCGAAGGGGAAGTCGACGCCGTTTGCGGGTCGCCGCCTGCCGTGCAAAGTGCTCGCGACCATCGTCGGCGGAGACTTGCGCTATTGCGAGCCGGAGCTGGCGGGGTGACTGCTTCGCAGACTCCGGCAGCGCTTTTCCTTGCCGACGGCAGCCGCTTTGACGGTCACGCACTCGGCGTGCAAGGCATTGCACTTGGGGAAGCCGTCTTCTACACCGGCATGACGGGCTACGAGGAAGCCTTGACCGACCCTTCGTATGCCGGGCAAATTCTCACGTTTACCTACCCAATGATCGGGAACTACGGGATTTCCGGCAGCGCCGCCCAGTTTCGGCGGCCGTGTGCCGCGGGAACGGTGATCAAACAGATCGCGCACCATCCGTCGCACTATCTCGCGAAGCAAAGCCTTCCGTCGTGGCTCGACGAGTGCGGCGTTCCGGCATTAATCGGTGCCGATACCCGCGCGATCACGATTGCGCTACGCGAGCATGGAACCATTTGGGCGGCGCTTGCCGCCGGCGAAGCCGCGCTCGATGACGCCGAACGCAAGCTTACCGACTTCGTTCGGACGGCGAACACCAAACTGCTCGTCCCAAGTGTGGCGACGCAAGAAGTCTACTCGCAGGGAACGGAAAGAGGCACTGCGATCGTGCTGATCGACTGCGGCGTCAAACGCGCCATTCTCCAGCAGCTGCAAGCGCTCGGCGCGCAGATTACCGTCGTTCCCTACGACGTAACCGCCGAAGAGGTATTGGCGTACGATCCCGATGCCGTCGTGATCTCGCCCGGGCCTGGCGATCCGGCGGATTTGGTCGAGACGATCGACGTGCTGCGCAATCTGGTCGGACGCAAGCCGCTCTTCGGCATTTGCCTCGGCCACCAGCTCCTCGCCATCGCGTGCGGCGCCCGAACCTATAAATTGCCTTACGGGCACCGGGGAGGGAATCAACCGGTGATGCAGCTCCGTGAAGGCACCGTGATCGTAACCGCGCACAATCATGGCTATGCAGTGGACGCGCGCTCGCTGCCGGACGAACTGGAGGCGACGATGACGAATCTCAACGACGGCACGAACGAGGGGTTCGCGCACCGCACGTTGCCCATTGAGGCGGTACAGTTCCATCCGGAGGCCTCTCCCGGACCCTTCGACGCACGTCATCTCTTCGCGCAATGGCTCGAAAACCTACCGCGCCGCTAATCCTCGTCGCCCTCGCGTACCTTGCCTCCGCCGGAACCGGCCGGGGGCAGACGCTGCAGCGCTTGACCGTTCAGACCTTCGTGCTATCGACGGACACGATGCAGCCGCAGGTCGACGTACCCTTTCATGTGATCGTGACGCTGCACGTTCGCGAACGCGTCAGCCAGATCACGAACCTCCAGCTTCCGATGCTCGCGCAGCTCGAACTGCTCGGCGACGAACGCCAGACGCTCAGCGACCCTCGCGGAACGCAGTACCGGGAGGTCGTCACCGTCGTCGTGCATGACGCGGGGCGCTTCGCGATTGCGCCCGCAACACTTCAAGCGATTGACGCGCGGGACGGCAAGCCGAAGCAGTGGTTTACCAACGACCTGCCGCTCTCGGTGCACTCGTCGGCGACGCGCATTGCTAACGGCGTGGCCGGCGGCCTGCTCCGCTACGTCGCCAGGGTCTTTGCCGCGCTGATTTGGCTCGCGTTGTTGGTGGGAGCCGCCGTTCTTACGATAATCCTCCTCCGCCGGCGCGCGCCGGTCGCGCCGGCTCCCGCAGCGGTGCTCGAACCCGTATCGTACCAGCGGGTGCCCAGCGAAGCCGAGCTGCGCCGGCGTCAAATAGACGATGCGCTCCTCGTGCTTCGCGCCGAACGCACCAGATCGGCTGCGGTCCGCGTTCGCGCCGCCGTGTGGCGTAGTATCGGTGCGCCCGAAGGCGAAACTTTGGGCGATGTGCTGCGCCGGCCCGGTTGCGGCGAAGGTCCCTTGCGCGACTTGCTCATCGCGCTCGAACGGAGCGCGTTCACCTACGATGAAGATCTGGCCGCCGCCATCGAGGACGCCGGCGCCGCGCTCGAACGTTACGCGGAGTCGCTAACGTGACGGTCGAGCGACAGCCCGGCGATCTGCGCGCGGCGCTCGCAAAGACGATTGTTGGGCAAGATGGCGTGCTCGAAGCGCTCCTGCTGGCGTTGCTCTGCAACGGGCACGTGCTGCTCGAGGGCCCGCCCGGTTTGGCAAAAACGCTCGCTTGCCGCTCGTTGGCCGCCGCGTTGGAGGGCGATTTCAAGCGAATTCAGTTTACGCCGGATCTCTTGCCGAGCGACATTGTGGGAACGCGCATTTTCGATCAGCGCGAAAGCAGGTTTGCCACGGTGCTGGGCCCCATTTTCGCCAACGTCGTGCTCGCCGACGAGATCAATCGTGCCCCCGCGAAAGTGCAGTCTGCATTGCTTGAAGCGATGCAGGAACGCCAAGTAACCATTGGGCCCGAGTCGCATGCGCTTCCGGATCCGTTCGTGGTGATGGCGACGATGAATCCGCTGGACTCCGAAGGTACCTACGCGTTACCGATCGCGCAGATGGATCGCTTCCTGATGAAGATCAACGTCGGCTATCCGACGCGTGAAGAAGAGTTGCAGATTCTCGACCGTTTTGCGATGGCCGATACGCAGCCGGTTCGCTGCGTAGCGACGCTGGACGACGTTCGTACCTGGCGCGCCGCAGCTCACGCGGTGCACGTGGACGAAAAGCTCAAGCGATATATCGTGGATCTGGTCGCGATCACCCGCGCCGCGCAAAGCGTCGCCGTAAAATCCACCGCCGGCGCTACCCTGAAGGCAGCGGAACTGATCGACTACGGTGCGAGCCCTCGCGCTACCCTCTCACTGGCCTTCTTGGCGCGCGGCCGCGCGCTCTTGGATGGGCGGGACTTTGCCCTGCCTGATGATGTAAGGGCGGTCGCCGCACCGGCATTGCGCCACCGTATCGGATTCAACTACCGGCTCGCGACGGAGAACGTGAGCGCCGACGTCGTTATCGACGCGATGATCGCCGCGATTCCTGCGCCATGACGATTCGCGAGGCGTTGCTGCGAGCGCGGCGGCGGCCGCATCATTTCGGAGCCGGGTCGCCGACGATCTTTCGCGGCGACGGCTACGAGTTCGTCGAGTTGCGCGGGTACGTTCCCGGCGACGACGTGCGCCGGATCGATTGGGCGTCGACCGCCCGCTCGGGCGAGCTTCAGACGCGCGTCGTGCTCGAAGATGTAACGCTGACGCTGGCAGCGATTCTCGACGCCTCGCCATCGATGCGGGTCGGCCGAACGCGGCCCTTGCTGACGGCGGCACGCGAGGCGTTGGCCGACTGGTTTGCTGCCGCGACGGCGGAGGACCGCTGCATTCGGGTCGCCGGCGGCTCCATTACGCCGGCCGCGCTGCAGCGGGGCTCGCGTCGCGCGGTCGCGTTGCGCGACGATGCCGGCGAATTCGATTTAACGAAGAGCATGCGCACGGCCTACGCCGCGCTGCCGCGAGGAACGGCGCTCCTGGCAATTTCGGATTGGTACGATCTCGATGGCACCTTGGATCTCGAACTCGCCGGGCTCGGCGCGCGATTCGACTGCACCGCACTGATCGCGCGCGACCCGTGGTACGAGAAGCTTCCGTTGGCGGGCATCGTCCGTTTGCGCGGAGCGGAAGGCGGATCGGCACGAGGCTACATCGGGGCGCGGGAGCGGGCGGCGTATCACGCGGCCGTTCGCGCACGTGAAGCCTCGCTGTTACGGCGTTTCGAGGCGGCGAACTGGCGCACTGCGCTCTTGCGAGAAGAAGACGGCGGCGCATCGCTGGCGGCGGCCTTTGGATTGCGATCGTGACGATCGACCATCCGCTGCGCCTCGGGCTGGGGGTCGTCGCCCTCATCGTTTTTGCGCTGCTTTATGCGATGCTGCAGCGGCGCGCGACGACGCAAGACCTGGCCTATTCAAATATCGCGTTTTTTGAGGCTGCGGCGAAGCCGAGAACGTGGATCCCACGCGCGTTGCAAGGCCTCTGGCTCGTTGCGTTCGCCGCGCTCGTCCTTGGCGTGGGCGGTCCGCATCTGCAGCTGATGCTTCCGGCGCACGATGGGAGCGTCTTTATCTGCATCGACACTTCGGGATCCATGGCCGCGACCGACGTGTTTCCGACGCGCGCGCAAGCCTCAAAAGCTGCCGCGCGGGCCTTTATTGCCGAGAGCCCCTCGGGTACGCAGATCGGCATCATCTCGTTCGCCGGTGCGGCAGCAGTCGTCGTGCCGCGCAGCGCCGATCATCAAGCCGTTCTCTCGGGGCTCGATGAGATTCCGCCGCCAAACGGTGCTACTGCGATCGGCGATGCCCTCGCGCTTGCCGCGCGAATGCTGCCCCCTAGTGGCCATCGCGCCATCGTCCTCATTACGGACGGCGTCAACAATAGCGGGAGCGATCCGATGGAAGTTGCACAACGGCTGGGAAGTCAGCACATCCCGGTTTACACGGTCGGCATCGGCACGCAGAACGGCGGTCTGATTCCGGGAACGAACGAGGAGGCCACGATCGACGAAGACGCGTTGCGCGGCTACGCGCAGGTCAGCGGCGGCGCCTACGCGCGAGTCGAGAATGCGACCGAGTTGCGCGATGCGCTCTCCGCTCTCGGCCGAACGACTTCGCTCCAACCCAAACGCATCGATGCATCGCTGCAGTTCGCGGTTGCCGGCGCGTTGGGCATGATGTGCGCGTTTCTGGTCGGCTTCGGCCTCGGTCGCTATCCGTGAGCGACGATCCGACTGCACGACTGAAGGAGTGGATCGACGAGGCGGGTGGTGCAAACCGCATCGAGGCGATCGCGATGTGCCTGGCGACCGCCGGCGCGAACGACCGTCCTTCTGCGCGAATGGTGCTATTGCGCGGCCTCGACGGTCGTGGACTGCGGTTCTTTACGTCCTACGAGAGTCGCAAGGGCCGCGAACTCGCCGAGAATCCCTTCGCCGCGGCACTCCTCTATTGGCCGTGGATGGAGCGTCAAGTGCGGATCGAGGGCGCAATCTCAATGCTTTCGGAGAGCGATTCCGACGAATATTTTGACGCGCGGCCGCGTGGGCATCAGCTGGCGGCGTGGGCCTCCGAACAGAGCGCCCCTATCGAGTCTCACGCCGTGCTTGAAGAACGCTTCGCGCACTTCGAACAACGTTTCGAGGGTGAAGCCGTTCCGCGCCCGCACTCCTGGGGCGGCTATTTGCTCGCGCCGTCATATTTTGAGTTCTGGCAAGGGCGCCCCAACCGCATGCACGAGCGTATCGAATACAAACGCAGTGGAAACGACTGGGAGATGACGTGGCTTCAGCCCTAGCTTCGTTCTAGAGGGACTGAGCGGCCAACCCGATAAACCAACGGCCCGAGCATGTCGCGCCGGAATGTCATGGTTATCGGGTCGGGGCCGATCGTCATCGGCCAAGCTGCAGAGTTCGATTATGCGGGCGTTCAGGCGTGTCGCGCGCTGCGTGAGGAAGGCCATCGCGTCGTCCTCGTCAACTCGAATCCCGCGACGATCATGACGGATCCCGAGATTGCCGACGCGGTCTATCTGGAGCCGCTGACGGCGCAATCGATCGAAGAGATCATCGTGCGCGAGCGTCCCGATGCGTTGCTTCCCACGCTTGGCGGTCAGACCGGCCTCAATCTCGCCGTCGAGCTCGACGAGGCGGGCGTACTGCAGCGCTACGGCATCGAGCTGCTCGGCACGCCGATCGAAACGATTCGGCTCGCCGAAGACCGGGAGCGCTTTAAGCTCAAGATGCAAGAGATCGGCGAACCCGTCGCGGAAAGCGCGATCGTCACCGAGATCGAGCAGGGCATCGCGTTTGCTCAAACGGCAGGATACCCGCTCGTCGTGCGTCCCGCGTACACACTGGCCGGCACGGGCGGCGGCATCGTTTCGAACGACGCGGAGCTGCGCGCGATGCTCGATGCAGGCCTGAACGCGAGCCTCATCCATCAAGTCCTTCTCGAGACGTCGTTGCTCGGGTGGAAGGAGATCGAATACGAAGTGTTGCGTGACGCCAGCGACAACTGTATCGTCGTCTGCAACATGGAGAACTTCGATCCGGTAGGCGTTCACACGGGCGACTCGATCGTGGTTGCGCCGTCGCAGACGCTCTCCGATCTCGAGTATCAAATGTTGCGCAGCGCGAGCATCAACGTGATTCGAGCGCTCGGCGTACAGGGCGGGTGCAACATCCAGTTCGCGCTCGATCCGTACAGCAGCCAATACGCGATCATCGAGGTCAATCCGCGCGTCTCACGCAGCTCTGCGCTGGCATCCAAAGCTACGGGCTATCCGATCGCGAAGATTTCGACGCGCATCGCATTGGGGCAGCGGCTCGACGAGATCGAGAACCCGGTCACCGGCATTACGAAGGCCGCGTACGAGCCGGCGCTCGATTACGTCGTCGTAAAGATTCCGCGCTGGCCCTTCGACAAGTTTCCCTTCGCCGACAAAGTGATCGGCACGCAGATGAAGTCGACGGGCGAAGCGATGGGTATCGGTCGAACCTTCAAGGCAGCTTTGCTCAAAGCGGTGCGTGGTCTCGACCTCGGCCGCGAAAGCTTGACCGGGCCGCTGATGGAGTGGAGTGACGGCGAGCTCGAGGCGATCGTCGCTCGACCGACGCACGAGCGCCTTTTCGCCGTCTGCGAGCTGCTGCGCCGTGGCGGCGACGATCCGGCCCCAACGATCGATCGAATTCACGAGCTTTCGGCCATCGACCGGTTCTGGCTCTACGAGCTCGCGGAACTCGTCGGAATCGAGCGGCGCGGCGAACGGCGCAACGCTGCGGTGGCCTTCCGAATGGTGGACACGGCGGCGGCGGAGTTTCCAGCCAAATCGCCCTACTACTATCTCTCGCCGGGCGAGCAAGACGAGATCCGTCCAACTCCCGCGCAGGCCGTCGTCGTGGTGGGAAGCGGCCCCATTCGCATCGGTCAGGGCATCGAGTTCGATTACAGCTGCGTGCACGCAGCCTGGGCCCTCAAAGCGGCGGGCCGATCGCCGGTCGTCGTCAACAACAACCCGGAGACCGTCTCCACGGATTTTGACGTATCGGACACGCTGATCTTCGAGCCGCCCGGAGCGGATGAAGTCGAGTCCGCCTATCGCGCGACGAACGCGAGTGGTGTCATGCTCGCCTTCGGCGGGCAGACGGCAATCAATCTTGCGGGCGAACTGAGCCGGCGCGGCGTCCAGATCCTGGGGAGCGACCGAAGGTCGCTCGATATGGCCGAGAATCGGGAGCAGTTCGATGCGGCGCTCTCGCGATTAGGCGTCGCGCGACCACAAGGAAAGGCCGCGCGCAGTTTCCGTGAAGCCAGAGCGATCGCTCGCGAGCTGGGCTTTCCCGTGCTCGTTCGGCCTTCGTTCGTCTTGGGTGGTCGCGCGATGGAGATCGTGTATAACGAGGCCCAGCTAGCCGCGTACGCGGAATCTGCGCCGCCGATACTCCCAGAAGCACCGCTGCTCGTCGACCGGTACTTGCGCGGGCTCGAGCTCGAGGTGGATGCCGTTTTCGATGGCGACGACGTGTTGGTTCCGGGCATTTTCGAGCACATCGAGCGCGCCGGCGTTCACTCCGGCGACTCGATCAGCGTTTACCCGGTGCAAATTATTCCGCCCGAAATGGAAGAGCGCATCGCCGGCATCACGCACGCGATCGCGCGAGAGCTCGGCATTCGAGGCCTGATCAATATCCAGTTCGTGCTGCACGACGAGAAGCTCTACATCATCGAAGCCAACCCGCGCGCGAGCCGTACCGTCCCGATTATCCAGAAGGCCACCGGCATCAATCTCGTCGCCGCCGCGACGCGCGTCGCGCTCGGCGAGCGGCTGCGCGATATGGAGTACGGCATCGGCCTCATTCCTCACGTTCCGTACGTCGTGGTAAAGGTGCCGGTCTTTTCGTTTTCAAAAATGCGCGGGGTCGAGACCATCTTGGGCCCCGAGATGAAGTCAACCGGCGAGGTGCTGGGAATCGACGATTCCTTTGGTGGAGCGCTGCGGAAGGGTTTTCTCGCGGCCGGCATCCGGCTGCCGGGTACCGGCGCGCGCATTCTGGCTTCGATCGCCGACGAAAGCAAGGAAGAATCCATTGCAGTGCTTCGCAGATATTCCGCGCTGGGGCATACGCTGGTGGCGACGCCCGGCACGCACGTGCTTTTACAGGCGGCCGGTATCGCGAGCGAGCGGATCAACAAGATTGCGGACGGATCGCCGCACGTACTGGACCTCATCGGTTCGCGCGCAGTCGACTTGGTTATCAACGACGCGAAAGGACTCAGAGAAATATCCGACGCTTACAAGATTCGCCGCGCTGCGGTCGAAGCGAGCATTGCGTGTTTGACGAGTTTAGATACCGCGCGGGCGCTGGCGGAGGCGCTCGCAAGCAAGGCGGGGCCGCCGCGAAGCCTGCAAGAGTATCGGAGCCGCGCGTCTTTGTCCTCGGTGGCAACGCTAACACGCTAGCCGGCACGAGTAGCTTTCGCACTGCGACCGAATCCGGTAAGGCGGGCGGCATCGTTACCGCGCGCCTCGTTCCGGTGGCGTGGACCCCTCGCGGCGTCTGCGTCGGTGAGGGGCGCCAGGACGTCGGCATTCCGGCCGACGGCATCTTCGAATGGATCGATCGCACGTTTCCGTCCGAGGACGAACACGCTTTCGTCGCCTCGTTACGCGATATCGAAATGCTTACCCGGATCGGGTGGGAGACTCCCTTTCCCGAAGTCCTCGAGCAGCGGAGCGTGCTCAACATCGAGGATCTTCCGGATGAAGTCGTCGAGGGGCTCGCGCGTCCACACGGCGACCTCGTCGCGTGTGCGGTCTGCCGCTCGTTGTGCGTGCGTGACGAGTTCGCCTGGAAGGATCGTCAACTGTGCGCTTGGGATTACCACGCGCAAGTCTTCGGCAAACGGGGTCCATGGCACGAAGGCCTTTATGAGGAACGTCATCTCGAGGGCGTGCCGGCGTGCGCGTACGTCGCAACCCCATTGCTCGAAGAGCTCGGCGCGCAAGAAGTGCTGGCGATCGGCGACGTTGCGCAAGGCCACGCGCTGTCGATCGTCAACGCGACGATCTCGGGCCAAAGCTCGCGGACGTACATGGCCGTTAAAACCGAGTCGGGCTTCTCCGTGCTTCGCGAAGTATGACCAACCGCGGGATTCGCGAGCTGGCGACTTTCTTCGTTATTCTCTTCGTCATCCTAGCGATTCGCCAAGCGTACGTGCAGTTGGTCATCGCTTCCGCGATCGCGCAGCGTCCGAGCAATCCGCGTCATGCACTGCTCGACGCGAACCGAGGGCGCATCCTCGCGAGCGATGGGACGGTGCTCGCGCAGACTGAAGCCGGAAAGCGCGAGTATCCCTTGGGTGCGCAGACGGCTGCGCTGGTCGGCTACGCTTCGCAACGCTACGGGACCAGCGGAATCGAAGCGGCATTCGACCGCGCGCTTACGCCTCCGGACGCGAGTGGCGATCCAATCGCGCAACTCGAACAAATTGCAGGCGCGCTTCGCGGCTCTACCGACGTCGCTTCGGGCGCTGACATCGTCACGACGATCGTCCCAGCGGTTCAAGAAGAACTCTATTCATCGTTATCGCGCTACAGCCGGGCCGCGGGTGTCGTCCTGGACCCGCAGACCGGAGCCGTCCTCGCGATCGCAAGCGTGCCGAGCTACGATCCGAACGACCTCGATGCGGAGTTTCCTGCGCTGCGCGATGACGCGCGAGCTCCGTTGCTCGATCGCGCGCTCGACGGTCTCTATCCGCCAGGCTCTACGTTTAAGATCTTCACCGCATCGGCAGCACTCGATAGCGGCACGGTCACGATGGATTCACATTTCGAGGATCCCGGTTATCTGCAGATCGGCGATTTTACGCTGCACGACAACGAGAGCGAGGCGACGGGATACGCCGGCCTGACGACGGCGTTCGCCCTCTCGAGCAACGTAGACTTCGCGCAGATCGCACTCAAAATGGGCGTCGACACGTTCTATGCCTACCTCGAACGCTGGGGCATCGGAACTCCGCTGGATTTTCAACTGCCGGCCGAGCCGGCTCGGCTACCCCCGAAGGCCGAGATCGTCCCCGGCGAGTTAGCTCAAATGGGTTTTGGCCAAGGCGCCCTGCTGGTC
>Ga0265356_1000070_pt1 | contig 16853 bp, 11 predicted proteins | sample NZE4metagenome_FD_189075 | JGI IMG/M metagenome (GOLD analysis project Ga0265356, IMG submission 189075) | Rhizosphere microbial communities from Maridalen valley, Oslo, Norway - NZE4 | ecosystem: Host-associated > Plants > Roots > Rhizosphere > Soil | place: Norway: Oslo | collected 2017-09-15
CGCGGAAAATAAAGAGCAAGACTCTCGCCTCTGGACGTTCTAATATGGCCCCTTACGTATTGGGGCCAACAGAACCGCGTACACACGGGAGAGTGCCACGGGTGGAGCTCCTAGTCGTACCGTTAGTTTTGTTAGTGGTGTTAATGTTGAGTGCGCCGCCGCTGGCTATTTACGCTCTTTGGCGGCAGCGCAAGCTTGGCCAGCGACTAGCCGAGCTGACCGCACTCGCCGCGAAGCAGAACGATGCTCTGCATCGTGAACTGCTCGATCTCAAGCGTCAATTAGCGGCGTTGCCACGCGTCGCGGCGCCACCCGCCGAGCCTCGTGCCGAACCGTCTGCCGAACCGCCGTTGCGCATTTCGGCAATCATTCCCCAGCCGGAGCAGCCTGCCCCGCCGCCATCGGTGGTCTTGAAGGCGGACGCGCCAACGCCGCCGCTTCTGGTCACTCCTGTCCCAGTTCCTCCGAACGCTACTCCGGTTTCAGCCACTCCAATTGTCGGCACTCCTGGTGAACCGCAGAAAACTCCCGCCGCAGTTCCCGCACCGCCCGTCGAGCAGCAGCCCACCGCGCCAACGCCGGCCGCGTCCACACCCGCCAAGCCTACCGTCGAACCGAAACCTCCCTTGCCCGCTGTTCCGCCGCAGAAGCCCGCGCCGGCGCAACCACCGGTAATTCCGCCACGACCGCCCCGGTATGCCGATGTTCCAAGTGTCCCGCTTCAGCCTCCAGTCACACCACTCCCCGCAGCCGCGCGAGTCGCTGCCCCGCCCCAGGTGGCGCCGCTTCGATCCGCCACAGCGCATGCAACCGCTCAGCAGCGCATTAAATCGGTTTCCGCGATTGAAGACGCCCTCGGCCGGAATTGGCTGAACAAAATCGGCATCGTCCTGATCGTCGTCGGCATAGCTTTTTTCGGCATTCTAGAGTTCCGCCAGCTCACGCCGGTGCTCAAGGATGTCCTGCTCTACGCCGTCTCTTTTGCGTTTCTGGGTGGAGGAATTTTCGTCGAGAAGCGCGATCGTTACCGCGTGCTCGGCTACACCCTGATCGGCGGCGGATGGGCCACGCTTTACTTCACCACCTACGCGTTGAATCACGTAGCCGCCATGCGGGCGGTGCAGTCGGAAGTGCTCGACCTCGTCCTGATGCTTGCCGTGGCCTTCGCCATGGTCGTGCACACGCTGCGTTATCGTTCGCAGTTGGTGACCGGCCTCGCGTTCCTGCTCGGCTACTTCACCGTCACGCTCAGCCAGGACAAGATTTATAGCCTATCCGCAGGCTTGATTCTGGCCATCGGGCTGGTCTCGATCGTCATCCGCATGGGATGGTACGAGCTCGAAATCTTCGGCATCCTCTCAAGTTTCCTCAATCATTTTTATTGGCTCTACCGTCTACTCGGTCCCGAAGGCGCGCAGCATCAAGCCTTCCCGGACTATCACGTCAGCACGCTTCTGCTTTTTTTCTACTGGCTGACCTATCGCATCTCCTACGTCGTCCGCAAGCCGAAGAATCCGTTTGAAGAACACATTTCGACCGCAGCCGCGCTGCTTAACACGCTTCTCCTGCTCGGCGTGTTGAAGTTTCAGTCGGTGCAGCCCGAGCTGGCGTGGATCGCTCTCCTGGTCGTTGGCGCGATGGAATTCAGTTTCGGCCAGCTTCCCATGGTCAAACGCCGTCGCGAGGCGTTTGTGGTCTTGACCGTCCTGGGTGCGGCGCTCATGGTTGCGGCCGTTCCCTTCCACTACTCGGGCAACGACGTAGCCATCCTCTGGCTGATCGGCGCCGAAGTATTCTTGATCGCTGGAGCGGTCGCGAGCGAAGTGGTCTTCCGTCGCCTCGGCCTGATCATCGGGCTGCTGATCGCGTTTCGTTTGTCGGGCTTCGATTTCATGCAACTCATGGCGGCCCGCCGCATAAGCGAAAATCTATTGTTGGACGCGGGCGTGATGTTCGGCCTCTGCGCCGTCGTCTTCTACACCAACGCCCTGTTGATCGGGTACCGCTGGCCAAAGTTTTTTCAGGATTCTCCCGACGCTCCGCTGCTCGCTCTCCACTCCTACATCGGCGGATTCGCCGCTGTCTGCTCGGTCTGGGCCCTCTGCTCGAATGATTGGACCGCTCTCGGCTTCGCCGCCACCATGCTGACCATCGCCGCGTTCCAGCGCAAGCTCCGCAACCTGCATCTGGTCGTGCAGTACGCTGGGGTGATTGCCCCGCTCACCATGTTCCGCGTGTTTGCCGTCAACCTCCACACTGAGGTGCTCTTGCCCGCTCACGTCAGCATGCGTCTGCTGACTCTGCCTCTTCTCGCCGCGGCGTTCTACTTGACTGCGTACCTGAACGATCGAAGCGAGAATAGCAGCGGCGACGTCGACCTGACTGTTCTCCGCGGACTATTTTCGGCAGCCGGAACTTTTCTCATCGCAGCGCTCATTTATTTCGAAATCCCCGCGCTCTGGCAGCCGCTCGCTGCAATCGCATTCGCAGTCCTGCTTCTGGAAGCTGGAAATCGCCTGCCATATCGCCCGTTGGCGTGGCACACGCACGCCGTAGCCGCGCTCGCGGTGTTCTTTGCCGTCACGGCCGATCCTCTCGCCGCGTACCGCTGGGGCACCATTCCCGTACACGCGTTCTCTGCTCTGCCGGTGGTGGTTGCCGCCTACTGGATCGCAAAACGCATGCGCGCCGTTCTTCCCGGCGGAGCCGATCTGCGCAATGCCGAGCTACGCAATAATGACTCGCAGCAGGCTCACGTAGCTGCCATCGCCTACACCTGGGTTGCCGCGGGTCTCGTCGTGTGGGGCCTGAATGAAGCGCTGTCCGCAGCCTGGGTGGCCGTCGGCTGGATTATTTTCGCCGTAGCACTCGCCCATTCCACTCGCTGGATTCGCTATCGCCATCTCGCCTGGCAAGCCGACGCCGTCGCGCTTCTCGCCATCGCGCGCACCTACACCTACAACTACGCGTTCGACATAGACTTCTGGCCCCACATCTCGGTGCGCCTGCTGACGGTTGTCATCGTGTCCGCCGGGCTCTACTCCATCTCGCGCAAGCCCATCAAGCTCAACGAATCGTATGCCCGAATCTCGCCGTTCCTCATCAGTGCCGCCGGCACGGCTCTACTCGCCTTGCTGGCGTGGTATGAATCTCCCGCCGGCTGGCTGGCCGCGGTGTGGGCCTCGTTCGCGCTAGTTCTCGTGCTCGTAGATCGCCGCTTCAAGCTCGACGAACTTGGCTGGCAGGCACACGCGCTCGCGGCACTCACCATGCTGCAAAGCGTCACCGTGAATCTTTACGTCACCGATACTTGGCATGGCGTGAGCGTGCGTCTTCTGTCGCTCTCCGTCGTCGCCCTGATCTTTTACGCACTGTCGTATCTGGTCCGTCTGCCGCAGGAGTGGCGCCAGCGCGAGTTCCATCACATTTATTCCTGGGCCGCATCCGCGCTGGTTTCGTTGCTGGCTTGGTACGAACTGCCGGCGCTCAGCGTGGCCGTCGGCTGGGCCGTGTTCGGTTTGCTGCTGTTCGAATACGGATTGGTGCGCCGGATCCGCCAGTTCCGCTTCCAAGCGTACGTGGCGCTCACCGCCGCGTTCGCCCGCATCTTCTTCGTCAATCTCACGGCCGGCGATCCCGGAAACTTCTGGAGCGATCGCACCTATACCGTGCTCCCCATCGCGCTCATCATCTTTTTTGTCTACTCACAATTGGAAACGGACGAAAAGAACGCGCAAGACGACCAGCGCCTGCACTTCGACGAACTCCTTGCCTGCCTCGGAACCGGCAGCATCGTCGCTCTGCTCTATTTCGAATTCACGCATGTCTGGGTGGTGACCGCCTGGGCCGTGGTGGTTTTCATTCTTCTTGGCGTTTCTCTCTGGCTGGAACGGCCAAAGACAGCTCAGCAAATGGATTCGAAAATCGATGGCGCGAAAATCGACAGGCCGAAAATCCTCCGCCGCAAGCCAGACCGCCCGATTTTTCTCTATCAGGCCCTGCTTCTCACCGTCGGCGCCTGCGCCCGCGGCATCGTCCACAATCTTTTCGGTGCCAGCTATTTCACCGCCGGCAACTGGACCGGACGCTACGCCGTCCTCGGCTCGGCCGTGGCCGTACTGTTCCTCTGCCTGCCTTTCGCTTTCAGACTGCGCGATCGCTACCGTGAAAAGCCGCCTGGCGGACGAATCGCCAGTTTGTTCGGCCCTATCATCAAACATCCCGAGCAGATCCTCTTCTTCGCACCGGTCGTCCTGCTGACTATCCTGCTCGCTCTCCAACTACGCGCCGGCATGGTGACCGTGGGCTGGGGCATCGAAGGTTTTCTGATTCTGCTCGGCGCATTCGCCATCAATGAACGAAGTTTCCGCCTGACCGGACTGGTTCTGCTGCTGGCCTGCTTCGTTAAAATCGTTCTCATCGATATGTGGCGACTGGAAGCGCGTGACCGTTACATCACTCTGATCATGGTGGGTGGCGCAATCTTGCTCGCGTCGTTCCTCTACACTCGCTACAGCGAAAAGATTCGGCAATATTTATGAGGCGTTCCGCCGCGTTCCTCGCCGTGCTGTTCGTAGCCCTCGCGGCGCTTTACTACACTCAGCGCCATCAGCGGCCCATCGCGGTTTCCGCCAACGCCGTCATCGACATGGTCGCCGACGTGCAACGCGACCTCACCCGCGCCCCCATGCGCTTCACGCGTCTCTCCGACGACGAAGAAATCGCCATCGGCAACGAACTCGCCCGGCGCTACGCCGTTACCGTTCAACTCACCGCCGAAGAACGCGCCTACGAACTCTACATCCAGCGCGTAGGTTTCGCGCTCGGGCAGCGCGCACATCGCCGTCTGCCGTATTCCTTTCATCTTCTGCCCGACAGCAATCTAATGAACGCCTTCTCCCTGCCCGGCGGCCACGTCTACGTTGGAGAAGGCCTGCTCAACATGATGACCAGCGAAGATCAGCTGGCGTTCATCCTGGGTCACGAAGTCGAACACATCGATCACTATCACTGCGCCGAGCGCGTGCAGGTGCAAGCGCACCTCAAGAATCTGCAGCTAGAAGTCGTCGGCGCTCTCGTGCAAATCCCGCTTCAGATCTGGGAAGCCGGCTACACCAAGGACGAAGAACTCGAGGCTGATCGCGAAGGCCTTCGCCTCGCGGTTCTCACAGGCTACGCGCCCTATGGCGCCGTCACCCTGCTTGAAAAGTGCGCTAGGCTGCATGAAGAATACGTGATTCGCGCCCACAGCCCCGGGCAGGAACTGTCGGAACTCGCCATGCAAAGCCTGGAAGGCTACTTCCGCTCCCACCCCATGCCCTCCGAACGCCTCGCGCAAGCCCACCAGCTCATCGCGCAGAACGGCTGGCAAGACCGCACGGCGCAGAAACCCTTCCGCGTCGAATACGAAGTGCACAACGGCGAATACGTGAAATGACGCCGGCTGAAAAACCCCGCAGGCAGGCGGTGACGTGGAAGAGCGGCGCTTCAGCGCCGCATAGGCTATCGAGAATCCAGCCGGACTTTAGCCCTGAGGTCATCGCTCATGTCCAGCCGCCGATGATTTACGGGAAAGTTTCTAGTGTTGCCGCCCCACATACCACGGCGCACTCACCGTAAATATCCGTTCATTTCCCCGCGCCAGCAGCACCCATTCCAGAAGACGCCCCCGCTGATTGTGAAGGAAATATTCATACCAGCGGTCCTCCACGAGTTCCGGAATTACCACCACGATGCTGCGAGTAGGATTCTGTTTCGAAACATCAAGAACGAATTGCACAATCGGAATAATCACGAAGCGATACGGCGAGGGCAAAATATGCAGCTTAGGTGGCTCCTTGCCAGCCGCGCGGAAAGGTTGGTCCACGTAGTGATCCCAGTCTTCCTGCAGCAACTCAGAATGCTCGCTGGGGTCAACGTGCAAGGCAATCACTTCTGGAGAAAGCCGCGCCGCAAATTCAATTCCCAGCCGCGTGATGTTGCTCCAGCGATCAATCGCAATCACCGCAATGGGAGGCTGGTCCAACCCCGCCGCGTCGACCGGGACCCTGCAACTGGTCATCATTTTCACCGCGTGGTAGTGGCGCCGAACCACTGTAAATAAAGTAATCGTCACTGGTATGAAGAGCAGGGTAATCCATGCGCCTTCCACAAACTTCGCAACCAGCACCACGCAGGTAGTCACTCCGGTGACCAGGGCGCCCAGTCCATTCACCAGCGTGCTCTTCAGCCAATGCGCTCCCCGGCGCCGCCACCAGTGCATCACCATGCCAGCTTGTGAGAGCGTGAAAGCCAAGAACGCGCCGACCGCATAGAGCGGGATGAGTCGATCCGTAACCCCGCCGAAAAGAATGAGAACGCCCCCGCACAGCGCCGCGAGAATAACGATGCCGTACGTATAAACCAGCCGCCTTCCGCGATACCCAAAAACATGCGGCAGATAATTATTCTGTGCGATGGCGCGGCAGAGCCGCGGAAAATCGGCGAAGGCAGTGTTCGCGGAAAGAGAAAGAACCACAAGAATCGATCCCATGGTCAGATAATAAAAAACGCCTTTGCCGAAAACCGCGCCGGTAAGCAGTGAGAGCACGCTCTGGTAGCCGGGCGCGCCCGGATCGGTCGCCGCGATTCCGTACACTCTGACGAGATAAGAAATTCCTGCCAGCATCACCGCCAGCAGAAAAATAATCACAGTGAGCGTGCGTTGCGCATTCTTCACCGTGGGTTCTTTAAATGCTTTCACCCCGTTGCTCACCGCTTCCACTCCGGTCAACGCCGTGCACCCGCTGGCGAAGACCTTGAGCAGCAGCCAGTAGCTCACGGCCGCCGTCACCGGCGGAGCAGGCGGCAGGGCCACGGCCGGCGTCGGATGCCCGCCGCTCACCAGCACTCTCACGATTCCTCCGGCAATCGTGATCAGAATCGTGCCCACAAAAAGATACGTAGGAATGGCAAACGCCGTCCCCGCCTCGCGCACGCCGCGCAGATTGAGAATGGTGATCACGATCAGAATCCCCACGCAGAGTGAAACCGTATGCGGCAGCAACGATGGAACCGCCGAGATCAACGCCCCCACTCCCGCGGAAATACCCACCGCTGCTGTCAGGATGTAATCCGCGAGCAGCGCCGCCGCCGCCAGCAATCCCGCTGGCGCGCCCAGGTTAAATCGCGCCACCGTATAAGATCCGCCACCCGAGGGATACGCGGCGATGGTCTGCCGGTAGGAAAAATACACGACCACCAGCAACGTGATAATGGCCGCGCTGATGGGTACGATGTAGTGAACGCCCAGCAGCCCCAGTGGAATCAGAAGACTCAGCGCCGCTTCCGGGCCGTAGGCCGCGGAACTCAGCGCATCGAGACCAAAAATCGGAATGCCCTGCGTCGGACCGATCTGCTCGGCGCGTTCGTCGCTGGTCGAGATGGGTTTCCCAACTACGAGATCAAGAATGTTCATTGGCGATCGTGTCCCGCGCGATTCCAGCTTTACCCCGTGTCCCCCGTGTCCGGAGCCTGCCCTGAGCGAAGTCGAAGGGTGGTGAGCGAATTAGGACACTCTCCACTGACCAGTCCCCAAGCGCGACCCGCTCAGACTTGATATCATGGATCGTTCTCTTCTGGTATGTGAATCGTAGGGCAGCGATCCGGCACTTCCGCTGTCTGTCTGCCACGAAATTCCAGAAACTAAAATCCAGCTCAGGAGTCCGCCCATGTCCGCACCCAGCCGCCGTCCCGAAATTCGCCGGCGCCGCACCCGCAACGAAAAAATCGTCCACCTGCGCAAGCGCCTGGCCGCCGCCAAAACCGACGCCGATCGCGACCGCTACACCGCCAAGCTGCACAAACTCTCTGTCGGTTCTCCCGGCCAGCCGCTGCTCAAGTAGGATCCGGCCATCGAGCATCCGCGCGCGTCAGGTTGGTCTAGTTCGGGTCACGAACGAGCGCGCTACCGTGACGGTACCGTGGAAGAGCGGCGCTTCTGCGCCGCGTCTAGCCTCCAGAATCAAAGCGGGCTTCAGCCCCGGCGTTTTCTTCTCTGTCGATAGCGAGCTTTCAACAAGCTAGGCCACACCGCTGCTGAGTTTCTCCGCTTCGCTTGAAGGAGATCTTGGGCTCGGTTGTTCGCCGCTTCCCGCCCCGCCGCCCACCTGCCGGTAAACCTCCAAAATTCGCCGCACCGATTTTTCCCACGAAAATTTTCCCGCCTGCAGGTAGCTGTGTTCCTTCATCCGCTCGCGCAAACCCTGATCGAGCAGCACCCTATGCAACGCCCGCATGATTTCAAACACGTTCTCCGGATTCACCAGCACCGCCGCGTTGCCCACCACCTCGGGCAACGACGACACGTTCGACGTTACCACCGGCGTCCCGTGCGCCATCGCCTCCAGCGGAGGCAGTCCGAATCCTTCATACAGCGACGGAAACACAAATATCTTCGCCGAGTCATAGAAAATTCTCAACACCTCGATGGGCACAAATCCCAGAAAGCGCACATCATTCTGCACTCCGCTGCGCACCACCGTGCGCCGCAAATCGGGATTGCCGGAAAGATCGTCTCCGATGATGATCAGCTTGAGATCGGGAAACGCTCGTTCCTTTTCCAGTTCGCCCTTCAGCGCAGAAAACGCTTCAATCATGCGCACCACATTCTTGTGCGCGCTCACACGTCCCGCGTATAGCAAAAAGGGATACGTCACCTGATACCTCTTGGCGATCAACTCCCGGTCGGCGGCGCTGGCATGTCCATGCAGAAAGCGCTCATCAATGGCGTTGTAAACCACGTCGATGCGCCCTGGCGAAATACCAAACAACTTCTCCATTTCCGTCTTCGTGAAATTTGAGACCGCAAAAATCCGCGCCGCACCCCTCAGTACCCGCCTGGTGAGCTGGAAGTGAACCGCTCGCCAAAGGTTGTTTCGCTTTCGTCCGAGTGACATGTGTTCCAGCATGTCGTGCACCGTCATCACATACGGGCAAGGCAGCGCCCGCGGCACCGAGAAAACATTGGGCACATGCAGCAGGTCACAATCGAGTCGCTGCAGAATCGTACGAAACTCCCAATATCCCTGCAGCGATCGCTCCGGCCGCAGCAGCGGAACGGCATGAAAATTAGCCGGCAGCGAGCCGATTTCTTCCACCTTGGCGGAAGGCCCAATGAGCAGATATTCATTCTCGCGGTCCAGACGCCCTAGAGTTCGCACCACATTGCGGATGTAAGTGCCCACACCAAACTCCGTCATCCGCCGAATGTCGATCGCAATCTTCACGGAAGGAATTTAACCACAGAAGCCACGTAGAAACACAAAATGAACAACAATTAGGGATCGGACGTAGTAAGCAGAGGAGTAACTTTCAACAACCTGTCATCCCGAGCGAACTTGTCGTTCGCAAAGCGAACGACAACGCAGTCGAAGCATCCCATGCACTCTGGAAACCACCATCGGCCTCAACGGGATTTTCCGTCGCTGCCCGCGCGGGTTCGGCTTCTATCAATGTCGACCGCGCAACCCTACGTCCTGACTTCCGCCTGCGCCTTCGCCCTGCGCTCCGCATACAACGGAAACGCCTCGCAAAGTTCCAGCACCTGACCGCGCACTTTGCTCGCAACGCTGGCGTCGGCACGATGCAGCAGTACCTCGGCGATCCACCGCCCCACCTGGCGCATCTCAGCTTCCTTCATGCCGCGCGTGGTCAGCGCCGGAGTGCCAATCCGCACCCCGCTCGGCTTCATCGGCGGATTCTTATCGAACGGAATCGCATTCTTGTTCACCGTGATCCCCGCGTCGCCCAGCGCCTTTTCGGCTTCGCTTCCCAGCATCCCTTTCGAGAAAACGTCCACCAGCATCAAGTGCGTGTCCGTCCCGCCGGAAATAATCCGGAACCCTTCCTCCGCCAGAGTCTGCGCCAGCACCCTGGCGTTGGCGACAACTTGCGCCGCGTATTCGCGGAATTCCGGTTGCATGGCTTCAAGAAAGCAAACCGCCTTCGCCGCCATGATGTGCACCAGCGGCCCGCCTTGCATCCCCGGAAACACAACCTTATCGATCGCCGCACCAAACTCCGCCTTCGAAAGGATCATCCCGGAGCGCGGCCCGCGTAATGTTTTGTGGGTTGTCGAAGTAACAATGTGGGCATGCGGCACCGGCGAAGGATGCGCCCCACCCGCCACCAGCCCCGCAAAGTGCGCCATGTCTACCAGAAACAGCGCTCCAACTTTGTCCGCAATCTGGCGCATGCGCGCAAAATCAATAGTCCGAGGATAAGCGCTGCCCCCGCCGATAATCAGCTTCGGACGTTCCTGCTCGGCAATTCTTTCGAGTGCGTCGTAATCAATGGTCTCCGTCTCTTGGGTCACGCCGTAAGGAATGATCTTGTACGTCTTCCCCGAAAAATTCAGGTGATGCCCGTGCGTGAGATGTCCGCCATGCGCCAGGTTCAGTCCAAGAATAATGTCGCCCGGCTGCAGCACTGAGGCATAGGCTTCCATGTTCGCCTGCGATCCCGCGTGTGGCTGCACGTTGGCATGCTCGGCGCCAAATAATTGCTTGGCACGATCGCGCGCCAGATTCTCCACGATGTCGGCAAACTCGCAGCCGCCGTAATAACGCTTGCCGGGATAGCCCTCCGCATACTTATTGGTGAACACCGACCCCGCCGCTTCCAGCACGGCTTCGCTGACAAAATTTTCCGACGCAATCAGCTCGAGCCCCTCGTGCTGGCGTCGTTCCTCGTTGTCGATGGCCGCCGCGATCTGCGGATCGTTTTCATACAGCGGCATATACATTCGGGTCGAAACAGAGGATGAGACAGAATGGGAAGCAGAATTCTTCATGTCGGTTTCTTAAGGCCTCTCGTAAACGTTCGGATCATGCCGTTCCATATATCGCTCCGGCGACTTCACCGGAGCGAAACCAACCTGCGCATAGAGTCCGTGGGCGTCTCGTGTCGTAAGAATCCAGCGTCGTAAATTCTGCAGCGCGGGATGCTGCGTAATGCACTCCATCAGCCACTTGCTCAGCCCGCGCCCACGATGCGGTTCCAGCACAAACACATCGCCCACATAAGCGATAGTCGCAAAGTCGCTGATCACGCGGGCAAATCCCACCTGCGCGCCGCTCCCATCATAAATACCAAAGCACAACGCCTGCTCGATCGAGCGCTCCACAACCTCGCGCGGAATTCCCCGAGCCCAATAACAATTCGTCAGGAAATTGTGGATCACATCCAGATCCAGCCGCGCGGGGTCGGTGCTGATCAAGAATTCGCCGCGCCGGTGCTCGACGGTCTCAGTCGCATCGTTACTGGCACGTGTAGATTCCACACTCATATTTTACCTGCTACGGCGCGCCCACACGTGAGATATAGAGACGGAAGAAACCCTCCGCATCCGAATCGAGGCAGACCTGGGCATTCGGAGCGCCGTTCTCCGGCCGCGTGAAGCCCTTGTCATCCACGCGAATGTGCATTGCCTGCACCGGGCAAAGTTTCGGATTCAGGATGTAAGCCACCGTCATCACGTCAAAAAGCGTCGGCGTCTCCTGCCCCCACTCGTGGTAAAGCAGCGTCAACGCGTCGGTAAGCGGCGTGCCCGACCGAAACAAAATCGCCCGCCTCACCTCGTCCAGCTTCAGTTGCGTGGAGTCGAGCGGCATCACATATAGCGGCACACCCGAAGCGAAAAGCTTCCGCGCCGAAGGAATGTCGTTCAGGACATTCCATTCCGCCTGCGGCCCGTGCGGCGGGAAATATCCCACGTCGCCGTAACCGCGATAAATCGATCCGCCCATGAGCACCACTCGCCGCAGCTTCCGAAAAGTTTCCGGGGCCTTATCGATCGCAGCCCCCACGTTCATCAGCGGCCCGATCGCGATCAGCGTAATCTCTCCCGGATGGCGCCGGATCTGCTCCAGAATAAAATCCACGGCCTTGGGATGCGACAACCGCGCGAAGTGCGCGCCCTCAGCATAGCGGCGCTGTGTGAAGAGATCATTGGCAGGAGTGGGCGTGGGCGCTCCCACAGCGACCGGAATGTCCAGCCGGTTAACTTCGCCGAGCAGCCGGTCCACAAGCTTGGCGCGCGTTTCTGTATCCCCGAAAGTGGTGGTGATGCCGAGTATCTCCAGTTCCGGGCTGCGCAGGGCAAGCACGACCGCGAACGCATCATCGACGTCGTCGCCAATGTCAGTATCGATGATGATTTTTTCCCGGTGTCCCTCTGGCCCTATTTCCGGAACGGGCAGTTGCGCCGATTGCGCGTGACCACAAACAGCAAGCAAGCTTGCGAGTCCAAAGTGCTCGATGACTGCAGCGAATCTGGAGATGGCCATCACTCTTTTTGTTCCTCAGTCAAACGCCGTTCGCAAAAACGACGCCAGCTGCCATCCGTCCATATAACTATAGGGCGCTTCGCCCATGGTGTAGTGCCCGCAAGGCAGCACCGCCACTTTATGATCCAGCCTATGCCGCTCGAATTCCGCCACCACGTCGCGCGAAAGCTCCGGCAAAAAAGTCAGATCATACTTCGCATAAACGATGAGCGATTTCCGCGGCCAGCGTGAGAACTGGTTGAAATACGCCATCGGACTCACCGCCAGCCAGGATTGTCGCAGCGTCTCCAGCGTAATCTGCGACTCAATACCCTGCCGGATGTGCCGCGTCGACTGCCCATGCCACACCACATCCGCAACATAAGTCGACGCATGATTAAACGCGGCCACCCGAATCCGCGGATCGTGCGCGGCCGCGATGAACGCATAACACGATCCCAGGCTCGTGCCCAAGATCCCGAGCCGGCTGTACCCTTGCTCCTCCAACCAGTCGAGACAACATCGAATATCGACCACGCCCTGCCGCACCGCATCCAGCGTGCGCCCAATATTTGCGGAGACCGCATAATCCGCGCGGCTAATCTCCGCCGGCATGCGGATGTCATGATAAGGCATGCTCAGCCGCAGCACGGAAATCCCCAGCATGTTCAGCACTTTGCACAAGCTCACGTAAGCCACCGCGTCCGCGTTCCAGTGCGGCAACAGTACAATCGCTCGCCGCCCTCGCGCCGGAAACCAGCGCGCATTCACCAGATTATTCTCGGGATAAGGTGTTTTCACCGGCGCAGTGAAACGCAGAAACTCTGCGAACGTTCCCTTCACCTTCGCCTCAAGCTTCGGATCAGGAACTTCGCGCGTAGAAAAAACTTTCACCGCGCGCTTCTCCAGCCTGAAGTCTGTAGGCGGCGTGTAGGAATAGAAATCATCGCTCGCCGCCACGATACGCCGGTTGAAATCGACAAAAAACTTCGCCGGATCCTCCACGCCCTGCCCGGGACGTGCGCCGTTGCGGCAAGGCCAGTCCCGTGCCCACTCCACTCCCCACTCCAGCGGACGCACCACGCGGTTATTGTCCACCGACGTAAGCCGGTGCTCCCAGTCATACATCCATTGTGCATACCGAGAAGGTGCGTAGCGAGAAGGCATAGTCAACCTTCTAGTCTAACAAGCAGAGGGTGCGCCGTTGGCTGCGAAACATTCAACGGCAGCAATTAGCAGTTAGCACTTGCCATTTGGCCCTTGAGTGGGCTCCCACTAAGAAGTATACGGAGCTAAGAACGGTTTTACTCCTGCACGCTGACCCCTGACCGCTGACCCTGCCTTCTAGCTCCCGTACCTTCTCGGCACCCTCTTAGAAATATTGCAAAGAATTTCGTAGGGACTGCTGTTAGCCAACACAGCGTGTTCCAGCGCATCCACGCTGAGCCCGTCCCCGGACCCGAGCAGGATCACTTCATCTCCTACCGCGACGCCCGGAATGCCGGTCACGTCAGCCAGAGTCAGGTCCATGGAAATGCGGCCCACGATCGGCGCATAGTGGTCGCGCACAATCACGCGTCCGCGATTGGATAGCTGGCGGTTATACCCGTCGGCATAGCCCACCGGCAGCACCGCAACATGCGCCGGCGCCTTGGTAATGTAAGTCGCTCCGTAGCCCAGCGCCTGGTCGCCCGGAAAACTTCGCAGAGAAAGAATGCGCGTCTTCCAGGTAAGAATCGGTTTCACCGGCAGGCGCAACGTTCCCCCGCTCACTTCGCGTCCCGCGCGCTGGAACGGCAAATAATATCCATAGAGCGCAATGCCCGGCCGCACCATGGTGTTCCTGTTCATGCTGGCCGATGCTTCGCGGCGGGAGATCACTGCGCCAGTGTTGGCCACATGCACAAACGTCGGAGTCATCCCGGCATCGTGCACCGTGCGCCGCGCTTCTTCGAACTTGTGTAGCTGGTCGGCCACCGAGGGCGCGTCCAGAATTTCGGACGACGCCAGGTGAGTCGACAATCCCCCCAGTGTGAGATGCTTAGCCGCTTGCAATGCGGCGAGCAACGCGGGAAGTTCTGCGACAGCAACTCCCAGTCGCCCCATGCCAGTATCCACTTTCAAGTGGACGGGATGACGCGCCCCGCTCAAAGCGGCCGCCTTCTCCATCGTCTCGATATGCCAGAGCTCCCACACCGTCGGAGTCAGGCGCAGTCGGACAATCTCACTTTCTTCGCCGCGCCAGAATCCGGTCATCAAAAGAATGTCGGATTGAACGCCCGCCTCGCGCAGAGGAATCGCTTCGTCGAGCGAAGTCACCCCCAGCCAGCTCGCGCCTTCGGCTTCGAGCGCCCGCGAACACTCCACGGCACCGTGTCCGTAAGCGTCAGCCTTCACCACCGCGCACACCGTCACGCCCGCGCCCACGTGTTTCTGCACGGTGCGAAAATTTTCCCGCAAGGCGCCCAGAGACACCTCCGCCCATGTAGGACGCGTCGCCACGCGGCTTAGGATTTCTGCAGTGGTTGCCACTTTCGCGATTATAGCGGCAGCGGCCGGCGTCTAAAGGTTACGCCGGGGCTACTCCCGCCCGGACGACGATCGCCCGGGAAGGGCACGAGTTCAGAGGCTGCGGAAGAACTCGCAAAATGCATGCAGTACCGGCGGAAGAGCGGCTACCGCGGAAGAGCGGCGCTTCGGCGAGGGAGGCAATCCGGCCCTCTTTCTGTTCGTTTTTCGTAACAATTTTCCCACGCGTGCACCGCTCCACCGTTTTCGTTCTAGCATGAGCACTCCCTCCCCCTTCTCTCTACCGCTGGCGACGCAAGTCGCCAGCGGCGCGGTTTGTTGCGAAAAATCTTCCCCCGAAGCTCGACCCATGTGGGGACGGGCACTTTTGCCCGTCCGCCGAGCGCAGCTCGGCTCTTGCCTTTATGGGTTTTGATTTTTTTTGGTTTTGATTTTTGCGGTTTGATTCTTCGTAGCTTTTGTCTTTGCGCCAATCTCGGAACCGCCTCGCACGCGGCTTCAGCCGCTGAGGTCAGGTTTCGAGGCCCACTTGGCAAACCCGCCCCACCAGATAATCGCCGGCGCTCTTGCCCTCGGCCATGGGGATCACTTCAAGGGAATGAGTCTGGTTGTGCGGGCGCAGGATGAGATGGTTGCCCGCTACCTCCACATACCTCACCGTGCAGGTTCCGTCCTTGAGCACGGCGTAGAGATTGAACTCGCCCTTGCGATAGGGCTTGAGTGAATTGTAATGCCGATCGAGCAGCAGGGTCGCTCCCGGCGCCAGCCGCGGATACATGCTCACGCCATCGTGGCTGTCGGCTTTGATCAATACGAATCGTTCCCAGCTCCCGCGGCCGCCTTCGCTCTCCGCCCGCAGCTTGCGCAGGAATGTTTTCTTGAATTTCAGGATCTTCTTCACGTTCATGCTGGCGATCAGAGGCTGGGTCGCGGCGACCGTCCCCTCGACTTGCAGGATGTTTTCGAACTCATCCCCGCTGGGCGGCAGGATCGAGGCGCGCTTGTTCACCTCGGCGGGATCCAGCAGGTCAAGCACCGAAAGATGTTGTACAGCAATGACTTTGTCCATTCCTTCCAGGCTCAGCCCCCGCTTCCGGTTGAGGAAGTTTGAAATGTGCGCCTGTTTGAATCCGGTTTGTTGCGCCAGTCGCAGCCCAGTTAATTCATGGGCCTCAATGCGATCCCACAGAATCTTGCGGAGATTCTCTTGCAAGACGCGGAATTTCATAGCTTTGGAGTATAGCACCGGTGTCCATAGCAGGCGCTCACCTGGAGCGTTTTCCACAGCCCGATTGGTAGCTCAACCTTGACTGAGGAAATTAGCAGCTATACCATCGCGCAGCATCAAACATATTTCCGGCTCAGGGGTGAAGAAGTGATGAGCAACGGAAACATCGTCAATGAGGAGAAGGGCTTCGTCGAGTTCCGCCGCAAGGTGCGGTCCGCCGAAGTGCTCTCCGCAGCCATGGAGCGGCTGCTGCTGTCGCTGCAGTTTACCGGACGCGTGAGCGTGGTTGTGCAAAACGGACGCGTTCTCAAGTCGGGCTACACGGAAGGCTATTTCCGCCAGCGCTATGACGGCCAATCCGGCGGCCGCGGGAGCTTGGCAGACGAAGCACCAAAGTGTCGCCGATTCGGGAACCAGCACCGACGGGAAACGTTCTCCCGGAGCACAAGGGACGACTGCCGAAGAGAGTGAGGGCAGTATCGTAGAATGAGACGACGGCGCTCGCGCATGGCCGAAGCAGCGATGGGAACTCCCTTCGAGGCTGGTGGAAGCGCCAGCTTGCATGGGGTCCCTCGCTTCGCTCGGGATGACAGAGTTAGGAGAGCTGCAGGGTTCCTCGTAACATTCGCGCCGCATACATTGCGGGACACAGGACGGGAATGGACATTACGTGGTTGACCGACCGGATCGCGGTCGGAGGCGGAATCTGGACTTCGGACAACATGGGGAAGGTGGCGCGAGAGGGAGTGACGCACATCATCGACATGCAGATGGAGTTCGATGACACGCCG
>Ga0265356_1000071_pt1 | contig 16712 bp, 12 predicted proteins | sample NZE4metagenome_FD_189075 | JGI IMG/M metagenome (GOLD analysis project Ga0265356, IMG submission 189075) | Rhizosphere microbial communities from Maridalen valley, Oslo, Norway - NZE4 | ecosystem: Host-associated > Plants > Roots > Rhizosphere > Soil | place: Norway: Oslo | collected 2017-09-15
CTACGACCAGACGCATCCACGGGCGAAGTAAGGAACCAGTGTCTCACCGTCGGATGTGTTCCCCTCGCAGACCCTCCCACATCTCGACCACCCGGGACCTGAGGTCCGCGGTTAGTTTTTCATATGCAGCCTCCGAAGCTACACTCTCTGGCGGCGGAATGATCGGATCGCCAAACACGATGCTCAGCGGTGCGAACCCCTGAAACGGCCTGTTCCTTGGCCACACCTGATAGAAGCCATCAATCGCCACCGGCACGATCGGCGCCTGCATGTGGATCGACAATATGGCCGCGCCCTTTTTGAAAACTCGCGGAGTGCCGTCAATCGAGCGTTCGCCCTCGGGATACAGGATGAGAGCTCGTCCCTGGCGCAACCCAAAGGCACCGGCGCGCATGGCGGGAATCAGATTCGCATCTGGATCTACCACCACAACCCGCAGCGAACGCGCCAGCCGCAGCATCAACCCCTGTCCGAAAATGTCGCTGGTTCCTACGGCAAACACTTTGTCAAACACCTCCGACGGCAACACACTCGCCAGGACGGCGGCATCAAGATAGCTCTGGTGATTCGACGAGAGGATATATGGGCCGCGCTTAGGCAGCTTTTCAATTCCACGCACCTGCAGGCTGAAACGATCGCGAGCCACCATCTGCACGAGCCGCGAAACCAGGTGCCAGAACGCATTGCTCAGGGGCTGGGGCCGGGCCAGCGCCGCCACGTCGTTGAGGCTCGGTTCTTCCGCGAGAATGGCTTTCCATCCGGCAAAAACCGGGCGAGTTCCGGGACCGCCCGCGCCGCTCGCCGCGCTCTGCAACACGGCTTCAATCAAATCATGCACGGTATAGATTTCGGCGAGCTGCGACTCGTCGACGTCGCCGCCAAGCGCTTCTTCCAGTTGGCTGAGCAACTCGATGCGCTGCATGGAGTCAAGTCCAAGGTCAAGATCGAGGTTGAGGTCGGGCCGCATTTGCGGCGGCTTGGCGCGCGCCGCTTCGCGCACCATCTCCAGAGCGCGCTGCACGCTTGGCTGCTCCAACCATGCAGTTTGTTCCGAAGTTAAAGGTTTTTCCGCTGCTAGCCCGGAATCGTCTTCTTTGGTCTTCCGCGCCAGATTGGCCTTGACGCGCTTCTCTACCTCGAAACGCTTGATCTTGCGTGTGGTGGTGCGCGGCAGGTCTTCTTGCCAGATCTCGTAGCTGCCGATGCGCTTGGTGGAAGCAATCTTCTGAGACAGACCTTCAATGTCAAAGCGGATAGCCTCTTTGACGTTGACGATTTTGCGCTGCCGCAGCACATCGAAGTTCGGCACGATGACGGCATAGAGCCGGTCACCGCCCTCGCCGGGCTTGCCCTCCAACCCCATCACGGCAATCTCTTTAATGAGCGGCGACTTCAGATAATGCGCTTCGATCTCTTCCGGATACACATTCTTTCCATTGCTCAGAACGATCACTTCTTTCTTGCGCCCGGTGAGAAAAAGATTGTGGTGAGCATCGAAGTAGCCAAGATCGCCGGTCAGAAACCATCCGTCGCGCATCACGGCTGCCGTGGCATCGGGGCGGTTCCAATATCCCTTCATCACCACCGCGCCGCGCAATGCAACCTCGCCCACCGCCGGGCCCTCTCCCTGCGGCTGCGGATCGACAATTTTTGCCTCCACGCCTTGCAACGCCTGGCCCACCGAGCCGATCACATTGTTCGTCGGCGAATTGGCAAACACAGCTGCGGTGGTTTCGGTGAGCCCGTAAGCCTGCAAAACGTCAATGCCCAAGTCATGAAAATCATTTCCAATTTCCGGATCGAAGCGTGATCCGCCGGTCGCCAGATAGCGCATCTTCTTGCCCAGAGTCTCGTGCACCTTGCTGAATAAGACTGGCCCTGCATTCATCCCGAACTTACGCAAAGTGCGATTGAGGCTCATCAAACCCTGGAACACCTTTTGTGTGATCGCGCCCCGTTTCGCAACTTCCTGAAAAATGCGCTCATGAATCAGGTAGAAAAACTGCGGTACCACGGCGAAAACTGTGATGTCGCGCTCCCGCAGTGCGCGCAGCAATTCCGTGGTGTTCAGCGTTTCCAGATACACCACGCGCGCTCCTTTTACTAGCGGCAGCAGAAGATTCGCCATCTGCGCCAGCACATGAAACATGGGCAGCACGCCGAGCAGCGCGTCGCTGGGTGAAATTTCGACCCAGTTGAAGACCGCCTCCACTTCACCCAGCATATTCGCGTGTGTCAGCATCACGCCCTTAGGATCGGCGGTGGTTCCTGACGTATAGAGCAGGGAAGCGAGCTCATCCAACTTCGCGTCGACCGCTTTGAACTTACCCGGCCCGCTATCGAAGATCGCGGGAAGATTCCCCAGCCATCTTGCGTGGATGGAAACCTGCGCCATGCGTTCGGGATCCATGAGCACGAGCCCAACAGGAATCTCGTTCGCTGCAGGCCGAGCCACCGGAACGTGCTTCGCATCGCAGAAGAGAACAGAACTGCCGCTGTCTTTGAGTAGCTTCGTGACCTGATCGGCGTGCAATGCCGTATCCAGCGGCACCGCCGCGCACCCCGAAGCGATAATCCCTAGATATGCTGCCACCCATCGCGGATGGTTATCCGCCAGGATCGCCAGACGCGATCCGCGGGCGAATCCGTTCTCGGAAAGCCATCGCCCCACCGATTCCGCCATCCGCCGCAGTTCGGTGTAAGAGCAGCTTTCGAGGTGGTCGTGCCGCTGCATCTGCAGCGCAATATTCTCAGGCCAGCGCTCGGAACACTCGGCAAAACGGTCGTAGAAAGATGACATGGGGCAGTCTTGGTATAGGTAGTCTTGAAACAGATATCGATGTTGCGGAATATATACGAAAAGCAGTTCACGCCCGAGTTCGTATCCCGGTTCCGCGCTTTCGCTCATACCGCAGAACATGCCGCACCGGGGCGTTCCCAATATTTCAAGAATCTTAATTCAAGGTTTCTTCTGCTGCTTCTCGGACTCCGCGATGGCTTTGCGGAACTGCTCCACCGCGGTTACCTGCGGCGCGCGCAGGCAATCCTTGGCCACGTACCGCCATATCGCCGATGACTCAACGTTTCTCAAGTGCACCTCGAAGGCGTCATCCGGCGAACCGGCTTCCTTGCTGACGCGCGGACCGTTGTCTTGCGGTCCCGGCATGGTGGGGTCGCTGTTGGGTGGGTGCCCTTGCTGCGCGCCGATTCGAATACCGCCGTCGATCGGCTGCACGACCCCGGGCCGCTGATCGATCGGCCCGCCCTTTACCGTCGGCGCTCCGCGGCTACCGGTCCGCACCGAGATCACAAGATCGGCCTCCTGACCGTCCATCACCAGTCGCAGCCTGCCCCACTGCATCAGCGCTTTTTCGACATTGTCACGGGCGGTGGCGTTCGCCGTAGGATGGTCGAGCGGTTCCCCGGCGTCGGGGTCGATCACCACGAACGCCGTCTCTGCTCGCAGCACAATTTCCGGTAACGCCGCTTTGGATTTGTCTTTTGCACCAGCTGTCGCCGCCAGCGAAAGAGTGAAAAGCAGTAACCAGGACACACGCGTCCGCATAGGAGCCTCCCAGCTAAACCGGCAACGGCAATTATAATGGAGCTCACAGCCCGCACGTTCCTCGCGGCCTGTCCTCGCATCTAAATATGCTAGGCTTTTAGATCGAGATAGTTTTGGGCGGCGCTGTCCGCTGAAGGATTCCGGGATTGATTAACACTCTGCTAGGCAAAGTTTTCGGAACGAAGAACGAGCGGGTCGTCAAGGCCTTGATGCCGCAAGTCGCGGCGATCAACGCGCTTGAGCCGCAGATCCAGAAGCTCACCGACGCCGAACTACGCGCCAAAACAGGTGAATTCCGGCAGCGCATCGAGGAGCGGCTGGCTCGCTTCACGGACGCTCGTCCGCCGGAAGCTGCTGCCAACGCCGGAAATGAAGACGAATCCGAACCCGATGTGGACCGCCAGAAGCGGCTCGAAAAAGAGAAATACGGCGCCCTGCAAGAAGTGTTGAATGAGATTCTGGTGGAAGCTTTCGCGGTGGTCCGCGAAGCTGGACGCCGCGTGCTCAACATGCGGCACTTCGATGTGCAGCTGATCGGCGGCATGGTGCTGCACCAGGGCACGATCTCCGAAATGAAGACCGGCGAAGGCAAAACGCTGGTCGCCACGCTTCCGGTTTACCTCAACGCGCTTAGTGGACGCGGCGTGCACGTGGTCACTGTCAACGACTACCTGGCCAAGCGCGACTCCGAATGGATGGGCAAGCTCTACCGTTTTCTTGGCCTTACGGTCGGCGTGATTGTCCACGATCTCGATGACGAAGAGCGCCGTGCCGCTTACGCCGCCGACGTGACGTATGGCACGAACAACGAATTTGGCTTCGACTACCTGCGCGACAACATGAAGTTCGACCTGAAGGATTGCGTGCAGCGTGGCCACAACTACGCGATCGTCGACGAAGTTGATTCCATCCTGATCGACGAGGCCCGCACCCCCCTGATTATTTCCGGCGCCAGCGAGGAATCCACCGACAAGTATTATCGTGTGAACCGCATCATTTCCAAACTCGAAAAAGGTGAAGAACTCGACGTCGCCCCCGGCGAACCCGCGCAACTCACTGGCGACTACGTGGTCGACGAGAAGCACCGCAACATCACCGTCACCGACGATGGCTGGTTAAAAGTTGAAGGGCTGCTCGGCATCGGCAACATCGCCGACCCCGAGAACTGGCCGCTCAAGCATCACGTCGATACCGCCATCAAGGCGCACGCGCTTTATCGCCGCGATGTGGAATACGTGATCAAGGACGGCGAAGTCATCATCGTTGACGAGTTCACCGGCCGCATGATGCCCGGCCGCCGCTGGTCTGACGGCCTGCATCAAGCCATCGAAGCCAAGGAAGGCGTCAAGATCGAGCGCGAGAACCAGACGCTCGCCACCATCACCTTCCAGAATTATTTCCGCATGTTCAAGAAGCTGGCGGGAATGACCGGCACCGCGGAAACGGAAGCCACCGAGTTCGACAAGATCTACAAGCTGGATGTGGTCGTCATCCCGACCAACAAGCAGATGTTGCGCCTCGAGCATCCGGACGTCGTTTTCCGCACGGAAAAAGAAAAATACTTCGCAGCCGCCGATGAGATTCAGCAGCTCAACGCCAAGGGCCAGCCCGTTCTGGTCGGGACCACGTCGATTGAAAAGTCGGAACGTCTCTCGGAACTGCTAAAGAAAAAAGGCGTCAAGCACTGGGTGTTGAACGCCAAGCAGCACGAGCGCGAAGCCGAAATCGTTGCCCAGGCCGGGCGCAAAGGCCAGGTCACCATCGCCACCAACATGGCCGGCCGCGGTACCGACATTCTGCTCGGCGGCAATGCCGAATTCATGGCCAAGCAGGAAATGGTGAAGAAGGGAATCGCGCAGCAACTGCGCGTGGCCCAGGGCAAAATCGAAGGTCCTCAGGAAGATGGCGAGACTTCCGTTTTCTACTACAACGGAAACGAATACACCGTCCCCACCGATAAATGGACGGAAGCTTTCAACCGCTACAAGAAAGAGACGGACCGGGAACACGACGAAGTGACTGCGGTCGGCGGTCTCCACATTCTCGGCACCGAACGCCACGAGTCCCGCCGCATCGACAACCAACTTCGCGGACGCGCCGGGCGCCAGGGCGATCCCGGCTCCTCGCGCTTCTATCTCGCGCTCGAAGATGACCTGATGCGCATCTTCGCCAAAGAATGGGTTTCGAATCTGCTGCAGCGCCTCGGCATGGAAGAAGGCGTCCCCATCGAATCGAAGATGATTACCCGCCGCATCGAGACCGCGCAGAAAACCGTGGAAGCGCAGCATTTCGAATCGCGCAAACATCTTCTCGAATACGACGACGTGATGAACAAGCAGCGCGAGGCCGTCTACGGTCTGCGCCGCCGCCTGCTCGAAGGCATGGATCAGAAAGACTTGATCCTCGAAGATTACGTCTCCGCGATTCTCGGCGAGCAGATGGACGAGTTCTGCCCGCCCAAGGCCCACGTCGACGACTGGAATATCAAGGGCCTGAAGGACGCGATCTTCACCCGCTTCGGTGTGGATTTTCTCGCGGAAGGCGTGAAGCCAGAGACACTCAACCGCCAGGATCTCGGCGACGCCGTTTTCGCGAAACTGAAAGAGCGCTACGACGCAAAAGAAAAACTGATCGGCCCCGACGCCATGCGCCATCACGAGCGCATGATCATGCTCAGCGTGATTGACCAGCAGTGGAAGGATCACCTCCTCGGCATGGACCACCTCAAGGAGGGCATCGGCCTGCGCGGCTATGGCCAGCACGATCCGCTGGTCGAGTACAAAAAAGAATCGTTCGACATGTTCGAGGCCATGCTGCAGCGCTTCCAGGAAGACACCGTCCGTTATCTCTACCTGATGCAGATTCTGGAGCGCCCGCCCGACCAGGGCCCGCGAGGCCCGCAGCCCGGCGGCCCTGAAGGCCAGGGAGAAGGACCAGCACCAGACTCAGGAGTTCCTGCGCAGCATGGCGGCGACGGCAACGGACGCCGTCCTCCGCGCATGGTCTCCACTTCCGCCGACGAATTGGAAGAAGCCTTCATGCGCCGCAAGCGCCGCGAGCTGGAACAAGCCCGCATGGCCGGCGCGGGAGACACGCAGCAAGTGCAGCAGGTCGTGAGATCGCAGGAAAAAGTAGGCCGCAACGATCCCTGCCCCTGCGGCTCCGGCAAGAAATACAAAAAATGCCACGGTGCGTAAAGCGCCACAGGCCATGGGGCGACGGGCGTCTCGCCCGTCCAGCCAAGCGCAGCGAGGTGGTGTTTCTCTCAGACGCCGTAAGCTATGAGCGTTTGCCTCCGACCTTCACCGCCCCAAATGTCATCTCCTCAGCTCGGCTCCCCATTTCCTGCTTCCAATCCAAGAACAAAGTCGCATAGTTCTTCGTAATGTAATCCGCCGGCGTCACGCCCAACTTCTTTGCGGTAGCATCAATCCAACGCGAGGGCCCTTCAATCTCGCAAAAATCCCCAATCGGAGTTTCGTCCACCACAACCTTGCCCTGCCCATCCGCCCACTCCGCGCGAAACTTCTCGTAACGGAACGTCGGCGCATATCCCAACCCGCGCAGGATCGCGTCCATCATCTTGCCGTCGCTCACTCCGGTCTCCAACTCCCGCCGGCTGCTGTGTCGTCCCTTTTTCCCCTGGCTCTTATGCGTGATCGTCCATTCCAGCCCATATTTCCGAATCCGCAGCAACTCTTTGCGCGCGCGCAGTGCTTGTCCCGGCAAGTCATACAGAGTATTCATCTCATGCGTACGCGGCGTCACCACATGAAATCCCGCCGCGCGCAGCTTTCGGCCGAGCGCCCGCACATCAGTCACGCGAAATTTGATTTCGATTTCCCGCTTCATAAAGACCAAAAAGAAAAAGTGTATTACGGTGAGAGCGCGTCCGCGGCGGCAGACGTCACGAGCCCCGTCCTAGCGTGCTTTCCCCAATCGCACTGCTCCACCGGACCCACCACCCAGCCCCAACTCACAGCGCCCAGCCAGGCGAAGCTCGCGGTGATAAAGAACGCCCAGCGGAAACTACCAGTCTTATCCACAAGAATTCCCGTCAATGCAGGCGCCACCCAACCCGCAAGATTTCCGACAAAGTTCTGCAACCCTGTCCAACGGCCAGCGGCCAGCGGACCGGCAAGAGTCTGGGTGATCGCCCAGCTGTTGCAAACGCTGATACCCAGAAATATCCCCGTCAACGCCAGCATTGCGATGAACACTGCCCCCTGCGTGAAGGCCGTTGCTGCCAGAGAAATGCCGATTCCGATATGTCCCAGAACCATAGAAGACTTGCGCACCGAGGTCAGCGAGGCGCCCGTATTCATCCAGCGGTCGCAGAGCTTGCCCCACGCTGTGGTCGACACTGCGGACATAAAAAACACCAGGCTGCCGGCCTTCGCCATGTCATTCGCCGAAAAATTCCGCCCCCGCACCAGATAGGACGGCAGCCACATCACCAGGAAATACAGATAGTAGTTGATGCAGAATTGGCCCAGGCACGTGCCCCACGCGGACCGTTCCCGAAGAATTCGCAGGAAGCCCATCTGTCGGGAAAGCACGGGCTGGCTCGAGCGCCGCGGCATCCACGCCAGCCACGGGACCAGCCAAAGGAGACTGGCCAAGCCGAGCGTCACGAAAAATGGCCGCCACCCGAAGCGGGCTACCACTGCTCCGCCGAACAAAATTCCCAGTGCTGGCCCTAGAGACAGGCCGGCCATCAAAATCGCGTTGGGAAATCCGCGACGTTTTTCCACGAAGTGGCTGCCCAGAATTTTGGAACATGAAGGAAATACGATTGACTCTCCCACGCCCAAGATCACGCGAATCACGATCAAGGCGACGAACCCATGCAAAGTTCCAGTCACTGCTGTGGCCCCGGACCACACCAAGAAGCCTGCCCCAAATACCCACTTCACATCGAAGCGGTCCACCAACCACCCTGCCGGAATCTGCATCAGCCCGTAGGTCCAGAAGAATGCCGAAAATAAAATGCCGAGCTGAGAATAGGAAATGCCGAGCTCGTGCTGCACCAACGGCGCTGCGATGGCAAGATTGCTGCGATCGATGTAATTGATGAAAACGGAAAGGCTTAACAGAAAAAGAACACGGTTCATGCCCGCGGTCTTATCCAGTGCCGGCAGCCCCGGTAGCGCAGCCGGCGGAAACATGGGATTCTCGTGGCTGGCGGCGTCGTTCATGGCAGCAAAACGCCACAATGTTACACCCCGCCGAGCAGCCACTAACCACTAACTAAACGTCGGCAGCTTCACCAGATCATTCTGCGGCACCGACTCCAGTGGTTCCCCGGCCTTTCGCCAGGCCGCAAGCCCACCGACGATCACAAACGTGTTGAATCCTCTTTCCCGCAGCAGGTGCGCCACCCGGGCGCTGGTCGCTTCGCGCGCTCAAGTACAGTAGAGATAAATGTCCTTGTCCTTCGATAAGTTCTTGATCTCTTCGTCGAGATTATTGGGCTCGATGCGGATCGAGTTCTTGATTCGTGCGGACCCCGAGTCGTAGTAGCCATGGCTCCGGACGTCGACGATTAACACGCGGCCAGCGTCTTCCGAAGCCAGCCGCCGCGCCAATTCTTCTACCTGCACCCGCGGCACCACACGATACATCTTGTTCTTGCGGTATTGCACCACGCGGTAAATCGAGTACGCCACCAGAGCCGTCACCACCACCGCTTCCATCGTTTCTCCGGCCGCATGAAAGCCGCGCAAAATCGCTGCCAGAAAATCACGCGCCAAATATCCCACCGTGAGGTACGTCGTCGCATAGAGCGATGCTCCGGCAAAATCCAGGCGCAGAAACTGCCAGAACCGCATCTTCATGCTGCCCGCCAGCGGCGCCGCCATGGTGTTGACGCCGGGAATAAACTTCGCAATCACCAGCGTGGCTTTGCCACGCTTGTAGAACGACTCCGCCGACCGCAGGATGCAGGTTTCCGGATTGATCGACACCCGGCACAGGAATCCCAGCAGCAGCCATCCCATGTAACGCCCCAACCAGAACTGGACCGTGTCGCCCATCAGCAAGGCTGTCACTGCAACCAGCAAAACCGATGGTCCCCACAGCACATGGGACGCAACGGCCGCGCCCGCCGCCACCAGCGCGATCGCAGCCGGGAAGGGAAGCCCGATCGCCTCGGCGAACAACAACGAAAAAGTCAGGACATATCCATGCCCCGCCATCAGCTTTACCATGTCGGTCATAAGTAGTGTTGGATAGAGAAGAACCGCGAAAAGGTTCAGTATAACAATGCCGGAACGAGCGTCCGAGGAACCGGCATCCCGAAATTGTACTGCGGCACTTTCTCAGACTCTCGCGGGAAGGCTTGCCGCTGGCTGATGATTAAGAGCTGACATCTGATGGCGGAGAGCTACTTCTCCCGCGCCACCACAAACTCCGGCGCCCACAGCAGCGCCCGCTTGATCTCGGAGTCGGGAAAAGTGCAGATCGCCTTACGTGCCGATTCCGCATACCGCGCCGCCCGATCATGCGCCGCCTCCAGCGATCCGTATTTCTGCAGAATCTCAAGAATCTGGGCGTGCGTCACGCCGTTGAAGGCACGATCCCGCAGAATGGTCTCAATTTTTCCGCGCTCCTCCGCGGTGCACCGCTCGAGTGCATGCACCACGGCCATGGTAACTTTGCCTTCGCGCAGATCGCTGGCCACGGGCTTGCCCAGCACATCTTCCGACGCCGTAAGGTCCAGCACGTCGTCCACAATCTGGAACGCCATCCCCAGGTCGTGGCCGTAGCGGCCTAGCGCTTCTTCCTGCTCGGTGGTGGCCCCGCCCAGAATCGCTCCCAGCCGCATGCACACAGAAAACAGGCACGCCGTTTTGCGGTAGATCAAATCGAAATGCTCTTCCAGGCTGATCAGCTTGCCCAGCTTTTCCATCTGCAGCAGTTCGCCCTCCACCATCTGCTGCGTCAATGCGATCAGCGTATCCAGGATGCGGAAATTCCGTTCGTGTACCGCGATCTTAAACGCCTGCATGTAGAGCCAATCGCCCGCCAGCACGCACTTCGAATTACCCCACTGCGTATTCGCCGCAGGCCGCCCCCGCCGTGTTTTCGCCTCATCAATAATGTCGTCGTGCACCAGCGTCGCGGTATGGATAATCTCAACCACCGCACCCAGTCGCACCGCGCCCCGGCCCTCGTAATTCATCAGCTTCGCCGACAGGAGCAGCAGCGCCGGACGAATCCTCTTCCCTCCGCCCGCCCGCAAATACTCGCCAATCTCAGTAATCGCCTGCACGCCCGAGACAGTATCCTGCTCAAACTCCTGTTCCAGCGCGACGAGATCCTCCCGCAGCAGCTCGAAAACTTCTTTCCCGTGAATGGTGGCGGACGCGCTCAATCCTCTGTGTCCCCTGTGGTTGATTCTTCGTTCTTAGTTCGTTCTGAAATTCGTAACCTGCACATCAATCCCAAAGTCGTGTGCCCGCAGCAGCGCGATAATTTCCTGCAGCGTGTCGCGGTCCTTGCTGCTCACCCGCACCAGGTCTCCCTGAATCGAAGCCTGCGCTTTTTTCTTCGAGTCCTTCACCAGCTTCACAATCTCCCGCGCCTTCTCAATCGGGATGCCCTGCTGCATGGTGATGCGCCGCTTCGCCGTGCCGCCCGCCGACGGTTCCACTACGCCGTAAGTCAGCCCCTTGAGCGGAACCCCGCGCTTCACCAGCTTCGCCTGCAGCACGTCGTTCACGGCTTTGAGCTTGTATTCGTCGGCCGAGTGCAGCACGATCCCGTCTTTGTCGAGTTCGATGTTCGACTTCGAATCCTTCAGATCGAAGCGCTGATGAACCTCCTTCAGCGCCTGCTGGATGGCGTTCGACACTTCCGCCAGATCGATCTTGCTGACCACGTCGAAACTGTTATCGGGCATACATTTCTATTCTTTCTGAAAAGATGGAATCTTTACCAGAGGTTACCAGAACCGTCGGGTCAACGCGCCGGAACTTTGCTTTCAGCCGTTTCAGCAATTTTGAAAAATTTGTAGAAATTCTGGGAAGTGCGTTCGCCCACCTCTTCCATCGACAGCCCCCGCAACTCGCCCAGCTTCCGTGCCGTTTCCTTCACGAACGCCGGTTCATTCCTCTTTCCGCGATGCGGCACCGGCGCCAGATACGGCGAATCGGTTTCAATCAACATCCGCTCCAGTGGAACTTCCAGCGCCGCGTCGCGAATCTGCTGCGCTTTGGGAAAAGTCACATTCCCGGCAAACGAAATCATGAAACTCATGTCGAGCGCCCGCTTGGCCTGCGTCCAATTGCCGGTGAAGCAATGCAGAATTCCGCCGATCCCTGTCGGCGCCCACTGCTCTTCGATCATGCCCAAGCAATCTTCCCATGCGTTGTCGCTTCCATCGGACGGCCGGCAATGAATCACGATCGGCAGTTTCGCCGCCGCCGCCAATTCCATCTGGCGGGTGAACACCGTTTTCTGCACATCGCGCGGCGAGTAGTCGTAGTGATAATCCAACCCGATCTCACCCCACGCAATCACCTTGGGATGTTTCGCCAACCGCTCCATGTTCGCGTACGCAGCCTCATCCGCAAGCCGCGCTTCATGCGGATGAATCCCGAGCGTCGCGTAGATAAAATCATATTTCTCCGCCAGCTGGATCCCGCAATCCACCTGCGCCGGCCCGTCGCCGTTCCCAATCGCGACCATGGCCGAGAGCCCGGCCTCCCGTGCTCGCGCAATCACCGCCTCGCGATCCGCGTCAAACCGCTCCCCATCCAGATGCGCATGCGAATCAACAAACATATTTAGGTTGCGTCCGGCGGTCCGACTTGGTTATCGGAACCGAAGAACGTCTTCTCGCCCGGGCCCAAATCCAATTCAGAGACTAACGCAGATCCAATTTGCTCGATGTGCGACAGTTGCTCTGCATTCTCCAGATCTTGGGTGACCTGGCATTGGGCCTGCTTCCAAGGCTGTCCCGGATCTATCGAAGCGCCGCCGCCGTTGAGGACGGGCACAGAGCTTATGAAAGCGTTCTTCGTCGTCCTGATCTCCGACGTCGCCGAAAGGCTTCAGCTTACGCGCAACAACCCCTCCCGCTGCATGAGCGCATGCGACCTTGGAAAACCAATCCGCAAATTGCCCTTCCTTCCATTGAGGCAGGTCCAACTGCTGAACGGAAGCGAGGCTGCCAGCGTAGTCGCCGAGGGTCTCGTCATAGCTCAGTGTGGCAGGGTAAGGCTTAAAGTGCCTAGCGCCTGCAACAATAAAGTAAAAGACGTGTGCAGCTTCGTGGGCGCAAAGGATCGCTATCAAGCCTGGTGCCATAAGCTGTCGCCGCTTGTCTTCATAGGCGGATTTGAATTTGTCCGTCGCTTTTCGTTTATCGGAAATTCCCGACGTGTCTATGCGTGGGTAGTCCATCGTCGCAGCTGTTGCTCTACTTGCCGTTGTTGCTAATGAATTACTTCAACCTCGCCCCAACCGGAACCTCCTCCAAAAAGCCCGCCAGCACCGGCTTCCCGCCCTCCAGTGATGCCGCCACAATCATCCCATTCGATTCCATCCCTCGCAATTTCCGCGGCGCCAGATTCGCCACAATCACCACCTTGCGCCCAACCAAGGTCTCAGGCGCATAGGCCTCCGCGATTCCAGCCAGCACCTGCCGCACCTCAGTCCCAATATCAATTTCCAACCGGAGCAACTTATCCGCCTTGGGCACTCGCTCCGCAACCTTCACCACACCAACCCGCAACTCGATCTTGGAAAAATCTTCGATCGAGATTTTCGCCGCCTCCGCATTCGCGGCAACGACCGGTACCGCTGGCGCTACGCTCACCGGAGAAGCCACAGCCTCCGTCGTAGCTTCCGCCGCTCCATCCCTCTGCTGCTCTTCCATGTTCTGCATCCTTTCAATAGCACTCTTATCCGCGCGCGGAAAAACCGGAGAGACCTCACCCAACTTCGTTCCGGGCACAAGCTGTCCCCATGACAGTTTGTTCAGATCGAACTGTTTGATATCCCCAAGCCCAAGCTGGGTCCAAATCTTCGCGGTAGCATCCGGAATCACTGGATAGGCCAGTACCGTCGCGATTCGCAACGCCTCTGCCGCGGTGTAAAGCACTGTCGCTAGACGAACTTGACTCTGTTCATCTTTCTTTTCAGCCAGCGCCCAAGGCTCGTTCTTGACAATATATTTGTCGACCGCGGCAATCAGACGAATCCAAATGGATTCCAGTGCCGCAGAAAAATGATAGTCCGCGAAAAACTGATTGGCTTCGGGAATAACGACTTTCTCGGCGAGCTCGCGAATCACATCGTCCGCTAACTCCGGCCTCGCGTGCGGCACGTCGCCCTTGAAGTACCGGTTGATCATCGTCAGCGTGCGGCTCGCCAGATTCCCAATCCCGTTCGCCAGATCGGAGTTATATCTCTGCACCAGCGCGTCGAACGAAAACGATCCGTCCTGCCCGAACACCACTTCCCGCAGCAGAAAATAACGCAGAGCATCCGCTCCCAGCACGCCCAGAATCGTTTCCGTGCGCACAATGTTGCCACGCGACTTAGACATCTTGCTCTCTTCAAACAGCAGCCAGCCGTGCGCCACAATCGTCTTCGGCATCGCCAGCCCCGCCGCCATCAAGAACGCCGGCCAGTACACGCAATGAAATCGGACAATCTCTTTCCCGATCATCTGCACATCGGCGGGCCAGAATTTCTTGAACGCCTCCTGCGCCCCCGCATGCTTCGATCCATAGCCGATCGCGGTGATGTAGTTCGCCAGCGCGTCGAGCCAAACGTAAATCACGTGCTTGGGATCGTCCGGCACCGGAATGCCCCAGGAAAACGTCGAACGGCTGATCGACAAGTCCCGCAGTCCCGACCGCACAAACGCAATCACTTCATTGCGCCGCGCCTCCGGACGAATAAACTCCGGGTTCTTGTAAAGTGCTAGCAGCTTGTCCTGAAACGCTGACAGCTTGAAGAAGTAATTCTCTTCATGAACCGTTTCCGTGATCCGTCCGCAAGTAGGGCAGGGATCGCCCGGCTGCGCGCCATCAACATACAGCTCGTCCGAAACACAATACTGCCCCGTGTACGTCCCTTTGTAGATGAACCCGTTGTCACGAAGCTGGCGGAACAATGCCTGCACCCGCTTTTTGTGCCGGTCTTCGGTCGTGCGGATGTAGTCGTCGTTCGAAATTCCCATCCGCTTCCACAACTTGCGAAACTCCGCCGAAATCTCATCCGCATACTGCTGCGGAGTTTTCCCCGCAGCCTGCGCCGCCCGCTCGATCTTCTGCCCGTGCTCGTCGGTTCCGGTGAGAAAAAAAGTGTCCGCCCCCAGCATGCGCTGCCGCCGCGCAATCGTGTCGCACGCAATGGTCGTGTAAGCGTGACCAATATGCGGCCGCGCATTCACGTAATAAATCGGCGTCGTAATGTAAAACTTCTTGCTCATGCTCTCGTTGTTCTTGCTTTCGTCGTTCTTGCCGATGGCTTCCGGGCAAAAATGTAGGCCCTCCGGCTCTGGTACTCAACCTCGGGCGCGTACGGTTCCCGCTCGATGATTTCGTCGATCTCGAATGCGGCCGCCCGCAGATAGCTCGCCACATCCTCGGTTCGGAAAAAATGAAAATCAAGGCACACCGCGCACCCCCACAAATCCTCCACATGCGAAACTTCTTCGCCAATGTGGAAACTCATCAGTAACGGTCCTCCCGGTAGCAGCACCCGCCACATCTCGCGCAACGCCCGCTCCACATCGGCCGGGGGAAGATTCACGATGGCATAAAACGCCGCAATCCCAGCCCATGCCTCCGACGCCACATCGAGCGCGGTGATGTCGCCCTGCCAGAATTCGATCCGCGGGTTGAGAGCGCGAGCCCGCTCAATCATCCCCGGCGACAAATCCACCCCGCAAATCGCGACTCCCCGCTCGTGCAGATGACGCGCCACCTGTCCCGGCCCGCACCCCAGATCACACACCAATCCTTCACCCAGCACCTTGTCCGCAAATCGATCGAGCAGTTGCCGGTCCAGCGGCTTGTGCCGCAACTCGTCATAGATGTGCCGCGCGTATTCATCGGCTACCCGGTCGTAACTAGCCTGAACCTCGCTGGTGTTCTGTTCGACCATGAACCAAATCTCGTTTTCCAAGACGCGCCCGAACCCTCCGCCCCTTAGCGCACTCAACGGCCGCTCTCGGCGCACTCTGCGATAATGCGTTTGACGTTCCTACCCCCGGCCCCTGTAAGCCTCAACCGCCTCGCCCATCACCTGCTTCAGCGGCACATGATGCTCCGCTGCAATCCTCCGGCAATCCTCATACTCCGGCGCAAAGTTCGTGACTGCCCCGTTCATGCTGGCGATCTTGATCCGAACCTCGCCCCACTGCGTCTGCACGTTCTCCCAGCGCCGCGCCAACGTCTGCCGCACTTCCTTGCGCCGCCGCACCCCCAGCGTCGTAGTCTCGGTGAAGATCAGCTGCGTCAACTTCCCCGCATCTTCTGGCTTGCACAAAACCGTCAACAACGTCCCCGGACGGCTCTTCTTCATCTGCACCGGCGTGCCAAACACATCCAGCGCCCCCTCTTCCAGCAAACGGTCCATCACATACCCGAACACCTGCGGATTCAAATCATCGAGATTCGCCTCCAGCACCGTGATACTCTCAGTCGCCGTTTTCGCAGCCAAAGACGCCACTGCGGCCGTTTCTCCAATCACCAGCCTCACCACATTCGGATGCCCCGGGAAATCCCGCGACCCCGCCCCATAGCCCGACTTCTCAATCGTCATTTCCGGAAATGCTCCAAACCGTCGCGCCAGCGTCTTCACAATCGCAGCGCCCGTCGGCGTGACCAGCTCCGCCTGCAACCCGGACGAATACACCGGCGCATCCTTCAACAATTCCACCGTCGCCGGAGCCGGCACCGGAAATGTGCCGTGCGCGCAGTTCACCATCCCGCCGCCCACGTTCAGGGGCGAGCAGATAATCGCCTCCACTCCCAGCGCCTCGGCGCCCACGGCCGCGCAAACGATATCCACCAAAGCGTCCACGGCCCCGACTTCGTGAAAATGCACGCTCTCGAGGGAAGTGTCGTGAATCTTCGCCTCCGCCGCCCCCAACGCCTCAAAAATCCTGATCGCGGTCTTCTTCGCC
>Ga0265356_1000072_pt1 | contig 16574 bp, 16 predicted proteins | sample NZE4metagenome_FD_189075 | JGI IMG/M metagenome (GOLD analysis project Ga0265356, IMG submission 189075) | Rhizosphere microbial communities from Maridalen valley, Oslo, Norway - NZE4 | ecosystem: Host-associated > Plants > Roots > Rhizosphere > Soil | place: Norway: Oslo | collected 2017-09-15
GCGCCTACTTTTGGGCGGCCTGCTGGTGGCTGCGGGAGCGCTAAAAGCCGGCGACCCGTCGAGTCTCGCGGCGAACATTGCGGCCTTTCGGCTGCTTCCGGCAGCGATCGTCGGCCCGCTCGCGCTGGCATTACCCTACCTCGAGTTAATGCTGGGAGGCTATCTGATCGTCGGCCTCTTCACTCGCGTCGCCGCCACGCTCGCAACATTCGAGTTTTTGAGTTACGCCGCGGTGATCGCCTCGGCCGTGGTTCGCCGCATCCCGGCCGGCTGCGGATGCTTCGGTCCCAGGGACACCGCGCTCGCCGACTGGCCGCACGTCGTTTTTGATCTCGCACTTGCTGCGGCGAGCGCGGTAGTGGCATACGCCGCGCCGGGCGCGTTCGCGGTCGACCGGATCCTGCGCCGCGCATGAACCGGCGCGTGCTCGCTGCCCTTACGACGATTGCTGTCGCGGGCATCGTGGTGGCGGCCGTCGTTATCTATTTCAGAGGCACCACTCGCGGGTCTGTGCAGAGTGCCTCGCAGTCGCCGGTCGTCGGCAAGGCGGAGAAAGACAAGACGGCCCCGCAGTTCGAGGTCGCAACGACGGCGGGTTACTTCGACTTGAATAAAACGCATAAGCCGGTCTTTCTCGAAGTTTTCGCGACGTGGTGTCCGCACTGTCAGCGAGAGACGGCGGTTATCGACCGACTCTACGCGAAATACCGAAATCGCGTGGACTTCGTCGCCGTTTCGGGAAGCGATACCGCGATGGACGGCACCTCGGCCTCCTCGGAACTCGACGTTCTAAATTGGATTCGCCAGTTTCACGTGAAGTATCCGGTCGCATACGACCCGATTCTCAACGTGGCGAATCTCTATCTGCAGGGCGGCTTTCCGACGATCGCCATTATCGGCACCAACAAGAAAATTCGGTATCTCGACGACGGCGAGATTTCCTACGGCGACCTCGACGCTGCGCTTAGATCGGTCTTGCGCTAGGTACCCGGCGGAAAAGTATAGTTCGGCGGCACGACGATCGGCGTCCCAATCTCGAGTACGATCTGCTGATGCGCTCGCAATGGAATAGCCGTCAGGTCGCCGTCGTACTTCTGGCCGTTGACGTAGGCGGTAACGTCGCCTTTCAATCCCGCAACGTCGTCGGGTTGCAGCGGCTGCCCCCAGATCTCGAAGAGCATACCAAGCGTATACGGGCCGCCTTGCGGAGGTGACAGGTCGGGCGCCTCGATATGAATCACACCGCTTGCATCGTGGGTGTGAATCCAGTAGAGGCACGAGCCGGAGAGACTCGGCGCGAAGCCAATGAACTCCGGCACCTGGATTTGCTTGCCGTTATAAAAGATCGCGAGGTGCGGGTGCACGTGTAACGTAAAGAATTCCATCGTGCCGCAGCCGATGCCATCCACCGTCTGCCCGTGGCCGCCCTGCCCCGTATCGGGATACTTTCCCTTGAAGTATTTCGCGCCGAGCGCTTCACCGTTGGAAAGCGCGATCGGCTTTTGGCTGGCGTTGGGACCCGGCGTCGGCGTCGCGTAGGCTTGTTGGATGGTACGATTTTGCCACCAGTTAAACCCGGCAAACGCGAGGACGATCGCGACGAACGCAATGCCGACTCCGATATAAATCGGGCGCATCGGATCGCGTCGCGGCGGAGGAGCGGAGCTGCCGCGACCTTGACGCCGGCGTTCGGCACGACTGGGTTGTGGCATAGTTTCCCTTCTACGACGGAGCCTTGAGCGGTGCGGCGATCGGAGCATCGGCGAGCTCGAGCATCCGCTGAGGCACTAAATAATTCGTAACGTAATCGGTGACGGCGTCGGCGAGCGGCGTAACCGGCCGATCGTAGCCCGTCGCTCGCAAGCGGTCGACGCGGGCGCACGTATAGTATTGATACTTGCCGCGCAGCTCGTTCGGCATCTCGACGAACTCGATGCGTTCGGGCAGTTCCAGAGCGTGGAAAATCGGGCGAACGAGCTCGAGCCACGTATGCGGGGAACCCGAGCCGACATTGTAGAGGCCGACGGCGCCGGATTCAGCCAAGTGCAGCGTCATCGCGACGGCGTCCTTGATGTAAATGAAATCGCGCTGCTGTTCGCCATCGCGATATTCCGGCCGGTAACTCTTGAAGAGACGCACGCTGCCGGTCTCGCGGATCTGCTCGTACGCTTTGTGGACGATGCTGCGCATTTCGCCCTTGTGGTCCTCGTTTGGCCCGAAGACGTTGAAGTACTTCAGGCCGCAGATATGCTCGGACAACCCCGTGCCGCTCGCGTACAGATCGAAAAGGTGCTTCGAGTAACCGTAGGCGTTGAGCGGGCGGAGTGCGTGCAGGTCCAACTCATCGGAAAGCTCGGCTTCGAGCGCGCCGTAGGTGGCCGCCGACGAGGCGTAGACGAATCGCGCCTGATGCTCGACCGCCCAGTGCGCCAAGTTCTTGGTGTACTCGAAGTTGTTTTCCAAGAGAAATCCGGTATCGCGCTCCGTCGTCGAGGAGCACGCGCCAAGGTGAACGATCGTCGAAACGTTGCCGAGCGAGCGGCCCTGCGCCATCCGAGCGGCGAAGTCGTCGGCGTCGAGGCAATCGGCGAAGCGCAAAGGGACCAGATGCCGCCACTTTTCCGAGCAGTCGAGGCGATCGACTACCAGAATATCCTCCAGGCCGCGCCGGTTAAGAGCCCAAATGAGGGCGCTTCCGATGAGGCCCGCGCCGCCGGTAACGACGATTCTTCCGTGATTGAGGTCGTGCATCGCTGTGAGGCCCCATAATCCCCCAGGCTCTGCGCCGAGTCCTTCGTCAAGGCCTGAACCGGACGCCGATATTGAGTTCTCGGGCCGGCCCAAAATGATTGCCTTGGGCATTGAGGAGCGTTACGTAATAGCGATCGTTGAGCAGATTTTGGATCTCCAACGTCAGTGCGGTTTTCGGCGAGAGCGCGATTCCGTCTTCCACGTTGAAAATCGTGTGGGGCGTCTCTTTGCAGTATCCCGGCGTACCGAGTGGACAGAAAGCCGACGAAAGTCCGCTGCCGTAATAGGCGTCGGCAGAAAACCAGCCCCCGCGCCGGTTGTTCAGCAAGAGGCCACTGGTGATGGTGTAGCGTTGCTCGTGGTCGGCGGGAGTAAACGTGGTGGGCTGGCCAAAGCATGGTGCCAGCAGTTGTGTCTCACAGCCGCTGTTGAGCGACACGACGTGAGCCGCCGTAAAGTAGGCGCGGCTGTTGAGCGATAGCGGCTGCACGTAATTGAGCGCCTCCTGCGATAGCCGGCCCAGCACGTAGTTGATGTCCTGATGGAGAAGCGTAACGCCGACCTGGGTGTCGTCGATGAGGTCGTTGGCATTTTTCTGCCAGACCCGAAAGCCGAGGTCGCCGGAGCCGACCGGGATATGGCCGCCGAGCTCGAGCTGCGTATCGCGTTCGGGTTTGAGATCGAACTGCACCTCGGTACGCTGCAAAGGCAGGTTGAGGAGATATGCCGCTTCCGGACTGACATTTTCAAATGAAAACGGCTCGAAGAATCGGCCGATATATCCGTACGCGCTCGCGCGTTTTCCGAAGAGGCGTGTGATCTTTAGCCTAGGGCTGAATGCGCCGAAGCCCTCTCCGAAAGCGGTCGACTTGATGGTAAAGAAATCGTAGCGGAGTCCATAGTCGGCCTGCCATAGACTGCTCATTCGCCAACTGTCCTGAATGTAGGATTGATACGTGTTCCCAAGATTCGGCGAATCGTCGATTACCGTATAAGGCGCGTACGGGGTGCTAGGAGTTTCGATCGGTGAGAGATAGTTATTCGGCTGAAGCGTGAACGAATAGTATTTTAGGACGCGACTCAGATCGTAGTTAACGCCCGCGCCAAGCGTGTGACTACCGAAACTCTGCGTGTAGTCACCCTGCATGATGTAGTCGAGCTCCGTCCGCGCATCGGCCAGCGATAAGCCGCACATCGTCGGGAAGCCTGTCGGGTTCATCGGGGCGACGACGAAAGCATTGGCACAATCCGTCGACGTGCCGCCGTTGCCAAACGGGGGCGGCGTCGTGTTAAGGGACTCGCCGTAGATCCAGTCGTTCGTCGGATCGCCGAAGTCCTGGATCCTCGATTCGTTGTATGCCGGCCCCCACATGATCGCGCCTGTATTCCCGATCGCATGGTGAAACTGGACTGCCAGGAAGGTACCGGCTTGCGTCTCGTTGTCGTCGGTATTGCCAGGTTCGCCGTAGGCGATGTCATTGGGAATCGCAAACGTGTCGTGGCTATTGAAGAACGTAATATTCGTGAAGTTGTTGCCACCGGCGGGGAGCGTGAAGCGAGCGAACTGACTCACCGAGCTCGCACCGTTGTGGGGCGAGTTGAAATCGGGCGGATCGAGGCCCCGCGTGGTCGTCAGCCCACTGAGCGCGACGTCATAACCTCCGCCGCCTTCGAGCGGCGCATGATACCCGATGGTCGACGCAGCGTCGGTATACGAACCGTACGACGCATACCCGTCGAAGCCGGGCGGCCCCGTACCGGCTCGCGTCGACATATTGAAAACCGCACCAAATTTCAGCCCGTATTGCGCCGGATACGCTCCCTCGATGAGGTCCACGAAGGAGAGATCGTTGAGATCGATCTCGCTGCCGATATCCCGGTTCAACTCCTGCGGCAGCGGCACCCCGTCGAGCATATAGTTGATGACGCCGTGGTCGCCGTTGATGTGGACGACCCCATTGGCGCCTTGAGCCGCCCCCGGCATTTGGGTTTCCATCTGAGTAAAGCTGTTATCGAACGGAAGCCGCGTGAGCGCCGTGCCGTTCAGGACGACGTCGCTGCCGCTGCCGTGGGTACTCGCGGATTGCGATTCACTGACGACGGCATGCGCGATCTCCGTAAGCTTCTCAAGGGCGATGGATACGCTCGCACCTCCGCTTCCAAGATCGACGCGCACGAGACCTCGCAGGTCACCGTTCCACGCCTCGACGTCGTAGGAGCCCAACGCGAGCGGTGGGAACGAAAAATGCCCTTTTGCATCGGTCGTCGTTTTGACGGTCTGATTATTTCCCGACGCCGTAACCGCAGCGTGCGCCGCCGGGACGCCGTTGTTCGTCACCGTTCCGGTAAGAAAGGCGCTGGCATTCACGGCGTACGACGGCGCGGAGCAGAGAAGAAGCAGCGCGACGGCAATCGCTAGAGCGCCCCCATAATGCGGCCAGGTTTGCAGCGGTCTCATGTCTTCCTTTTCTAATGATAATAGAATATCATTATCAAATAGTCAAGGCTTTCTTCCTGCAGGCTCCGGCCCAGGGCGCGGGTGAAGGTAGGTAACGAGGACGAGAAATGGCGACGATATCAAATCGGAAGACTAAACAGCGGGATGCGCTCGTGAGCGTGCTCGAACGCGCCGAGCGGCCACTGAGCGTCGCTGAGCTACTCGAGGCCGCTTCGAAGCGGATCGAAGGCCTAGGGGTCGCGACCGTCTATCGGGCGGTCGGTGCGCTCTTAGATGACGGCCGGATTGACGCGGTGGAGATTCCCGGCGAGCCAACTCGATACGAACGGTCGGACAAGGGGCACCATCACCATTTTCAGTGCGAGAAGTGCGACCGCGTGTTCGACATCGCAGGGTGCCTCGACAATCTCCGCAAGTTGGTGCCCCCAAAGTTTCGAGTCAAAGAGCACTCGGTAATGCTCTACGGCGTATGCGCGACCTGCTCGCGCTAGTGATTTAGCCCAGGGCGAGGCGAGATGGGCGACGTGACGCTAAGAAGGCTCTGACCGAGGAGCGCAGGCATGGATGCCGGAGCGACGAGGCAGCGCAGCAGGAGCGGAGCTGGAAGCGGAGCGACGAGCGCCTTCGAAGCGTCACGTCGCCCATCTCGCCTCACCCTGGGCTAAATCACTACTTCCCTTCCTTAGAATGGCGCCGACAAACGCAGCAAGAATGACGTTCCGTTTGCAATCTGAGTCGTGTTGAATCCGTTGGAGACCTTGATCGGGTACTGATGGTTGAGTACGTTGAGGACTTGCAGCGATAGGCCCAAGCCTTGATCGTGCCCTTGGCGGCCGGGCGTAAGCTCGCGGCCGAGCGAGAAATCGAAGGTCGTGTGCGCCGGAAGCGTTCCGTTCAAGTTCACGTTGGCATCTTGGAACTGGACCGGAAAGCCGCTTCCGTAGTTGGCTTGCAGCGTCGTATACCAGAGTTTGGGTGCGCCGCCAAAGCGGTGCGTATACGCTGCGGTGGCGTCTACCGTCTGACTGTGGTCTTCGAGTGAGAGCTGCGCGACGCACGGGACGCCCGGAAGATTCGTATTTGGCGGAAAGAGGAACTCCGAACCGGAGACACAGGCGGCGTACGATCCCGAAACCGTGCCGCTGAGGAACCATTGGTCGCCGCCGGGTTCCTGGTTTTGCAGTCGAATCTCGGCGCCGTGATCGATGCCGATGGCGTTGTTGTACACGGCAAAGATTGGCGTGTTGAACAACTGCGTGGTGTCGAGTACGTTGACGACGCTCTTCTCAAAGACGTTGAGCGATCCCGTGAAGTACGCGTTAAACGAATGCACGACGCCCATTTCGTAGTACGAATCGCTCTCGGGTTTGAGATCGTAAACGGGATTGGTCGTCGAACAGGCTTGCTGAGCCGAAAGCAAGACGCAGGCCTGGCGAACGTCCTCGAGGAGCGGCGCGGCGTAGAACTTGCCATAGTAAACGTGCGCGACGTTCTTACCGCCATCCCAGATGTTTACGCCGATGCGCGGGCTAAGCTGCCAGCCCCCAACGTAGCCGGTAGAATGGTCGTAGCGCAGGCCGTAACTCCAGACGACCGCCGGCGTCATCTGCCATTTGTCCTCACCGTAAACGCCAATGTTCGAACCGGCCTGCCCTTGCGGGGTAGTGAATGCCGGATAGTATGGCTTGGCGACGACGCCGCTCGGCGCACAACCAACGTAAAAACAGGCGAACTCTTGCGATGCCGTGGCGCTCTCGCGGTCGAGATCGACGCCGATCTTCCAAGCGTGGTTTTTCGTCGCTCGAAAGTCTGAGGCGCGAACGCCGACGTAGCTTGCGTACGAGCCTTGGTCCAGGCCGACGAGATTGACGCTCTTTGCGCACGTTGGTGGACAGATGCTAAAGTTCGGCTCGACGCCAAGGACGTCGAGAGGGAGGTCGCCGAGGTAATCGATGCGGGTCGACCGCCACCACGGAATGACCTGGAATACGCCGTTACCATCCTTGGAGACTTGCGTCCAGTTGAGATTGAAGAAACGATCGTACTCGAGCTGGGTGTCGAGCGTGCCCGGCGCGTTCACCACCGGGTCGAACGGGTTGTTGGGATCCGTGTTGATCGGAATTTGGAACTGCGAAAACTGGTTCGAATAGTCGAACGCCAGCGTATCGCGGGGCGCGAGCTGCGCGATGAAGCGAAAGAATTGGTCGTTGCTCGAGCTGGCATCGTTGATCGGAGTATACGTGGGCGCGTCCAAGCCGCGGCCGGTCGTCTCGAGGTTTCCGCTCAGGAAGAACTCGCTGGAGCCGGAGCGCGACTCGACGTCCAGCGTTCCTAGCCCCTGCGCCTGGTTTCCAAACCCACCCGTTACCGTGCCAAAGGTGCCTTCGGGAATGTCGCTTGGCCGATTGCTGATGATGTTCACGACGCCGCCCATGCGCTCGCCGCCATACTCAGCCGGAATCGCGCCGGTCAGCACCTCAATCGAGTCGATGAGCTTGGGGTCGATGATTTCGGCGAAGTTCGAGGTCGTGGCCAGCGGGAGCGGCGCGCCGTCGATATTGTAGCTCACGCCGTGAAAGCCGTTGATGACTGGCTCGTTATAGGAGAACTGCACGACGCCCGGCAGCGTTTCGAGTAGCCGGTCGAGGCTATTGCTGACCGGCGAGGTCGCAATGGTACTGCGAGTAAGCTGATTGACCGAGGGCGGATTTCCTTCGGCGCCGGCGTGCGCCGTCACGGTCGTCTGCGCGATTTCTTTGAGCTGGGTCGAAAGCTCCAGGTTAATCGTCGCGACTTGACCGCTTGCGACGTCGGTGAATACCGCGATCTCGTGCGCGCCGCGCGCTCGCACGCTAACTCGATACGAGCCGAAGGGCACTTGGGGGAAAACGTAGTCGCCTTTGGCGTCGGCCGTCGTCTGAAAGCGCGAGCCTTCGCCTTGGAGAATGACGGTCGCGCCCGGCGCCGGTTTCCCGTCAACGGTCACCGTGCCGCGAACGAGACCGGTGATTGCCCCGAGCGCCGGAGCCAAGCAAGTCAAAGCCAATAAGACGGCGACAAGCGCCGCGTGAAACCGAGACATGGTTCTTCTCCGATCTTAGATGTGGAAGAAAAAAGGATCGACGCGCGCGGTTACGCGCAGAAGTCGAGCCCGATCGGAGGGGGACGAGCGAACCGGCGACGCGTCCACAGAATGCGACGCGTGGGCCGAAGCGAGTACGAGCGCGCAGACCACGTGGGCGTTCTCGGCGAGAAGGCGGCGCGCCACGCAGCAATGAGAGCGCCTGCCAAAACTGCCACGATGCAACGGGTGAGCACCGCAACCAGCCAGGATGCCGCCGCCAACAAAAGCGGCACGCCGAGAAGCGACGCGGCCGCGTGCTGCGGCTCGAGGCACTCGGCCACCCCATACCAAGCAGCGGCCGCGATACAGAGCGGGCCGTAACCGGGAAGGCGTTCCAAGAGCCGGGCCGCTAGGACGCTGCCGTTGACGACGGAATTCTTGCCGCTCGCGGCCAGCAATCCAAAGAAAAGAAAGAGACCCACAGCGCCGGCCAGCGCCGTCTGGACGAGCGCAGCGTGGTAGCCGCCACCCATGGCGTGCTCTCCGCCGTAGAGCCCGCCGTGGGCGAGCATTGAGGCAAGCAAGCCAAGCGCGAGCGCGGCCGGAACCTTCCGGAGGGTCACGAGGCCCCTTTTCTAGGCGCGGCTGCGGGGAGACCTTGGGACCGCGTCGTACTGACCCTGCCCCTTGGGGATTCGTGAACCTGGTGGGATGGAGCCGCGAAAGAAGAGCCAAGAGCAATGAGCACCCGAGTACGCGTCGAGAATGCCGATACCGTTAGTTTGGTCTGTGCGCTTTTGGTGCGCTTCCCCGAGTTGGCATCGATCCGGTCCGGTCCAGCGGACCGTACGCTGCGATTGACCTTCGCGGTGCGTCAGCGCTTCGACCGAGCCTCTCAGATCGCGCTCGGCGAGGCGATCGAAGAGCACGTTCGCGCCTTCCTCGCTCTAAGCAAGGACGAGCCGAAGGCGCTTCGCGTCGAGTGCGAGGGCGACCGAACGCTCACGTTCGTTCACGTCACGCGCGATCTGGAGAGCTTTTCGAAGGAAGAGCTCGAGCTTCAAGTGAGCTTTCTGTGCGATCGCTGCGGCGACACGCTCGTCCGAAACCCACCGCCCGACGATCATCTCGAGGGCGACCCAGCCGCCGAGGACGAGGCCGCGCTCTATGCCGTCGAGGCGTTGCGCGACCCGTCGCAACCCAAGAGTTTGGTGGGATTTAGAGAAGAAAAGCGCGTGCTCGTGTATTTTTTGAAATCTCAAAAGAAAGCGAAGGCGTCGGCTCGCCGATAGATAGCACGAGCCTGAACCTCATGATCATCGGGGACGTGGTCGGCTCCCCGGGACGCGAGGCGCTCAAGCGTTGCGTATCGTTACTTCGAGAGCAACATCAAATCCACGCCTGCATAGCCAACGGCGAAAACGCCGCGGGCGGGTTTGGCTTGACCGCTCAAACTGCCGAAGAAATGTTTGCCGGCGGAATCGATTTCATCACCGGAGGAAATCACATTTTTGATAAGCGCGACTTCGGCGAGTACTTGGAGAGCAGCAACCGGGTAATTCGACCGGCAAACTATCCGCCGGCCGCGCCCGGACGGGGCGCCGGAACCTTCACCGCCGACGGCGTTACGGTGGGTGTCCTCAATTTAATGGGCCGCACCTTCATGCCGCCCACGGATGACCCGTTTCGCTGCGCGGACGCCATGGTCAGCGACCTGCGCCGGAGGACCCCGGTAATCGTCGTGGATCTCCATGCCGAGGCGACCTCGGAAAAGGTCGCCATGGGGCGCTACCTCGACGGACGCGTCTCGTGCGTCGTTGGGACGCACACCCACGTGCAGACCGCCGACGAGCAGATCTTCCCCGGGGGAACCGCCTACCTCACCGACCTGGGTATGACTGGTCCGATGGATGGAGTCATTGGGATGGAACAGGGAGCAGTCCTCGACCGGTTTCTTACCGGTCTTTCGGAGCGGTTCAGCGTGCAAAAAAGTGGGATGAAACAGTTCAACGCCGCGGTCGTTTCGATCGATCGGGGCACCGGAAAGGCCACGGAGATCAAGCGCATCTTCTTGCGGGGCATCGCATGACGGCCATCGGAGTTACCTTAAAAGTCTCGGCGAAAAGCAATCCCAACGCGGTGGCCGGGGCGCTGGCAGCCGTCCTTCGCGAGCGGGAGACCGCCGAAGTTCAGGCCGTCGGTGCCGGCGCAATCAATCAAGCGATCAAAGCGGTCGCGATTGCGCGCAGCTACCTCAAGGGGGCGAAGCTCGACGTCGTTTGCACGCCGTCATTCGTGCTCGTGGCGATTGACGAGAGCGAGCGCACCGCGATTTCGCTGCAGGTCGAGCGGCGCAAGCTGGAAGAGAAAGACGTCGAAGTTGAAAGTTGATTTGCATTCGCACACGCGCATGAGCGACGGCACGCTCAGCCCGCAAGAGCTCTCCGACTTCATGGGCGAGCGAGGGGTCGAAGTCTTTTCGATTTCCGATCACGACACGCTGGCGGCGTACGGGGCGTTCACGCCGCCGCCCGGAGCGCGCGTGATTACTGGGATCGAAATCAACACGACCTGGCGTGAGAATGAAGTCCACGTTTTGGGATACGGCGTGCCGCTGGGGCCATCGCCGATCAACGAGCTTCTCGAGTACAATCAGGCCCAGCGGCGGATTCGAGCTGAAACGATGGTCGAACGTTTGCGCGAAGCCGGCTACGCCTTGACCCTCGAGGACGTCTTGCGGGAATCCGGCGGCGCGCTTGCCATCGGCCGGCCGCACGTGGCCAAGGCTTTGGTGCGACTCGGAGTCGTGGATAGCGTGGATGCCGCCTTTAAGCAGGCGCTAAGCCGCGGGAGACCGGGTTACGTTCCGCAGCTCTATACGACCCCCGAGCACGCAATCGAACAGATTGCCGCGGCCGGCGGCATTCCGGTGCTGGCCCATCCGGGGCGGCTCAAAGATCGCATCCTCATCGACGAGCTTGCCGATCGCGGCCTACGAGGTATCGAGGTTTTCTATCCGCTGCACGACGCCGCAGATACGGCAGAGTTCCGGGAGACCGCTCGGCGTTACGGGCTGGTCATGACGGCGGGCATGGATTTCCACGACATTCGCTACCATACGCGGGGCGTAGGCATGGAAGTCGACGCGCAGGATCTGGCGCCGTTCTTCGATTTGATCGGAGCGATCGCCTAAGCGCCATCGGGGATTGCGTGTCCGAGTTGGGCTCGTACGCGCGCGAGGATTCTCTGCGCCGCGACCTCGCGCTCGCATAAGGCCTCCTCTTGCCATGCGACGACCTCCGGGTCGTGCATGAAGCGATGGTTGATTCGCACGTTGTAGGCACAACTCGCCAGCGCCGCGCTCGCAAACTCGGCCGCGGAGCCGACGTCGCTGCGCAGCGCCTTGATCGGAAAGTCGAGCAACTTCTCGAGCAGCTCGAGAACGTTCAGGCTAAGTGCCGTGGCGCGCAACGGTTCCGCGGCGGCCCGTGCGAGGGCGTCGTCCACGGCCTGCCGGCGCGTCGTTTTGTCGGTCTCCGTCTGCTTGGGCAAAGCCTGCGCGGCGACGACGGCGGCGAAGGCCGTTTCGTCGCGAAGGCGCGCGTCGGCAAGCTCGACGCGCAATGCGTCGCTTCGCTCGACGATCATATCCAGCGTCTCGGTCGAGCTCAAATTCTTGGGGTTGCGCCGCGCGATTCGCGCGACCATGGCCGTAAGGGCCGCACCGAACGAAGCGACCAATGCCGCCGCGCTTCCGCCCCCCGGCACCGCGGCGTCAGACCCGAGGCGTTCGAGATACGCATCCAGCGTCTCCACGTACGCTGGGTTGGCGGCGGGCAGCGTGCGACCTTCGTCGGCCGCTTCTGCGGCGGAGGTAGCGTACGATGCGACGAAACGTTTTCCCACCTTCCCCGGATTGTAGGAGTTCTCAACGTGCCTCTTTTGGATTCAGCCCCCGGCGACGTCAAGGATCCGGCCCGCGCCGAGGCCGGACGCTCCCGCATCGGCTGGGCCGGCGCGTACATGCCGGTACTCGCGCAAATTCACGACCGCTTCGAGGTGGACAAACCGCTGGCCGGCATTCGGATCGGCGCCTGCCTTCACGTGACGACGGAGACCGCGAATCTGATGCTCGCGCTGCAAGCCGGCGGCGCGCAAATCGCCCTGTGCGCCAGCAATCCGCTCTCCACACAAGACGACGTCGCCGCCGCTCTGTGCGAGTACGGGATCGCGACGTACGCAATCAAAGGGGAAGACCACGCAACCTATTATTCGCACATCGAATCCGTCATTGCCACCAAACCGGACATCTCTATGGACGATGGCTGCGACCTGCTTACGACGATCTACACGAAGCACCCCGATCAACTCGCGGAGATGATCGGCGGCTGCGAGGAGACGACGACCGGTATCATCCGGTTGCGGGCGATGCAGCGTGACGGCGTGCTGCCCTATCCCGTGATCGCGGTTAACAACGCCCTGACGAAGCACATGTTCGACAATCGCTACGGCACCGGGCAATCCACGCTTGACGGCATCATTCGGGCCACGAACGTTTTGCTGGCAGGCCGGACGCTCGTCGTCGCCGGCTATGGCTGGTGCGGGCGTGGAATCGCGTCGCGCGCGGCCGGCATGGGCGCGCACGTCGTCGTGACGGAGGTCGACCCGCGCAAGGCGATCGAGGCGGTCATGGACGGGTATCGCGTCATGCTGATGACCGAGGCCGCGAAAATCGGCGACATTTTCGTGACGGTTACCGGCAACTACCACGTCATCGGAGACGCGCACTTTAAACTGATGAAGGACGGCGCGATCGTCTGCAACTCCGGCCACTTCAACGACGAGCTCGATCTCGAGGCCATCCGTCAGCTGGCAAAGGGCAAAGCCGAGCCGCGCGAATTCGTAGAGCAGTACGAGATGCACGATGGCCGAAAGATCTGCATTCTCGCTGACGGCCGGCTCGTGAATCTGGCTGCGGCTGAAGGTCACCCCGCCGCCGTGATGGATATGTCGTTTTCGAATCAAGCGCTGGCGACGGCTTACCTCGTCAAGCATCACCAGGAGCTGTCAAAGCGGGTCTACGACGTGCCGCTCGCAATCGACGAAGAGGTTGCGCGGCTCAAACTTGCCTCTATGGGCGTCGATATCGACACGCTCACGCCCGAGCAAGTCAAGTACGCCGAGTCATGGAGCGAGGGTACCTAATGCCGTACAGGCGGCTTTTCACGAGCGAGTCGGTGACCGAAGGACATCCCGACAAACTCGCCGATCAAATTTCCGACGCCGTGCTCGATGCATTGATTAAAGACGATCCGTTCTCGCGGGTCGCCGTCGAAACGTTTGCCATCACGGGTCAGATCCACATCGCCGGCGAGGTAACCACGAGAACGTACGTGGACATCCCACGCTTGGCGCGAGAGGTCGTGCGCGAGGTTGGATACACGAGATCCGCGATCGGTTTCGATGCGGAAACGTGCGGGGTGAGCGTATCGATCGACGAGCAATCGCCCGACATCGCGCTTGGCGTAGACCGCTCGCAGGAATCGCGAGCCGGTGATGACGACGAGTTCGAACAAATCGGTGCCGGCGATCAAGGGATGATGTTCGGGTATGCCTGCCGCGACACCGACGAGCTGATGCCGCTGCCGATCGTACTGGCGCACAATCTAACGCGACATCTTTCCGCGGTACGCAAGAACGGCGACATTCCGTATCTGCGGCCCGACGGCAAATCGCAGGTGACCGTGGAATACGAAGGCGATCGTCCGGTTCGCGTGGAGGCCGTCGTGCTTTCGACGCAGCACGACCCCGAGATTCCGCTCGAAGAGATTCGTCGCGAGATCACCGAGAGAGTGATCGACCACGTGATTCCGGCGGCGATGTACGACGCGCGCACGCGCGTCTTCGTTAATCCGACCGGTCGTTTCGTCATCGGCGGTCCGAAAGGTGACGCCGGGCTCACCGGGCGCAAGATCATCGCCGACACGTACGGCGGAATGGCGCGCCATGGGGGCGGCGCATTTTCGGGCAAGGATCCGACGAAGGTCGACCGATCTGCCGCCTATGCGGCACGCTGGGTGGCCAAGAACGTGGTCGCGGCCGGACTCGCCGATCGTTGCGAACTGCAGGTCGCCTATGCAATCGGTGTCGCGCATCCGGTAAGCGTCTTTGTCGAGACCTTCGGCACGGGACGAATTCCCGAAGAGCAAATCGCTAAAGCCGTGACCGAGGTCTTCGATCTGCGTCCGGCGGCGATCATCCATCACCTGAACCTGCGGCGACCCATCTACAAGCAGACCGCGGCGTACGGACACTTCGGTCGTCCCGACCTCGATCTGCCGTGGGAGCGCGTCGATCGCGCCGACGCACTTCGTTCTGCCGCCGCCTTCAATGGAGAACAACTACGTGTACCGCACTTCGCTAATTAAGGTCGCCGCGGTCCTTCTGGCGACATCGTTCTTTCCGGCTGCGGCCGGCGCAACGACGTTCGTCACCTCGCAAACGTATAAAGCGGGGACGAGAATCGCGTGCGTGCTCGACGAGCATCTCGACTCCTCGAAACTCGCCTATGGCGACAAGTTCAGACTGCAGGTGGTCGACCCCAACTTCCCCGCGCTGCACGGAGCGAAGATCATCGGCTACATTACGGACGTGCGCCAACCGCACGGCATAGATCGGGCGAGGGTTGGCTTCATGCTGACGTCGATCCATCTGTCCAACGGGGAGAAGAAAAGCATTAGCGCCACCGTTGTCAGTAAACGCGTGGTTCCGATGAATCCCACCGCGCAATACGCGTCGCGTCAGCAGCTCTCGCCGATGGCCGGAGTGCCGTACGGAACGGTAACGCCGGGGCCCATCGCGTGGCAGATGCGTATCGGAAACGGTCCGTCGAGCGTGCAGAGCCCCGCTTCCCAGAATCTTGGTGGATACGTCTACGCTACGAGCAACGGCGAGCCGATTGTCGTCAACGCCGGGACGGCGGTCACGGTGGAGCTTTCAGCAAACCTGACGATTCCATAGGATTGATCAGTTGGTCCATCGTGCATTGAGCGGACGCCTTATCGAGCCGCCAGCGTAGAAGCCGCGCCGCATGCCGGAACCGGCGGGCGGTCACGTGATCGAACGAGACCTCGACGACGATTTTCGGTTGAACTGGGAACCATTGCGCATTCTCGGCACGTCGCCAGCGGCTCGGACCGCCGGGCGCGGCACCGGTAAATCCCGGCTGCTCCACGATCGGTTTGAGCAGTTCGGCGGCGCGCGTGCGCTCTTGCGCGCTCATCGAGCCGACGAAGCCGACGTGGTGCAGCAGACCGTCGTCATAGAGACCGAGTAGCAGCGACGCGATCGAGCCGTCGCTCGACGTGCGAAAGCCGCCGATCACGCAGTCGGCGGTATACCGCCGCTTCACTTTGACGGCGGCATCGCGGCTGCCGAACGCATACGGCACATCCTTCTTCGCGATGACGCCGTCGAGGCGAGCCAAGCTGCCGGAGAGCCAGCGCGCGGCGAGGACCGGGTCCTCAGTCGCGGGCGAGAGCGCGATCGTCGAATTCGTCGCGAAGTTGCGGTGCACGAACGTTTCTAGAGATGCGCGACGTTCGCGCAGTTTGCGCTCGAAAAGTTCGCTTCGGTCTTGCACGAGTAAGTCGAACAGCACGTAGATCGCGGGCGTCTCCGCCGCGAGCTTGCGCACGCGGCTCTCGGCCGGGTGGATGCGTTGGAGAAGGGCGTCAAAATCCGAGGATTCGCCTTCGACGATCATCAGCTCCCCGTCGACAACGAAACGCTGCGCCGTCGCTTCGAGCAGCGCGGAGACGATCTCCGGAAAGTAGCGCGTTAGGGTCTCGCCGGATTTGGACTGCAACTCGACGTTCTTGCCGTCGCGAAAAGCGATGCAGCGAAAACCGTCCCACTTCGGCTCGTACGTCCAGTCGTCACCCTCAGGAATGCGCTGCGCGTGCCGCGTCTCCATCGGCTCGATCGGTGGACGGAGAGCGAGTCCTTCAAAGCTTGGCATTAAGGTCGAAGCGGCCGCGATTGCTCAGCAGCGGCTTCCAGAGATCGCCAATGTCTGCGACGCGTTGCGGTACGTTGAAAATCGTGAAGTCCGTCATTTCGCAGCCGGCATCGAGCTCTTCCCACGTGATCGGCGTCGAGACGGCCGCCGCTTCGTTTGCGCGCACCGAATAGATCGAGGCTAAGGTTTTCCCGAACGCATTTTGATTGTAGTCGACGAGAACGCGGCCCGGCGGCCTCTTCGCGACGCGGTATTCCGCGGTGAGAACGTCGGAATGGGCG
>Ga0265356_1000074_pt1 | contig 16319 bp, 14 predicted proteins | sample NZE4metagenome_FD_189075 | JGI IMG/M metagenome (GOLD analysis project Ga0265356, IMG submission 189075) | Rhizosphere microbial communities from Maridalen valley, Oslo, Norway - NZE4 | ecosystem: Host-associated > Plants > Roots > Rhizosphere > Soil | place: Norway: Oslo | collected 2017-09-15
GCCGCAGTGAAGGATGCGGTGAAGATTCCGGTCATCGGCAATGGTGATATCCGTTCTCCGGAAGACGCCTGCGCCATGGTCACGCAAACCGGCTGCGACGCCGTGATGATCGGCCGCACCGCGCCTTCGAACCCGTGGATCTTCCGGCAGATTCAGCAGTACTGCGCCGCGATGCGCGATCGAGGGAATGGAGCGGCGAACGCCCCCGTCCGCCGGGCGGTCTCATCGGGCGAGAGGCTGGAAGGATCGGCCCCGGACGAGGGTGTCCGGGGCTCCACGAAATCATGCCTCTCCGCTGGACTTTACGACCAGCCCTCCGAGGCCGACCGCTACCAGATGATTCGTACTTACTTCCAGATGCTGATCGAAGAGGAACTCCCCGATGCTGTCGGCAAGATGAAGCAGTTCGCTTCCTGGTTCACTCACGGCGTGCCCGGCGGAGCGGGGCTGCGCAAGGCCATCTATGAATCGAAGAGCGCGGTGGAAATCTTGGTGAGAGTAGAAGAGTTCTTCGAAGCAAGGTTGCTGGTAGCAGGGTGAGTCAACATCCGGTCGGATTTCTCGGCTAACCTACGCTCCCCGCGCAACCATCTTCCCCAACGCATCCCTCTCCACGTACGCCCACGGCGTCTTCGGGTCGTGGGTGAAGACGGTTAGCCATTTTTCAGGGATTGATTTCGCGTAGTAGAGCTTCTTACTCTCGATGGTTTCGAGCGGGTAGAGATCGAAGGACATGCCCCAGGTGAGGTCGATGTGCGCCGTGGTGGGGATCAGGTCGGAAATGTAGCAGACGGCTTTTGGGTGCCCCCTATCTCCCGTCCTTTGCGAGATAGCCTGCCCTGAGCCTGTCGAAGGGTGGGGATTTTCGCCGGGGCTCTGAACAATGACGGCTTGCATGTGCGCGGTATGTCCGGGGAAGGTTTGCACGGAAATTCCCGGGGCGATTTCTTCGCCGCCTTTGAGCAGCGTCATCTGCCCGCTTGCGACCAGCGGATCGTAGTTCTCGGAGAGGTAGCTGATAGAGTCGCGCTCGCTGGGTTTCCGCGCGTATTGCCACTCGCCTTCGGGTGCGTAATATTTCGCGCGCGGGAAAGTGGGAACGATCTTGCCGTTGCGATCGCGCACCGTGTTCCAGCCGCAGTGGTCGAAATGGAGGTGAGTGTTGACGACGATGTCGATGTCTTCGGGAGCGACTCCGCCGGCGGCTAGATTCGCCAGCAACTGCGCAGGCTGGCCGTAGAACTTGATCATGCGTTCGGAAAGCTTGTTTCCCATGCCGGTTTCGACCAGGACGGTTTGTGTTCCCGTGCGGATGAGCAGCGAGTTGAGTCCGGCGGTGACACAGTTCTTGTCGTCCACGCCCAAATCAGATCCAAAGGCGGCTGCGACCTTGCGCGACCACATCACTTTGGGGACGACGCCGAAAAGCGCTCCGCCGTCGAGGGGGTAAGTTCCGTCGCAAAAGATGCTAAGTTCGAAGTTACCGAGTGTGAACCGGTGCATACGTCCAGTGTGCCACACGGGGAATAAGTTTTTTCACCACGGAGAAACAGAGTCACGGAGAAGAACAAAACGAGGAAAGACTTTCTCGCCATCTCCGGCGAGATCCGTAGCTAGTTTGTTTTGCTTGTTTGTTCCCTGCGCGTGCTCGACAATCCCATCATGCAGCGGCCTGCGGGAGTCACGGCGATCGCCATTCTCTTCCTTCTGGTGGCGGCGTATTTGTGCGGGGCGGGCGCGACCATGCTGGTATCGCCGGGAACCCTATCGATGCGAATTGGCGCACCGCTTTTGCACGGGCTCGAATTAGCGGGGCCGTACATGTTTCTGTTGGTGGGGGCCATGGCCGCGCTGGTCGGCTGGGGATTGCTGCGGCTGAACAATTGGGCGCGGCGGGGGGCGCTGGTGGCCACGCTGCTGGGAGTGGCCATGCTGGTCCCGAGCGTCTCGGCGGCCGCGACGGATTTTGGATGGAGTCTAGCCTGGAGCGGGCTCGGAATTATGCTGCGTGCGGCGATCGCCTGGTATCTGGTACAGTTGCCCACGTTTCGTGTTAGCTTCGGCAAGAAGTAAACGAAGTCGTTGGCCACGGATTTGCACGGATCGGCACGGATTTTTCTTTTTCTATTTCTTGGTTTGTCCGGGAGAATCCGTGGCCTATTTTGATTTGGCCTTGGCTGGCTCTTTTTCGCCTACCCGCTTGCTCACTTCAAATTTCATTTTGCCGAGCTTCTTGTCGGTGTCGACTACGATGTGGTCGCCGTGGAGCACTTCGCCGTCCAGAATCTTCAGGGCGAGCGGGTCCTGCACCAGCTTTTGAATGGCGCGCTTCAGCGGGCGGGCGCCGAAGTTGGGGTCGTAGCCCTGAAGGAAGAGCAGATCTTTGGCAGCGTCGGTGAGCTCGAGGGAAATTTTGCGATCGGCGAGCAGGCGGCGTACGTCTTCGAGGCGCAGCTCGATGATCTTGACCAGTTGTTCTTTGCCGAGCGGACGGAACACGATGATGTCGTCGACGCGGTTGAGGAACTCGGGCCGAAAATGCGTGTGCAGCGTGTTCATCACTTGTTGCGAGGCCCGTTCGAAATCCTGCTCGGAGCGCAAGCTTTCAGACTGCAGGAAGGACGAACCGAGATTCGAGGTCATGATGATGATGGTATTTTTGAAATCGACCACGCGGCCTTTGCCGTCGGTGAGGCGGCCATCGTCCATGATCTGCAGCAGGACGTTGAAAACATCGGGGTGAGCCTTTTCGATCTCGTCGAAGAGCACAACGGCGTAGGGACGGCGGCGGACCTGCTCGGTGAGCTGGCCTCCTTCTTCATAGCCGACGTAGCCCGGAGGCGCACCAATGAGGCGAGCGACCGAGTGCTTCTCCATGTATTCGGACATGTCGATGCGCAGCATGGAACGCTCGTCGTCGAAAAGAAATTCGGCGAGGGCGCGGGCTAGCTCGGTTTTGCCAACGCCGGTGGGGCCGAGAAAAATGAATGAGCCGATCGGGCGCTTGGGATCGCTGAGTCCGGCGCGGGAGCGGCGAATCGCGTTGGCGACGCGCTCCAGAGCCGCGTCCTGGCCGACCACGCGTTGGCGCAGGCGCTCTTCCATGGTGACCAGTTTTTTGACTTCGCCTTCCAGCATTTTCGAGACGGGAATGCCGGTCCACTTGGAGACGATGCGCGCGATGTCTTCTTCGTCGACTTCTTCCTTCAAGATGCGCGGCTTGCCTTTGTCGTCGATCTGGGCGGTGAACTTCGCGAGTTCCTGTTCGGCCTGCCGAATGAGGCCGTAGCGGATTTCGGCGACGCGCTGCAGGTTGCCTTTGCGTTCTTCGGCCTGCTCCTCCGTCTTCAGCTTCTCGATTCTTTCTTTCAGTTCACGAGTGCGCGCAATGAGATCTTTTTCTTTTTTCCAGTTCGCTTTGAGCGCGTTCGCTTTCTCGCGAATTCCGGCGAGCTCTTTATCAATCACCCCGAGACGCTCCTTGGCGTTCGCATCGTCCTCTTTTTTCAGCGCCTGCTTTTCGATCTCAAGCTGCGTCCCTTTGCGTTCGAGCTGATCGATGTCGGTGGGCAGCGAATCAATCTGGATGCGAATCGACGCTGCAGCCTCGTCGACGAGGTCGATGGCCTTGTCGGGCAGAAAGCGATCGGAGATGTAACGATGCGAGAGTGTTGCGGCGGCTACGATTGCCGAGTCTTTGATGCGGACGCCGTGATGAACCTCGTATTTTTCCTTGAGGCCGCGGAGGATCGAGATGGTGTCTTCGACATTGGGCTCGCCGACGAAGACGATCTGGAAGCGGCGTTCGAGTGCGGCGTCCTTTTCAATGTATTTGCGGTATTCGTTGAGCGTGGTGGCGCCGATGGCGCGCAACTCTCCACGGGCCAGCGCGGGCTTAAGCATGTTGGAGGCGTCGATGGCGCCTTCGGCCGCGCCAGCCCCGACCAGCGTGTGCAGTTCGTCGATGAAAAGAATGACCTGACCCTGTGAGTCCTCGATTTCTTTCAAGACGGCTTTGAGGCGGTCTTCAAACTCGCCGCGATACTTGGCTCCGGCCAGCATTGCGCCGAGGTCGAGTGCGACCACGCGTTTGTTTTTTAGAACCTCGGGCACGTCGCCGGAAATAATGCGCTGGGCAAGGCCTTCCACGATGGCGGTTTTGCCCACACCGGGTTCGCCAATGAGCACAGGATTGTTTTTCGTGCGCCGCGACAAAACCTGGACGACGCGGCGGATTTCTTCGTCGCGTCCAATGACCGGGTCGAGCTTGCCGCGGCGGGCCTGTTCGTTCAGGTCGCGAGCGTAGCGTTCGAGAGCCTGATATTTGGCTTCGGGATTCTGGTCAGTGACTTTCTGCGATCCGCGGATGGAGGTCAGGGCTTGCAGGATCGTGTCATGGGTAGAGCCGTGGCGGGCGAGAATCTGCTGGGCGGCGTCGCGCTTGAGATGCGTGATCGCCAGCAGCAGGTGCTCGGTGGAAACGTATTCGTCCTTGAAATTGGCGGCTTCTTTGAAAGCCTGCTCGAGCAGCTGGTTGGTCTCGTTCGAGAGCGCGGCCTGGGCGGCGCCGCCGGAAACTTTGGGAAGTTTTTGAATCTCTTTGTAAAGGTCGCTCAGAACCGCTTGCGGGCCGATGCCGACTTTTTCGAGCACGGGCGGCACGATGCCTTCCTGGTCCTCGAGTAGGGCGGCCAGCAGGTGGAGCGGCAGCAGTTCGGGATTGCCGTGTTCGGAGGCGAGGTCGTTCGCGCGCTGCACGGCTTCCTGGGCTTTGACGGTGAATTTGTCCCAACGGATGGGCATGGGAATTCTCTACTTTCCTTTTGTCATTCTGAGCGAAGCGAAGAACCTGTGCAACAGGGCAGCACAAAATTGCATAAAGATCCCTTCGACTTTGCTCAGGGCGGGCTTTCGCTTGGCTCAAGATGACAAGCTGTTCGATTGCAAAACAAACGGGAGGCGGGCAGTTTGCCAGCCTCCCGCAAGAAGCAATCGAGCTGCGCTCGATGACCGGGTCCGGGACGCGGTCCCACACGAGCGTCTCTGGTCCCTGGCAAAGTTCGAGACTTACGCGGCTTTGCTGGGGCCTTTGCCTTCCAGGGTCTTTTCGACTCCGGCGCCGATGTTGACTTTGATCTGCTTTGGCTTGGCTTCGGCCTTCTTGGGCAACGCGATCTTCAACACGCCCTTGTCGTAGTTCGCCGAAACTTTCTCGGAATCCACGGTGGTAGGCACAGTGAAGGTGCGGGTGAAGCTGCCGTAATTGCGTTCCACTCGGCGGTAGTTCTCTTCTTTCTCTTCCTTCTCGATCTTGCGCTCGCCGTGCACGGTGAGGGTATTGTTCTCGAGGCGAACGTCGATGTCTTTTTCGTCAATTCCGGGCACTTCGATCTTCAGGGTCACGTTGTGCTCGTCTTCGTAGACATCGACTGCGGGGGCAAAGCTCGAGGTGGTCAAGGACTCATCCTGGCCCTCGCGATGGGACTCGCGGAACAAGCGGTTCAGGCGGTCCTGCAGGGTGGAAAACTCACGGAATGGCTCAAAACGGGTAAGTACGGTCATTGGTAAATCCTCCTAAGAGTTTCTTTGTTGATGGCGCGGAAGCACCGATAAGGGCTTCGCTACAAGTGATCAGATGATTGATTAGCACAAAAGAAGCATAAAATATGAGTGTATTATTGTCAATGTTGTTATGCGTATTATTTTCATCATGTTACGTAGGCTATAACACACTTCAAGTAAGCAGTTTCGGGGACGGAAGGGAGGGTGGGATGGTCTTTGGCTTGGCCGCGAACTTCAATCAGGCGCAGGCAACGACTCGTGTCGAGGGCAGCCGAGGCCAGCATCTCCAGGAAGTCGGATGAGCTGACGTGGTAGGAGCAGGAGCAAGTTACAAGGACGCCGCCGGGGCGAAGCATCTTCAGGGCGCGCAGGTTGAGCTCTTTATAGCCACGGAGGGCGGCGTCGAGGTTGCCCTTGGTTTTGGCGAAAGCCGGCGGGTCAAGAACGATGGTGTCGTAGCGGCGGTTGGAGGCGGCGTAGTCCTTGAGCAGGTCGAAGGCGTTGGCTTCGATCCACTCGATTTCGGGATAATTCTTGTCCCCCTGCGTCAGATCGCGGCGGTTGAGCGCGGCGTTCTGGTCGGCGACTTCGAGCGCGGGGCGGGAACTATCGACGGCGGTGACGCTGCTGCAGCGCGGGGCGAAGTGGAGAGCAAAACCTCCCTGATAGCAGAAGACGTCGAGGGCGTCGCCGTGGGCATAGGCGGCCGCTGCGGCGTAGTTCTCGCGCTGGTCGAGGAAGGCTCCGGTCTTCTGGCCGGCGAGGGCGTCGTAGTGGAACTGGATGCCGTTCATGGTGACGACGTTCGAACGCTGGTCACCCTGTAGTAGTCCTGAATCGCGGGGCGGGAGAGTTTCGAGCTCGCGGACGCGGGGATCGACGCGCTCGACGATGGAGGCGGGATGCAGGCGCTCGGTGAGTTCTGAGATGAGCGCGTGGCGCACCGGATCGGCATCCATGGCCTGCGTGAGGATCTGGAGGCTGACCATGTCGTTGTAGCGATCGACGATCAGGCCGGGGAGGAAGTCGGCTTCGCTGAAGACGATGCGATAGGCGTCGGTGTCGCGGACTACTCTTTCGCGATAGGCGATGGCGGCGGCGACGCGCTGGCGGAGTAGTGTCGGAAAATCGGCGACAGCCTCGTTGGAGACAAGCCGGATGGCGATTTGCGACGAACTGGAGTAAAGCGCGGTGCCGAGGGGCTTGCCGCGTTGGTCGGTGACGGCGACCAGAGAGCCGGGTGGGACGTCGTTGGCGGAAAGAATGTCTGAGCGGTAAACCCAGACGTGGCCAGTTTTGAGGCGAGTAGCTCCGCGCGGGGAAACCTTGATTTGGTGGAGGGTTGACTGTGCAGAGCGCGGGGGCATGAGACATGGTAACGCCTCCGCGGCGCAGGCTGTCGCGCCAAATGCACCCACGATCGTAACGGTCAATCCCTTTTCATAGGATGAAGGCGAAGGCCGGTTCACCACAATCAGCGAATCGAAGCCCCTTTTTCAAGCCCAGCCACAGATGGGCTTTTGGCACTTTCCATGTCGCGTTTCTTGGCTCACTAGCACAATTGGGGTGGTAGACTGCCCGCCATGTCATCGGTCCGCGCTGCCTACACTGCTGACGACAAGCCGTCTTCTTTCTTTCTTCGACACGAGTCCCAATTCGGCTATCTCGCTCTGGGCATCTGTTTGATCGCGCTACTGGTGCTACGCTATGGTTTTGTTCACACGAACAGCTTCACTTTTGACGAGCTGACGCATATTCAAGCGGGCTATCGCTACTGGCAATGCGGAGAGTTCGCCAACAATCCGGAACATCCACCGCTAGCAAAATTGATCGCCGCTGCTCCGATTCGTCATTGGCAGCTCGAGGGCTACCCAAGTCCCTGTGGAGCGCAAGTCATCCAGAGCCGCAAGATGGACTTGCCGATTGCGTTGGCGCTATATCACTCACCACACGCCCGAGAGTTGCTCTGGCATGCACGGGCCAGCCTGATCGTCTTTCCCCTGGTGTTGTTGCTGGCGGTCTTTTTTGCGGCATGCGCTTGGTTCGGTCACCCTGCGGCAACCATCGCTGCGCTATTAATCACATTCGAGCCCACACTACTGGCTCACGGTTCGCTGGTCACCACCGATATGGCGATAACGGCCATGACATTCCTAGCGGTATTCGTCAGTATTGAATGCGTGCGCAAAAGATCTTGGATTTATTTTGTTCTGTGCGGGATCGCACTCGGGCTCGCTGTGGCCTCGAAACACTCTGCCTTCGTGGTGCCGGTCATTTGCCTGGCCACCATGCTGGCATCTGCACTCATGCAGCGCCTCGGGGCCAACGATTACCTGCGACTGGTTTGTGGCTGGCTCGTGGCATGCATGCTGGCGTTCGCGATCTTGTGGGCGTTTTATGGCTTTCGCTACGGCGCGTTGCCCCATGAGACCAATCCCGCCTATGACCTAATGCAGCCTTTCGCACACGAGGGTCTCCAAAACACCCGCACGGCACACGCTGTGTCATTCCTTGGGCGACACCAGCTGCTGCCAGAGGCTTACTTGGCCGGTCTCGCCGACATTGCAACCTTCTCATCACGGCCCACGTACTTTTTCGGACGCTACTACGCTCAGGGCTTCTGGTACTACTTTCCTGTAACGCTCGCGATTAAGCTCACCATCGCTCTGCTCTTGCTCTTTGCATACGCGCTTTTCCACCCCAGGGTGTGGCGAAGGCACGGGCAAACTCTCGTTCCGTGCAGCATTCCCTTGATTGTGTTTCTGGGTTGCGCTATGTACGGGAAACTGGATATTGGCGTCCGGCATGTTCTGCCGGTGCTGCCGTTCATGGTGATTTTCGCTGCTACTGCCGCGTCGGACCTGTTGCAACACTCCAGGGCAACCGGGATCGCGGCCGCCTTGCTGATCGGCCTTTCGATCTTTTCCGCAGCTCGTTCCGCGCCGCAACAGCTTTCGTATGCAAACGAGTTCTTCGGAGGGCCTGACCGTCTCCACCGCTATCTGGGAGACTCGAACATCGACTGGGGCCAAGCGAGTGATCGTTTGCAGAGCTTCTTGGAATCCCGCAATTTACACAGCAACTGCGCGGTTGCAACCGGCACAGTGTTCCGCGATCCTTCGGCCTGCACGGAGCTTCCGTTCTTTCTTGCGGATCTCATGAGCCCTGAGCTTCCACCAGTAGTCGGCGACACCTTTGAGGGAAGCGTCATCATTCAGCCACTTGCGACCTCATGGAGCAGCGCCTACATACCTTTTCTGAATCGCACCCCCGACGAAATCCATGGGGCAGGGACCATTCTGGTGTACCGAGGCAAATTCGACTTTTCTGAAATCGCTGCGCAGCGACGCTTTGATCGAGGCTTGAGGATGCTGGTGTTTGCGCACGATATCGCCGCAGCAAGAACAGAGTTTGCCGCCGCTGAGCCTCACTGTCCGGAATCTCTGCGCGATTGGCTGCACCAGATGGAGCAGGTGGCTGCCTCAGCCGGTCAACATCACTAACTTAAGGATGGCACGTAAGCGCTCAAAACAGCGAAATCCTTCGACTGACGTAATCGGTGGGTAGACTCAAGGCGTTCGAACCAACAGTCGAGGGCGGGGCTGGGCGGGCAAGGCGCCCGCTTTCGTACAGGCAGGCCGGCTCACGCTTTAACTGGCGGCTTGTTCGGTGGGGACTGCGGCTGGCGCTTCGGGTTTTGCGGCGGGTCGGGACTTCATCTCGATGCGGGCGGCTTCGAGGTCCGCTAACAATAAGTCGAGGACTTCCATGGGGAGTTCCGTGGCCCAGGTTTCGAGATCGGATTCGCTCCAGGCGCCGTTGAGGCGGATGGCGCCGGTGATGTCCTCGGGGAAGGCCTGGCGGTAATTGCCTTCGCGGATGAGGATGTCGCCGAAGAGGCGTCCGGTGTGAATCTCGTAGACGCGGCGGCTGGCCTGGCCCTGGAAGTTGGCTAAACAAAGATAAACTTCGCCGGTGTCGGCAAAATCGGAGCGATAGTACCAGGCCTGGGGCGCGTCGATTTTGGGGTGATGGCGGCGCGGACGGGCCACGCCCGGGGCCTGGGCGGCGAGTTCGTCAGCCGCATTGAAGTAGAGAATGCGCTGGCACGAGTCGCAGACGATGGTCTGGGTGCCGGAGCGAACCTCGTTATAGGTTTGCGGCCGCAGCATGACCTGGCAGGCCATACATTTGTGGTCGCGCACTTCGGAGATGCCGGTGCCGCGAAATTTGGAGACGCGCTCGTAGTGGCGCAGCAGATCGGCATCGACGCCCGAGCGCATCTGATCGCGCTTGCCGCGCCACTCGGCCAGCAGCTTTTCGTCTTCTGCGGTACGCTGGCGGGCGTCGGCTTTTTCCTTTTCGATTTCGGCGGTCTCGACTTTCAGCTCCGCCTGGGCGGCTTTGACCTCTTTATCGCGGGCGTCGGCGCTGACCATGATTTCGAGAATCTTGTCTTCGGTGGCGGCGATTTCTTTCTCGGCGAACTGGATTTCGTGTAACAGCGCCTTATATTGTTCGTTGGTTTTTACATCGAGAGACTGGTCGCGGTACTTCGAAATCTTGCCGCGGAAATCGGCGATGGCGGTGTCGTGCTTGCGGCGGGCGGCCTCGTCCGCCTTGATGGCGGCCTGGGCTTTTTCGAGTTGAGCTTTTGTGCCGGCCAGCTTCAGTTCGATGACGGCGACGCGCTTGGGGAACTCCGCGATTTCATTCTGCAGGCGGCGGATTTCCTTGTCCGCATCTTGCAGTTTCAACAGGTTTTCGATGTCAGGAAGCATTCGGATACTGGATTTGATTCTAGCATGCGGGCGGGGCGGTTTCCGGGTCGGCGGGACGACCCGGGGAGCGTTTTCGCGTTGCGGGCTTTATAGCGTCGCCGAAGCTTGCAAGCATGAAAATGGAGGGGCGGACGCCCTCGTCCGCCCCGACGGCAGCACGGTCCCTGAGGGGATGAGCCTGTGGCGCTTGCCGCCCGGACGAGGCGTCCGGGGCTCCACTGGACCTTCTCGGGACCTCTCGGGACCAGTCGCTGGCGCGACAGGAAGGTTGAGCGGTGTACACTCGTGAGTTCGTGCGTTGTCGATCTGTGGTTACTTTCTTCCGGTGAGGTTCCTACGTGAAACGCCAAATTTCGTCTGTTGCTGGCTTTGTTGTGCTTGCAATCTTCTGTGTCATCGCTGTCGAGCCGGCGGGGGCACAGACCCCGCCCACAAAGCCGCTGACCATCGAGCAGATATTTACCCCCGGGGCCATGGGCGGACGTGGTCCGGAGACGATGGAGTGGAGTCCAGATGGGACCAAGCTTTCCTACGTCCAGCGCGACGAGAAAGGCGAGCAGGGAGAATTGTGGTACGTGGACGCGGCGACCGGCGAAAAAAAGGTGCTGGTGACGGCGGCGAAACTGGCGTCGCTGGCACCCGACTACACCAAGGTGAAAGACGAACGCGAGAAGGAGCGGCTGACTCGGTATCACGTGGCAGCGTATTTGTGGTCGCCGGATTCGAAACACCTGATCTTCGACTCGCAGGGACAGCTCTGGCTCTATGACCTTGGCAGCAATACGGCGGTGCAGTTTACCTCCTCCGGCGATGCGAGCGGAGATCCCAAGTTCTCGCCCGACGGAAACCGCCTGGCCTATGTGCGCAAGCACAACCTGTTTGTGCACGGCGTGAACGGCAACGACGAAAAGCAACTCACCAAAGATACCGGAGACAGCCTTTTCAACGGCGACATCGATTGGGTCTATACGGAAGAGCTCGGCGTGCGCAGCAATTATTTCTGGTCTCCCGACAGCAAAGAAATTGCTTTCATGCACATGGATGAGACCAAGGTGCCGACTTATCCCATCACCGACTGGATGCCGACGCATCCCTCCGTGGACAACGAAAAGTATCCCAAGGTTGGAGATCCCAATCCGGTGGTGAAGCTGGGCGTGCTGGACGTGGATAACGGAAAAACGCGCTGGCTGAAGTTGACCGACGACCAAGAGACCTACATTCCGCGCTTTGGCTGGGTGCGCGAGGGAGTGATCTGGGCGGAAGTGCTGAACCGCACCGAAGACAAGATGGATCTGTATTTCGTAGACGCGAAATCGGGCAGGTCGCGCATTGTGTTAACCGAAACTACTCCCGGCGCGTGGATCGACTTCGAACATGTCGAGGTTCGTTTCCTGAAGTCCAGCGGGCGATTCCTGTGGCCAAGCTGGCGCGACGGGAACATGCATCTTTACCTCTACAGCTTCGACAAGCAGAATCCCCTCGCGGCGGACGCTAAACTCGAACAGCAGCTTACACACGGCGAGTTCGAAGTGCAGGGAATTGAGGGCGTGGATGAAGCAGCCGGCGTGGTCTTCTTCGCCGCGAACAAAGACGACCCGCGGCAGCGGCACATCTTCTCCGTGAAGCTGGACGGATCTGACTTCCAGGCGCTGACTCGCGAGGAAGGGCTGCATTCCGGCGAGTTCGCCGAAGACGGCAAACACTATCTTCGCAACTCTGTGGGGCCGACCACTCCGGCGACCACATCGGTGTGCGCGGTGGGCGGCGCTTGCGCTCCGTTGTGGGCGGCGCGGGATACCGTCGGGGAATACGGGCTGAGGCCGCCGAAAATGCTGGAGTTCAAAGCCGACGACGGAACCCTGCTCTACGGGCGCCTGCTGCTTCCTCCCGACGCGACGGCGAGCGGCAAGATTCCCTTGATCGTGAATATTTATGGCGGGCCGGCGGCGCAAGTCGTGCAGAAGGGCCCGCCCAACGCGTTCGATGAAATTCTGGCGCGCAAAGGCTTTGCGATTTTCGCGGTGGACAATCGCGGCACGCCGGGGCGGGATCGCAAGTTCCAGACCGCGATCCGGCACGAGTTCGGAGTCCTCGAATTGAAGGATCAGCTCACCGCGCTCGACCAGCTCTACGCGCAATATCCTCAGCTGGATAAAGACCGCACCGGAATCTGGGGATGGTCAAACGGCGGCTCGATGACGCTGTATGCGATGACCCATTCCGACCGCTTCCGCGCGGGGGTTGCGGTTGCGCCGGTGACCACTCAACTCAATTACGACACGATTTACACCGAGCGCTACATGGGACTGCTCAAGGACGATAAGGCGGGCTACGACATGTCCGATGTGACCAAGGCCGCTGACCAGCTGCACGGCGCGTTGCTGCTGGTGCATGGCACCAGCGATGACAACGTGCATTTCCAGAACAGCATTCAGATGATCGATGCGCTCATCAGGGCGAGGAAACAATTCCAGCTGATGATTTATCCCAACAAGACGCACGGCATCGCGGGACCGGATGCGCGCGTGCATCTGTTCACCATGATCGAAGATCACTTTGAGCGGGAGTTGAAATAAGGCCGTTACCGGGAAGATGGCGGAGGGCCAGGTCCCTGCCTGTCCTGAGCGAAGTCGAAGAAACCCGGCCGTCGAGCGCAGGTCGGCGGTTCTTCGCACTATTTCCGCTTGTCGGATTTCCGGGAAGAACTTTCTTTCGAGGAGCTTTCCCGGGAGGAAGACGACGCAGAAGAACTTTCCTTGGAGGAGCTTTCTTTCGATGAACTTTCTTTCGATGAACTCTCTTTGGAGGAGCTTTCCTTAGCCCCGCTGTCCGACTTAGACTTGTCTTCCTTCTTGGAATCTTTGCTGCCGCTATCTGAAGATGACGACGCCGCGCCGGATTTCTTGGCATAGTCGGTGACATACCATCCTGTCCCTTTGAACTGCACGGCGGGCGCGGTGATCGTCTGCTCGACTCGGCCGCCGCAGTCGGGACACTTCTTAACCATCCGGTCAGAATACTTCTGAATTTTCTCGAACTGATGACCGCACTTCTTGCATTTGTATTCGTAAAGTGGCATGAGTGTGAGACGGTTGTGAGGAACAACTCCGCTTCATATCGATTCTAGGGTGCGGGAGCGATTGCGTCAATTTCGCGCAAACTCGCGGTTCAGGATTTCAGCAGGAGACGTTTCGGCGCGGGGTTGCGTCACGCGGCCGGTATAGCCTTGCTCAGCGTTTCTTTCCTGGCCGCTTTGAGATGAACGCCGGTGGCGCCGCGGCGTCCCCAGGCGCCTCTTGCGGGAACGAACACATCGCGCTCGGCTTTCGAGAAATAGTGCTGCTCTTCCGGCGAAAGCTTCACCATGCCGCAGGATTTGTCGGGATAGCCGAGTGTGGCGAAAATTTTGCCGCCCACCCGAAAATCGGGATGGTCCGTGTGGGCGCGTTCTTCGGCCCCGGGCAGGGCGAGCTTGCGAAAATCGGCGGCGGTCCAATGGGCTTCCAGATTTCAGATTTGAGATTTCAGATTGCGGGCTACAAACCGCTTCAAGCTACAAATCTACAATCTGCAATCTGAAATCTGCAATTCTTCCGCAATGGTAAACTTCCGGCCATGAGTGATGCCGCCGCAGGTCCGGCGCTGTATCTTGTGGCTACGCCCATCGGCAATCTGGAGGACATCACGCTGCGGGCGCTGCGCGTGCTCAAAGACGTGGACGTGATCGCCTGCGAAGACACGCGGCAGACGCAGAAGCTGCTCAACCACTATGCGATTGCGACCCGAACCACCAGCTATCACGAGCACAACGAGATGACGCGCGCGGCTGAACTGGTGAAAGAAATGCAAGAAGGCGCGAGCGTCGCGCTGGTCGCCGACGCGGGCATGCCGGGAATTTCCGATCCCGGGTACCGGCTGATTTCACTGGCCATCCGGCATCATGTGCCGGTGGTGCCGATTCCGGGGGCGTCGGCTTTTCTGGCGGCGCTGGTGGCAAGCGGCCTCCCCACCGATTCATTTCGCTTCAGCGGATTTCTTCCCGCGAAGCGCGGCGAGCGGCGAGCGGCGCTAGGGGCGATCAAAGTTTCGCCGCGCACGCAGGTTTTCTACGAAGCTCCGCACCGGGTGGTGGAGGCGCTGGAAGACATTTGCGAGGTTCTGGGAGACGCCCGGCACGTGGTGATCGCCCGCGAAGTAACCAAGCTCTACGAAGAGTTTCTGCGCGGCCGCGCCGGCGAGGTGCTAGAAACATTGAAGTCGCGCGACGGACTGAAAGGCGAGATCACGCTGCTGATCGGCAAAGCCGAGGAAGGCGAAGTTCGTGGAGCGGCGGACGCCCTCGTCCGCCCCAGCGTGCGGCAGAGAGTTGCGCAGATCATGGCAGAAGAAAAACTGGACGAAAAAGCCGCGCTGAAGAAAGTAGCGAAGGAGCGAGGAGTATCGAAGAGCGAAGCGTATCGGGAGTGGCAGAGAGGCAAGTGAGTCCACGGAGGGCCGTAGGATTAGAGCCAGTCACCGCTGACCGACGTTCCCGCCGCAAAAAATGCTCCCCAGATCACGGCCTCCTGAACAATCACGAGGCTGACGGCCAGCCATCGGAGCCCCTTCCTGTCGTACACCCAGAAAGCGCCGGCGATCAGGAGCGCTATGGTTAGCACGTCCAGCAGATGTTCCCCGAGTCGATTCGGCTGCATCGGCTCGGACGGAGGATGAATGTTCGCCTGGAAGGCAGCCCCTATGGCTACTGCCAATGGATAGAACAACAGCTGGGTCAACACAAGCCAGTACGACCTTCTCCAGCTAGCGTGGACATAGGACGGGCGAAACAGGCAAATGGCGACTCCCACGAAGCAAATGATTGCTGCGATCAGTCCCTGTCACTTTGGCTGCAACTCCCGCTTCACAATCTCGCTAACCATCTTCCCATCCACGCGCATGCCGGCGGCGTTGAATCTTGCCATCGCGTTCTTCATCACGGTCCCCATTTCCTTCAGGGTGGGCGCGCCCATCTCGGCGATGGCGGCCTTCACTCCGGCGACCACGTCGGCTTCGCTGGCGGCTTTGGGCAGGTAGGTTTCGATCAGGACGATTTCGGCGGCTTCTTTGTCGGCCATCTCCTGGCGTCCGCCTTTGGTGAACTGCTCCACGGATTCCTTGCGCTGCTTGATCAGCATAGCCAGAACGGCTTGGGCTTCTTTGTCGTCGAGCGGGGCCATTTTCTCGACCTGGCGAAGGTGCAGTGCGCTCTTGACCATGCGCAGGGTGGAGAGGCGGGCTTCGTCCTTTGCCTTCATGGCGGTGACAATGTCTTTCTGAATTTGTTCGGTGAGGCTCATGGGGAGGATTATAGACGGGTGCAGCAGATGCCGGCAGCTGGGTGCGGAGTCAGAATCCCTACTTCTCGCGCAAAGCACCCGCGAGAAATGGGGCACCCTCCGTTGCTCAGACGCTCCCTGAGGTTCTTCGAATAGAGCCTGTCACCAAACCCATCGGTCGCGCATCTGATGCGGAGGAGGAACCACTATGAGCAAACTCGCGATTTGGGCCCAACTGGAAGCTCGACCGGGCAAAGAGAAGGAAGTTGAAGCGTTCCTGAAGTCGGCGCTGCCGCTGGCCGAGCAGGAAAAGGGAACGGTCACCTGGTACGCCATCAAAATGGGGCCGGGTAAGTATGGCATTTTCGATACGTTTGCCGACGAAAACGGCCGCAACGCTCACCTGACCGGCCCCATTGCCAAGGCGCTATTTGCCAAAGCAGACGAGCTGTTCGCCAAGGCTCCGGAAATTGCAAAACCCGAAGTTCTGGCGGCAAAAACCCGGAATTAACCTATCCAACACGGCATTTCGCGCCTCCCTGTAGGCGCGAAGTGCGCTACAGCCGTTTCGGAACATTGAGTAGCGACCAGGTGAGCCGCCCCAGCGGGGCGCGCCTTCCATTGACTCTCTTGGGTCGTTCGTGAGAGTTTCCTATTTTCG
>Ga0265356_1000076_pt1 | contig 16171 bp, 20 predicted proteins | sample NZE4metagenome_FD_189075 | JGI IMG/M metagenome (GOLD analysis project Ga0265356, IMG submission 189075) | Rhizosphere microbial communities from Maridalen valley, Oslo, Norway - NZE4 | ecosystem: Host-associated > Plants > Roots > Rhizosphere > Soil | place: Norway: Oslo | collected 2017-09-15
CCGCTTGCGGATATCGCTCTGCTCGGAAAAGCACTGGCGGCGATCTTCCCGCAGGCTCGGTGAGTGGAGTCTCTAAATAGGCATCGTGGCAAAACTGCGCGGAGCCGCGGCATACGCCGGGCTCGTGGCAATCGCAGCCTCAATTGCGGCCTGCAACACAAACGCGGTCGCGCCGCCGCTAACCGCCGCTCCAACGCCCGCAACCTGCGGCGCAGCGTCGTTTCCGAATCGCGATCAAGCGTCGCTGCGCGCGATGCGTGACGCCAGGCGGCCACTCGACGTTACCTTCATCGCGTCGCCGCACCGCTCGATACAGCGCATCTATCAGCCGGATTGGGCGGGCCCAGTGCTCTTTGCACCCGGCGCGAAACCGTTGCAGATTCCGGCACATCGATTTTGCGCGGTCGAAGGTGAGTGGACGGTCCCCAAGGCGCGCCCGACGATCAACTGCTCGAACCGGTTCGAAGAGACCGACGGCTCGTCGTTGTGGATTGCAATCGACGGCTGGATGGCAACATTCAAGGCCCACGCCAAAAGAGACGGTAAGTGGCACACGTACGATTCGACGGACATTTTGCAGGCGGGCACGGAGTCGGACGTTCATTGCTACCACGGCAAAGGAGCGAAGTATCCAACCTCTGCCTATTTCTGGATCGAATGGTCAGGCACGAGGAACGTCGCGGTCACGAAGCATTCGCGCAACCTGCCGCTGCACGCCGGCGATACGATCTTCGTCCGTATCGCTGCCGACACATCGGGCCCGCACGCGTGGCAACGGGCAACGTTATCGTTCGTAAACGAAACGACCGGTTTCTACCTGCCGCCGCGAACGTTCGACTCCGGCTGCGTGGACTGCGACACGCGCTTCAGCCGCCCGGCCCGGCTCGCCGGCGACACGGTGGAGTGGATCGTCGAGGCCACGTTCTATAGCGCCTACAAGAAGTCGCTACCGAACACGCTGGACGATTTCGGCGTCGTTCCGATGACTCAAGTGGCCGCCACGGATGTCGACGGCGTCGTCTACGATATGAGGCATTTGAACGGTGCGACGCCGAACATCGACTGGATGACGTGGAACGCCATTCCGCCCTCCGAAAAAGGCACGCTGCTCGCCTGCGCGGAGATCGACGCTCCGCAAACCGTTACCTTCTCCCGCGCGCCGTACGTTATCTCAACGCCCGGTCAGCAAGGCGATCTCGAACCGAAGCCTAAGCGTTGCCGGCAATCGTGAATCCTCTCGCACCGGGCTTGCTCATGGCGCCGTACTCCGGCGAACTGCCACCGCTGGAAGCGGATTCGGAAAAGGCGATTCGCGAACGCATGCAATCGATTCCGATCTTCAAGAGCCTAGGCTTCTCGAAACCACGCTTCGGCGTCGGCTGGTTCGACTGCGCCGTCGCTCGTAATACGGAGTTTGACGGTATCTTCGACTCATTTCACGGCGGTATGCTGATGACCGCCGCCGACTCCGCCGCCGCGATCGTCGGCCTAACCGTCTGGGGCGCACAGAGCCGCATCACGACGACCGACATGAACATCCGCTTTCTCGCACCCGCTCGCAGCGACGTTAGGCTCTTCGCGCAGGCGATCAAACAGGGACGCACGCTGATTCCGGTAACCTCTAATTTTTGGCGCGATGACGGCGTATTGGTCGCCGTCGCGCAAGTGACGTACATGAGGCTCGATTAACGATGTGCTTCTTCCATTCGCCCTTCACCGACTCGATGACCCGCGCGCAAGTTCTCAAAGGCCTTGCGGCCCTTAGCGCGCTGCCGGTCATGCCCTCGATCAGCGGCGTACCGTCCGCGCGAAATCTCAACGCGGGCCGCGACCTGACGGCGATCTTCGGGTCGACCGCACTGATCGGCGACGATCTAACGCCGCTCAACGACGCCACGATCCTGATGCGCGGAGAGCGAATCGAAGCGATCGGGCCCGCGCGCAACGTCGCCATACCGGCGTCGGCCTTCCGCATCGACGCGACCGGTCTCTTTACGATCCCCGGGCTGATCGACAGTCACGTCCATTTCTTCCAATCGGGCGGCCTCTATACGCGCCCCGACGCAATCGATCTGCGCTCGGTGCGTCCGTATACCGACGAGATCCAGTGGATCCGCAACAATCTGCAGGACACGTTCGCGCGCTATCTGCGCGCCGGCGTTACTTCGGTCGTCGACGTCGGCGGACCATTTTGGAACTACAACGTCCGCACGCTGGCGCAACAAACGCTCCTCAGTCCGCGCGTGATGGTCGCCGGACCGCTCATCTCGAGCGTCGATCGCAGCATTCTCGATCCGTACGACGACCCTCCGATCGTGAAGATCGACACGATCGCGGCGGCCCGCGCACTAATCGACCGCGAAATCAACGCGCAAACCGATTTCGTGAAGTTCTGGTGGATCGTAACGCCGGAGCACCCCGCCGCCGCCTTCCAGCCGATAGCCAGCGCGGCGATCGAGTACGCGCATTCGCGCGGTGCGCGCGTCGTTATCCATGCGACGCAGCTTGAAACCGCGCGACTCGCCGTTGAGTCGGGGACGGATATTCTCGCGCACAGCGTTTTCGATGTCGACGTGGACGACGCGTTCCTCGCACTCCTACGATCGCGAAACGTCATTTACTGTCCCACGCTTATCGTGCTGGGCAACTACGGCTACACGTTCCACGGCGCGCCGAACCTTACGTCGAACGACCTGCGCATCGCCAATCCCGACGTCGTCGGAACGCTCTTCAACATGCAGGACGTCGAGAGCTCGTTGCCACCCGACGCTCTGGAGCGAATCCGCGCCATGCGGCCGACGGAGCCACCGTACGCGGCGATGCGCAACCTCAAGCGCGTACACGAGGCGGGGATTCGCATCGCGGCCGGCACCGATGCCGGAAATATTGGCACGCAGCATGCGTCGTCGTTCTACGACGAGGCGCTGGAGATGGTCGCCTCGGGGCTTTCGCCGAAGCAGGTGTTGCTGACGGCCACCCGCGGCGGCGCTGCGATGATGGCGCGGTCGAGCGACCTTGGAACGATCGAACGAGGCAAGCTCGCCGACCTGGCCATTGTAAAAGGCAATCCGCTCGACGATATCTCCGCGCTGGGCTCGGTCAAGTTCGTCGTCAAAGGCGGCCAGGTCTTCGATGCCGCCGCAATTTTGAATGAGACGCCCGAGCAGATCGTGCAGCGCCAGGTCAACGCTTATAACCATCACGACGCGCAGGTCTTCGCGGAAACATACGCGACCTACGCCGTCGTCCAACGCCCCGATACCCACGTAAGGAATCGCGCTGCGATTGCGTCAGCCTACAAGAGCCTCTTCGAGAGCAACCCGCAGCTGCATGTGGAGATCGTCGACCGTAGCGCAAACGGCGAATCGGTCGTCGACAAAGAGCACGTGACGGGATTTGCCAACGGCGCGGTGCTCGACGCAACCGTCACGTATACCGTAACCGGCGGAGCGATCGTTCGTGCCGTGGGGCTGCCTGATTAAGGGTTAGTGGGCGCCCGACTACAGGGTGAGGGTCAGCGTCGCTTTGGCAACCGGCGTAACGTGGCCCCCGATTTCGATGCCGCGTTCGCCGCGCTGGCCGTCGATGAGAACGTGGAGAATGCTGCGGCGTCCCATCTTCGTGCCTTGCTCGCTGACGAATCGGGTTCCGTCTGCACTAGGCGCCAGGCCATGCGCCATCATGAAAGCGGCGAGGGGGCCCGTCGCGCTTCCGGTTGCAGGGTCCTCGACGATGCCGAAATCGTTGGCGAACATCCGCGAATACGCGCCCTGGGCGGTCGGTGAAAAGACGAAGAGGCACGTCGGCTCCGACTCGTCAGCCAAAAGCCCGCGCAGCGCCACGGTGTCGACTTCGGCGCGATCGACGCCCGCCTCGTTGCGCAGCGGAATGAAGACCGCGGGATTTCCCGCGGAGACGTTCTGGCACGGTACGTTGTCGAGCACGTCGCCCGGCGCGAGGCCGATCGCTGCCGCGCAGAGCGCCGGATCGTAGTCGCGCGACGTGCGAATCGGTGGCGTGCGAAGCCAGATCAAGCCTTCGTCGTCGATGCGAAGGTCGACCGGCCCGACGTTCTCGTCGAGCACGAAGCGACGTTGATCTTTAGGAACTTTTCCGACGTCCCGCAACACCCAAGCCGTTCCCACGGTCGGGTGCCCCGCGAACATCATCTCCTTGACGGGCGTGAAGATGCGAACTCGCGCGGCAGATCCCGGGCGCTGCGGCGGAAAGACGAACGTCGTCTCGGAGAGATTTGTTTCACGCGCAATCTTCTGCATCGTAGCGTCGTCGAGGCCGGTCGCGTCGTAGAATACGGCCAGCGCGTTGCCTTCGAGCGGCGTTTGGGTGAAGACGTCGACGATTCGGTAATCTACGACCATCATTTCGTGGGAAACCGTCGGGCCGGCGGCGGTTGCGAGGGAGCGTTTAGCCGAAATTTCACGATTCGGCTCACCAAGTCGAGCGGCAGCGGCTCGCTGAAAGGGAACTGAGCGGATCCCTTTGCAGTTTTGTATCGTGACAGTTCTTTCTTGAATGCCGCGATGGCCGCAGCACCCGGGTAAAAGCCGATATGTGATTTGAAGGCTGCAAACCAAACCAGCTTCTTCCCGCGCAAGGCAAAAGCCGGCACGTTGTAGCTGATTGTCTCCTCCGCGTTTGGAGCGGCTTTTCCGATCGTTCGGCGCATCTTCCTGAGCAGCGTCTGCACTTCTTCGGGAAAGCCACTGATGTAGGCGTCGAGATCCGCGGGGGTGCTCACCGTTCGACGAGCTTCATCATTTCGGGCGCATAGCGCTGACCTGCGGTCTTTGACGCAAGCCCATCGAGCTGCGCGACTTGTTCGGGCGTGAGTTTGAGGTCGAGCGCGCCGGCGTTCTCCTCGACGTAGCGCACGCGCTTCGTGCCCGGAATCGGAACCACATCGTCACCGCGTGAAAGAACCCATGCGAGTGCTACCTGCGCAGGCGTCGCGCCGCACTGCTCCGCAACGCCACGCACGACGGCTACCAGCGATTCGTTCGCCCGCGCGTTCTCTTCCGAAAAGCGCGGGTTCGTTTTTCGGAAGTCGTTTTGCGAGAGAGTCGCTACGTCTACCGACCCGGTGAGGAAGCCACGTCCGAGCGGACTGTACGGTACGAAGCCGATGCCCAGTTCGCGCACCGCTGGGAGCACCTCGTTTTCGACGCCGCGCTCCCAGAGCGAGTACTCGCTCTGCAGAGCACTGATGGGATGCACCGCGTTCGCGCGCCGCAGCGTCTCGGGCCCGACTTCAGATAAACCAATATAGCGGACCTTACCGGCTTCAACGAGGTCTTTCATCGCGCCGACCGTCTCCTCGATCGGCACGTCCGGATCGCGGCGATGCTGGTAATACAGGTCGATGACGTCGATTCCGAGGCGCATCAGCGATTCGTTAGCCACGCGCTTTGCGTTCTCGGGCGAACCATCAACGCCGCGCACGCCATTTTGGAACTTGAAGCCGAACTTCGTCGCCACGACGACGCCTTCTCTGCGACCGCGCAAGGCCCGGCCCACGAGTTGCTCGTTGGTATAAGGGCCGTAGATCTCCGCCGTGTCGAGGAAGTCGATACCAAGCTCGAACGCGCGCCGTATAGTCGCGATTGCCTGACCTTCATCGGCGCTGCCGTACGCCGACGTCATCCCCATGCAGCCCAGTCCGATTGCAGAAACGGTCAGGCCCTGCGTGCCGAGTTTGCGTTGTTCCATGGGGCTATTCTACCGTGATTTCGGCCCCGGAAAGCTAGCTGGCTCGACACAGCAGGAAAGGCGTCAGCGGTCCTTCGCTTGGCTGCGGAGAGCGCTAGCCGCCCCAGCCGCTACCGCTACCGCTTCCACTACCGCCGCCGTGCGGCGTCGGGGTCGCTTGCGGTCCTGGAGCCGCGTGAGGCCCGACCACCAAAACGTCGTGCATTCCCAGGTCGTAGTGGTACGCGCAACCGATCAGGTAGGTTCCGGCTTTCGCCAGCGTGACCGTGACGGATTTTCCCGGTTTGATCGGTCCGCTCGCGTAGCCTGCCTCGAGCTTACCGTCGCCTTCTGCCTTTATGGGGAGCTTTATGCCCTTTGGGAAAACGGCGGGCGGCGCCGAGATCACTTTCACCACGTCGAGCGTATGAGTATATTTCGTCGAAAGGTTATGGATCGTAAGCTTCGTGTTCGTGGGAAAGCCGAGGGCCTGTGAATATGTTTGTTGCGTAAAGCCGCCCAGCTCCGCTTTCCACTTTACCGAGTCTATCGACCATAAGCCCTCGGAGGGAAGCTTCTCGCCGATCGTGTCTTTCGGAAGCACCGCGACGATTACCAAGTCCCGGCTGATTGAGGGCAACACGACGCTCGTGCCGCCTTGAGAGGCGCGCTCTGCGCAGCCGGCCATGCCAAGCCCGAATAAAACTGCCGCCGCTGCGATCGTGATTCTGTTCATAGAACTCCTAACAATCTCAATTTCTTGCGAAGCTAGTGAAACATTAATTCGCCTATTCGATTTGGGCTATGGTCAGCGCTCGAACGGTCACGTCAGGCCCTCCTCTGGCGACAGTACCTCACAATCGGATGAAAAAAGTCTGAACAACAGCGCTTGACAAGCGGCCTTCAGTGCGCTTATATTACCATTACGTTATGGAACTAATAGGTTATGGACGCGGTTCGGCCGAGCGACTCGACGCAACGTTCACCGCGCTGGCCGATCCAACGCGCCGGGCAATCCTCGCGCGCCTGGCGTCCGGCGAAGCATCGGTCCTCGAGCTGGCATCGCCGTTTGCGATGAGCCAACCGGCGATCTCCAAGCACCTGAAGGTGCTCGAGCGCGCGGGGCTCATTTCGCGCAGCCGCGACGCTCAGCGGCGCCCCTGCCGCCTGGAGGCAAAACCGCTCGGTGAGGCCAGCGGCTGGCTCGCGCGTTACCGCGACAGGTGGGAAGGAAACTTCGCGCGACTCGACGCCCTGCTCGACGAGTTCCAAAGCGATGCAAAGCATTCTAAACGCGCCAAAAGGCGAGGGAGATAAATCACGATGTCTGCGCCAGCGAAACCCCAGCTTGCGATCGCGACCCCGAGCGATCGCGAGATCGTTATGACACGCGTCATGCGTGCGCCCCGCGCGCTCGTCTTCGATGCATTTACGAAACCCGAAATGATCAAACGCTGGCTCCTGGGACCTGACGGCTGGTCGATGCCCGTCTGCGACGTCGATTTACGCGTGGGCGGGACGTTCCACTATGTCTGGCGCAACGATTCGGACGGTAAGGAGTTCGGCTTACACGGAACCTATCGCCAGATTATGCCGCACGAGCGAGTCGTGCACGCCGAAAACTTCGATCAGCCGTGGTATCCGTGCGACGTCCTCGTTACGACGCTCTTCACGGAGCGCGACGGTTCTACAGCCGTTACGATGACGCAGCTTTTCGACTCGCGCGAATTGCGCGATGCCGCAATCGAATCGGGAATGGAGAAGGGTGTAGCCACAAGCTTCGATCGCCTTGAAGAACTTCTCGCTTAAGCCCGGATTCGCCGATGAACGGCTTTACTTATCTGCTAAGCAGCATTGAAAGTTTTGACGCCAGAAGCTTCCACATAAATCCGGCGGGGTACATCGTGGAACTTGGAATATCGGTGGGGACCACGGCATTCTCGGGCTTGAATTTCGTGCAGATACGCCATTGCAAGGGAGGCACGTCGCCCTGAAATCGCGCTCGAAACACGGGTACCCAGTGCTTTGCGTCGTCAAATCGCATTACCATGGCCGAACTGCAGCAGGTAGCAACGACTCGGCTCGTAGTCGATTTTTCCTCGATTTTATAGCCTTTGAGAAGCTCGGCACCCTTCGAGTATTTTATGCGATCTTTACGATAAAGAATGTACGCGGTTCCACCATCTGGGCCTAGAATTGGAGCGGCGTTAGTCAATGCCTCAATCTGCCGGGAGCCCTCTTGGCAAGAGTCGCAATAGCAGACGACACTCGTAATGGGATTGCCGAAAGCTTCGATTTCTACGCTTCCGCATGAGCAACGAGCGGTTCGCATACCACCTCCTTTAAAGACTGGATTGAGTTAAGGAACCTCTGATTAATCCGATATACGTGTGTGAGTGCGCAGGAGGCTCTGCACGACGAGCGGAGCCCGGATGGCGGAGCGACGAGCGGAGCCCGGATGGCGGAGCGACGAGCGGCTCCGAAGCACTCATGCACGTACATCGGATTAATCAGAGGTTCCGTAAGCTAAGATTCCTTATCGCTGCCGGTTGCGAGAAATGTGACGACATCCCAGGAGTTGCGAATGCCGATGAAAATCAGCGAGAGCACGCCGCCTGCGAGCGCGAAGAGCGCGTCTCGCGGGACGGCGTTCAGGGCGATGGCTCCCGCGAGAAGCGCTCCGTACGCGAGCAAAGGAAGGATCGTATACCACATCCAGTCGTCGAGGTCCGCAGTATATCTCGTTAAACGCTTCGCCCGCCGCGCCACCCGGGCAAGGTAGAGGACCCCGTAACATCCGACGAGCCCGACGATGACGGCGACGTAGATCAGCGAGCGCCACGGCGCGCAAAGAATCGCGGATACGAGCAATGCGGCGCAAAAATGCAGGACCGTCGGCGTGCTGAACGTGGCGATCCCATCGTGGCGCACCTGCGTTTGCTCTTCCCCACGCACCAACGTGATCACTACGAACATTAGGCCGGTCAGTGCCGCGGCCGACGAGCCGGCAATAACATAAAAGTTCGACCATGCGGGTAGAAAAGGCGCTGCCGGCTCAGGCACTCTCCTTCACCCCCAGCGCGGCCACGGCTTGCGCCGCCGCGCGTTCGCCGGTCTCAACGGCGCCGTTGACGGTGCCCCCTTGACCATCGCTCGACGTCGCCTCGCCCGCAAAGCAAAGCGACTCGTCCACGGGCGCAGCAAGGACCGCACGCGCGTTGCCGCCTCCGACTGCGACGTAGCTATACGCTCCGCGCGCAAAGGGGTCGCCGCTCCAATCGTGCGTCAGACCGCCCTCGAACTCCGCGCGCGCAACCTTCACCTCTCCCAACAGCTCACCGAAGCCGCCAAGCGCCATTTCGACGAGCTCTGCCGGTGAACGGCCGCTCAAAGCAACCGCCCCCGGTCCGCCGACCCACGCGACGATCAGCTCGCTGCGTACTGGCAACTGCGTCCAGTATGTTGGGATCGGCTGCCCATCGGCGTGAAAGAACGCTGCGTTGTGATAACGCCCGCGGGCGACCCGCTCCCAAAACGCCGTTCGAAACCAGAGCGCGACCTTCACGACGTGCCCCATCTCGATATGCGCAAGCGCTTCACGCTTTGCCGCCGGGAGCTCGGGCTCGAACGTAATCTCAAAGTCGTCGCCGCGGTGCCGTAAGACGCCGACGGGAAGCGTCACGATCGCAGCGCGCGCGCGCAGCGTTTTCGATTCGCCGAGCGAGCCTCTGACGTCGACGGCGACGCCGTCGCGACCCCACGAGATCCGGCGCACGCGCGTTGAGAATGCGAAGCGAACCCCGGCGCGCTCGCAGTCGTGGCGAAGGAGCTCGAACATGGCAGCGTAACCGCCCAGTGGGCGCGCACTTGTGGAATCCGCACCCGATTCCCATTCGTCGGCAATCGCTTGGGCGCTTGCAAGCTGCGGATCGGCGGCCGCGAATCCCACGACGAACGCACGCGCCGCCCATGCGGTTTCACGTAGCGCATCGTCATCTTCGAAGCGTCTAAGAAAGTGCTCCACGCTTTCGTCGTCTGGGAGGGAGCGCGAACCTTCGAATATGCGTGCGGACGACGAGAAATCATCGTCGCTGCATTGGAGCTCGTCGCCTTTTCGAATCCACGAATCGCCGCCCATATCGATCGCGGCGCTGCCGGCCTCGCGTAGCAACGCCTTCGTGCGTTCGGCCGGCCCGTGAATAAACTCCGCGCCGAGTTCCGCCGGCGTTGCGATCCGCGTTATCGGATGCGGCAGCACGCGGCCGCCGATACGGTCGCGCGCTTCGAGCACGAGCACTCGCAGCGTTCGCCGCCCAACGCTTCGCGCGGCCGCCAAACCCGCCGCCCCGGCGCCGATGACGATGACATCTGCATCCATTAATTAGCCGGCCTGCACGGGAAAGCTAAGGAGAGTCGGGCGACGGACTCGGCTGCGGTCCAAACGAGCGCTGCAGCACGTCGGCGGGCGCTGCCACGCAGCCGGCCCGGTCGAGAGGGTTATCGCAGAGTTGCGCGTTGTTAAAGTTTGCGCCGGTAGTTAAGGCGTCGTGCATGGGATCGCATGCCGCAACCCGCTGCGCGCCGTTCACCTGATTCCAGCAAAGAACTGCACCGGTGAAGTTCGTACCGCGAAGATCGGCTTGCGAAAAGTCGACGGAGATCAGCGTCACTCCGGACAGGTCGCGCGCGCCTAGGTGACCTCCGCTGAAGTTGCACGAGATGCAGCCGCCCAGTAGCTGCCGCAATTGCGCGTCTTCCACGGCCGAACTAAAGCCTCTAAAGTTTGCGGCTACCATGCGGACGTTGGAAAACGTCGCCCCGTCGAAGCGCGCTTGCGCGAAGTTGCACGCGACGCAATTGGCAGCGTCGAAGTGCGTGCCACGAAGATCGGCTTTCTCAAAGTTCACGGCGATAAGCCGTGCGCCGCGAAACGACGAGCCGGTAAGCGTCGCGCCTTCGAAGTTCGTACCGATCAGAACGCCGTTGGCAAAGTCCGAGTTCGCCAAGGCCGCTCCAGCGTAGCTGCACCCCTCGCAGAACTTCGTCGCATCGGCATTTGCCGACCGAAGGCAGATCAACGAGAGCGCGACTGCGGCGACGGCGATCAAGATGGGTTTCATCGGGCTACGCGTTCGATATCCAACAACGTTCTCTTGCCGGCATGGCAGGACTAGTGCGACGCGAGACGCCTATTCCGGCGGCGGAACGTTCTGGTGCTACTTCGTTGAAGAGGTCATACCAGACAACGCTTTATACCGCACCCTTGAGACGGTTTACACTAAAGTGCACGTCGGTAAAACAGCCGCTCTTCATCGCTTGTCGTAAGCCGGATTGGAGTTGCAGTTGGTGCGATTCTTTTGAAAGTAGGCAACTCGCCCCCGCGAGGTGGCAGTCGCGTCCCCATGAGGGCTGCATGTTCGCCGTATAGACGACGATGACGCAGTTCGGCAAAACGAAGCGCAACTGACGCAATCTCTCGAGCGGATCGGCTTGGTACCGGTCGAGATCGGCGACGAGGACGTCGGGCGCAATTCTTTTGAGTGCCGCCACCTCGAGGTGCGTAACGATCGTTGTAGCCGGCTCGCCGGCACCTTCGAGAGCCGCACCGAGCACCTGGACATGCTCGGCAGAGACGGCCGCCAAACAGCATACGCGAGCCATGATAATACGCTTTCAGGGAGAGGAGCTTCGAGCACAGAAGAAGCTTTTTGCCATCGTACCATTGGAACCGAAAGACTACAATCGTGAAAAAGAACGATAGCCCCGGAGGGCCGCTCTTAGCGAACTTCGTGCCGGAGTCGGATCCGGCATATCCCGTCATCGAGGCGATCCTTCGCGTCGTTCCGGCCTCCCGCTGGGCCTTTGCGCGCGTGACGCCGGATGGCGAGCTGGGCATGCTCCTGGATTCGCAAGGCAACGGCGGCGAACTCGCGCGGCTCCAAAACGAGTTCGAGCGCCAGGGAGGAAAGGCTAAGACCGGGGCGCGCATTGCGGCGACGCTCGGCCCGCTCGGCGATTTCGCAAGCGGCATCACACTGTTATTTGCCGACGCCCATGCCAACTTCGGTATTCTCACGCTCCTGCGCACCAGCGAGCTCGGACCATTCACGTCGAGCGAAATCAGCGTTCTAACCTTGGCGCTCGACGCCACGTCCGAGCGCCTCTCCGCGTTGCGCCTCAACGCACACGAGGGCACCCTCGACGGGGCGCAGGCCCCCGGGAGTTCGGGAGAATCGTTCTACGTGCTCGACAGCGACTTGCAGATCGTGCTGGCGTGGTCTTCGCAAGACCAGCGACGTATCGCGCTCACGGGGTTACGTACCCGGCTGGCCGACCGGTTGCCGGCAGTGCTCGAGGAGACGGTCCGGGGCCTGGTCGCGGGCTGGAAGAGCGACTCTGCCACTCAGGAAGTGGGCGTTGCCCATCCGGTGCCGTTCTTGGTCGTGCGTACGCAGCCGATGTCGGGGCCGGCCGGACTCTTTATCGGGGTGCGGATCGACCGGTTTGCGCCCTCGAACTCGCTGGCCGGCCCCGCGGCTCGGTTCCATATCACGCCGCGGGAGCTCCAGGTGCTTGCGCTGCTGCTCGACGGCGCAAAGCTCGGGGAGATCGGGCAAAAGCTGCACATCACCTCTTCGACGATTCAAGATCACATCAAGAGCATGGTCGACAAGACGGAAAGCCGGAACCGAACCGAGCTTATCGCTCGGGTCCTAGGCTGGGAAAGGACTCCTCCGGCCTAAAGAATCCGGCTTTTCACTATGCCCCCCTTCCTCGCGTTACGGTACAGTAAGGGTGTTCAAGAGAGTGCTCAAAGGAAGGGTGAGTCTTGCGTACGGTCCTAGTCCTTTTTTCGGGTGAGTACGACGTAACTTGCAGGAAGCGATGGCGCGCCGAACTCGAGCGCCTGTCCTGCGAGCGCAACGTCATCATCGATTTTAGCAACGTGACCTATTTAGATGCGACCTGCGTGACCGAGTTGCTCCGTCTACACGAGCGTCGCGACGCAAACGGCTTCAGCCGCGAGACGGTCGTCCTGCATCGACCGCTCGTTCGCAGGCTCTTCGAGCTCTTGCACATGCAAGACGTCCTTCGAATCGTCGAAACCGTCGACGAGGCCGTCGATAAGAAGGAGTTGGCCCCCATCGTGCGCCATGCGTTCGAGGGAGCCATCGACGCAGTCCGGGCCGCTCACCGACCGGCTCTCCAACGCATTCAATACGTGTCCGCATTAGGAGCGCTTAACTAACCAGATATGCAGCAGACTTACAGCCGAATTAAGGGTTTTGGCCTCATTGGCATCCACATTGGAGCACTCGCGGCTTTCTGGCCCGGTTTCTTCAGTTGGTCGGCGCTGGCGGCCGCAGCCGTGGTATCGTATGCGACCGTGGCGCTGGGGATTTCGCTCTGCTTTCATCGCATCCTGACGCATCGCAGCCTGCGACTGCTCAAACCAATCGAATACCTCTTTGCGATCTTTGGAACGCTCGCGCTGCAAGCCGATCCTATCCGCTGGGTGTCGGTGCACCGCAAGCATCACGCCCATGCCGATCACGAGGGCGACCCGCATAGCATTGCGGAAGGCTTTAAGTGGGCGCACATGGACTGGATTTATCGGCACAACATCGCGCTGCCGTCGGACGAGGAAATGCGTCACTTCGCCCCGGACCTCTACGCCGAACCGTTCTATCGCGCGCTGCAGTACCTTAACATCCCGCTTCAGGTCGCACTAGCGCTCGGGCTCTTTGCCTTTGGCGGATGGGCGTGGGTAGTTTGGGCCATTTTCGTCCGGCTCGCGATTAGCTATCATACGACCTGGCTGGTCAACAGCGCAGCCCATATGCTCGGTTACCGCACCTTTGCGACCCCGGACCAATCCACCAACTGCTGGTGGGTGGCGCTTATCAGTTGGGGTGAAGGCTGGCATAACAATCACCACGCCTTTCCGTTTTCTGCACGGCACGGGTTACGTTGGTTTGAAGTCGATCTCACCTGGTGGCACGTTCGCGTTCTCGCGTTTCTCCGGCTCGCAGACCGAGTCAAAGTACCGACCAAGGCAATGCAGCAACGTCTGCGCGACATCGCGCGCAGCTCGCGCAGCTCCCAGTCGTACGTTACCTAAAGTAGTTAGGGGTGGGAAAAGAAAGAGCGCGACGTACGTCGCGCTCTTTCTCGTAGTATCCTCGGCCGATGCGTAGTCGCTACGCGCGGACGGTCTCACGGTGCGGAACCGTGCGGCCTTCATCGAGATCGAGCAGGTCGGGCCACGAAGTCACATCCGTGCGGCTGGGAGCGATTTTCGCCCGCAGCTCGTTGAAGTGCACCAGCGATTCCCCGGTCGGTACGGTGGAAAGCCAACTCTCGTTGAAAGCCTCGAGGGATTGCCGATCCTTCTTGGCAACAAACGGCTTCGCATACGCTTCGATCTCCGAATCGTTCTCCGCGGCCTTTACGGCGTCGAGGAACTCCTTCGGATCCATCGCGAGGAAGTCAAACAGGGCTCGATCCATCGGGCAATCGTAGTGATACTCGCCGACCTGGCCGTCAACGACGGCCTTCGCCTTGTCGGTCGTTCGAGCAAGCTGCACGATGCCGAGCATCGTTTCCTTGACGCTGCGCGGAGCGTTCTTCGTTAAATCCATCATAAATACTCAACTTTCATTTTGAGATTCTTTGTTCTGGACGCTGCGAACCTGAAAGACCAAACAAGGTTACAAACGCGATCTAACCCGTTTCGAGCAGGTCGGCGCGGATGCAGGAGCGGGGCACTACGGATATCGCTAGGAACGGGTTATGGCCGAACGAATGTAGGCTGAAGTGCTAAACGCATGAAGAATCGCGCAATCGCGCCGATCGCCCTCTCGCTGCTCACTGCCGGCCTCGCCGCACTGGTCATGACGCTGTTTGCGCCGCACTGGCTTCGACCCATGGTGCGCGTCGTTGCCTGCTACGACGTTGCGGCGATCGTGATACTGATCTGGTATTGGAACGTCATCCTGCGAACGAGTGCTTCGAACACAAAAGTGCGCGCAGCCGCCCAAGACCCGGGCCGAGATGCGATCTTCACGGTCATTCTTTTGGCCGTCGCCTTTGGCTTCGTCGCCGCCTTCGATATCCTCGGCCCCGGACCGCACGACCGAACCGCAAGACACGAGGTGATTATTTTCACTTCAGGTTTCGGCGCGGTCGTGCTGGGGTGGCTGCTGGTCCACACGATTTTTTCGTTCCGCTACTCGCATCTGTACTATGGCGATCGCGATCGGAATAACGAGAGCGATCGCGGTCTCGTCTTCCCCGGAGGGGCCGACCCAAGCTACTGCGATCTTGCGTACTTCTCGTTCGTTATCGGCATGACGTTCCAGGTTTCCGACGTGCAGATTACCGACCGAAGGATCCGCCGCCTCGTGCTCGGGCACGGACTGATTTCATTCGGCTATAACACGGCGATTCTCGCGCTGGTCGTCAACGTCGTTTCGAACCTCCTGCATGGGTAAAGGAGCGCTGCATGTACATACCACCGGATTTCGAGGTCGCTGACGGCGCAGCGGTCGTCACGCTCGTCGAGCGGTTTCCCTTTGGACTGCTGGTCACCAATGAGGAGCCGTATCCTCGCCTAACGCATCTGCCGATGATCGCGGAGCTGCGCGATGGGGAGCTCTGGGTGCTCGGTCACGTTGCCCGAGCCAACGGCCACGCCCAATCCATTGCCAACCAATGTCCCGCGACGATCGCGTTCCAAGGCGCGCATGCCTACGTATCCGCAAGCTGGTATGAAGAACCCTACGTTACGGTACCGACGTGGAACTATACCGCCGCACATCTTTGCGGGACGCTGCGAGAGGGCGACGCGTGGGACGTACTCGTTCGCCTCACCGCGAAGTTCGAGCGTGGCCGAGCCGATGCGTGGGATCCGCAGCGCCTGGAAACGGACTTTCGTGAAAAACAGCTGCGCGGGATCGTTGCTTTTGAGATGCGCGCCGAACGGATTTACGCCAAGGCAAAACTCAGCCAGAATCGTACCCGCGCCGATAGGATACGGGTGATCCAGCAACTCTTGGTATCGTCGGATGCTCTCGATCGCGAGTGCGCCGACGATATGCGGCGATCGCTGGATCGATGAAGGCGAAGTCGGTTGCGCTGGTTCTGCTCGGCCTATTCTTTATCGCAGCCGGCGCCAATCACTTCGTACACCCCGCCTTTTATCTCCGGATCGTGCCGGCTTATCTGCCGGATCACACGCTGCTCGTTGCGGTCAGCGGCGTCTGCGAGTCCCTCGGCGGGATTGGCGTGCTGATTCCACGGACTCGACGACTCGCCGGGATAGGCCTCATCGCACTTTTGATCGCGGTATTTCCAGCCAACGTGCAAATGGCGCAACATCCCGAGCTCTACGCCGATATCGGAAGCGCGCTATCGTTTTATATTCGGCTACCCCTGCAACTCGCCATCATTGCCTGGGTCTGGT
>Ga0265356_1000077_pt1 | contig 16126 bp, 17 predicted proteins | sample NZE4metagenome_FD_189075 | JGI IMG/M metagenome (GOLD analysis project Ga0265356, IMG submission 189075) | Rhizosphere microbial communities from Maridalen valley, Oslo, Norway - NZE4 | ecosystem: Host-associated > Plants > Roots > Rhizosphere > Soil | place: Norway: Oslo | collected 2017-09-15
CTCGATCCCGTCGTCGGTGGGCGGCTCGATCCCGTCGTCGGTGGGTGGCTCGATCCCGTCGTCGGTGGGTGGCTCGATCCCGTCGTCGGTGGGTGGCTCGATCCTGTAATCTTCCCGTCGTGCCGGCGTTCGGGAAAAAATCCTTGCCCGAAGGCCGGTACGAAGGTACCATAGAAAGGGCCCGACTTGACGGGTAACCGCCGGGCCGTTGTCCGTGATTTAACCCGCAGATCGGAATCGATGCAGACAAGCCTTCAACCAAATCCGACGTTCGATAACGCGGAATTCGAAGTTGCGCTGAGAGCCGCAGACTTTGACCGTTGCCATCAACTCATTGACGGCAGCGGGACGCCTCATGGCATTATCGCGGCTGCACGCCTAGCGTCGCGAGAGCGCCGATTTTTCGATATCATCGGCTCGCTTTCGGACTTTCCCGACGACTGCGGCCGGCTTCGTGTCGCCCGCGACGTTTTTCTGGGCGCCGCCTTGGGATACACGAGCGACTACGTAGCGGGGCAGAGGCTAATCAATCGTGCCCTGGACGAGTTAATGCCGGGCGATTCCCTCTACGATGACGCGTACTTCTACACGGCCGCGATTGCGTGGATGCAGCACGATCACCGCACGGCCGAAGAGGCCACCACGGTCCAGCTGCGGTCGAACGATCCGAACAATCGCGCCAGGGCGCATATCATGCTCTCGTGGATCGCGCTACGGCGTAGCGACGTGCTCCACCAGGTCGAAGAGCTGGAAAAGGCACTCGACGAGCTCGACGGGTCCGAAACGCCTGACGAGTATCTGCGCGGAAACGCACTCCTGACGCTTGCGCTCCTGTGCCGGGAGATGCCGCTGCATGACGTGGCGGAGCGTGTTCGCCAGATCTACAACGCGCTGCCTTGGACGACGGGGCTCGCGCTCGAGCACTTTCAAGTTACCCGGTTCTTGGCGGCGGTAGATGAGCTGCAGGGCAATGAGCTAGCCGCTTTCGGTTCCTTTAAAAAGGCCGGCAAACTGGCGCCGTCGGAGCACTGGAGCGTCCTGTGCTATTTGGATCGTGCGCTGCTCGCCCGGAATACCGGCGAGGCGGCCTTTTCCGCCGAGCAGCTCCAGGAGGCCAGCGAGATCGCCCAACGCGTTTCGTGGAACGAAGTGACTGGTGAAGAGCGTGAGGCACTCCTGGTTCTCGCCGAGTTGCACGCGCCTGAAAACCCTGGGGTGGCCGAGCAATATTTAGCGCGCTTTCGCTCACTTAAGTCGTCGGTCACTCCGATGTTCTCGTACGGAAGCGACCCTCGCGTACGCGGTTTCGAAAGCTACTCGCAGGGCATCGCCTGGCTACGGCTCGGCGATACGGAAGAAGGAATAGCTGCGCTTACGGAAGCGTGGTCGATCTTCGAAGACTTTAATTACGGGTGGCGGGGCGCGTTGTGCGCGATGGGCCTGTTCGAAGCGACGCACGATAAGCGCTGGCTCGAGCGGGCGTCTCGCAAGATCGCACCGTGGCCCAATAGCTGGATCGCGCGCCGAGTCGCCGATTCAAAATTGTCAACGGTCGTTCCGCTCGAACGCATCCCGCCTGCGAAGCGCGAAGTGCTCGCGCTACTGCGTGAGGGCCAGCGTAACGCGGACATTGCCAAGAAGCTTGGACGTAGTCCGCACACCGTCCGCAACCAACTCGCCCAGCTCTTCCAGACGTTTGACGTGAAGAGCCGCGCGGAGCTCGTCGCCGTGCTCTCCAAGCAGGTTGTTCCAATAACGAGCCTGACGCGACATAAGCGAAAAGACGCCTAGGCCGGCGCCCTGGCGCGTAGCCGGACAAACGGAGCGCAAAGCCCGGAAAGCGTGAATGCGGCTCTTCCCTCGGGCGCGGTCGCGTTCTTATTCTCCGATATCGAAGGAAGTACGCGACGGTGGGACGCCCATGGCGAGGCTATGCGCGATGCCGTGCGACGGCATGACGAGATCGTGCGCTCCGAGATCGAACGGGGGCGAGGATACGTTTTTAAGACGATCGGCGATGCCTTTTGCGCCGCATTCTGGAGCGTCGGTGAGGCGCTCGAAGCGGCGGTCGATGCGCAGCGACGCCTTGACCGCGAGAACTTCGCCGAGGTGGACGAGTTGCGCGTTCGGATGGCGATTGCGGCAGGCGAGGCCGACGAACGCTCCGGCGATTATTTCGGCATAGCGGTCAATCGCGTTTCGCGTCTGGTCTCGGCCGGTCACGGCGGCCAGATTCTCGTTTCGGGAGACGCCGCCGACCTTATAACGGGTAGCCTTCCGGCGGGCATAACGCTGCGCCAACTCGGCACCATTGCGCTGCGCGACCTCAAAGCGCCCGAACGCGTCTTTCAGGCGATTGGCGCGGGGCTGCGCACTGAGTTCAAAGCCCTGCGCGCGCTCGAAACGCCGCCCAACAATCTTCCGCTGCAAACGACGAGTTTCGTCGGACGGCAGCAGGACGTTCTTAGAATCCAGCGGCTCCTCGAAACGGAAGCCCTCGTCACGATCGTTGGCGCCGGCGGCATGGGAAAAACTCGCCTGGCGTTCGAGGTAGCCGCGGCAGCGCTTAACGATGGAAAGGACGGCACCTGGTTCGTCGACCTTGCTTCTATCTCCGACGAAGCGCTCGTGGTCAGCGTGTTGCTCTCGGTGCTCCGCGTCGATCAGGCCAAAGGTGTCGCGCCGCTCGAGGTGCTTCTCAAATATCTGGAAGAGCGCGAACTGCTGCTCGTTCTCGACAACTGCGAGCACTTGATCGGCGAGGTCGCGCGAGTCGCCGTGGCCGTGATAACCCGTTGTCGCTACGTTACGATTCTTACGACGAGCCGCGAACCGCTCAACATCGGCGGCGAAAACGTCTATCATATCGCTGGGCTCGATCTCGAACTCGCGGTACAGCTCTTCAACGAGCGCGCCCGCGCCGCCACGCGAGACTTCTGCGCCGAGGCAAAGAAGCCGTTCGTTGAAGACATATGCCGCCGGCTCGACGGAATTGCGCTGGCAATCGAACTCGCCGCGGCGCGCGCTCGAACGATTCCGGTTGAAAAGCTCTCCGAGCATTTGGAACTGCGAGTGCTTTCCGGCGGGCGCGATCGCCAACCGCGCCAGCAAACGATGCGCGCGCTCATCGATTGGAGCTACAAGCTCCTGGCGCCCGAAGAGCAAGACTTTCTGCGGCGTTGCGCCCCCTGCATGAGCGGCTTCACGCTTGAAAGCGCGATCGCGCTCTGCGGCACCGACGACGTCGGCACGATCGATCTCGTCTCATCGCTTGTCGACAAGTCTTTGTTCGTTATGGACGCGCAGGAAGCGGATCCCCGATATCGTCTGCTCGAACCGATCCGTCAGTTTGCGCGCGAGAAACTCGAGGAAATCGGCGAGACGCAGGGCGCTTCGCAGCGCCACGCCCAAGTCTTTGGGGCAATCGCCCGCGGCGGTTACGAAGAGTGGGATACGAATCCTCGCCGGGACTGGTTGACGCGATTGGAAAACGAGCTGGCGAACTTCCGTGCGGCCTTGAGCTGGACGATCGGCGAGGAGCACGATCTCGAGCTCGGCGCTGCAATCGCGGGCGATACCGCTCCGATCTTTATGCGGCTTACGCTCTTAGGCGAAGGCACGCAGTGGTGCGAGCGGGTGCTGGAAGCCGGCGCCTCGCTGCCGGCGGCCATCGAGGCACGCGTGCGATACACGCTTTCGATGCTGTATAACAACCAAGGCGCGACGAAGAACGCCCTCGCGCAAGCGCTGGCGGCCGTGTCGCTCTACCGGCAAGCCGGCGACGATCGAGGACTGACTCGCGCGTTATCGCAAGTGGCAAATCAGCATGGTCGTGAAAAGCATTTGGACGAAGCCAAATCGGCTGCGCGAGAAGCCCTGCAATTCGCACGTGAACTGGGCGATAAGCGACTCCTCGCCGATGTTCTCCGTCGCTGTGCGGCAAGTTTTTCGAAAGAGGGTGTCGAGGTCGTGCGGGCGATGTATGAGGAAAGTGTCGCGCTGTTCAGAGCGCTCGGCCACGACGATGATACGGCACGAGCGCTGTCGTGGTGGGGACAGTTTGAAACTAAGGTCGGGAACTACAACGGGGCTGTAAAGTGTTTGATCGACGCAAGGCCCCTTGCCGGCGAGGAGCTTGCCGTCTCGATCGTGGGAGACATGGCCGGCTGCCACTTCCTCATGGGCGATCGCGCGAACGCCCAGGTCAGCGTACGCGAAGCCCTGGCATTGGCCGCGAAGTTTCGCGACTCGATTCAGATCGCGTTTGCCATCTCATACGTTGCGGCGCTTTCGGTGGAGTGCGATGCGATCGGAGCCGCGCAGTTGATAGGTTACGCAGAAGAGCTGCTTCGCACAGCCGGTTGGGAGCGACTCGCCTACGAGCGCGCGATGGTCGACGGGCTTGCGGATGCGCTTAAGGAGCGGCTCACCGATGCGGACCTATCGCAACTCACGGCCAAAGGGGCAGCCATGAGTGAAGAAGAGGCGGTCGCTTGCGCGACCGCCGTAGCCTCATCGTTCAATGAAGACGAAGGGTTAACAACGACCTAGGCCGCCGCCTTCGCGCCGCACGCCGTGTTGTCTACCGCTGCTGTAGTAACACTGCTGCGTGAGCGTAAAGCTGCCGGTTTCACCCGAGCATCCGTTTACTGCTTTATAGCTGCCGGTGAGCTCGTTGTCCGACGATCTGTACGAGGCGGAGTAGTAAAACTCGCAGGTCGTGCTGGCGATCGTCGATTCGAAGGCGCCAAATACATCGCCGCGGCCGCCCCGCCCCTCGTTGGGCACAAGACCGTCACGGCCGTCCGCTGCGATCGTCGGGTTATCGTAGTTCGCGCTTCCGAACGTAAAGACGAAATAGCCGCCAAGGCCGCCGGCGCCAACGAGATTAGCGATGGCCGTGCCCGATCCCAGGACGCTATCGCTGACCGATCCGGAGTACTGCCCCGAAAGGTCCCGGTGGGCTTGCTGCCACGCCGGCGTCTGTAATGCCGGCGCCGGGCCGGCGCTCAAAGCGATCAGACCAAATGCAAAGAGTGCTGCGACATAGCGGGGCAAATATTTCACTGGAGGCTCCTCTTATAAAGTTTTACACGCGGTACCCGCGCGTTATAAGCATACGCCCCTGCTTGCCTGGCGCCCTTTGGACAGGCAAGTGAGATCGGGTGGCGAGGCTTTCGGAACCTTGGCGCGAACCCGAGGCTCTCTTCTTACTTCGATAGGAGGTAGCCGTGCTCGTCGCAATCCTCCTGGGATTTCTCGCCGGATTGCGTACGTTCACAGCTCCGGCCGTCTTGTGGCTGATGCGGCGCGATTCGCCTTTGGCGTATGCCTTAGGCGTGCTCGCGCTGGTCGAATACGCCGGCGACCTTTATCCTAAAACTCCCGCGCGCACGCAGCCGGCCGGCTTGATCGCGCGCGCGTGCAGCGGAGCCTTTTGCGGTTGGACGGTGGCGTCGCTCGGCGGCACGCCCGTCGCGGGCGCAGTGCTGGCCGGCGCCGTAGCCGCCATTATCGGCGCCTACGTCGGATTGGCTTTCCGTTCGCGGGCCATTACGCTGATCGGGCGCGTACCTGCCGGACTTCTGGAAGACGTCATCACCGCCGCAGCGTCGGTGGCCGTTGTGGCGTACGTCTAGGCAGACCTCCGCGCCGCGGCGAAGGGTGGCCATTGTTTCGATCATGTTTTTAGTCAAGAAAGGGCGATGAATGCCGCGCTGCGGGTTTTTTTGCAAAGGACTGCTCCTCACTTTACTGCTTGTTGCGTGCTCCTCGGGCAACGACTCAGGGATCCCGTCGAGCGCGTCGCTCGCTCGTACCGGTCCGCAAGCTGGAAGCCTTTCGGCTCCCATGACGAGCGGCACGCTATACGTCGCGAACTATTACGCGAGCACGATTTCGGTTTTTGCGCCCGGCAAGAAGTCGCCCGGCCGCACGATCTCGAGCGGCATCTCCTTTCCTAACTCGCTGACGACCGATAAAGCGGGAAACCTGTACGTCGGCAACTACGGCACCCCCAGCGGCAGCCTGACCAGCACGGTATCGGTTTACTCGCGCGGCAGCAGTCAGCCCTCGCGTACGATCGTCAACGGCGTGTACGGGCCGTTCGCGTTGGCGATCGATTCTTCGGGCAAGCTGTACGTCGCAAATAATGGCGGAGATACGGTCACCGTCTACACGCGAGGATCCGCATCACCGGCGGAAACGCTCACGCAAGGGGTTCGAGGTCCCGAGGCGCTCGCGTTCGACAGCGGTCGCAACCTCTACGTTGCGAACTTTGACAGCAACACCGTCACCATGTACGCGCCGGGTAAATCCAAGCCGATGATTACTTTCAAAAAAGACGTGTTGGGACCGGCGTCGCTAGCGGTGGATTCGGCCGACAACCTCTACGTGGCCAATCAGCGCAGCAGGTCGATTTCGATTTATCCATTCGAAAGGCCAAAGCATCCGCGGCAGATCACGAAAGGCGTCGCCAAGCCGATCGCCATTATCTCCAGTGCGGGCGACCTGTACGTCCTCGACTATGCGAGAAACAGCCTAAGCGAGTACGATGAAAAGACGCTGGCACGCGTCGCCGTGCGCTCGACCGGCATCCAATGTCCGAGCGCCATGACCCTTAGCACGAGCGGCAGCTTATTCGTGACGAACTCGTGTCCAAGCGGCATCTCGATATACGCTGCCTCCGATCTCACGTTGGAGGGTTCGATCAGCCACGGTATCAGCTATCCCGTCGCCGTGACCGTTACCCAGTAGCGGCGCGGTTTTGCTGACTGGCCGGTTGCGGCAACGCCAGCGTTAGCATTTTCTCGGCGTTTCGCTCTTGTCTTAAAGGAAACTTTGTGATACAAAGTAACTGATGGAACTTCAGCGAGCGCTTTCCGATCTTGCGGAAGTCCGCGACCGGCTCGCTGCGCTGCAGCGCTTCGACGGTTATTCGGGTCTCGCAGCCGCGGGCAGCGGCATCGCAGCGTTTATTGCCGCGTTTCTTCAACTGCGAATCGCACCGATGCCGGTAACCCCGGAGGCGTTGCACGCTTACCTAGCGATCTGGCTCTCGTGCTTAGCCGTCGCGTTGGTGCTCAACTACGGCGCTGTAGCCGTGTGGCTCCTCGAGCACCGGGCACCCGGCGCTCGCAGTCGTTTTCGTACCGCCGCGCTCTCCATTGCACCAAGCATTGTCTTGGGCGGCGCGCTTACGTTTGCGCTCGTCGGACATTCGGCATTCGCGCTACTGCCGGGGACCTGGTTCGCGTTTTATGCGATCGGACTTTTCGCTTCGCGCGGCGCCATCCCGGCTTCGACGTTTGGTGTAACGGTCGGATTTTCGCTACTCGCCATGGTATTTTTGGCTAGCCCGTTCGACACCGTTGCTCTCGCTTGGTGGGTGATGCCGATTGGATTTGGGGCGGGCCAGCTCGCCATCGGCTATCTGATCTGGCTCGATCGCGCTTCGTGAGTACGTCACAACAAGCGCCGTTTGCCTACGCCGGGCTCGAGCGAATCTTTCACGAGCGCGGCAGGCTCGCGATCTGCACGTGTTTGATCGCGCATCCCGACGGACTAAGCTTTACGGAGCTGCAGAGCGCGTGCGATTTGACCGACGGCAACTTGAACCGGCACCTTCACGCGCTTGCCGAGGTTGGAATCGTGGCGACGGATAAGCAGCGGGGAGCCGGCCGTCCATCGACGATCTATCGCATCAGCAAACGAGGCCGCGAACGTTTTCTCGCGTACGTTGACGAGTTGGAGTCGGTGGTGCGCGACGTGCACGAACGATCGGTGAGTTCGATTACGAGACCGAAGCTGGCGACGACGTGATCCCGCATCACGTTGCGATCATCATGGACGGCAATCGGCGGTGGGCGCGCGAGCGAAAGCTTCCGATCGCCTTCGGCTACCAGCGTGGCGTCGCGGCGCTGCGCCGAACGCTGCGGGCCGCGCGGCAAGCGAGGATTCGGATCGTCACGGCATTTGCTTTTTCTGAGGAAAACTGGAAGCGGCCGTCCGGCGAAGTCGAGCTGCTGATGGGCTTGTGCATTGCGGCTGCGAGCGGCGAACTGCACGCTCTTGCGCGCGAAGGCGTACGGGTTCGGCTCTGCGGGCGAAGCGACCGGCTTCCCGCCGCCGCTCGCGGCGCTCTTGCCGAGCTCGTCGCGAAGACGGCCGGCAACGATGCGCTGACGCTCAATCTCGCGATCGACTACGGCGGCCGCCGCGAGATCGGCGATGCCGTGCGCGCGCTGGTTCGCGAAGTAAGTGCCGGACTGCGCGACGTCGATTCAATCGACGAACACGCCGTCGAAAGCCGGTTGTACACGGCCGGCCTGCCCGATCCCGATCTCGTCATCCGAACCGGCGGCGAGCTGCGCCTCTCGAACTTCCTGTTGTTTCAAGCCGCCTACGCGGAGTTTTGGGCGACCGAGACGTACTGGCCGGATTTTGGCGAAGTCGAGCTTAAGGCCGCGCTCGACGACTACGCGTTACGTCAACGCCGCTACGGCACTTAGCGAACCTCTGATTAATCCGATGTACGTGCATGATGCCTCGGAGCCGCTCGTCGCTCCGCCATCTGGGCTCCGCTCGTCGTGCAGAGCCTCCTCCGCATCACGCACGTACATCGGATTAATCAGAGGTTCTCAAAGGTTCCTGGGGGCCGAGCTCGCCGCGAGCTTCGAGCCGTGCGAGCAAGAGATGATAGTAGAGCATTCCTCGCTGCGATCCGAGTACGTCGAGCACGCTCTCGATCTCCGGGAGCGAGCCGCCCGCGAACGTTAAGCTGCCGGCGACGCCTGAGTCGTTCATTGGAAACACCTCGAGCCGGCCGAGTCCGCGCAACAGGATGACCGTTGCCGTCCACGGCCCGATGCCTTTGATCGAGCGAAGCAATCCCGCCGCCTCAACGCTGGAACATTCGTCCAGCATGGGCTCGTCAAGCGTTTCGGTGACGAGAGCCTCGGCAACGCGCCGTAAGGTCGCGATCTTGTTTGTGCTCAAGCCGGCGGCACGCAGCACGTCATCGTTTGCGCGAAGCGTGACCTCGGCGTTCGGGAACGCGTGCAACGTAGGTCCATCGTGCAATTCGAATGGCGAACCCAGTGTGAGGACGTAGCGTCGCAGGATCGCGCTGGCGGCGTGGATGCTCACCTGCTGGAAAACGATTGCGTTCACGCAGGCTTCCCAAAGCGTCGGATAACGCGGCGGCTTGACGCCCCGCATGCGCAGCGCCAGCGGGCGCAGCCATGGGATACGCGCGGCGCCCAAGTCGAACTCTTGGAGCGTCCGGTCGGTGCCGAGCATCCGGTGCACCGTTTTCAGAGCGCGCCGGTGGGCGCGGCGTTCGCCTTCGAGCGTCACGCAGAGCGTGCCCCGCTGCCGAGAAGAAACGCGCACCAGCATCGGTCGATGGGCATCCCCGAGCACGCGCAGATAGACGCCTTCCGGCGTGAGCACGTCCACGAGATTTGTTGACAAGCGTCGCAGTACGCTCACGGTAAGGTCGAGCCGATACGGTTCGGCCACGGGCACTTCGTACTCGGCAACCGCGAACGCCATGGAATTGCCGGCAAAGCGTTTGCCGGCCGGCAGGCGGCGCCTGCCTCGCCGTTACGTGCTGACGGTGTTCGCGGATTTAACGGCGTTAAACGATGCTTCTCCCGTCTCGGCGATGCCGGGAAGAGTGATCTCGGCGGCCTTGGCGAGGGGACCACGATAGGCCGTCAGGCACCCTGCGGTGCGAAAGACCTCTTCGAACAGGGCCATCGCATCGGCATCATCCCCGCAGTACGGAATGTTGGCATTAACCTGCGGCGCAACGATCAGAGCGCGGATGACTCGGTGCGTATTGAGCTTGTGGACGAGAAGGTCCGTCCCATCTCCATCCGTGCCTTCCATGGCGTCGACGACCACCGCGTTGGGCGAAATGCAGCCTGCCGCCGTAAGCAGATCGTCGAGATCCGCGCGGGAGCCCGCAAAAATCAACATCTCGGACGCGGCCGCATCGTTGTAGGGCGTGTCCGCGGCGCCCCCCGCCTGCCGGGCGGCCGCCTCGGCCTGATTCACGCCGCCCGCATCGCCGAAGCAGACGTGATATCCCGCATCGACCAGCAACTTGCCGATGGCGACCGCGCGAGCGTCCGAGCCAAAAACTGCAATTTTCATTTAAGCACTATACCCACTCTCGTGACGATTTTTACCTTGACAGCCGCCCCGCGCGGATGGTAATGTTCGGACCATGTCTCGACCTGCGAGTAGCATAATGATGTTCTCGATGTGCGGCATGCGTACGCATGTGGCAGGGTCGTCGTGAAGCTCGCAAGTTAAGTCCGGAAACCAAGAATGCTTCTCGCGCCCCTCGCCACCACGGCGGGGGGCGCGCGTTTATCCTCGCTTTCCCATCGCAACAGGAGGCCGGGAAATATGAAAACGACCGTCGGGGTCGGGCTGCTCGGATGCGGAACGGTCGGCTCGAACGTAGCCGATCGTCTGCAGCGCGAGCGCGAAATCATCGAACGCCGTAGCGGCGTTCGATACGAGCTTCGCGCGATCGCGATTGCGGATTCATTAAAGAGACGTTCGGGCGCCCTCGAACGTCGTCTCTTCACGCGCGATGCTCGCTCCGTCGTCGACGATCCGCAGGTCGATCTCGTTATCGAGGTTATCGGCGGAACGACCGATGCCGCCGAGTTGGTGGAGCGCGCGCTCGAGCGCGGACGCCATGTCGTAACGGCCAATAAGGATTTGCTTGGCGAACACGGCCCGCGATTGCAGGCCCTGGCGGCATCGCGCCGCGCGGCGTTGCGTTTCGAAGGCGCCGTAGCCGGCGCAATTCCAGTCGTACGAACGCTTAGCGAGGCGCTGGCGGGGGACGAGATTCTCTCGGTCGCAGGCGTCGTCAACGGGACGTGCACGGCGATCCTCTCAGCGATGGAAGAAGGCGCCGGTTTCGACGAGTCGCTGGCTCGAGCGCAACGGCTTGGTTATGCCGAAGCCGATCCGAGCAACGACGTCGAGGGAGTCGATGCGGCGCACAAGATTGCCGTCATCGCGCAACTGGCTTTCGGTCTTGCCGTGATCTCTCCGCGCGTCGCGCGCACCGGAATCTCGGCGGTGACGCAGCGCGACGTAGCACGCGCCCGCATGCTGGGATTTAGAATCCGTCACGTTGCCGCGGTCCTCCGCACGCCCGACGGCGTTTACGCCGAGGTTGCACCGGTTCTCGTCGCGGAGAGCCACGAGTTCGCACGAACTGCCGATGCCGAGAACGTCGTGCAGGTTGTCGCGCGCGATGCCGGCCGGCTCGTATTGCGCGGCATCGGTGCGGGCGGGCCGGCGACTGCTTCGGCAGTCCTCGGTGACGTCGTGAGCGTCTTGCACGCGCTCGGCCAGGGCCGTGGCTTCGATCTGCGTGGCCGCTCGAACTCGCTCCAAACTGCGAGCCGTATCGAGCCGTTCTTCGACCGGCTTTCCCGAACCGTGGAACTTCCCAACTATGCGATCTGGGACGATGCGTTAACGAACGTTCCGTTGCAGGCACTGGTGAACGCATGATGCGTGAGGAGACGGTGGCCATTGGCGCACTGCGGCTCGATTGCGGGCAAACGCTTCCAGCCGTCGAGCAACGCGTTACCGTTTACGGCACCCCGGCCACCGACGGATCGAACGTCGTTCTGGTGGAACACGCGCTGACCGGTTCAAGTCGCGCGGCCGAGTGGTGGCCGGGCATCGTCGGTGAGGACGCGCTTTTTGACCCGCGCGAATGGTGCGTGGTCGGCATCAACGCGCTGGGAAGCTGTTATGGCTCGACGAGAACCTCGCAGCGGATCACGGTTCGCGATATCGTGCGGGCCGAAATGCTCGCCCTGCGCGAGCTGGGGTTCGAGCGGGTCGAGCTCGCGATCGGCGGATCGCTGGGCGGTATGCGCGCGCTGCAGTGGGCGCTCGATGCACCGCAACGGATCGGCAAAGCGGTATTGGTCGGCGCGCACGACCATCATAGCGCGATGGGCATTGCGCTCAACGCGCTGCAGCGGGAGGCGCTCGCGCTCGATCCGGTGCGCGGTCTGCGTCTCGCGCGCAAGCTGGCGATGATCTCGTACAAGAGCGAAGAGCTCTTCAACGCACGCCACGGCCGCCGGAGCGATCGCGGCGGAAAAGCGTGTTTCGACGTTGAGGGCTACCTGGAACGTCAGGCGGATCTCTTCGAAGCTCGCATGGACGCCGCCAGCTACGCCACGCTTACTCATGCTATGGACTCCTTCGACGTACGCAATCCCGACGAGCTGGTGTTTAATGGAAGCTCCGCGAGAAAGCCTAGCCTAACGTTCGTTGGGATCACGTCGGATTGGCTGTTTCGCGCGCAAGACGTACGGGCAGCGGCGCAGCGCTTCGCGCTGCAGGGCTTTGACGTCCAGTATCTCGAGTTCGAGTCGCGTCACGGTCACGACGCGTTCTTGGCCGAGCCCAATGCTTTGCGAGCGATCTTAGAACCAGTTACCAGAACGCCCGCTGCGGCTATCTGGAGCAACTGATGTCCAACGGAGAATCGCCCCACCCTTCGCCTCTCGGCTTCTCGACCCGAGCGGTTTGGAGCGGGCAGGAGGCGTGTCCCGCAACGGGAGCGACGATCGTTCCCGTCTATCAAACCGCGACGTTTACACTGCCGGAAATCGGGGTGACGAAGGGCTTCGACTATTCGCGAACGGTAAATCCGACGCGTAGCGCGATGGAGCGTCAGCTCGCCGCTCTTGAGGGCGGCACGTTCGCTTCGGCCTTCGCTTCAGGCATGGCCGCGGTCGCCGGCGCGACGTCGCTGCTCTCTTGTGGCGACCACATCATCGCAACGCGCGACATCTATGGCGGCACGCATCGCCTCTTTACGACGGTTCTCTCGCGCTATGGCATCGACGTGACATTCGTCGATACGAGCGACGCCTGCGAAACCTGGGCGGCGGCAACGCCGAATACGCGGCTGCTCTGGCTTGAGACGCCAAGCAATCCGATGCTGCGGCTCTGCGATCTCGAGGCGCTCTCGCGACTGCGGCCGGCCGGCGCCCTGATCGTGGCCGACAATACGTTTGCGTCGCCCTTTCTGCAGCAGCCGCTTGCGTTGGGAGCCGATATGGTGGTTCATTCGACGACGAAATACATCGGCGGACACAGCGACGTCATCGGCGGTGTGGTCATCACGAACGATCGCGGGATCGCCGGGCAAGTCGCCTACCATCAGAACTGCGTAGGCGCGGTGCCCGGGCCGTGGGATGCTTATCTCACCATGCGCGGAGCGAAAACGCTTGGCTTGCGTATGCGCGCACACTCGAGAAACGCGCAGGTCGTTGCGGAGTTTCTCGCTGGACGCGATGACGTCGCTGAGGTCCACTATCCGGGCCTTTTCACGCATCCCCAGCACGAGCTCGCAAAGCGGCAAATGAGCGGATTTGGCGGCATCGTCTCGTTCCGTCCTAAAGGCGGCGCCGAACGCGCGCACGCGATCGCGACCTCGACCTCGGTCTTCGCGCTTGCGGTCTCGTTGGGAGGAGTCGAATCGCTGATCTGCAGTCCGGCAAGGATGACGCACGCGTCGCTCACGCCGCAGCAGCGCGCGCAACTCGATATCACCGACGATTTGCTCCGCCTCTCGGTCGGTATCGAAGACGTCGAGGACCTCGTAGCCGATCTGGCCAGTGCGCTCGACTCGGCTCCGGAGTCAATCGCCTTTCGGTCGAAGGCCTCCTGATCTTTTCTAGAGGGGCGCTCGAAAACTCGGCAAACAGGCAAGTTCGTAGGCCGGTGTCGGTCCGGCTTCGTTGCTACTCTTGGAAAGGCACAACTATGAAGAAGCTTCTTTCGCAATTCGTACTTGCAGCGCTGGTCGTCGCGGTTCCATGCGCGGCGCAGTCTCAGATGATGTCTACTTCCATGCCCGGGGCCGGTCCGCACGGCTTTGATTGGGCGGTCGGAACGTGGTCGTGTAACAACACGATGCCCTCGGCGATGGGTGGCCCCAGCCACCAGTCCATGACCGTCACACGTACCAACGGCGGCGCCATCATGTATCACTCCGTCGGCGCGAGCTTCGATAGCACTTGGTACAACGTCTACGTTTCCAAGACGAAGACGTGGTGGAGCCCACTTATCGTGTCGGACGGAACCTACGGCACGGAGTCGTCGTCGACGATCGGAAAGAAGATGGTATGGGTTGGCACGGCCTCCAATACTTCAGGCACGAGCATACAGATACGGGACACGGTAACCTATAGCACGACGAAGACAACCGATCTCGGCGAATATAAGTCCGGCGGTCTCTGGAAAGAGCAATACAACGTTACCTGCGTCAGGACGTAAACGCAGCGTCGCGATCAATGCGGCATCTCATCGTCGTGGAGGCCGAAGTAGTGCCCGAGCTCGTGAATGACGGTCTCGCGTACTTCCCGCACGGCCTCCTCCCGAGTAGAGGCGATTCGGTTGATGGGGCCGCGAAATATAGCGATCTCGTCGGGTAACAAAGGCATCTCGTGTGTTCGCTCGGTAAGCGCCACGCCGCGGTAGATGCCCAGAAGTTCCGAATCGTCGCCGGCATCGTCCTCGATGCTATCGAGGTCTTCGGCGGTCGGCTCCTCTTCGACGGCGATGAGGACATTCTCAACGAGGTCGGCGAACCGTTTTGGAAGCGACTCCAGCGCTTCGCCGACCACGCGTTCGAACTCCCGACGCGTCAGTTCTCCTTGTAAACGCCGCCCAGGAAATTCCAAAGCGCTTCACATGCCTCGGTCGTTGCTGCGAGAACCTCTGCCTGTTTTGCCGGAGCATCGGCGGCCCGCTCGATCAGCCGCCACTCGGCGGCGGAATGGAAGATGTCCGCCTCCTCGTGCACGGTGAAGAACTCATACTCGCGAGGATCGGTGAACCCGTAGTATCGCCGCAGTCCATCGATCTTGACGGCCGCGATCGCAGGCACTTGCGATTCAAAGGCGTGGAGTGCCGCCAAACCAGCATAGTACGGACGGTTCCGGCAAAGATCGGTGAAGGTTTTCACGAGGCATTGGGTCGCGGGCAGCGGCGCGGCGGCGGCGAGGTCGTCCTCCGAGAGCCCCAATGCTGCGGCGAAGCGCTTCCAGAGCGCGGGATGGTTCTCCGGGCCGAGCTCTTCGTCGATGAGGTTCTGGAGGATTGCCTGCCGCGAGCTTAGGTCGCTCTTTCCGTCGCTCGCAAAGTGCGGAGTGTTTGAGTGAACGGCACTCAAATATGTCGGCTCCGCCAGCACGTGATGCAGATACTGACCTGCGTACTGCCTAAGCTGCTCGTACGAGAGTTCACCCTTCGACCACGCAATGTAGAAAGGGTGCCCGAGCAGATGGTGGTCGGTGATGACCGAACGAACTTGCTCTTGAAATCGCGATGCAGTTGTTTCCATCGCCGTGACTTCTGCGGAATTCTTGGGCGCCCCCTGTTCTCCGCGACAGGAGTTTAGGAGCGATTGTCCGGAGGAAATGTCCGCCGCGGAGCCTCTCAAACGTCTAAACCGCATCACACTCTTCTAGGAGGTACGGTCATGAATGATTTTCTCTATCTCTATCGCGGTGGTCGACGAGGCGACAGTCCGGAGCAGTCACAGCAGATCATGCAGAAATGGCTTGCCTGGATGAAAGAGCTCACGGCCAGCGGCAATCTAAAGGACCCTGGGCAGCCGCTCGAGTTCGAGGGCAAGGTCGTCAAAGGTAAAGGGGCGACGGTGACGGACGGTCCCTTCGCTGAGGCAAAGGATCTCGTCGGCGGATTCACGATCGTGGCAGCCGACTCTCTCGCGCACGCGGCAAAACTCGCGGGCGGCTGTCCGATTCTCGAAGTAGATGGCAGCGTCGAGGTACGGCCCGTCATGAAAATGGACATGTAAATGGAGCTAAGCGACCATCTCTTCCGCCGCGAAGCGGGACGTATGGTCGCCGCCCTCACGCGGGCATTTGGCCTGCACAATCTCGCGCTGGCAGAAGACGTCGTCCAGGACGCCTTCTGCCGAGCGTTGGAGGTTTGGAAGCTCCGCGGCATTCCCGAAAACCCATCCGCATGGCTCATGAAGACCGCGAAGAATCGGGCCGTCGACGTATTGCGGCGCGAACGTACGGCCCTT
>Ga0265356_1000078_pt1 | contig 16086 bp, 16 predicted proteins | sample NZE4metagenome_FD_189075 | JGI IMG/M metagenome (GOLD analysis project Ga0265356, IMG submission 189075) | Rhizosphere microbial communities from Maridalen valley, Oslo, Norway - NZE4 | ecosystem: Host-associated > Plants > Roots > Rhizosphere > Soil | place: Norway: Oslo | collected 2017-09-15
CACAACGCTGCTTCGGGATTTTATCACTGCAGGTCCAATGGGAACCTGCAACAAAATGACTGGCGCCGACCTGAGTTTCTGCATTCCGAGCGTCCGCACTTCTCGCTCTGGTCCCGCCAAGAGCCGGACAACTCCCGATATTTCATAGCGTTAGCAGCTCACCTCCAACTCACTCAGGTTTCACCCCCGGTGCATTGCGTTTTGCGCGCTCTTGCGCGAGAGTCACTTGCATTCGGGGGGCGCAGGCCCAGCGAAGACGGCGGTGGCATGCGGGCCCGAGGGGGGCTTGAAGCCCGACAGCGGAATTGGGGTTCTGCTGGCGCCAACGCCAAGGAAGCGGAGGGAGGTCCTGATTCAGGGCCTCCCGAAACGCTATCCTCCGATCTCGCACTATCGATAGGAACCAGGGTCCGGTCATTAGAAGTCCAGCCCTCATCTGTGGGCCCGTAAATGAGTAAGTTTTGCGGTTTGTAGCCAGAAGCGGCTTTGGTCGCGATGGATACAGTCGCCGGTTGTCCGCGGCTCACTCGGCGCGGCGTCGGCGAGGGCGCTGTGCCCCCATAGGGAGAGCCGTCGGGGGGCGGTTCTCCCCATGGATTAAGCATCCAGCCTAGTGCGGCTCGCTTTATCTGAAGCTGTTGAGAGACTTGGTGGACCTGGCCGGGATCGAAGCGCCGACCTCTTGTGCTAGGGGATGTTCAATGCCTCAGATTACTGTCACGCTCGTGGATCACACCAATTCTCCGCAACTCATGCCGCTTATCCAGAAGCATCTCGAAGATATCTTCAAAGACCTGTTGTTTTCGCAGTCTGAGGCAGCGGTGGTGAATATACGATCCATCGCAACACTCCCAAAGGCCGACGACCAGGATCTGGTGCTGCATTTCGTCGACGATATCGCCAGTTCTTACGTCGCCGCGAATATGCCTGGTCCACCGATCAAGCCTTATGACGGAGGCGTTACGCGGCCCGGGCCGAAGAAGACGGGCTCAGAGTTCTACAAGTTTCCAACGGATCCAAATGGTAAGCCCATGGGGCAGTTCAGAGCGATCGGGTACGCGAAGCTCGCGGCGCATGAAGCGATGCACAACGTGAGCAAATTGGACAACGCCACACTGCATCCCCAGGGAGGCATAGGAGGGTCACCGCCGCATCTTCCTGTGAACGACGCGAACCGGAAGGCGTTTCAAGCCGGCCTGAGTAACATCCCCAGTCAGCTGCTGTGATCGCGTGGGCTTTGCCGTAGCAACCCGCGATTGGATAACGCGGTAGTGATGATTGTCCCGTGCAGCCCTGTAGCCCGCAGCAGCCAATGCGGCGGTTGCCGCCTGGAGTGCCGCATTGTAGGCGATCGTACACCGCCAGTCAGCGGGCAGTTGTTTCATTTGGCAAGTCAAGAGATCTCGATCCGAAATCGCCAACAGGTTCTTGATCTCTTCAGGGCTTGTTGTGTGCGGAACCAACCAACTATTTTGAAGGCAACTTTGCAAGCTCATGCTCAGTCCCTAACACGAAAAGTCTCTTCTCTCTCATTACGCTACGCAAGAAATGGTTCCCTGCCACCAGCTTTGATCGGAATTCAGACACCGGGAAAACAGTCGGGTTGATCTCCCTGCCAAGCGCTTTCTGTGCCGGACTCAGCGCGGAAACAACGTCGCTGAACGGTGCATCACCCAAAACCATCAAATCCACGTCACTATCCGCACGCTCTTTCTGACGCGCAACCGAACCATACACGAAAGCAATTTGAATCTCTGTTCCCAAAGACGCCAGAGCCAAACGGATGACATCGTGGATGCCCACGGTCTTGGATATAAGACTCTTGATTTCCGAAAAAATCGGGCTTTGTGAATTTGCGCGATATAGGACCTGATTACCCTGAGCCGTTCTTACAATGAGGCCCATCTCCGTCAGGTGCTTCAACTCTCGCTGGAGGGCACCGTTGCCGGCACCAACTGCCCTGACCAACTGGCGTAGGTAGAATGACTGGTCTGCATGGCCATAAAGCATGGCCAGCAGCGCGCTACGCGTCTGTCCAAAAAGCCCTCGGCTCGCGATCTCGTAAGGTCGTTCTGTACCCATAATGGGTACAATGGTACCCTAATTGGGTCCTACGCTCAAGTCCCCAATCTCCAGCCAGAATACGCCGGACCGCACCCGCCGCTAGGCTGTGTGTAGCTGAAGGATTTCGATAATGGGTGTAAATGGGGTGCTTTTGGGTGTGCCTTTGACATTTGACTCCGAAGGAAACATGTACGCGCAACTGCACAAGGTATGAAAGTTCACTGCGCGTTCTGGCAAGGGTGGCTGTGGAACCATCTGGAAGTTCTCGCTACCCGGGGAACCGGGATATGCCCTAAGCCGACGCATATCGATGTAATCACCGCGCCCTGGTTGACAAGCCGCTGCAAGGCAAGGCCACATGGGTGCAATGGGGATTTCACCAATCGTGGTCTCCATAGGGCACTTTACCTGGTGCAAATGTGTGAAAGGAGGCAGAAGTTAGGACTTTTCCGCTTCCCGCGCAGTGCGGGCGAGAGTGTACCCTCACGCACCTCAGTCTTCAGGCAGGCGGTTGCTGATGAAGGTGGAACCCTGGCCCGCGGTTTTTTTATGCGACCCGCACTTGCGGGGGGTTAGTTCTCGATGAGGTTGGCCCGGAAAATGGCGCCACAGTCAATGTAATAGCTCTTCTTCTTCTGCAGACTCCAGTCGGGAAAACTTCCGGAATAGATTTTCCGGGTTGCCTCCGACATGTTGTCGTGGAGGTAGGAAAAAAGATTGCCTTTCTGGGTACGGGACAACTCCTTTCCTGCAGCATAGCCAGTCACCAGCCCGAGGTTGTACACGTTTTTCGCGCAGCCATCCATTTCGTGGTACGCGGGATAGCTGGGGGTGGAATGCATCCAGTATTCGGCCACGTAATGGCGACCACAGTCGTTCGCTCCCATCACGACGCCACGGCCGAGGCCCGAAGCGCTGTTGTCTTCCAGGATGCTGGCCTTAGCCTCGGCCCATCCCCCGGCAATGGTCATCCAAACCTGGATATAGGTGGTGATTACGGAAAACATTTGCGCCGCGAAAAAAAAGCGGTCGAGCTCCAAAAGGCTTTCCCCCGCTTTATAGGTGGCAGCAAACTCCGCCTGCTTGGCAGACTCTTCCAGGCTGCTGGTTAGACCTCCCTGTTCCGCGGCCTCATCGAAACGATTGAAGCCAATCAAGTCTTTGCCCATATCGTACATTCCGTCATTCAGCAAGTTGCGGACGAAGTTACTTCCGCGGATCATGGAGGCCGCCTCTTGTACCCTCTGACTGGCTTCAATGCCGTTCAGCACCATCGCGTAAACGTCATTTCCCTTGCAGAGCAGATCCAGGTTCATGGCAGTGGCGGCCGCACTCCTCACATCGGGGATCAGATTCTTCAGCGACAGCGCGCGCCGCCTTGCTTCCTTCGCCTTCATTTCCTTCTTCATTTCTTCATAGAGGTTCATTTTGATTTCTCCCTTGATTTCTCCTGCCCAGTTTCGCTCTTGCCTAATGCAAGCCACGAACCAAGCCTTCGCCGGGCAGAAACGGGTTCTTCGTGTTGCGGAAGTAGCTGAAAAGAAACGAGGTTAATTTTCTCGGCTCGAACGCGGACCCACGGTCGGAGCTCTCACTAACCGAAGGGTTAATCGTTGCCCGCCCGACGGTTAACAACAGGGTTCGTTAAGAGACGGCACAACCGCTTATCTAACTGCTTCACGCCCTGCTTCACGCTCCGCTGCTCGGAATGGCACTTGGCGAAACCAGATGGCCATTTCGCTCAAATTTCGGCCTCGTTCGATTCAGTTCACATCTGAAGCGTTTGAAACTGATCGGAATATGAGTTCTTCTATGCATTTACATGGGCAAGCGCGTGCAGAATCCGCGCCAGGGTTGAATCGGTCCCCATGACATCGCCATGCGCAAATGTTCATGGCACAAAGGAGTTTATCGGCAGCTGCTGGTCCGGCTTGAAGGGCGCCCTAAGGGATTTTTGACTGGCAGCGGAGATCTGTTGCGCGGTTAACAGTTCTTTCAGCGCCTCAAGCGTGCTCAGGGAACACGAGCGCATTTCCCGTAAAGTCGGCGTCTATACCTACGCGATTTCGAGCAGCCGTGAGGAGGCCATCTATTCCGTTAGCGAGGATGGTAAGTCCATTTCTGAACCACTGCACTGGGCATTTGGCGTGAACCAGAAGGGCCAGACTTACATCTACCAACGGAACGGCGCTTACTACGAAGGCCGTATGAGCTTCTTCAAGAGTCTGCAGGGTCTTGATCTCACTCCTGGCCACGACCCACAAACGCCGGCAAACCGCGAAGACGCCATGGGACGTCTGCTTGCGCCTTCTACCCTGAGGCTTTGCTTTGGCTGCCACACCACGGCGGCTACGACCACCGCGGGGTTCGATCCATTGCATCTTATGCCCGGAATAACCTGCGAGGCGTGTCACGGACCTGGAGCGGAACACGTGGCTCTCATGGAGGATGAAAAAACAGAAGCCGGCCGCCGCGCGATATTCAATCCGAAAGACTTGAATCCCGTCGCTCTAGTCGATTTCTGTGGAGCCTGCCATCGCACAATGAACGATGTAGTGGAAATGGCTTCCACCGGGGTCGAGACTGTGCGCTTTCAACCCTATCGTCTCGAAAGCAGCCGTTGCTGGGGTGACGGCGACGCGCGCCTCGCCTGTACCGCATGCCACGACCCGCACCAGCAGCTCGTCCGCGAAGCGGCGGCTTACGACGGGAAGTGCCTGGCCTGCCACGCTATAGCGCCAGCGGCCAAGACCTCGAACGACCATGCTGGCAAGCGCTGTCCGGTTGGAAAGAAAGACTGCGTTACGTGTCATATGCCGCGGGTGGACCTTCCGAACATGCACGCACCGTTCACCGACCACCGCATTCGTATTGTGAAGCGCGGCCAGCCCTACCCGGACTGACGACCTGGCGCAAAGCCTCGAACTTGATCAGTGGAAGTTATCCAATGGCGTGGACATGAAACACATGAGCCATGCTCCCGAGCGCGGCAGCGGTCTGATCGTTCGCGCGGAAACGCCCGACGTTCCGCAACTTCCGTGGCGCATGGACGAGGGCATAAAGGAATTTCATCTCACCGCCGAGCCCGTCAGACAGGAGATTGTTCCTGGACGTGTGATTGACCTGTGGGTCTTTAACGGAAGCGCTCCGGGCCCAACAATTCAAGTGAATCAGGGTGATCGCGTTCGCATCATCGTCGACAACCACCTCCCGGAAGCGACATCGATGCACTGGCATGGATTCGAGGTGCCGGTCGAGATGGACGGATCGCAGCCGGTCACGTAGGCGATCCACTTCCCGTCGCGCGAGATCGCGGCGCTCTCCAGTTTTCCGTTGGTAGTCAGTTGCGTGATTTCAATCTGCTGCAATGGCGCAGGCTTGCCTTCAGCGATCTGCCGCGACGACTCTCCTGCTGCGACGCTACGGAAAGAAAGCAGAAATGGTAATTGGCGTGCAGTTCCTTCGATTCAAGTCTCATGCCTGGGTGGAAATCGACGGCGCAGTCGTCAATGACAAACCGTACATGTTGGAAGTTTACAGGCCATTGGAGCGCTGCTAGGGCGGAGTGTTTTTATGAGCGTGATATTTGGTGTCCGAAAGCTCGCCGGCGAAGTGGTGACAGAACAGGAACTGCTATGTCTGGCGACGATTAGCGAGCGTTATGCCCCGGAAGGCACTTCTGTTCACCATATCGGGTGGGCACGGGGAGGTCTAGTTGCACCAGGTGGTGCGTCCTCTCCGATCGGTTTCAGCCCCGCTAGCGATTGCTCAGGCGGCTCAGATTTTGAGTGTGCGAGCCAGAATCGGAAGAGGGCTTGTTGCAGCCCTATCTTTCTGGCTTTGCTGCGTTCGAATTCCGCTTAAGGTCTGTCAGATCGCTGTCACGACCTAAAGCACGCTTGTTGGTCAAAAGGTCATCCAGGGAAATGAAATGCACCGGAACACCGAAGAAACTGCTGGCGACCTTCTTTTGCCACGCATCGGAGAACTCGACGGCGGTGATTTCGGTCAGTATATCAACGCGCACGGGAGCGACTCCAATTTGGTAGACCACCTGCTTTCCCGTGAATGTTTCTGCATTTATCCCATCATGATCCAGAGGAGCCCCGAACTGTTTGAGCGCTGCGACTACTCGAAGTGAATTCTGCGCTGAATTGCGTACCCACACGTCGAGATCTTTCGTATAACGTGGCTCCCCGTACTTCATGACTGCGTAGCCACCGACAATCAAATATTCAACTTCAAATTCGTTTAAGAGTTGTAGCAGTTCTTTGTAGTGTGGGTTTTCTGCCATGGTTGATTTCCTCAGCTACTTCCACCATTTCCCATGCAGCCGCAAAGATGGCCTCATCTCCCTGCTCCTGCCAAAACTCAATGTCAAATGAACGATCCGGGAACCCACGCTCCACCAGTCGCGTTTTCCACGAAGAATTTTCAGGAAGGCTCATTTCACCCTCTTCGACTCACACTCTAACAGTATCAGGATATCAGGATGAAGGCCCCAGACTTTATCTTCCGGCTCGACCGGCATAGGCGATTTCTGCAAAGCCGGATTGGACCTGTACCCCGCCGTGGGGCAAAACCCGAAAGAGTCTAGGGGTTATTCATATTGCCAAGAATCTGGCGGCCGACCTCTTGCGATGGAAACGGCAGTGTCCTGATCCAACGCCGAAGGCGTTCATCTTCCCGGACAAGGACGGCGACTTTATGGACACCGGCAACTATCGCAAGCGCGTGTTGCAAAAGCTCGCGGCAGAGATGGAACTCCCAAAGCTCACCTTCCAGGTCATACGGCGCACGATTGCGACGCTGACCCAAAAGAAAGGTACGGTGAAGGACGTGCAAGGCGTGCTCCGGCACTCTCGCGCTGCAACCACGACGGATGTGTATATGCAGGAGATTCCGAAGAGCGTGCAGGCGACGGTCGATTCCATCAATTCGGAGCTGAGGAGGAAATCAACGTCTGTGCGTGAGCGGAAATCAACTGTGGTGAACGAGCGGCTGACCGCTTCTCAATTTAGACGAAGTCAGAGCGTTTTGACACCAAACTGAAAACCGGGGTATCCGTAAGTACTTGAAAAGATGGTGGACCTGGCCGGGATCGAACCGGCGACCTCTTCCATGCCATGGAAGCGCGCTCCCAGCTGCGCCACAGGCCCACTTTTGCAGGGAGAAATTTCCCTAGGGTTCGGAGTTTCAGGAAGGAACCTTAGGTATTCTCGCTTACCGTGGCGCGATAGTCAACGCGCTGTTGATTTTGAATTTCTTTCATTTTCTTTCCACAGGGTTTTCTGCCATAATTGATTGTGCACCCCACCTGCACAACTTCTCCAACACAATTTAGAGCGAGGAAGAGATGCCAGCGAAGTACATCTTTGTAACGGGCGGAGTTGTGTCTTCACTCGGCAAGGGATTGGCCGCAGCTTCCATCGGTTGCCTGCTGGAGAGCCGCGGTCTCAAGGTCAACCTGATGAAGTTCGACCCGTATCTGAACGTGGATCCGGGGACGATGTCGCCGTTTCAGCACGGCGAAGTTTTTGTGACGGACGACGGCGCCGAAACCGATCTGGACCTCGGACACTACGAACGGTTCACCCACGCCAAACTTTCCCGCGACAACAACTGGACCACGGGCCGGATCTACGAGCAGATCATTGCCAAAGAGCGGCGCGGCGATTACCTGGGCAAGACGGTGCAGGTGATTCCGCATGTCACCAACGAGATTAAGGCTGCGATGAAGAAAGTCGCGCAGGATGTGGACGTGGCGATCGTGGAGGTCGGCGGGACCGTCGGCGATATCGAGTCGTTGCCGTTCATGGAAGCGATCCGGCAGATGCGGCAGGAATTGGGACGCGAGCATACGTTGTTTGTTCACGTGACGCTGGTTCCGTTCATCGCGGCGGCGCAGGAGCTCAAGACCAAGCCGACCCAGCACTCGGTGAAAGAGTTGCTCAGTATTGGAATTCAGCCCGACCTTCTGCTTTGCCGCACTGACCGTTTTCTGGCGAAGGAGATCAAGTCGAAGATCGCGCTGTTCTGCAACGTGGGGGAAGAAGCGGTGGTCACCGCGAAAGACGTGGCGTCGGTGTATGAAGTGCCGCTGGTTTTCGCGAATGAAGGCGTCGACACTCTGATTCTTAAAGACCTCCACATGGAGGCGAAAGAGCGCGATCTCTCCAAGTGGGAAGACATTGTGCACCGGGTCTACAACCCGAAGGACACAGTGACGATTGGAATTGTGGGCAAGTACGTGGAGTATGAAGATTCCTACAAGTCGCTAAAAGAGGCGCTGGTGCATGGCGCGCTGGCCCACAATCTGAAGCTGCAACTGAACTGGATTGAGGCTGAGGGGTTGGAGGCTGGCGACGCGACCTGCGAGGCGCAACTGGAAGATTACGACGGGATTCTGGTTCCGGGCGGATTCGGCAAGCGCGGCATCGAGGGAATGCTGATTGCGATTCGCTATGCACGCGAGAAAAAGGTTCCTTACTTTGGCATTTGCCTTGGCATGCAGACGGCCTGCATCGAATTTGCGCGCAACGTGGTGGGATTGGCGGACGCAAACTCGAGCGAGTTCGATCCGGCGACTCCGCACCGCGTGATCTACAAGCTGCGCGAACTGCGCGGAGTGGAAGAACTCGGAGGGACCATGCGCCTGGGCGCGTGGACGTGCAAGATTGAGCCCGACACGCTGGCCTACAAGATTTACGGCAAGCTTGAAATCAGCGAACGCCACCGGCACCGCTATGAATTCAACCGCGAGTATGAAGAGCCGATGGTGGCGGCGGGGATGCGCATTTCCGGATCGACTCCGGACGGAACTTACGTGGAGATGATCGAGCTTCCCGATCATCCACATTTCATCGGCTGCCAGTTTCATCCTGAGTTCAAGTCGAAGCCGCTGGAGCCGCATCCGTTGTTCCAACGTTTTGTGGGCGCGGCCTACGAGCACGGGACGAAGCGGCGCGCCGAAAAGGTATCGGCAGAAGTGGAAATGTTCCACCGGCCGGAGCGAGTGGCGGGCCGGTAGGGCTCAGTTTCTGGTTTCGGGTTTCCAGTTTCCAGAAAGTCTCTGGACCGCGAAATCGACGCTGGAAACTTGAAACCGGAAACTTGAAACTGAATTCTTTCCAAGTCGGCGATGTGCGCATTGGTTCCGGCAATCTTTTTCTCATTGCAGGCCCCTGCGTGATTGAGAGTGAAGAGCACGCCATTCGCATGGCGGAGATCATCAAGGGCGTGGCACGAGCGCTCGGTGTCCCTTTGATCTTCAAGGCCAGCTACGACAAAGCCAACCGCACGTCGATACGCAGTTTTCGCGGGCCGGGGATTAAAGAAGGCCTGCGCATTCTGAAGAAAATCAAAAACGACCTCAACATTCCGGTGCTCACCGATGTGCACGACACTGGGGATGTGGGCAAGGTGGCGGAGGCTGTCGATATTTTGCAGATTCCGGCGTTCCTGAGCCGGCAGACGGATCTGGTGGTGGCCGCCGCTCTAAGCGGACGCGCGGTGAACATCAAGAAGGGACAGTTCATGTCCCCGTGGGATATGCGCCACGTCGTAGAAAAATGCCGTGATGCCGGGAATACGCAAGTTTTTCTCACCGAGCGCGGTTCGAGTTTCGGCTACAACAATCTCGTTGTGGACATGCGCTCGCTGGCCATCATGCGGAATTACGCTCCGGTAGTTTTTGACGCGACGCATTCCGTGCAACTGCCTTCGGCTCAAGCCGACGACAAAGGCCCGACAGTGAGCGGAGGTCAGCCAGAATTTATCCCGGTGCTGGCGCGGGCGGCGGTGGCCGCGGGTGCGGACGGAGTGTTCATGGAAGTGCACGACAATCCGAAGGAAGCCAAGTCTGACGGAGCGAATGCGCTGGAGTCCACCAACTTGCGCGGGCTGCTGAAAGAATTACTGGCGATCCGAAAGGCCCTGGATCTCGTCCGGGCCACGCCCTGAAGAGCGGTGGCCAGGGGTCAGGGGCCAGTACGAACGTTCTTCGTCGATTTCCCGTTGCTCTGCCTCCCTTGAGCAGACAATCGAAACCAGTCTCCGTGGTAAATTTAAACTTCCGCCATGAAGGAAGTTGCCAGCTGGGCTTTGAACGTTGCGACGACGCGAGGGGCGAGCTACGCCGATGCACGCATCGTCAGCCAGCGCAGCCGCGCGCTCACAACCAAGAACGGAAAAGTGGGCGGCGCTTCGGATTCTGAGTCTGTGGGATTCAGCGTGCGCGTGCTCGCCGATGGCGCCTGGGGATTCGCGGCCAGCGACGATGCCAGCCGCGCCAGCGTGGAAGCTACAGCTGCGCAGGCGGTCGAGATCGCGCGCGCGTCATCTCGGGTGAAGGTGCATGACGTGCGCCTCGCTCCCGAGAAAGCTGTTACCGCCGAGTGGACCACGCCGCACAGAATCGATCCGTTTGCGATTCCAGTTGAGAAAAATATTGATCTGCTGTTGCGTGTTGACTCCGAATTGCGCGGTGTTGCCGGGGTCACGCTGGCTGAGACGAACCTGAACTTCAACCGGGAAGAGCAGTGGTTCGTATCGTCAGAAGGCTCGGACATTCATCAAACCAAGTATTCCACTGGCGCGGGATACGCGGCCTACGCCTTTGCCGGGAGCGAAATTCAAAAGCGATCGTATCCAACTTCGTACGGCGGGCAGTGGCAGAACAAGGGCTACGAGCTGGTGGAAGAGTTGAAACTGGTGGAGAACGCCCGGCGAATCGCAGAAGAAGCGGTCGCGCTGCATCATGCCGACCAGTGTCCCGAAGGCGTGTTCGATGTGATTCTTGACAGCTCGCAGCTCGGTCTGCAGATCCATGAATCGGTCGGACACCCCATTGAACTGGATCGCGTGCTCGGCATGGAAGCGAATTTCGCCGGCACTTCCTTTCTCACAATCGACAAGCTGCGTACGCTGCGCTATGGCAGCGATCTGGTGAATGTGGTGGCTGACGCGCGCCAGGAGCACGGTCCGGGGCTGGGCACGTTCGGGTTCGACGACGAAGGCGTACCGGCGCAATGTACGCCCATCATCACGAATGGTCTCTTCACCGGGTACCTCAGCTCGCGAGAAACCGCGCACACCATTGGCGAGAAGCGCTCCGGCGGGACGATGCGCGCCGAGGGATGGAACCGGCTCCCGATGATCCGCATGACCAACGTCAGCCTGCTGCCGGGAGAGAAACCGCTCAGTCTCGAGCAACTGATTGCCTCGACCGATCACGGGATCCTGATGCAGACCAATCGATCGTGGTCGATTGACGACAAGCGCTATAACTTTCAGTTCGGCTGCGAGATCGGTTGGGAAATCAAGAATGGCAAGCGAGCACGCATGGTGAAGAATCCGTCCTACTCGGGAATCACGACGGAATTCTGGAACGCGCTGGACGCGATTTGTTCGCGTGACGAGTGGACGCTCTGGGGAACCCCGAATTGCGGCAAAGGCCAGCCGCAGCAGGTGATGGGGACGGGGCATGGAGCGTCGCCGTCGCGTTTCCGCGGGGTTAAAGTGGGAAGCGCGTTTAAGAGCTGATTTCACCATGGAGACACAGAGACCCGGAGAAGGCTAAGAAATAGAATCTGGATGCTAACGAACGACCGCGCTGCCGACATTTTTGATCGCATCCGCAAATTCTCGTCTGCTGACGAGGTGGAAGTGCTTTTTTCTGGTGGCAAATTTGCGCTGACTCGTTTTGCCAATAACACGATTCATCAGAATGTCGCGGAAGAGAATTATGCCGTTTCGGTGCGGACGGCGTTTGGCGGGCGCACGGCGCGGGCTTCGACGAATAAGTTTGACGATGAGAGTCTACGGCGGGTGGTGGCAGCTTCGGAAGAGCTGGCGAAGGTGCAGCATCCGGATCCGGATTTGCTTCCCATGCCGGATGCTCGAGAAGCTGCGGGCAGTGGGGATCAAAACCTGACGGGCGAGGCGCCCGTCGCCACACAGGCATTGCATTCCACACCTGCGCTGCCACCGCGCCATTTTGTTGAGACTGCGGCTATCACTCCCGAGTTGCGGGCTGCCGGCGTTAAGAAAATCGTCGTCGTCGCGCAAAAGCACGAGCTCAACGCGGCGGGAATTTTTTCGAGCGGCGAATCCATCGACGGGATTTTCAACTCGCGCGGGCTTGCCCACTGGCACCGGCAAACTTCGGCCGATATCTCGATTACCATGCTGGGTGCGGATTCTTCGGGATGGCAGAAAGCGAACTCGCCCAACGTCGCCAACCTTGATCCGCTGGCGCTGGCCGAGATCGCCGCGAAGAAGGCGCTGGACTCGGCGCGGCCACAGCAGATTCCGGCAGGGAAGTACACGGTGATTCTCGAGCCTTCCGCGGTGCTCGACATTGTGGGCTTCATGTTCTGGGACTACGCCGGCATGGCAATTCTCGACCAGCGCTCGTTTCTGAACGGGCGCGTGGGTACGCAGCTTTTCGGCCAGAACGTCACCATCTGGGACGATGTTGCGCATCCCTTGCAGACGGGCTCTCCGTTCGATGGCGAAGGAATGAGGCGCAAACGTTTGGCTCTCGTGGAAAATGGTGTGGTGAAGCGCCTGGTGTATGCGCGCGCAACCGCGGCGCGAATGAAGCGTTCCGAATATAAGGATACGGTTGGCCCGGTTGAGGCTACCGGCCACGGTTTCGCGCTGCCGAACGAAATGGGCGAGCTGCCGCAAAACATTGTTTTCGCCGTGGCGCAGAATCCTCAAACGGTCGCACAGATGATTGCATCGACGGAACGCGGAGTGCTGGTGACGCGGCTGTGGTACATCCGCGAGGTGGAACCTTTTGAGAAGATGCTGACCGGGATGACGCGCGACGGAACCTTCTATGTGGAGAATGGCCGCGTGCGGCACGGAGTGCGCAACTTCCGCTTCAACGAAAGCCTGATTCACATGCTGGCGAATGTGGAGGCCATGAGCGTCCCGGCGCGCGCCAGCGGGGAAGAATCGTTCGATATGGTGGTCCCGGCGATGAAAGTGCGGGAATTTAATTTCACGGAAGTGACCAAGTTCTGAATATTCTGTTTTTCTTCGCTTCGCTGCTAACCCTCCGCCCGGCAGGGTCTAGTTTGTCGGGTTCGGGTATGCGCCCGTGAGCCCAGGCGTAGCCACTCCCACCGAGGCAGGCTCAACGCTGGCACGTACGCCATCACGGCAGAATACGAAGGAGACAGGGATTCCGCTGCAGGCGCGTCTTCGGTTTTGAATCAGGTGGTGAATCCGGCTTCGACCACAACGGTGATTCCGTCTTCGGCCGATCCGTCCACGTTGGGGCAAAACGGTACGTTTGCCGCGACCGTGACTTCCTCCACCGGAGCGCACGCCACCGGCACCGTGGCGACCTTCTCAACGGCTCCGCTGCCCGTGGCGTCATTCGAGATCACGGCAACCCACAACGGTGCCACGGACTCCACCGGGAGTTCAGACTCGCTGATGCAGAGGGTTACGCCCTAGTCTGACGGGTGCGGTCAAAGGGCTCGGCCAACTGACCCGGGCAGTGGAGAATCGGCTAAACGTCCGGGCTTGCTCCGCGCAGTGGTGCTTGTCCGACAGACTCCCGTTTATGCCTGAAATTGACCGCTGAAATGGGTTGTTTTCGGGGTTCGAAGCCACTTGTCAAAATCCCCGTAATGCCTTCATAGAAAAGCAGTTAGCACCCTCTCGTTCCATGACTTCGGTAACTTTGCACGTATGGTGCAGGGGTGTAGGCTGCGTCTAGTTCCGTGAGACTCCGGCGTGCCGCAAAACGCGCGCGCTGGAAGGAAGGTTTGCTTCAATCGTGTCAACGGAAGCAGGCAAAGAAACTACGATTCCGATGCAGGCGGGGCACTATGAAGAAATGCAAAGTGCGCCGCGATTCCCGCTGCACCTTTCCGCTTCGGTGAAAGGGCAAAGCGGGGCGCTTACGGCGGAGACGCAGAATATTTCCGCGAACGGAGTGCTATTTGCGATGGACAACGACGTTCCGGTGGGGTCGATGGTGGATTTCACGATCCTGCTGCCGGGCGATGTTGTGGGGTCCAAAAAGAATGTGCAGATCGATTGCCGCGGGCGGGTGGTGCGTAGCTTCGACGACCGTGGACGCCGCGGTGTGGGCGTGGTAATCGACGAATATCGTTTCGAGCGGTCGTAAGCGCGGCAAGCTGAGTGCTGGAAGTCGAGCTCAGAAAATCAGGCGCAGAAAACAAATGGCAACGATTCCGGTCGGCGTGGACGAAAATCTCGGTGCAGGCGAAGAAGGCGGCAAGGGCATCATTCGCGTGATCCTGGCCGACACGCAGGCCATTTTCCGCGCCGGACTGCGCAAGATCTTCGCGCTTGAAGACGACATCCGGGTGGTGGGCCAGGCGGAAACGCTGGCGCAAACTCAGACTGCGGTGAAAAAGTTCTCCGCGGACGTTTTAGTTTTTGAATCGGCGCTGGCGCCCAATCCGGTGGAAGCCATAGCGAGTTTCATCAGCCAATCTCCGACGGTGCGGATTATAGTGGTCACTCCCACATCTGACGAAGATTTGACTCTGGAATTGTTCCGCCGCGGAGCGCACGGCATTCTGTCGCGGGAAGTGGAGCCTGAGATGATGGTCGACTGCCTGCGCAAGGTTGCCGCAGGCGAGAACTGGCTCGACAGCCGGGGCACGCACTGGGTGATGGAAGCTTACCGCAATCAGAATTCGCGGCCTTCCGGCGGCCGTCCCAAAGTGCAGCTGACTCCGAAAGAAACGCTGATCGTTTCCTGCGTGACGCAGGGGATGAAGAACAAAGAGATTGCATTACGCGTCGGAACGACCGAGCAGGTGGTAAAGAACTACCTGCGAAAGGTCTACGACAAACTGGGAGTGGCCGACCGCCTGGAACTGGCGCTCTACTGCCTGAATCATCACGTCGTAGACAGCACCAAGGTGCCGCCGATGCCAACTGCCCCCGCCACCGCTGTTCTGGCGAATGGACATGCCAGCGCGGCCGCAGCTGGAGCTGCCGCGGGAGCTTCTGCCGGAGCGTCATCCTCTTCTTCTTCGGTTGTTACTTCGCCCTCTCCCATAAAGCCCTCCTGAATCTTTACTCCTGGATCTTTACCTGATCTGATTGCGTTTAGGCGACAGGTTTCTGAGGTTCATGGGTCTCCCGAAGACTTCAGCGGAGCCAAAAAAACAAGAAGAAAGTTAGCTTAATTCTTGTTCTTCTTCCAAAGCGCATCGATCGCGAATGGGACCGCCTCAAGTGACGGTCACCCGGCGTATACCATCCGCGAAAGGCACGACTTCCACAGCGTTTGAATCGCGATGCCTTGCCAATTCTGCCATCTGCTTGCTGAATCGCGCTACAGAGATAGGCTCCCACCCATCTTTATCGACTCCAATTCCGTGAAACGTCAATACGTGCCAGCATCCGGGACGTATCCATCCGCCGACGTTCTCCTTCGTTGTAATCTGCCGACAGTCCACATTGAACTTGTCGAACGCCGCACTTTGGCCGACCGAGTAGTAGGAAGCTCGTGGGCCGTAGCCCGGTGGCGTTCCCCCAAAACCTCCCCGCGCCTGCTTATATCCCGCGTTTTTCACTGCCTTCGAGAGGTAAGCGTGACTATGGTAGAACGGGTAGCAGAATGAGGAGACCTTCTTTCCAATCCACCCTTCAATCAGACGTTTGGATTCTTGAGCTTCGACATCCGGCTGCGTGGGCATCTTGTTCGGGTCGTGGGTGACGCTGTGGCTGCCGATTTCGTGGCCGTCTTTGACCACATCTTTTAGCATGGCAATGTCATCGTCACGCCAATCTATCTTCCACCAGTCATTGACGTGACCTGACCAACGGTCGTGGGTCGCGTCGCGATTTGCGATGAGGAAAAACGTGGCGGGAATTCCGTGGCGGTTGAGAATGGGAAGAGCCTTATCGAACTGGCAGCGAAAGCCATCGTCGAAGGTCAGAGAAACGAGTGCTGGGTTGTTCATCGTCTTCACCCGGATTCGTCTGAGTTGAAATAGGTTCAAACCGCCCCGTGTTGAC
>Ga0265356_1000079_pt1 | contig 16022 bp, 12 predicted proteins | sample NZE4metagenome_FD_189075 | JGI IMG/M metagenome (GOLD analysis project Ga0265356, IMG submission 189075) | Rhizosphere microbial communities from Maridalen valley, Oslo, Norway - NZE4 | ecosystem: Host-associated > Plants > Roots > Rhizosphere > Soil | place: Norway: Oslo | collected 2017-09-15
TCGGGCGGCATCGCCTGCTCGTCCTCGACTCCTGGACGCGCCCAACCTATCTCCGCCTCACCGGAAAGAAGCGGGCGGCCGATTCGACCATCCGCCGGGCCTTCGCACGCTACGGAGCGTACGCCGGACTCGCGTTCTGGCTTTTTCTGACAAAGGACTGGGTGGAAGAGCCATAGAGGGCAGGCGGTTGCCTTTGGAATAGATTCGTAGATGCGCTGGTTGAAATCGATCCTCGCGGCCGTTTTGGTTGCGTCATTTCTGCCATCTGTGGTGATGGCGGGGACCACGGGCGCCGTTTCCGGCAGGGTCGTCGATGCGCAATCACAGGCACCGATTGCGGACGTCGTGGTTACCGCCAGGGCTGCGTCGCAAGTCGCCACGACGATTACCGACGCCGGCGGAACCTTCCATTTCCTATCGCTGGCGCCCGATACGTACACGTTATCGTTCGTTAAGGCGCCGTATGACACGCTTTCACAAAACGGCATCTCCGTCTTTGCCGATCAGGTACAAACGATTAACGTCAAGATGGTCAATCTACGTACGATCGCTCGCGTTACATCGCAATCTACAGGAAGTCTGGTGAAGGCGGGCACGACCGGCGACGTCTATTCGATCAACGCCGCGGCGCAACAAGCCGCACAGGGCCTATCGGGCCCGGGCAGCTTGAATAACGCGTACGGCGCGATCGCCTCGGTGCCGGGCGTCTCACTCGACACGGGCGAGAACAGCTGGTGGCAGACGGTCCATATCCGTGGCGGTGATATCGATCAGGTCGGCTACGAGTTCGACGGCATTCCCGTCAATCGTGCGTACGACAATGCGCCTCAGACTATGCTCTCGACTTTGGGAAGTCAGGAGGTTCAAGTCTACACCGGCGGCGTGCCGTCCAGTTCCGACGCTCAGGGAATCTCGGGCTACGTTAACCAGGTCATCAAGAGCGGCACGTACCCCGGCTATGCCGATGCGAGTCTTGGAGCTGGTTATCCGGCGTTCTATCATCAAGCGTCCGTCGAAGCCGGGGGCTCGACGCCGGACCGAAACTTCAGCTACTACGTGGGGCTCGGCGGCGCCAACCAAAACTTTCGCTACGTCAATAACTCCGACGGCTCCAACATTCCGAATTCGTTCTTTTATCCGGTGAACGCGCTTCCCGGAAGCAATGGCTTCGTCTATACGGGGCCTCCGTCGCCGCTGCTCTTCACGACGGGACTTGGATTCTCGCTAGCGTCGCAGTCGCTCCGCGACAGCCTCGTCAATCTTCACTTTGGGATTCCACACCACGGCAGCGGGCTTCGGGACGACGTCCAGCTGCTCTGGATGACCAGCGAAAGCCTCAACCAGTACTTTAGTTCGACGAACGACTTTGGCGCCAATATCGTCGACGCGCTCTATGGTCCACTCACCTGGGACGACAGCTACCTCTACCATGGTGCGACAATGCAGCCGTTCGTGCCCAACGAGCTCACGAAGTATTTCTTTCCGAACAGTCCGCCACATTCGTTCCAGGGTCCGCTGCCGACCGACCTGCGGGATCCCAACGAGAACGGCGTGGCGGCGGAGAAGCTGCAGTACCAGCACGAGTTTAGCGCAGCCTCTTATTTGCGTTTCTACGGCTACGCAATGTACTCGACGTGGAACATTAATGGATATAATTCGACCGCCCAGCCGTACTACGGATGGGAACTGCCGTACTTTTTACCCGACCACACCTATGGTTTCAACCTCAGCTACGTCAATCAGTTGAGCGCCCAGAACCTGTTGACGACGTCAGCAAGCTATACGTATTCCGCGTTACAGCGTTACGACGTGACGTTTTTTAGTTCGGACTGGGACATCACGAACTTCGTCGGAAAAAACGGCAAGTGCTACGATCCCACCTCGGGATCGCTCATCGGGTGTTACGATCAAACGCCCGGCACGCTGACCAACCCCTCGACCCCGCCATCCTACTCATGCGCGTCCCAACCGAAACTGCCGGCTTGCGCTCCCGGCATCGATCCAAAGTGGCTGGTCACGAACACCACGTTCAACGGTGCGCTCAACCAGGTTCACGCGGCCCCGAGCGGATACTCCATCAACGACCAGTGGAGTCCGGACGATCGTTTGAACGTGAACCTCGGCCTACGTCTCGAGGACTTCCAGTACATCCTGGGGGACACCAGCCCCAACGATCCGGCTCGCCAGTTTTGGTTCAACGCGTACAACGCCGAGTATTGTTTTGCCGCCGGTGTCAACGGTAGCAAGCCGATCGACCGGACGGACGAAGGTGTCGGACCGTGCCCGACCGTCAATGGGGTGAAGACCGTGCCGCTCGCTCAGTCGCCGTACGGGCCGCTGGTCAATACTAGCGGCGGTTCCTATACGTTGGCGCGGTTTCAACCGCGACTGGGAACGACATACACGTTAAATCGGAATAGTGTGTTGCGCGCGTCGTTTGGGATCTACGCGCGTCCGCCGAACTCCTCGGATTCCCAATACAACACCCTGCAGGAGGACTTGCCGGCATATCTCGGGACTCACTTTTACGGCTACGGGTTCAACTCACCCGATCACCTAATTCAGCCGGACACGTCGTACAACTACGACCTTTCGTGGGAAGATCGGCTCAAGGGTACGGATTGGAGCTTCAAACTGACCCCGTTCTTCCGCGCTACGCGCGACCAACTGCAGAACTTTTACATCGATCCGCAAGGCGGTCTCGAATCGGAGCTCAATGTCGGCAGTCAGCAGAGTAGCGGCGTCGAGTTTGCGCTACAGAAAGGCGACTTCTCGCGAGACGGGCTCAGCGGGCAACTCGCCTTCACCTACACGCACAGCCAGATCAAGTATCAGGACTTCAGCGGCACCAATCAGAACGTAATCGATCAACTCAACGGTTACATTCTGCAGTACGACTCGTTCCTCAAAGGCCACGGCGGCTATCCGTGCTATCGCTACGAAAATCACGGCGGCGGGGGAACGAACAACTGCAATCACGGCGGCGTCGTCACGAACCCGTATTACAATCAACCCTATCAAAACATCTTTTCCGACAGCGCCTGGTATCCGACGTACGACGTGATTCCCGGGCCGGCAGCCGCCGCAAACGGATATGCTGTGCCCTACGTCGTGGCGTTGATCCTCAACTATAAGCATCAGCGCTTTACCGTCACGAACTCTTGGAACTTCGGATCGGGCGCCGAGTACGGCTCGCCGACGCAGTGGCCCGGCTACTTCCCTAACTCGTGTTATCGGCCGGGCGCTTCGTGGCGGATGGCGCACGTAAACGCCGCCGACCCCTCGAATTGTGACGATGCCGGGAACTTGCCCTTGTTTATTCCTGATAAATTCACCGGCGGTTACGACAACCTCGGCGCGTTCAAAGAGCCGTGGCAGTTGCAGATGGGCTTGGCGTTTAGCTACGACGTGAGCCCGCGTATGACGGCGCGGCTGAACTTCACCAACCTCCTCGACATTTGCGGTCAGCGCGGCTATGCATGGGAGAATCCATCGGTCTGCGTCTACGGCTCCTTACCGACGAACTTTTTGTATCCGGCCGGCAACTTCTATCCGAACTCGAAGTCGTCGGTACCGCCTCCGCAACTTCAGTATCCTTACTCGTTCTGGTTCAACGGAAACAATACTGGCTTCTTAGGCGTCGTCGAGCCCCTGCAAGTCACGGGATCGCTCAACTTCAGGCTTTAAAAGCAAAGTAGACTGCGCCGACGATGAAAGCGTAGCTGACGAGATAGTTCCATTTCGGGACCTGGTCGAAAACAAAGAACGCGAAGAACGTGAAGATGACGAGCGTGATCACTTCTTGTAATATCTTAAGCTGCGTCAGGCTGAGCACGGCATAACCGATTCGGTTTCCAGGAACTTGGAAACAGTATTCAAACAGGGCGATCGCCCAGCTTGCGATAATCGCAAGATACAAGGGACTCTGCGTGTTCTTGAGGTGTCCGTACCACGCGATCGTCATGAAGACGTTCGAGCAAATCAGCAGCAGGACGGTAACGACGACGGGAAAACGCATCACGAGTTGACTCATAGGGTGCGTTTTCCCCCAAAGCGCCAATTATATGCAAAGCGGGAAGTAAGAGAAGAAGAGGAACGCCTACCGATCCGGCATGCGATCGCGCGGGTGCCCTTCGTCGTAGGCGCGGCGTTTGTGCCCCATTGCGAGCTGCAAGTAGATGCCCGTCGTCGCTAGGCTTTCGTGGCCGAGCAACTCGCGAACGGTTTCCAGGTCGACGCCGTTTTCGACGAGATGGGTGGCAAAGGAATGGCGCAACGTGTGGGGGCTGGCATGTTTTTGAATGCCGCTCACGCGATAAATGTTGGTGAAAATCCGCCAGACGTGCTGCGGCGTAAGCGCTTTCCCACCGCGGCCCAAGAAAAGGGCCGGATCGGAGCTGCGCGGCCGCAACCGAAGATACGCCTCAATTGCCTCGGCAGCGGCGTGGTTGATCAGCACCGTTCGTTCTTTGTTCCCTTTGCCAGTCACGTGAATGGTCCGTTCGGCGAGGTCGACGTTGGAGAGGCGCGCGCCGGCGAGCTCTGCGCGGCGCATGCCGCTAGCATAAAAGAGTTCCAGAATCGCCGCATCCCTCAATCGCGCGACGTCCGTTCGGCCGGCGAGGGAAGTCCGCAGGAGCCGCATGACCTCGTCGACCTTCAACGGCGCCGGCTTACGCTTCGCGACCGAAGGCCCCGGAATCGCGGCCGCTGGGTCGTCGGGAAGCTCGCCCGTAACCTTCAAAAAGCGGTAAAGCGCCTTGATGGAGGACAGCTTGCGACAGACGGTCCGGCTATCGTACTTCCGAGCATCAAACATATATGCGATGTAGCGCCGAACGTGCGTCGATTTCACGGCGCGCAGCGAGGCGTCGGGGAACTCCTCGGGCCGGTCCTCGTGGCCCCGCCTCACGAACTGTGCGAACTCCTTGAGATCGCCCTCGTAGGCGGCGACGGTCAAAGGGCTACGCTTACGCTCGGTCAGCAGATACGCGGCTAGGTCCCGAACGCAGCCTTCTGCCTCTGAATGCGACATAATAAATCTTTTATCGCATTCGAGCGGAAGAAAGTCAAGGCCCTAAGCAAGAGGCGTCGGCTCCTCTCTAGCGGCGGCGCGATCTTTGTGGGCTGTCCCCATGTCATAACTCCGCCTAGGGTCAGGGTTCTAAGATCCCCGATCTGGCTTCCACCTACGTTACATATTGGGCGGTCTACTTGTTTCCGAAACGGATAGCGTTAGTGCGGCGCGAAAGGCCGCTTCAATTGAGAGGCCAACCGAGTTAGTCTGCGCATCCCTATAGGCTTCGACGCTCATTTCACGACGAGCACGATTCAGGATGTCGCGATGTCGAGTCAGAGCAGGTGACGTCGATGGCGATCCTTCGCGGGAGCGTTGCGCCGCGGTTGCGGTCAGCAACACGACGGCTCGCTCGATTTCGCCTTCGTCAATCAAGAGTTCGGCCATAGAATCCAACTGATCGCATAGCTCGGACCGATACGGATCACCAAGAATAGCCTCAAGCGCAATCTCGAGATCCGACAGCACGTTTCGGAAGCCTGTCGCCTGTATACAGTAAATGGCCGTCTTCATCGCTTGCCTGCAGTACAAAGCGTCGTTATGAAGGTCACGAAACACTCGCATGCTGCGCCTGCTGAAATCAATCGCGAGAAACAGATTACCGACGTAAGCATACGCTCCCGCTGAGTTTCCCAGCGCGTTAGCGACCATTGTTTGACGGCCTATGTCGGTGGCCAGCTTGAGACTTTCCTGAAAGCGACCAAGGGCCGCCCGTGCGTTCCCGTCGACCTCCAGTTCAATACGACCTAAATTATCCAAGGCCGCAACCCTGACGCGCGGATGCAGCAATTGACCTTGGGTCAGGTTGGCCAAAAACCGATCGCGAGCGCTCTCAACGTTACCGGCGTCATAATCGATAATGCCGAGCACATTACGGACTCGACAAAAGCCGAAATCGTCGCCGAACGCCTCGTAATGCGAAAGACTCAAGCCTGCGGCTTCCGCCGCTTCGTCCAACCGGGATTGTCTATAAAGCAAAAGGCCCAAGCCCTCGTACAGTACTGCCTGGGTGGGGCGAGTCTTGAGATCTTCGTCACAAGCCAACGCCCGCCTAATCCAGTCCTCGCCTTGCCTATACTCGCCGCGAGCATCCCAATACTCGGCGAGTTCCGAGACAATGACGGCCCCGATGTGCTCATTATGTGTCGCAAAGGACCATTCCAATGCCTCCTGTACATTCGCAAATTCTTGCGTCATCGCCTGGAGCGCTTCACGTTGATCTTGTGCGCGAAAAACCTGCATCAGGTTTGCTGCGACGTCAAGGTAATGCAAAGCACGTAACCACTGACTGAATGCCAAGTCGGGTTTGTTTTGCAGCTGCTCGCGACCGTATTCGCGCACCGTTTTCATCATTACGTATTGCGTGGGCGTAGCGTCAACGTCAATTTCTAATAAAGACTTGCGAGCAAGATGGACAGCCATGTCCGTGACACTTTCAAACGAAAGAAAATCGCTGCAGACTGCCCAGAGCGCAGTGGCGTCAAATGGACCGCTAAAGATGGATGCGCGGCAGTAGACCATCTGTTCAAGCTCCATCAGCCGTTCGAAACTCCAGTCCATAAGCGCGCGCATCGAGCGATGCCGGGGGTCGGGATCTTGCCCTTCAGAGCCGAGGTTAGTTAGGCGAGTCTGCAAATACGCGACGAGATCCACAAGGGACATTTCTCCGGCACGCGCAGCTGCAAGCTCTATTCCCAGCGGTAGGCCGTCCAACTGTTGGACGATTTCTGCAATTGCCGGCGCGATTGCATCGTCTATTGCAAAGCCTGTGTTGCTTGATCGTGCTCGCTCAACGAACAAGGTTACTGCCGGATACCGTAATGCTTGGGATGCGGAGAGTTGCGCAACCGTTTCTGGTATAACCAGCGGCGGCACCCGAAATACGCGCTCGCCTTCGACACCCAACGGCTCGCGGCTCGTCGCGAGGACGCGAAGTGAAGGACAGACACTCAGAAGATTAAGGACGAAGGGTCCAAGCGTCGCGGCAACGTTATCGCAGTTGTCCAGTACCAGAACCCCAGACTCGTTGCTTAACAGCTCTCGGATCGTCGTGAAGGTTCCGTAAGCGTCGATCGCTATTCCCAATGCGGTCGCGACACTTGTTGTGCTTTGACGCACATCCTTGATCGCTGTGAGGTCAAAAAACCAAACTCGATCGTCACTCTTTTCCTGTCGTCGCGCAAGCTCGATAGCCAGTCGAGTCTTTCCGATGCCACCAGTGCCGGTAAGCGTAAGAAGTCGGGATATCTGTAGCAGAATCACCAGCATGTCGAGGACCGTTTCCCGTCCGATCAACGGTCTTAGTCGACGGGGAAGCTCGGTTACCGAGGATCTGTAGCTTGGATAGGCTACGGCGTAATAGTAGTCTACTTCGTTGGGTACTAGGTGAAGCGCAAAAAATAGCGTCTCCACCGTGCGAAAATCAACCGGAGAGGCACGGTTCAAAAGGCGCGAGAGCGTTCGCGTCGACAAGCCGACATCGGCACTGAAAGCTTCCAGTGAAAGCCTTACGCGATCGTGTCCAGTCGCGAGTCGCCGTTGCTCCTCGAACACACGACTAAGCCCGTAGTCACTAAGGAAAACGCCGCGTCGCCGTTGAGGTGTGCCTCGTCTCATTGAAACACCGCACTCGTCACCAAGAACTCGGCAGCCATCCGGAGCTTAACTGTCCTAACTGGCATCGGCTTGTTGGCATTCGTGTAAACTGTCCGACTTGACCTTGGCGATCGTCGAGATTTCTTCTAACATGAACTTAACTAATGGATATGGCAAGGTAATTAGCCGCCCGCTGCATTAGCCAAGCGGCTGCGTCGAGGAGTTTCGCGACGTGCTTTACCGACCTCGTTTTATCTTTAGCGAGAAAGAGCCTAAATTTATGTGCGTGCCTACTGCAATCGCGTCTATGACGGGTGCGTTTACTTTTCGTCAAAAACGGAGCTACATCTAAATGCGGATATTCTACTCAATACTTTTCGGCATCATCCTGGCAAGTTGCTCGAGCACGGGCGGCGGCACGTCTCTTGTCCCTGCTGGCCTACCTAACGCCGGCGCACCAGTCGTAAATGGGCATAGCGGGGATCACGGATACAAGCAACTTTACGCCTTCCCTGGAGGTAGCGGGAGCCCCGGGCTCGCGACTGCGGCCCTGCTCAACCTGGGCGGCGAGTTCTACAGCATCACGGAGGAGGGCGGCTCAGCAAGCTGCAGCTGTGGGACCGTCTTCAAGGTGAGCACGTCCGGCACGGAAAGCACCCTCTATAGCTTCGAAAATACCCCGGATGGCGCGTATCCGATAGATAGCCTGATCGCTGTGAACGGGGAACTATACGGCACCACGCAAGAAGGCGGGGAGCCAGGGCCGGGATCAGGATGCAATTCCCCTTCGGGTGACTGTGGGACAGTCTTTGAGGTGAGCCCATCCGGCACTGAAAAGGTCCTCTACACCTTCAAAGGCGGCACCGACGCCGGGCAACCCTGGGGAAACCTAGTCGCCGTGAACGCTGAGCTCTACGGCACCACGGTTGGCGGCGGTGCAATGGGTTATGGGACTGTCTTCAAGGTGAGCACGTCCGGTAGCGAGAGCGTGGTGCACAGTTTCGGAAACGTCCCCGACGGCGCATACCCCTACGACGGACTGATCGCCCTACACGGCGCCTTCTACGGCACTACGTACGCAGGCGGCGTTGGAGCGGGCTATGGCACGGTCTTCAAGATGAGCAAGTCCGGTAAGGTGCACGTGATCTACAGCTTCAATCCGAACAGCAGCAGCGGCGACGGCGAGGCCCCCACTACGGGCGTAATCGCCGTGAAGGGCAAGCTCTACGGAACCACGCAATACGGCGGTACGGCTGGCCATGGGACCGTCTTCGAGGTAAGCATGTCCGGTCAGGAACGGGTGCTCCACAGCTTCGCAGGCGGGGTTGACGGTGTGACGCCCTCGGGCTTGATCGCTGTGAATGGCGCGCTGTACGGCACCACCTCCGGTGGCGGCCTATATCACGGTCAGTGCCAAAACGACCCTTCCGGTTGCGGGACCATCTTTAAAATCACCACGTCCGGTAAGAAAACGACGCTCTACACTTTTCAAGGCCTCCCGGACGGCGAGATGCCGACGGGGACCCTAATCGCTGTGAACAAGGTGCTGTACGGCACGACGGACCTTGGGGGCGCACCCAACTACGGCACGGTCTTCACGATATCGCCGTGATTCCTCGTAACCGGAGCAGCGATCTGAAAGTGCGTTAGCGCTAAGACATGTAGTTCAACGCTGCCGAAATCAACATACGAGCTCGCTCTGCGGGCTCGTTGCTTTTTGAACCCCCAAACGGGGCGCGGCGTTCGCGAATCGCGTGGCCGTGTTCCCATTCGCCCCTGCCGCCGGCGTCTCGAAGGATCAGCCGCACCGGACGTTAGGAGGGCCCGTGTAGCAGACCTCGGTAAAGCTGAATTTCAGGCTGGCCGCCTACCTGTGATTAGGGCGAATGCATGCCCTGTTATCGCATCCTTGGAATCCATGGCCCAGGCCCGCTCGATCTCAGCTCGTGCTTGCTCCGCCCGGCCAGCGCGATGCAAGGCAAGGGCATAGTTCGCGACGAGCCCGGGGTCACTCGGGGCGAGTTGTATCGCCCGCTCCGCAACGGGTATCGCGTCTTCGAAGCGTGAGAGCTCGAATAGCGCCAAAGACAATTCTCGGGCGACGTTAGGTTCGTTCGGGTTGATTTGGTAGGCTCGGGAAAATGCCACGGCCGCTTCCTGCCGTCGGCGCACATTTCGAAACGCGACGCCCTGAACCCAACAGGCGGCCCAGTTTGCAGGGTTCAGTACGAGTACTTTATCGAGCAGCGCACAGCCTTTATCGACGGCTCGGAGTTCCGCCCGTGTCGGCGACTTTCGCGGCGGTCCAGCATTTACGTCGCGTAGGACCTTGCGCGCCTCTTGATACAAGGCGTTGTGGCGCGCCGTTAAATCCTCGTTTAGCGTCATCGCTCCTTCCCTTCGGATCCCATGTTCTCACGAAGGCGTTCCGTTTTAATTACTCATTTGCGTTACGGGGTAAACATAAACACGGTCCCCGCACCACGTTTCGAATGGGTTTTACTCCCAGCAGCAGTGGTGCCGTAGACCATGCCATTCACGTCGGTCAAGCCTGCGGAGGGTCTCGACCCGTCGGAGTATCGAGCGAAACTGTGGAGCACTTGTTCCGACCCAGTCGTGCTAACGCTGTAAACGGTTCCGCAGCCCCTGGCCGGCCGCAGCGGTCACTGCCGCCGCCCGCATAGGTGGTCCCATAAAGGGTGCCGCTCACGCTGATCAAGCCCGCGAGGGGGACTGCACCGTCGGAGCTGCCAGCGAAACGGTACAACACTTTCTCAGAGCCGGTCAGAGTTACGCGGTAAACGGTTCCGCAGCCGTCGCCGTGGCGGGACTCCACGCGAGCGGTGCATCCCGTACCGCCGCCAAAATCGGTCGTGCCGTACAGGTTGCCGCCAACGTTGAGCAAGCCCGACTGCGGGCCCTGCCCATCAAGGTTGCCGGCGAAACGGTACAGCACTTTCTCAGAGCCGGCCTTGCTGATTTCGAAAACGGTTCCGCAGCCGTAACCCTTATCGCACTTCGAACCGCCGCCGGCATAGCTCGTGCCGTACAACGTGCCTCGCACATCGATCAAGCTCGTGCCGGGGTTCACTCCGTCGGAGCCGCCCGCGAAACTGTACAGCACCTTCTCCGCGCCGCCCGTACTAATGCTGAAGACAGTTCCGCACTTGCATGCCGAACCGCCGCCGCCGAGCGTGGTGCCGTACAGCGTGCCCTTCACGCTGAGCAGGTCCCCCTGTGGGCGAGACCCATCGGAACCGCTACCGAAACTATGCAGCACCGTCTCTGCGCCGCTCGTGCTTATGCTGAAAACGGTTCCGTCGCCCGACGACCCGCCGGAATATGTCGTGCCGTAAAGTGTTCCGTTTACGTTGGTCAGGGCCTGTACAGCACCTTTTCACCGCCGCTCGTCCCTACGCTATAAACGGTTCCGTTTCTGAAAGCTCCGCCGTAGTTGGTCGTGCTGTACAGTGTACCGTTCACGTCGATCAAACGCCCCTGCGGGTACGCTCCGTCCGCAGTGCGGTCACCCCCGAAGAAGTACAGCACCTGGTAGGAATAGGACGCCGCCTGCGCGGTTTGTGGCATGGCGCCCGGCGCACCAACCGGCGGCTGCATGTCATCCTGAGCCTGTCGAAGCACGCCGCACCCTGTCAACATTGCCGCGGCCACGCAAGCGCTTAACGCGAAGCGGATTAAATCTGGACTCCTCATGGTTGGTCTTCTCCTCGCACCGTGAACGCCACGGGACTTCGCGACGCTTCGGCAGGTTCGGGCTCAGTCCCACCACGATGCGAGTTCACGGCCGCAGCTTGAACACCGTCCCGTAGCTAAACACACCGCCGGCGACGGTTGTGCCGTACAACGCGCCCGATCGCGTCAGTACCGGGGCAGCATCCGGGTTGCTCCCGTCGGCATGGTCGAAGCTCAAGACGACGCGCTCGGTGAATCCCGAACCCGAGGGCGTCAATGCAAATATGCTGCCATAGTTCTGCGCGCCACCGAAAGATGTGGAGCCGTAGAGCGTACCCGCCGAGTCCGCGGTCAGTCCGCCATTTTCCGGATAGCTGCCATCTTGGCCATTACCAAAACTCCAAATTACATGTTCCGTTGGACGCGAGTGCGATGGCGTCACCTCAAACGCGGTTCCGGCGCCGTAGGCACCCAACGAATAGGTCGTTCCGTAGAGCTCACCGCGCCGCATGACCACCGGCGAGTAGACGCACGCACCGTCGCCTGCGCCGCCAAAGCTCCAGACGACGTGCTCCTTATAGCGGCTCCGAAGTGGTTTCATCTCGAACACCGAGCCGCCATCGTACTTTCCACCGGTCTCGGTCGTGCCGTAGAGCACGCCCTGCTTCCCTGCGATGAGGGCGGTGAACGGACACTGGCCGTCGGGTTTTCCTTTGAAATTCCAGAGGATCTGCTCGGTATACGTCGACCCGGAGGGCGTCAGCTTGAAGACGGTGCCAAGGTTGTGAACGCCACCGAAGATGGTGGTGCTATAGAGCGCGCCCGTCGAGTCCGCGAGCAGACTGCCGTATGGGTTCGCACCATCTGGAGCGCCGCTGAAAAAGTGGAGGATTTGCTCGGTGTACTTCTCGCCTGCGGGCGTCAACTTGAAGACCGTTCCGGCTCCATCGACGCCGCCGGCGTAGGTTGTGCCGTAGAGCGCTCCGCTCGCGTCTTCGATGAGTCCGGCGTCGGGGCCCTCGCCGTCGGAACTCACGGCGCCGAAGTTCCAGATGACCTGTTCTTTGTATGAGGATCGCGAGCGCTTCAATGTGAAGACGGTACCGTAGCCGTACTGGCCGCCCGTAACCGTTATTCCGTAGAACGCGCCATCCGCGCCAGCGATGAGTGGCGCCTGAGGATAGCGGCCGTCCTCGCCGCCGCCAAAACTCCAAATCGTGCTCGAAGACGACGCGATGCGCGGTCGCGCAGACGCCTCGTGCATTCGCCGGGTCATTAGGGCGATGAGGTCGTCGCGGCTGCCTCCGCACGCGCATGTCTGCGCCGGCGCGAATGCCACCATGTTCGTCCATCGCAACGTCGCTTGCGGTATCGCGCCCGTCGCACCGATCGGCGGCTGCATGTCATCCTGACCCTTCGACAAGCTCAGGGGAAGGACGCCACATCCCGCGAGGACGGCTGCGCCCGCGCTGATGCTAAACGCCCTGCAAGTAAGAGTTAAGGTACTCATTTTTTGGATTCCCCTAACATAAGCGCGCTAGGGCGTGAGTTTGAAGACCGATCCTCCGGCATAACTTCGCCCGCGCCCTTGATAGTACGTCGTACCGTAGAGGGCACCGTTGTTGAGAATCACGCCTGCACGTGGCAAAAAGCCGGAGCGCGAATTGAACTGATAGAGCACGGTGTGCGCGTAGCCTCGGCCGGACGGCTGGAGGGCGAAAACGGTTCCGCACCCTCCGTTGCAGGGGAATTGGCTACCATCCGACGTCGTACCATACAAAATACCGCCGTCGTCCATCACCGGTGCCTGGGGCTGGGATCCGTCGCGGCCGCCGTGGAAGCGATAGAGAATACTTTCGCGATACTCTGAACCCGAAGGCGTAAGCCGAAACACGAGACCGCAGTTTCCGCCGTAGCCTTCGGCCGTGCAATGTTTATCGTTGCTGCCGCCGTACAACGTTGTGCCGTCTACGTCGCCGTTTGGCTCGACGAGCACGGGCGCCCACGGCGTGGCCCCGTCATTCGGGCCGCCTTGAAACGCGTGGATGACACGCTCGAGATAACCGGAGCCCGACGGCGTCAGCTTGTAAACCGTTCCAATCCCAGTACTTCCAACGCCGCCGCCCAGCCACGTCGTCCCGTATAGCGCGCCACTCGAATCCGTCGCTAAGCCCGAGATCGGCAACAGTCCGTCGTTACCGCCCTTAAAGACGTAGAGAATCGTCTCCGTGTACGTCGAGCGACTTGGCGTGAGACGATAAACGGTCCCGCACCCTTCGGTGTTTTTCGCGCAAGCGTAGCTGGCTCCGTACTGCGTAGCACCGTAAAGGACGCCACTCTTGTCGACAAGCACTCCGCCGACCGGCCAATCACCGTCGCGACCGTCCTTGAAGCGATACACAACGCCGTAGCTATAGCCCGATCCCCTCGGCGACAATTTAAAGACCGTCCCTGAACCTTGACCGTGGGTACGCCCGCCGAACTCTGTCGTGCCGTAAATCGCGCCGTTGGAATCGATGGAGAGGCCCCCAATCGGACTGCAGCCGTCGGGCTTGTTTCGAAAACGGTGCAGCGTTGATTCGATGTAGCGTCCGTCGTCGAGCGCGACCTTGAAAACTGTTCCGCACCCGCCGCCGGACGAGGGAGTTCCACCCTGAGACGTCTCGCCGTAGAAGTTACCCGACGAATCGGCCACGACGGCGGCCAAGGGATTCCAGCCGCGAGCGGGCGCGTGGAATACGTGCAGCACTTTGAAAGCGGATGCCGTTTCACGCGATACGGCGCTCGTCGACGAGGGCGAGATCGGGAGATAGGAGTTGCACGCAACAAGCAGCGCCATTTCGGCGCAAACGCCGACGGCCAAGCGGCCAGATCTAAAAGCCCTCATCGATCGATGCCTCCCGCTGATGACCAGCCGGCCCGGTGAAGGACGCTTTCTTGACCTAGGTTAGCAAATCGTCGAGTCGGGCGCAAGATCGACGCGCCCTCTACGTCCAGGCTCTTCGGTTGCTACTGCGAGTTCGTGACCGTAATCGCGCTCCCGACCGAACCGAAGAATCCGGTAATCCTGCGCCCGCCGGCCGGATACTTATAGAAAAGCAATTTATCAGACAAGGGAAACAGCAACTTGTTGCTTACGATATCGAAGCCGACCACATCGTGACGGTACCAACCACGAATCGGAACTGTCTGCACGATGGTGCCATAGCTTCCGCTCACCGCCACGCGGTAGATGTCGTCGCTGCCCCTATCGCCGATCGCCAGGTATTGACCGTCCCACTGTACGGCTGCGGGCTTGTGATGATGGTTATTGACCCCGCTCAGAGGAACTGCAACAAACTGACTGCTCCCCGAGCGGAGCACGGCTAGTTCAAGCTCTCGCTTAGCCCCTAGGCCGTCTACGTAAAGGTTTCCGGCGGGGTCGTAGGCGCAAAAACTGTACGAAACAATGTTCGGCGCCGTATAGGTAATCGGAGTCTGGTAGCTTCCGGACGGATAAACCACGACGTCCGGGGTCGCGGTATGTCCTGCGGCCAAAAGGTTGACGACGGCGAGATTACTAGTGGTCGAATCGACTGCGCAGCCACTCGGCGTTTGGTAACGGTCGTCCAATACGTCAACGGGAAGGGTGCCCCCTGACAGGTACTCGTAAATAAGTTCCCGTTCGCTGTCGAGCACGTAGATGTCGCCGCTGTTGTCCGAACAGATCCCCGAGGCGGCTTGGAATCCGGTTAGGGAACCAACCTGCTGCCCCGCATAGGTAAAGATGTTAACCGATGAGTAGGCAGCGCCGTAAATGAAGGGACCCTTGCTAGTTGCGACGCGCGTCCAAGAGGGCGAACCATCTAAAGCCCCCGCCGCCGGCGTCGCGTGTGAGCCGTAGCATCCGGCGACAATAGCAAGACCGGTGGCACAGCAGATGAATCGCAACGTGCTCATGAGGTCTCTTTCAGTAGCTCAGGGTGATGGCTTGCAGACCGTCAACCCGGTGAAGCTGTCTTCTAAGGATGCCGCCTTTGGGATAACTCCACAATCCAATTCTGTTTACGGAGTTTTGAGTCGCGTAGGGCATTACAATCGTGTGACCTTGCATTTCAAAGTCGTTACCGAGTGCGGTCAAGAGTCCCGTGAAGTTAACGGTCCCGACGACGGTTCCCGCCGATCCGGTGACTGCTATGCGGTAAACCACTTTAGACGTAGAATCTACGAGAGCAAGGTATCGGCCATCCCATTGCAGGCCCTCTCCAGCCACGTTAAGAGAGATGCGCGTAAAGCTTTGCTCTCCATAAGGCATTTCAGTCAGCCCTTCGTTCCCGCTCTCGTGCCGTGGTGAAAGCTCCATAGCCTCTACGAATAAATTTCCCGACGCGTCGTACGCGCACCATCGATATCCGTAAAAGCCGGTGGCCGTGTAATCGGCCGGCTTGCCTCTGGCGCCGGTATAAATGGCAACGGTGCCGGCTGATCCGTTGAATGCCACAACGTTCGCTACTGCGAGATTGCCGGTAACTGGGTCAACGGCGCAACCCAAAGGATAATAGCCGTAGTCGCCAAGAGTCGCGATCGGTTGGGTGCCGCCGTGCGCGTACTCGATAACATTCTCGGTGTTGGTAACCGTTACAAATACGTTGCCGGCGGAGTCGGAACAGACGCCTTG
>Ga0265356_1000080_pt1 | contig 15971 bp, 13 predicted proteins | sample NZE4metagenome_FD_189075 | JGI IMG/M metagenome (GOLD analysis project Ga0265356, IMG submission 189075) | Rhizosphere microbial communities from Maridalen valley, Oslo, Norway - NZE4 | ecosystem: Host-associated > Plants > Roots > Rhizosphere > Soil | place: Norway: Oslo | collected 2017-09-15
GCACCGAAGTGCGTTGCAAGCGCTGCGACTCGCACCTCGGCCACGTATTCGACGACGGCCCAGGGCCGGAAGGAACGCGCTATTGCATCAACTCACATTCGCTCGATTTTCGGCCCTCGCGGCAAGCCTAGGCCTCGCGGTTTCCTTGACTGTGATGCACGCCCAGGCAGCGACTCCACGCCCCGACGTCGGCACCGTCTCCGTTCTTTATGCGGGATCCCTCGTGACGCCGATGGAGGGCCCGCTCAAAGCAGCGCTCGACGAACGTGGAATCGAGTTCGAAGGCGAGCCCGGCGGCAGCAAAGAGCTCGCGAACCTCATTATGGCCGGCATTCGTTCGCCGGACGTTTTCATCAGCGTCAATCCGGCACTCGTCACAAAGCTCGGGGATCGCGTGGCATCGGCGGTGACGTTCGCCGGCACGAGCCTCGGTATCGCCTGGGCGCCTAACTCCAAGTACGCCGCACTCTTCGACGGTGTCGCCAACGGGGCGACGCCGCTGCAGCGCGCGCTCGAAACGCCGGGCCTGCGGATTGGCCGCACCGATCCGCAACTCGATCCCAAGGGCGTCTACACGATCGAAGGCATGACGACGTGGCTGGGCCACGACGGCGAGCAGCGGATTCTCGGTGCCGACGAAAATCCTGCGCAGATTTTTCCCGAACAAGACTTGCTCGCACGCGTGGACACGGGCCAAGCCGACGTCGGATTCTTCTACCGCACTGAGGCCATCGCGCGCGCGTATCGCTTCGTTCCGCTTCCCGGAAACGCCGCGCTTACCGACCGTATCACCTATACGCTGGCGATCATGAAGGCCGCACCGCATCCGCAAGCCGCCCACGCCTTCGCCGATTTCGTTCTGAGCGGTCCGGGGCGAGCGATCCTCGAGAAGGCCGGTCTCACCTATCTGCCCCACGTCGTGTCGCCCTGAGCCCTTCGACAAGCTCGGGACAGGCTCCATCGAAGGGGCAGTTCCCGGAAGAACAAGCTGCCGACGGAAACTTCGAGCGCCAAGAGGATGCGTTTCGCGATTGGGTGACCGCCGACGGCAGCTCCGGTTATCCCGCTGCGGCCGGCCGTTATCATTTGTACGTGTCGCTGGCCTGTCCGTGGGCGTGCCGCACGATCATCGTTCGCAAACTCAAAGGCTTGGAAGATGCGATCGGCATGACGATCGTGGACCCGATTCGCGACGAGCGCGGCTGGCGCTTCACGACGGCGCAGCCCGATCCCGTCAATGGCTGGCAGTTCTTGCGCGATGCCTACACGGCGAGCGATCCCGCCTACGCCGCTCGCGTCACCGTTCCGGTGCTGTGGGATAAGCAACGACGGCGCATCGTCAGCAACTCCGACGACGATATTATGCGCATGTTGGAAAGCGAGTTCGATGCCTTCGCTGCCAATCCGAAGGTCGATCTCTACCCGACCGAACTGCGCGCCCAGATCGACGAGCTCAACGATTTCCTCTACGTAACCTTCAACAACGGCGTCTACCGCGCGGGCTTTGCAACGTCGCAAGAGGCCTACGAAGGCGCCGCCTACGAAGTCTTCACGACGATCGACGCCATGGAAGAGCGCTTGGCGTATCGCCGCTATCTCTTTGGAGAGCGTCCAGTCGAAACCGATTGGCGATTCTTCGTAACGCTCGTCCGTTTCGATCCGGTCTACTACGGCCACTTTAAGTGTAATCTTCGCAGGATCGTGGATTATCCGAATCTTTACGGTTATCTGCGCGATCTCTACCAAATTGACGGCATCGCCGAGACCGTGAACTTCGATCACATCAAGCGTCACTATTACTTCACGCACGACGACATTAATCCGACCCGGATCGTCCCAATCGGGCCGTTGATGGATCTCAACGAGCCGCACGACCGGGATAGCCTCTGATTTTGGCCTGACGGCGGCTCTCCATCGCGGGGAGGGGGTTCGAATCGGCTTGCAAGAAGGCGCCTGGATGGAGCTTCGTCCCCTGGGATTCGGCGAGATTTTCGACCGAGCCGTAACTCTGTACGTTCGCAATCTCATCCCGTTCGCGACCATCGTCGTCGTATTCGTCTTGCCGATCTCGATATTGCAATATCTGCTCGATCTCGGCTCCCAACCGGAGTTCTACGCGATCGTTCAAATACTCCGGCACCCCTCGCCGGCCGAGGCCCGACACATCCCAACAATCTTCGAATCTCCGGGGCTGGTCGCGATTTTCATCGCAACCTTATTTTTTACGTATTTGCTTTGGCCGTTTGCGCTTAACGCAGTTGCCGTGGGTGTCGCGGCATTGTATCGCAATCGGCCGGTAGCCTTTCGGACGTGCTACGAGATCGTGCTCCGCCGGTGGCTGCAGATCGTGGGGCTGATCCTGGTAGATCTCGTCGTGGCCCTGGTCTGGTACGTCGCCACCGTGCTCCTCGTCGCGGCGGTCGTTGTCGTAGCCGTATTGCTTGGGAAAGTCTCGGCTGCGCCGATGCTGTGGTTCTGGTTTGGCTTTACCGGCGCAATCCTCGTTCTTATTCTCTCGATTCCTTTGCTCGCACCGTTATACGTTGCACTCACTTTTTCCATGTACTCGGTGGTGATTGAAGAGCGCGGCGTGCTCGAGTCGCTTTCGCTCGGCTTTGCGCGCATCTTTAACCGGACCGAGTTCTGGCGGGCGCTGCTCTTTGCAGTTGCCGCCGGGGCTACCGTCTTCGGCGGATCCATGATGTTCGGCGTCCTGGCAATCGCCGCGGCATTCGCGCATTTACCCGGGCTGCAGGCCATCATCGAAGGGCTCGCTCGGGCCGTGATTACCCCGTTTGCAGTAGTGCTCTTAGCCGTCTACTATTTTGACGTGCGAATTCGGCGCGAAGGTTTTGATCTCGAAGCCAGCCTCGAACGTCTCTCCGCTACGAACGTCGCATGATCGTCGCGATCGCGGCCGCGGCTGCGCTGGCGCCTTCGAAAGACGGGTTGATCGAGCGATGGTTGCGGGCCGATCACGGCCACGTCGTCGCGCGTCTTGCGCCGGCCGCGGCGACCCCGATCTCGCCACCCGATCTACGGACCCTGGCGCAACGCGAGTTCGCGGTAAAGGGCAGGTACCAACTCGCCAAATCTGCCGTGGTCGCGGCTGCCGAACCCTGGTGGTTGCAAGCTTTGCGCTGGACGTACAAGCGCTGGCAGCGGTTCTGGGATCTCCTGTTTGCACGCGTCCGCGTCGGGCGGCAGGGAGCCGCGAGCCTCGGCGACGTGCTGCTCGTACTCGTCGGCATCCTGATGGTTTTCGTCGTGGTGCGCTTGTTAAGAAATCTGCAAATCGAACGCTCCCATTCGGGTCCTCGCGCTGCGCCGCTGCAAGAACCGCCGGCTCCGCGTGCTCTCTACAGGCAGGCCTGCGATGCGGCCGGCCGGGGCGATTACGGCACCGCGGCGCTCGTGCTCTTTGCTGCGATGGTCGCGTTGCTCGACCGGCAGGGTACCGTGAACATAAGCGCCAGCGCGACGGTCGGAGACCTGCGGCGCGAACTGCGAGCCCATAATGCAACGCTCGTCGCTCTATTCGATGCGGTCGCCGCGCCGTTCGTCCAAGAGGCGTACGCGGAGCGCACGGTCGACGAGCCGCAGTGGCATCGCGCACGCGACGCATTCGCCATGCTGCTGCAAGAGGGAGCGCAGCCGTAAAACTCCGTTTCGACCGCATTCTTCTGGCGACGTGTGCGCTGCTGCTTGCGCTGCTGGGATACGAGCGCAGCGTGTTGGAGCAACAACGCCGGCCCTCGGTCTATTCGACCTACGACACGGGGTCGAACGGTTATCGCGCGCTCTACGGGGTGCTCCGCGCGGCCGGCGTTCCGGTGCAGCGGTTCGAGCGCGAACTCGGCACGCTCGACCCTGCCATCCGGACGCTGATCGTCACCGGATACGAACACGATTCTTCCGCCAAACCGCTCCAAGAACACGATGCGGCACTTCTGCGCCGATTCGTCGCCGCGGGAGGGCGCTTCGTCGCGATTGACGCCGAGTTCGCGGGGCCGCAGGACGTGACGCCGGACGCCGGCACCACTCTTCAAGCACCCGGCGGCGGCGATGCGATCGCGCTGGTACGAAACGGCTACACCGCGGGCGTGGCACGCGCGAGCGGGTCGATCGACTCGATCTTTCCGTTCAAAGAGCCGCGCGGCACTCCGTTGCTGGCCAACGATCACGGGATGGTCGCCGTCTGGTATCGCTACGGCCGTGGCGAGGTGGTTGCAATCACCGCACCTTCCCTCTTTGACAATGCGGAGCTGCGTAACGCCGACAATCTCCGCTTCGCGTACAACGCGATCGCAAACCACGGCGTGGCGGCGTTCGACGAGTACGTCCACGGCTACGACGATCGCCTAACGATGTGGGCCGCGTTGCCGGGGCCGGTCCACGCCGCCGTCTGGCTCATCGTTGCCATCGTCGGCTTGGCCTTGATCGGGGCCAACGTCCCATTTGCACCGCCATACCTTCCCGAGCTGGCGGACGAGCGCGACTCGTCTGCATACATCGCGGCGATGGCGGAACTGATGCGCCGTTCACGTCGCCGGCCGCCCGACGACGAAGTGGTGTGGCGGGCAGCAAACGATTTCCAAAGGCGAAAGGATCACGTGTGAATACATCGGTTGGGGAAGTTGCCGGTCGGCTCGCGTCCGGAATGGAGCGAATATTGGTTGGCGCGGATCGCGTAACGCACGGCCTTACCATCGCGCTGCTCGCGCGCGGCCACGTGCTGATCGAAGGCGTGCCCGGCACCGGCAAGACGCTGGCGGTACGAGCGCTCAGCGTGCTTCTGGGACTAACCTTTCGGCGTATCGCATTCACGCCGGATTTAATGCCATCCGACGTCGTTGGGACGACGATCTTCAATCCGCAGACGGCAGAGTTTTCAACGCGGACCGGTCCGATCTTCGCCAACGTCGTGCTCGCCGACGAGGTCAACCGCACCCCGCCCAAAACGCAGTCGGCGCTGCTCGAGGCGATGGAAGAGGCGCGGATTACCATCGACGGCGTCTCGTATCCGCTTCCCCAACCATTTCTGCTCTGCGCGACGCAAAACCCGATCGAGTACGAAGGAACCTATCCGCTGCCCGAGGCGCAGCTCGACCGGTTCATGATCAAAGTGGAGACCACGTATCCGCAGGAGAGCGAGGAGCTGGAGCTTCTCGCGCGCGCGGCGGCCGGTTTCGACGCTCGCGCGCTGGAGACGTCAAGCATTCTGGCGGTGACCGACGCCGCAGAAGTGCTCGAAGCGCAAGCGGCAGTTCGGCGCGTCCATCTTTCCGACGCGGTGCGCGACTATGTCTACCGCATCGTTGCGGCGACGCGAACGCACCCGCGGCTGACGCTGGGCGCGTCACCGCGCGCAGGCATCGCGCTCCTCACGGCGGCGCAAGCCGCAGCGGCCATCGAAGGCCGCGATTTCGCAACGCCCGATGACGTGAAGGACGTTGCCGATTTCGTCATTTCACATCGCCTTATCGTCGCACCCGATGCCGAGATCGAGGGCGTCTCTGCGCGCGACGTGCTGCAAGAAGTTCTCGCCGGCGTTCCCGTCCCGCGTGGCTAAACTCTGGTTACCTGCGTGGGTAACGCCACGATTTCTCTGGACCCTCGCGACGATCGCGTTGCTTCTTGCTTGCGCACCGGGCGTCGCACTCTTCGTATGGCTGGCCGTGCTTCTGGGCGCCGCACTTGCCGTTGCAACGCTCGCCGATGCCTTGCTCGGGCCGCCGGCATCGGCGTTGCGCATCGCGCGCCTGCCCCCGGCCCATTTCGCGCTTGGCGTACGGGCCGAGCTTTCTTACACGATTGAAAACCGGTCGAAACGAACCGCGCGAGTCGGGATCGTCGAAACTCCCGTGCCTACGTTACGTTTCGACGTCGACGAATGCATCGGTGAAGTTCCTTCGCAGAGTCGCATTACGTTGGTTCGTGCGGCGACGCCGATCGCGCGCGGCGCAGGCGAACTGCGGAGCCTCTACTTCTGGTACGAAAACGCGCTTGGCCTGGTGCGTCGCCGGCGGCGCACCGACGCGCCGCAACCGATCCGAGTCTATCCCGACCTGTCGGCCGTTGAGCGATATGGCCGTCTTCACGTGCGCAACCGCGTCATCGAGGCGGGACTGCGCCGTATGAAGCTGCGCGGCACCGGGACCGAGTTTGAGTCGCTGCGCGACTGGAGCGACGGCGACGCGTTTCGCACGATCGATTGGAAAGCGAGCGCGCGGCGTGGAAAACTCATGGTTGCGCAGCACGAAGTCGAGCGCAGCCAGAACGTGCTGCTGCTGCTCGATTGCGGCCGGTTGATGACGCCGCGACTCGGCAGCGGCCGCAAGCTGGACTACGCCGTGACCGCGGCGCTCTCGCTGGTAAAGATCGCCGGGCTCGCCAACGACCGCGTTGGTCTCGTGGCATTCGCGCGCGAGATCCTCGCCGCTCGGGCGCCCCGCTCGACCCGCTCGTCGGTCGCCGGCCTCTCCGAGACGCTGTACGGCCTCGAGCCGCGGTTCGAGGAGGCAAACTACACGCGAGCCTTCACGTATCTGCGCCATCACTTGCGCAAACGTTCGCTGATCGTCTTTCTCACCGACGTAATCGACCCGCTCGCGCAGGCCGCGACGATGGCCGAAGTGGTGTCGTTGGCGTCACATCATCTGCTCGTTTGCGTCTTCATGAACGATGCGGCGGTGAGCGCGGCGCTAAGCCAAGAGCCGCACGATTCCGGCGCGGCGTATCGTGCGAGCGTCGCACTTGACTTGGCTAACGAACGCCGCGTCGCCAAGGCGATGCTCGAGCGTACCGGGGCCATCGTAATCGACGTTCCGGCCAAGGCGCTAACGACGACCTTAATCGACGAGTATCTGCGCGTTAAGCGGCGCGGTCTGTTGTAACGGCGCCGGCACGCCGGCCCGCGCCCGTAAAATACAGAACGAGCACGAGTGCGGTGAACAGACCGATCGCGATACGTACCGAAACCGGCAGGCGTCGCGGCGAAACGAAGGCCTCGATCGTGCCGGCAACGACCAGCATCGAAGCTACCCCCAAAATCAGCGTTCCGGCCCGTCGCGCATTGGCGACCAGGACATCGCGCCGTCGCCGGCGCCCGGGAAAGAGTGCGCCTGCGGCAATCAGCAGCCCGGCGGCCCCGGCAATCTGGATGGCGGTTAGCTCGATGACGCCGTGCGGCGCGATCGTCGCCCAAAAGTCTTTCCCAAACCCGGCATTGGTGAAGAGCGCGGCCATTCCGCCCAGCATCAATCCATTGAAACCGATGATGTAGACGGTCAGCGCACCGAGCGTGACCGAGCCCGCAAAGGCAACGATCGCGATCTTGACGTTATTTGCGATGATCATCGCCGACATCGTCGGCCCGAAGGTTGGATCGACCGCGAAGTTCGAGTCGTGCAGGCTCTTGCGGATCGTGTCGGGGACGAGCGCGCTGGGCAACATCGCGTACGCATCGGCCGGATGATTGCGGACGAGCACGTAGGCGACGACCGCGCAGGCTACCGTAATCGCCGTGCAGATGGCGACGTACGGGAGCGACCGGCGGAACTCCGCGGGAAAGACCCGTGTGTAAAAACCGGCGATTCGCTGGGTGCCGCTCTCTGGCGCTCGGGCATAGACCTGCGCGTGCGCGCGCGCGACGCTACGGTTGAGATACTCCAGCAGAACGCGGTCGAAGCCGCGCCCTTGCGCGTAAGCAAGGTCGCTGGTTGTTGCCCGGTAGAGGCGGCCGAACTCGGCGACCTCGTCGGGCGAGAGCGCGCGTATGCCGTGGCGCTCGATCCGCGCAAGGAATGCATCGAGATGCTGCCACGTCTCCGATCGGCGCGTGATGAAAGCGGCTTGCGTCAACGAACGGGAGTTGGCGAGCGGGCGCCGTCGAACCTCGGCATTGTGGATCGTACCGTTGAGGTTCGTACGCCCGAGAGCATCGCATTTCGCTACGAACTCGCCGGACTGGGAAGCCGTTTTCTCGCGCTGATTGTGGATCAAGCGATTCAGTTCGCAACCTTGGGTGCCATATTTGGCGGAATCATTCTCGCGGCATCACGTTTGCCCAAGCACCTCGCGGCCAACGCGGCCGAGAAGCTTGGCGAAAGTTTCGCCGTTGCGTTCATCATTACGGTTGCGTTTGCGGTCCTGTTTGGATACTTCATCCTCTCCGAAGCGGTTTGGAACGGGCAGACTCCCGGCAAGAGGCTCCTCGGCCTTCGTGTAGTGCGGGACGGCGGCTATCCAATCGACTTCGGCGCTTCGCTGATTCGTAACCTCATCCGCGTTGGGGAGGCGCTGGTGGGCTACTATATTCTGGCCGCGATCAGCGCACTGATTTCACCCGAAAATAAGCGGCTCGGCGATCTCGCGGCCGGCACCATCGTCGTGCGGGATGCGCGTTTAGCCGCGCCCCGATTTTTGGATGCACGCGATGAGGAGCCCACGTACGCTTCAACGGCCTACCTCACCGGCGAAGAACGGGCCTTGATCAAGCGCTTTCTCGAACGCCGCGACACGCTGGCGCCCGATCGCCGAAAGGCACTCGCGGCGCACCTCGCGGCGCGCCTCCGTGGGCGGGTGCCGACCGACCTGGCGGGATTGGAGGACGAGCCTCTTTTAGAGCGCCTTTGAGCACTGAACCGAGCTGCTTGACATACGAACATATGTTCGACTAACATGAACCTTCCATGGCGGCGCCAGCACTTTCCCACCTCAATCACCCCGATGTCATCCTGAGCAGGCGCAAGGCGTTCGAGGCCCTCAAAGCCGAGCTGAGCGCCAAGGCGAGCCTGCCTTCCCTGCCTATAGAGGGAACCGTTGCCACCGCTATTCCCGAACTGGACCGGTTGCTCGCCGGCGGTTTTCCCTCTGGCAGCGTTGCCATACTCGAAGGATCGACCGGGCGATGGAGCATCGCGGTGGGGCTTGTCTCCGCGATGACTCGCAGAAGCTTGGTCGCAATCCTCGACGACGGGGCGCTCTACCCTCCCGGTCTGGCCGACGCGGGTGTCTGCCTCGAGCGAGTTCTTATCGTTCCCGTCCGCAAAGCGCTCGAGGTCGCGCGCGCGGCCGATATTCTACTGCGCTCGCGGATATGCCGGCTGATTCTCATGCCGGCCATCGCTCTGCGCGACTCGATCTGGGCGCGGTTGGCCACGCTCGCGCATCGCAACGGAGTGCTCTTGATCGTCATGGCGACGCGTGCCGGCACCGCCTTGAGCGCGGTAGCGGAACTGCGTCTGCACTGTGCGCTCGAGCGAATCATCATGCGCGGTACGCATGGACTTTGGGGTGGCTTCGCCGGCTTCGAACTCCGCATCGATCTGCGCAAGCACAAGCACGTTCTCCCCGGCCATCAAGCTCGCGTACGCGCCCTGTCATCCTGAGCCCTTCGACTGCGCTCAGGATAAACTACGTCGAAGGACGAGAGGTCTCAAGTGCTGCTTTGCGTTGACGTTGACATTGAACCTTGTCATCCTGAGCCTGTCGAAGGATGGGAGGAAATGCTCGATGCGCTCGATGCGGTCTCGCCGCTGATTGACGACGTTCGCCCCGGCTTAGCCTTTCTCGAAATGCATGGCATCGCCGGCGATGCTCGCGCATGGATGATGCAGGCGCGCAGCGTCTTGGCCGGCTTTGGATCTGTGCTGCGGCTCGGCGCCGGATCGAATAAAATCGCCGCGCGCGCGGCGGCATACGTCGCCGACGGCAGCATCTGCGAGCCGGGCTCGGAATGCGAGCTGCTCGCGCTGCTTCCCCTGACGCTGCTCGATATCGAAGCCAAGGTCGTCGAACGGCTGGCGTTGCTTGGAATCGAGCGGCTCGGCGATCTTGCGGCGTTGCCGCACGGACCATTCGTGCGCCGCTTCGGCACGGCGGCGGCACGTTGGCACGAGCTTGCGCGCGGCATCGATCGCCGGCCCTTCGTCCCGCGAAGCCGCGCCATTGCGATCGAGGCCTCGATCTTCGGCGAGGGTCGCGCCGTCGATGAGGCACAGGTCTTCTTCGCGCTACGCATGCTGTTGGCACGCGTCTGTGCCGATCTCGAGCGTTGCGGCAAACGTGCCGGCGCGCTGCATCTTGCCCTCGAGCTGGAAGATGCGCAAACATGCACGTTCGACGTGCCGCTTGCAATGCCGACGGCGCAGGAGCGCACGATGTTCGATATGATGCGAGCAAAGCTCGAAGGCGCAACCTTTGAATCGGCAATCATCGGGTTGCGCGTGCAGGCGCGCCAACTCGAGGAAGGAGGAGAGGCTCAAGCGCTCTTCGGCGCCGACGACTTCGATCCGCAGCGTGTCGCCGTGACGATCGCGCGTCTCGAAGCGATGCTTGGCGAAAGCATCGCGCGAGCCACAACGCGGGAAGCACACCTACTCGAAGAGCGCTTCGCCTACGAGCCGTTCGAGTTGCCTAGAAAAGCAATGTTCGACCGCACGGAAGCACCACACGAGCTTGTCCCTCAACTGCGTTTACTCGAAGTCCGTGAAATCGCCGTCGAGCTGCGCGCCAGAGAACCAGCGACGGTCGACGGCCAGGCGGTGATGCAGTGCGTCGGCCCCTGGCGCATCGCCGAACGCGCTTTCACGATCTCACCCGTCACCCGCGACGAATACGACGTCGTCCTTGAAGACGGCACCTTCGCCCGCATCTACCGGCAAAATACACACTGGTACATGCGCGGCGTCTATGAATAGCAACGATTGTGGGTTCAGGCATGGGTTCGGGCAACGTGATGCCGAGGAGGCAGGCAGCAGGAGCGCAGCCAGGATGGCGGAGGGACGAGCGGCTCCTGCGCATCACGCAGCAACATGCAAACCCATGTCTGAATGCGGTTACGCCGAGCTCCACGCTTGGTCGAACTTTAGCTTCCTGCAAGGCGGATCGCATCCCGAAGACCTGATCGATCGCTCGGCCGAGCTTGAGTTATCCGCGATTGCGCTGACCGATCGAGACGGCCTCTATGGTGCGGTCCGCTTCGCGGCGCACGCGCGACAATGCCGAGTCAACGCGATTATCGGCAGCGAGCTGACCTTCGAAGACGGTGCGCATCTCGTGCTGCTCGTCGAGAACCAATGCGGTTATGCAAATCTCTGCCGGTTGATCTCTGCAGCGCAAATGCGAGGGGGCAAGGGCGACGCGCGCTTGCGCATCGAGGATTTAGAGGTTTACAACGAGGGACTCATTGCGCTTTCCGGCGGTGTTCACGGTCGCGTCGAGCGCGCGCTCGCGGGGCCGGGCGTTCGAGTGGCGGTAGAAGAAGCGCAACGTCTCGCGTCAATTTTCAGCGGACGGTTTTACCTCGAGCTCCAACAGCATCTTATCTCGGAAGAGACGCAACGCAACTTGCAGCTCGTACGGATCGCCGGGCACTGTCGCTTGCCGTACGTGGCAACCAATGCGGTCGTTTATGCGACCGGCGACGATGCGCTGGTCGCCGACGTGCTCGCCTGCGTTCGCGACGGCACGACGATCGCGCAAGCGCGTGCCGCCAACAAGCTGCGCCCCAATGCCGAGTTCCATCTCAAGCCGCCGGCTGCGATGCGTCGGCTTTTCGCCGAGCATCCGCAAGCGATTGCGGGCACCGTCGAGATCGCGCAGCGCTGCACTTTTAGGCTCGAGCGACTCGCGGGACAGTTCCCACTCTTTCCGGTGCCGGAGGGAAGCTCGCCGCAACGCTATCTGCGCAAGCTCGTCTACGAAGGCGCAGCGCGGCGCTATGCAACGCCGCTGGAGACTCGCGTCGAGCGGCAGCTCGAGTACGAGCTGGGCCTGATCGCCAAGATGGATTTGGCCGGCTATTTTTTGATCGTCTGGGATATTGTGCGGGAAGCGGCCGAGCTTGGCGTACTCTGCCAAGGCCGCGGCTCGGCGGCGAATTCGGCGGTCTGCTATGCGCTGGGCATCACGGCGGTCGATCCGATCGCGATGAACCTGCTCTTCGAACGCTTTATGTCGGAAGAACGCCGTGAAATTCCCGACATCGACATCGATTTCGCCCACCAAGATCGCGAACGCGTCATTCAATACGTCTACGAACGCTACGGCCGAACGAACGCGGCGATGGTCGCGGAGGTTATCACCTATCGAACGCGCTCGGCTATTCGCGACGTCGGCAAGGCATTGGGATTAACTCTCGAGCAGGTCGATGCGATCGCACGCGAGTTCGACGTGCGCGAGCAGCTGCCGCAAGAGGCCGGCCCCGAGCTGCTCTTTATGCTCTGCCGGCGCATCGCGAACTTTCCGCGCCATTTGGGCATCCACTCCGGCGGCATGCTGATCACGCGCGACCCGCTGGTTGGCGTGGCGCCCGTCGAGTGGGCGACGATGCGCGATCGCACGGTCGTGCAGTGGGACAAAGACGACCTCCAAGAGTTAGGTTTGATCAAGATCGATCTGCTCGGCTTGGGAATGCTCTCGCTCTTGCGGGAGGCTTTTACGCTCTACCGGCGCTGCCTCGATCGCAACGATATGTGGCTCGAAGGGCCTGCGGTGCCGCGTGATCTTGCGTTGCACACAATCCCCGCAGATGACGAAAAAACCTATGCCATGATGCAGCTCGCCGATACGATCGGCGTCTTTCAAATCGAATCCCGCGCCCAACAATCGATGCTGCCGCGCCTAAAGCCGACGTGCTTTTACGACATCGTCATGCAAGTCGCTATCATCCGCCCCGGACCGATCCAAGGGCAGATGATCCATCCGTTCTTACGCCGGCGTTCGGGTTTGGAACCGGTGACCTATCCGCATCCCAAGCTCAAAGCGGTACTGGAACGAACGCTCGGTGTGCCGCTCTTTCAAGAGCAGGGCATGCGTTTGGCGATCGAAGCGGCGGGTTTCTCGGGGGGTGAAGCCGACGAGCTTCGCCGCGCGATGGGGCACAAGCGCTCGCGCGAGTGTATGGACGCGATGCGCGCGAGGCTGGTTGACGGCATGATTCGCAACGGCATCGATCGTACCGCCGCCGAGCAGCTCTTCCATATGTTGGAAGGGTTTGCCGATTACGGATTTCCGGAGTCGCATGCCGCCAGCTTTGCGCTTTTGGCCTATGCGTCGGCGTACCTCAAATGCCACGTGCCCGCAGTTTTTGCCGCGGCCATTCTGAACGTACAGCCGATGGGTTTTTACTCGACCGAAGTTTTGGTCAACGACGCGCGGCGCCATGGCGTGGCCATCCGGCCCATCGAAATTAATGCCAGCGAGTATTGGTCGCACGTGCAGAGTGACGGCGCGCTGCGTTTGGGTTTTCATCTCGTGCGCGGGTTGGGTGAAGCACAACGACAGCGGCTGGAGAACGCCGTCGCCCAAGGGCCGTTCGCCGGCATGCTCGATTTCGCGCAGCGCACGCGGCTCGAACGCGAAGCATTGGAAAATCTGGCGATTGCCGGCGCGTTCTTTCCGTGGCACGCATCGCGTCGCGAAGCGATGTGGGCCTTGCGGGGCTTGGACGAACGCGAAGCCCGCGGCGAGCTCGGCGCGCTGATGGACGTCGACGAACCGTCGGTACGATTCAAACCGCTGGCGCACCGCAGGCTCGCCGCCTTCGATCTCTGGTCGACGGGCGTCACGCCCGCCGGTCAGGTGATGGAACATTTCCGCGAAATGCTGGCGGCGCAGTGGGTCGTCGCGGCCGCGCACTTGCCGGCATTGGCGGCCAACGCACGCTGTCGCGTCGGCGGCCTCGTCATCACGCGCCAGCGGCCCGGCACCGCCAAAGGCTTCGTTTTTCTCACGCTCGAAGACGAGACCGGCGTCGTCAACGTCATCGTGCGCCCGAAGGTCTACGATGCGTTTCGCCGTCCGATTCGCACCTCTTCAACCCTCATCGTCGAAGGCAGACTGCAGAAGGAAAGTGGCTGCATTGACGTTCTGGCAGAAAAGGTCTGGAGCTTCGACGACGGCGGCGTCACAAAGCCTCTTTCCGTTCATAGTTTTCAATAAAAGGTAGCGATGCGCAAAGTCAACACCAACGAACTCGAGCCCCTAAAGTGGACGTCGCCGAAAGGGACCATGGCGGGTGAGGGCATTCAAGTCTCGGAAGCGCTGGGCCGAAAGCGCGACTCGACGGATATTATGGAACGCCATCCGTTCGATGTCGAAATTCTACGTATTCCGCCGGGCAAAGCGCCTTATCCCTATCATGCGCACAGCGCGCAATGGGAGTTCTATCACGTGATCTCCGGCAGCGGCAGCGTACGGCATAAGGACGGAGTAACGCCGGTCGTCGCGGGTGACGCCTGCATCTTTCTTCCGGGCGAGCCGCATCAGTTTGTCAACGACGGCTCGGAGATTCTCGTCATGTACGTCATCGCCGATAACCCGATCGGCGAGGCTTGCTTCTATCCCGATAGCGGCAAGTGGAGCCATCCGCTTCCCGAGCGGCGAGTGATGCGCGGCGAACCGCTCGACTATTTCGACGGCGAGGAGTGACGCCCGCGCGCAAGAGCGGCGGATCGCGCTCCTGCTATAAGCAAAACGGAGCGCCTAAAGCAGCTTTTGAAACGAAGAAACAAGCCGAGCGAGCGATTCCCCGCACGAGCACGGGATTGAAGCCCTATCGTTGCGAGAAACACGGTTGGCATCTCGGCCATTGACAAAGGCCCTTTTGGGACCGAGAGAAACACGCCGACGATGCCGCGCCGCATTCGTGGGCCTCTCGTTCTCACATTGGCGCTTATGGCGTTGGTTGTCGTCGGGCTGGTCGTGGCCGGTCTGTTCGTCCGCTCGATCGTGGCGTCGTCGTTTAATAATGCGGAGAGCGTTCGCGTCGCACGAATTCTCGTTGCCGGCGTGGTGCGGCAGCAGCTCGACGAAGAGACCGGCATCCGTGGGTATGAAGCGGATAGGAATCGAATTTTGTTGGAGCCGTACTACGAAGGACGGGCGGGTCTGCCTCGATCGCGCAACCGCCTCGTGCGGGTACTCGAACGCTTGCGCATGGACGATGCGCTGGCGGTCCTTCAAGACGCCGGCCGGACGAATCGCCGCTGGCTCGAGGAGGTCGCGCTCCCGCTCTTGGCGCCCAAGCCCGGGCCGCCGTCGCTGGAGTTGCGCGGAAAGACGCTCGTCGATCATTTCCGGGCCGACATGGCGTCGATCGAAATGCTGCTTGCGCGCCGTGAGGCATCGAGCGACGCGCGCGCTCAACGAGCCGTTCTATTGGTCGGGTTCTTCGCGTTCGGAGCCGCCGCGGCGGTGATTGTGGCCGCTCTTCTCTTTACGATTCAACAATATCGCCTGTCTATGCGGCTCGAGCAAGAACGCGAGAAGGCCGAAGCGGAGCGCCGTCGCTCGGCCGAGATTCGCGCCGCGTACGAGGCCGAGAAGCGCATCGCGGAAACGCTTCAAGGCGCCTTTGTCCAGAACGTTCTGCCGAGGCCGGCGATGCTGCGCTTGGGTGCAACCTATCTTCCTGCTGCCGACGAGGGCAAGATCGGCGGAGACTGGTACGACGCGTTCGAGCTGCCTGGCGATCGTGTGCTTCTGGCAATTGGCGACGTTGCCGGGCACGGGATCGACGCAGCGGTCGCGATGAACGCAACGCGCCAACTCGTAATGTCGTGCGCGTTGATCGATCCGCGACCGGGACCCGTGCTCGAGCGTGTCAATGCCGAGCTTCTCCGGAACCAATCACCGCTGGTTACCGCGATGGCCGCACTTGTGGACGCCGGCACGTTTGAGTTCGATTATGCGGTGGCGGGTCATCCGCCGGCCGTGCTGTGGGAGCCCGGACGGGGCGCCCGTTTTTTGGAGGTTGGTTCGGTTCCGCTCGGCGTGCTGGGTAGTGCCGTCTACCGAACTCATCGAGTTCGAAGCATGCCCGGCGCACTGCTCGTTCTCTATACCGACGGCGCGATCGAACACTCGCGCGACGCCGTTGCGGGAGAAGAGCTGCTGCTGGCCGTCGTCGAAACCGCGGCGCAAACATCGCCGGCCGATATCGCAACGGCGATTCGCTCGCGCAT
>Ga0265356_1000082_pt1 | contig 15937 bp, 11 predicted proteins | sample NZE4metagenome_FD_189075 | JGI IMG/M metagenome (GOLD analysis project Ga0265356, IMG submission 189075) | Rhizosphere microbial communities from Maridalen valley, Oslo, Norway - NZE4 | ecosystem: Host-associated > Plants > Roots > Rhizosphere > Soil | place: Norway: Oslo | collected 2017-09-15
CGCCGCAAGGCCGCCGGCGGAATCGGAGCCTGCAGCCTTCCCTCCAGTTGCAGTTGGAGGAGCGCAGAGGGCATCACGCCGACTTGCGGCGCAATGGATTGCGTCGATGCGCACCCTCCAACGACCAACACGAGAACGACGCCAAACAACGCGCGCATTTGCACCTCTCCTTTATAACGACAGCATTCGCGGCGTATACGGGTTCTCTTCCGCTCCGGCTTGCCGGTAAAATTGACGGAAAGGTACGGGACACCAGGACGGGATCCTTTCGGGGCAGCACTACGCTCGGAGTCATCCACTTGGATCATCCGATCGATGGATACCTGTTTTCGCCAAAGCGTCGTATATTGTCGGACGATGGAGCACAAGATTCTCGCGCTGACGATCCCCGCAAAGATCCGCAGCGACGATTGGGCGAAATACGCCGAGTTTGACGCGAGCGCGTGGTTCGCCGCGGCGCCATCGGAAAAGATTCTCGAGCTCGCGCGCAGCGGCTGGGGCGACAACGAGTTGTCCAATGAAGCAGCAAGGTATTGCGCCGGCTCAGACGGCATCGTCGCCGATGTGCTTCAATATGTGATGTACCTTCGGCATGGCGGCCTACGAAGCGGCTACAAATGCGTTGTGAGCGGCGTTGCCGCGCTCGAGTGGCTCGCGTACCATCGCCCCGAAGTGCTTGCGATGCTGCGACTCTCAATTCGGACTCGTCGCGCGAATTGCGGTCTAACGGCAGTCTGTCATGCCGAGGCTGGATCGAGGGCGCGCGGTGCCTCGTCGGCGATCGACTCGTGGAGGCGGAGGACGCCCTCGAGCGAGTCGTACTCGAACAGTTCGGCAAACCGCCCCCAGTCGACGGCCGTTTCGAACTGTCGCTGTGCTTCTGCTGCAGGGAAATATTCGTCCCATAAGTCGAGAAAAAAGTCGACCCCCATCGTTCCGTCCTTCTTTTCTTCGAGCGTACGCACAATCGAATCGAACAGGCGCACGCACTCCAGCAACTGCTTGCGAAATATCTCCTTGCCGCTTTGAATGCTCGAGGCGGCGAAGGCACGCCCCGTCGTCGTCAGCGTGACGTCGCCGTCAGTGATTTCGGCAAACTTAAGCGAGACGGCCGCCTCGAGCAGGGCGAGGAGGTCGTCGGCAGTGATGGACAGTCGATCCGAGAGATGGGCGACGTCTTCGGTTTGCGCGCCGTGCTCGGCCAACAGCTGGAGCATTCCGCTGATGCCGCCGGGGCGTACGTGCGGCAACGGCTGCGCAAAGGGCGACGCGTAAGGAGCTGCGCCGAGCACCGCCGGCGTTGCACCCGTCGCGGCAATCGTGACGTCCGGATTCGTCATGATGGTATAGAGATGGTCGACGATCTCTGCAAAGCGCGCGTCTGACCGGTTGTGCGGCCGGGAAAGTTCGATCTTCACTTCGCCTCGCAGATGCCCGGGATTCGACCCCATAATGATTACTCGATCCGCCAGAAAGACTGCCTCCTCGATGTTGTGCGTGACTAGCAGGATGCTCTTCGAGGGGAAGTTTCCGGCATTCCACAGCTGGTCGATCTCGCTTCGGAGGTTCTCGGCCGTCAGGACGTCGAGTGCGCTGAACGGCTCATCCATGAAGAGTACCTTCGGTTCGATCGCGAAGGCACGCGCACACCCGACGCGCTGCTTCATGCCCCCGGAGAGTTCTCTGGGATAGGCTCCCTCGAATCCGTCGAGCCCGACGAGGTCGACCGCACTGAGCGCGCGTCGCACGCGATTCGTGCGGCGGATGCCTCGCGCCTCGAGCCCAAGCTCGACGTTCTCGAGAACCGTGAGCCACGGTAGGAGCGCGAACGTTTGGAAGACCATCGCCACGTCGGGGTTTGCGCTCGTCACCGGCTCCCCGCCGCTGAGTACGTCTCCCGAACTCGGCGGGATGAGACCTGCCATGATTCGCAGCAGCGTACTCTTTCCGCTACCGCTGCGCCCGAGCAGAGCCAGCACTTCGCCGCTGCGCACCGAAAGCGAAACGTCGCTCAACGCGGTGAACTCCCCCTTCCCACCGGGAAGCGGAAAACGTTTGTACACGTGCTCGCAGCGGATCAACTCATCATTCATTGCGTAAATCGTTTCTGCGCGTAACCGTAGAGCGGGCGCCAAATCGTCCGGTTGGCGGCCACGACAAATACGCTCATCATGCTCACCCCGAGAACGATGCGCGGCCAATCGCCGCCCGTTGTCGCTTCGGTGATATAGGTTCCAAGTCCGGTGGCGGTCAGCGTCGTGCTACCCCAAGAAACTACCTCCGAGACGATCGAAGCGTTCCACGCGCCGCCGCTGGCCGTAATCGCACCGGTGACGAGGGAGGCGAAAATGCCCGGAACGATGAGCCGTCGCCATCGACGCCAGCCCCGCAAGTCGCAATCGTCACACATCTCCCGAAGGTCTGTCGGGATGCTCTGCGCGCCGGCGATTGCGTTGAACAGAATGTACCACTGCGCGCCGAGTGCCATCAACAGTATCGCTCCGAGATTGATCGGCACGCCGAGCCGAATGAACGCGAGGGTCGCAAAAGGAAAGATGAAGTTCGCCGGAAACGAGGAGAGAAACTGAACGACGGGTTGAAGCGCGCTCGCGAGCCGTGGATTGAAGCCGATCGCGACGCCGATTGGAGTCCACACGATGGTCGCGAATGCGACGAGTACGACGACGCGCGCCATCGTAGCCAATCCGAGTCCGAAGACTTTGACGATTTCTCCGAATCCGACCGTCGTCAAAATGAAACGTAGGGCCACGACGGATAGAGCGATCACGACCACAATCACTGCAGCATTGAAGAGCCGCTCGCCGCGCGCGCCTTCAGCGGCCGGCCGTCGGGTCGCAAACCGGGCCTCCGTGACTGCAGCGAGGAGCCGGCCGACGCTTTCCGCGGCAGGTGCCCAGACTCGTCCAACCAGCACGGGAACGTTTGCCGCGCGAATCACGTCGAAGACCCACGACCGCGGCGCCTCGGCCGCCGCATTTTGCTCGAAGCGAAAGCGATCCGCCCAAGCGACGACGGGACGCCAGAAGAACTGGTCGACCAGCACGATCACCACCGCAATAGTGACGATTGCCCAGCCTAATGCCCTGATATCTTGCGCCGCGACGGCGGCTGCTACGTACGAACCCACACCGGGTAACGTATAGTTATGATTCAGCACTGTAATCGCTTCGCTCGCGGCGAGAAAAAACCAACCGCCCCCGAAGCTAATCATGGCGTTCCACACGAGTCCGATCGTGGCGAACGGGACGTCGAGCCGAACGAAGCGTTGCCACCCGGATAGACGATAGAGCGTAGCCGCCTCCTGCAGCTCGTAGGGAACGGACTTTAACGACTGGTAAAACGAAAACGTCATGTTCCATGCTTGGCTCGTGAAGATCGCGAAGATGGCGGCAAATTCGAGGCCGAGCAGACTGCCGCGAAATAGCGCGATGAAAGCCGTGATAATGACGGAGAGATAGCCGAGCACCGGCACCGACTGCAGAATGTCGAGCAGCGGGATGAGCACGCGTTCGGCGCGTTTGCTGCGTGCGGCGAAATAACCGTAGACGAGCGTGAAGAGCGTCGACCACACCAACGCGACAAACATGCGCAGGGTCGACCGTGCGGCGTAATATGGGAGGTTACGGGGATCGAGGTCGACGTGTGGGACAATCTTTGCCGTAAAAGGTACGAACGCGCCGGCACCCACTTTCGCGATAACCGCAAGCAGCGTCAATACACCGAGCGTGACGGCGACGTCGGGGAGACCAAACGGAAGGTTGTTGCTGCCGCCGCGCCTCAAGGCTCGAGCACAATTTTAATATAGCCGTCGCTACGCTCATCAAACTTTGCGAATGCTTCCGCAGCATCGCGAAGCGGCAGCCGATGTGAGACGATGGCGCTGGGCTTGATCCGCCCGCGGACGATCGAATCACGTAGGTGGTCGTTGTAGCGTTTGTCGTCGTCTCGGCCCATGCCGATCGTGACGCCTTTCTTAAAAAGCGTACCCCAGGGGATAAGATACTCGCCATGTTGCGCAGCCTCGTCTTTTGCGCGTGGATCGCTGTCGAGAAAAACCCCGATAATGCCCAAACGGCCCTTCGGAGCAACGATTCGGGCAAGATCGTCGATGACGGTCGCCGGCTTTTCCACGGAGTAATCGTGTGGATCGCGCGCCTGAAATCCAATCGCATCGATGCCCACGGTCGCGCCCAAGTTCGCCTCTTCGCCTCGCCACGCGATCCCGGTTCGCTCGCGTGCGAGTTGTTCCAGGATGCGATCGGCCGCATTGCCTTCGCGCATGTCGATCGGCACAGCCCCGAGCTCTCCGGCCTTATCCAGGCGCTCCGGAATGGCATCGACGACGAATACCTGGGCCGCGCCTCGCATGTACGCGCACATCGTTGTAAGGAGTCCGATCGCGCCCGCGCCGTAGATCACAACGATGTCGCCTTCGCGCACGCGAGTAAGCTCCGTCGCGTGAAAAGCCGTGGGCAACGCGTCGGCGAGCAAGACGAAGTCATGCTCCCACGAGTCGCCGGGCTCGCCCGGCAGTCGCAAGCAATTTGCATCTCCAAACGGGACACGCAAGCGTTCAGTTTGGGCGCCGGTGTAACCGCCCATGCCGGGATATCCGTACGCGGCGCCTGCTTTACCTGGATTGGTCGTGAGGCACTGCGCCGAAAAGCCGTGTACGCAGTTAGGGCAGAAGCCACAGCAAATATGCGTCGGCACGGTAACGCGATCGTCGACCCGTACGTTGACGACGTCGCTCCCAATACGCTCGACGACGCCAAGTGGTTCATGGCCGATCACCATCCGTTCGCCGCCACCAAGGCGCCCTTCGTAGATGTGCAGGTCGGTGCCGCAAATCGCGGTGGACGATAGCCGCAGAAGCACATCGGTAGTAGCCTGGAGTTGCGGCTCGGCGACATCTTCGATGCTAACCTGTCGAGGTTTTGTGAGCACGACTGCCTGCATCAAATCTCTCCCTTGCTTTGGTTACTGCGTCCTTCGTACGAGAGCCACAACGCCGCTGGGCCAAGATCCGCTCTGCGCGGCCCCGCAATCCTACTCCTTCGGCCGACCGTTGGAACAGGTGACGCAGGTATTCGGAGCGTGCATAATATATGCACGTTCCACACCCTTTCAAGGAGGCAAAAATGGGCACGAGCGACCTGAACGCTACAGTCGAGGTTAGGGGAAGTTATGGAGTGCTACGGTGATTCGCCTCGGCGATCATGTCGTCGTGAAGGGTGAGGACGAGGAAGCGATCGTCACGGCCGTGCATCCGGACTCGCAGGTGGAAATCGAGTTCCTTCACGCATCGGAGGAGGGGCGCCGGCGCCGGCGCTTCGCCGCCGAGGCCCTCGAAAAAATCTCGCGGGCTCCTTAGCTTCCCTCGAAAAACGCCTAGGCTTTAGCTAGCCTTTTGATGCGGCGTCCCCAAATACGGGAACTCCTGTTCCGGGCCTAAGCACGGCATCCATCGCCGGATCGTCGCCCGCGAGGTACTGCGCGAAAGTTCGCGGCTGAGTTAAGAACGTGTCGCCACCTTTGTGTCTCAAGGACTCAAAAGAAGGGCGCGAGCGCGGCTTGGATCGCGCCCGTGAGGTCGACACTTCCTTTCGGTCGCGAGTTGGCAACCAGGATTCTCGTCAGGTGCCGCGTGCGGGCGAGCCGATTTGCCGTCCGCTCGATCTGCGCCACGATCGAGCGATAGAGCTTGCGGCGATCGACGGTCAGCCTTTGGATCTGCGCGGCCGTTGCCGCGCGTGACCGCTCGTCGACCTCGCTAAGTTCGCCGAAACGGCGCGATAGGTCGGCGCCCGCAGCGCCGAAGCCTTCGGCAATCGCCTGCGCGTCGGCCGCAGAACGATAGCTGGAGCGAAAGAGCGCGAGTTGCGACGGAACGCCCGGAACGGCTGCCGCCGCGTTCGATTCGGCTTGGAGCGCGCGCAAACGTATCGCCTCGTTCGCAACGCCCTTGGCCCGAAGTTGCGCCGCCATCCGTGCGTTCGCAGTCGCGCTCTCTTCTTGCAACGCAAGCCGATAGCTGCCAAGGAGGGCCGCATCCCGGCGACGCGCCGCGGCGAGCGCCCCCCCTTCGCGCTCATTAAGGGCGGAGAGCTGTGATTCCAACGCCTTTCGCGTCGCATCGTCAAGATGAAGCTCGCTGAGCTTGAGTCGCAGGAGGAGGCGTTGCGGCGCATGCCGGCGCGCCAGGTCATACGCAAGCATCAGCTCCTGCTCGCGCAACTGCTGACGGCGAGCCTCCAACGCTCGGCCGGTCCGCTCGGCCGTTGCGCGCTCGAATGCACGTAAACTTGCTGTGACTTCACGGTCGAGCTCGTCGTTGTAGCGCGAGGCCGCGCTCTCGCTCGCGCCGCGCAACGCGACGATCGTTGAGAGCGCCGCATTCTCTTGCAGCAAATCGGGCCGCGTATCTCGCCCCGCGATTGCTTGCGCGCGCAATCGAGCGGCGTCGGAACGACTGCGCAGTGACGCGGCACCGCTTCGCGCCCGGCCGGCGGGGTCGTCCAGACCCGGCACCGTTTGCGTGCTGCGCAAAGCGGCGATCTCACGATCGTACGCTGCGAGTACTCCGTACAATGGATGGCCGGCAATCAGTCGCGGGAGGTCGGCGAAGCCGATCGACGCGCTGCCGGGCGCGCCGCCGGTCAGCAGCACCGCGAGGAGCAGCCACGCGCAAGAACGTTGCGGCCTGCGGCTCACGGAAACTTCCTCAGGAATGAAAAGCTAACGCCGTTCGTGCCGGTCGGCGGCGGGAGTTGCGTCATTGGGTTGAGATTCAGCACGCCCGTTCCGACGAGTTGCGGCTGCTGTAAGACGAAAAGCGTGGGCCCGCTCGTGGTGTACCAAGTCCCGCGCAGGCCGGTGCCGACGCTTGGATTGACTTCGAGGGTCACGCTCTGCGTACTCGGATACCCGAAGGTCTGCGCAAAGATGGCGTTCACGTTTTTTCCGAACGCTTTGACGGCGTTGATGCCCAGTCCGGTTTGCAGGTCACTGGTGATTTGCACGTTCGTAAAGCCCAGCGACCTTGCGAGTGAGGCCGAGAGCGGCTGCAACAGGTTGCGCATAAAGAGCGTATTGACTTGACCGAGCGCGAACTGCGTCGCGGCCGAGCCCGCCGAAAACCCCTGACCCCCCGTGGAGTTTACCCCTCGAACGGCGCCGAACTGCTGCGCGCCGACGAGTAGCCCGAGGATCTGCTCGCGGCTATAGGACGGCTCCGAGGCGAGCGCAAGATTCATACTCGTGACCGCGCCCGTTACGTGCAGACGAATCGCCGTTGCCGGATTCGAAACGAAGGTCGTCGCAACCGCGTCCACATCCGGAACGACTCCGCTGGAGGGCTCGAAAGTCACTATTCCGCTCTCGATATTGAAGCTGCGATAGAAGTTGATCGACCCACCGGTCGAAGCGAAGCTACCCGCCAGCGCCGGCGCGTCGAGCGTTCCGCCGAGCGTCGCTTCTCCGGTCGCGCCGATATCGATGTTGGCGCTCTGAACGCGAACGTTATTCCCCGCGGAAATACGCAAGTTCGCAAAGACGAGATTCGGCAAAGCGGGGCGCTCGTTGACGCCGCCTTTTTGATTGAGAAACGTATTGAGCGGGATGCGGGCGTTCGTTACGGAGAGCTCGCCGCTCACCTGCGGTGCGTCGGCGCTCGCGCGTTCGGCGGCCACGCTGGCGTTGAGCTCACCTGCAAAATAGTCGGGTATGTCGAGGCGCACGTTTGCCGCGCGGGCCTGCAGGTTAAACGTCGAGCTAGCCGGTTCTCGGAAGTTCGCGAGCGCAGCCACGCCTTGCGCGGTGAGCGAGCCGCCGCCGACCGTCGCGCGCGCTTGCAGCGTGGCGCGGTTTTCGCGCAAAGCCAGTTCGGCGCCGATACCGGTGATCGGCGACTTCTCCATCGGCCCGACAAACGTGCCGTCGCGCAGCGCGAACGAACCATCGATCTGCGGCGCATCGAACGTGCCGCCGGCAACGACGGTGCCGTCGATGCGGCCGGCCATTTGCGTCCCCTTCGGCAGCAGCGGGAGGAAGTTTGAGAGCTCGACATCGTCGGCGGTCAGCGATGCCTTGAGCGGGCCGCTGCCGACGGCGATCCGGGACGCACCGAAAAGAAGCGGGACTTCCGCGGCGAGAAGTGCCTTGCCGCGCGCAAAGTCGAGTTCGCCGTTGCGCACCATAACGGAGCGCCGGTTCGCGTCGATTTCCCCGTACACGCGCGGGATCGTCAGCTTGCCGCGCTGCAGCGATTGAAGCGTCAGTATATCTTGCAGTTGCGGGTGCGCGCGCGTACCGTTCACCCGCAAGATCGAATCGAGCGTTCCGCTCAATGCGAAGTCTTTACCGAGTGCTTCGTTGAGAAACGAGCCGACATTCGGGCTGGTGATGTGCGCGGTGAGCGCGAGCGCATCGGTCTCGCGCAGGCCGAACGTGCCCGACGCCACCGTCTGCAGCGACGGTAGCTCCAGAGTCGCAGACGCAATCGTTCCGCGACCGTGCGCGGCCGACGCGCTCAATTCGAATCGCTCGACCGGCAAACGCCCGAGCGTACCTCCCGAGACGGCGGCGCGCACGCTCATCGTTACGTCGGGATAGCGTCCCGAAATTTGAGTTTGTGCGTTGAGGCGCCCCGTTACCGGCACGCTGTAACCGAGCATCGGTAGCCACGTGCCGAGATCGATATCGCTCGCCGTTGCACGCATATCGATCGCCCTCGCTGCGGGCGCTACGTTCCCGGAGGCCCGTGCGGTTCCGGCGGGCCCGGAGAAACTCAACGTCGTCGTAATCGAGCCGCCGCTGCGCCGCCAGTTCGCCGCAACGTTGCCAAACGCGATTTGCCGAAAGCGCGCGCCCGCAAAAGACGCATCGCCATTGCTCGAGATGACTTGCATTCCGCGCGTCGTTGCCGCGAGCGCGAGATGCCCGGTTCCCGCAAAGGTATCGCCTCGGTCGAAGAGATCGTTGAAATCGGCGAGGTCGGCTTGCGGCGCCCGGACGTCGACGTTCGCGTCGAGGCGCGTCGTCGCGCGGCCGCTCAATGCGACAGTCGTGGAACCGACGGTCACGTGCCCCCGCATTAACGAGAGCGCCGAAGTGTCGCCGCGGACGCCTCCATGAAAATCTCGAAACGACAGACCGTTGACGGCACCTTCCGGAGCACTCAGCGTGCCGGCAAAGGCCGGGCGCATGCCGACGCCGTGGACGGCGAGGCTTGCGTCGACACTGCCTTGAACGAACGGCGCCGCTCGCGGCTGCACGGCGGCAAGCAGCGCGCTCACGTCTGACGAGTGCAACTCGGTAGCGAGATCGTAGCGAGGCGCAAAGCTGCCCTGGTTTAAGAGATTACGCACGGTTCCCGACGCTCCGATGAAGAGCGGGCCCAACGCAACGGCGGCATCGCTAACGCGTAGCGTACCGCCGGCGAAGGCGAAACCGGCGTTACCGTCGACGTCGAAACTCCGATAGCGGCCGCCGGCGACGACGACGGTTCCAGCGACGCGCGGCGAGTGCAGCGTTCCGGCAACGCTTGCGCCGAAGCCCGCCTCCTGGCCCAAACGTCCGAAGAGACCGCCTTCGAGCGCGCCGCCTTTCGACACCACGCGCGTTTGCGCAAACGCAGTTCCCCACGCAGATTCGACGCGCGCCACGCCTTGGATGCCGAATACCGCGTTTGCTTGGCCGCCGAAGAGCGTCGCGTTCAACGTGGCGTTGGCGGCGGGGATCGAAAGATTGCGCACGCGTGCAAGACCGACGGCGAGCCCATGCGGCCGATCGAGGGCAATGCGCGCATAGAGCGACGCCTCATGCCGGCTCAGGTGCAGCGGTCCGATGGAGCCATAGCCGCGGCTATCGACGTTGAAGAGCGCGTCGAGCGCCTCTCCGGGCCCTGCGCCCGAAAGGATGCCGCGCAACGCGATTGCCTTGGGATCGTCGGCGGTTGCAAGCGCGATGCCGTCGAGTCGCATCACCGGCAGCATCGTGCTGAGGTATGGCAGCGCGACGGTCGAGGTATGCGCGCCGAGCAGCATCTCGATCGCGTCGCGCTTCTTCTGCAGTTCCAAGCGCCCACTCACGCCAAGCTCGCTCTCTCGATAGCGGGCGGAGAGATCGATCACGTCGGCTCGCTGCCCGTCGACCGCGACGAGACCGCTCAGGCGCTCCAGCGAGACGGCGGCGTAGGTAACGGCCGGGGCGCGCAAGTCGATCCACGTCAGCGGCTTGGTTGCAACGCCTTCGACGAGCAGCCCGAACCGCAGCAAACCGTGCATCGGAAGCTGCCGCGCGGCTTTGAATGCGAAGCGTAAGCTCGCGAGGTCCCCGACGCCGCGAACCGCGACACGTAGATGCGGATTGCGCAGGTCGTAGACTCCGCCGCTCACCCGTGCGGATGCCCCGGCGACGCTCGCAAGAAGGCCCGGCGTTAGCAGTCCGTCATCGTAGACGTCGACCGGGCCGCGTAGGTCTTCCACTGGTTGCGTGAGGCCGGCAATCGCAAGGCGTCCGCCGGCCAGCGTCGCGCTTCCCGTGAGATGCGGCGACAACGTGGCGCTGGGATCGGTCAGCGCGAAGTAGCGCGCGTCGACGTTGCGGAGCATTCCCAGATCGAGCCGCAGCGACGGCGAGTTGACGATGAAATCGACCGCCGCAGCGATCGGAAGCGCGGGAGCCGTCCACCGCTGATCGATATATCCGGCGGGCGCGTTGATGTCGCCGCGACCGCGTACCGGATAGAGATCGCCGGGCCGTTCGCCGTATTTCAGCGCCACGGTATAGAAAGAGCGGGCTGACGACGAAATTGCGGCGTCCGCTTGGACGTTTTCGATGTAGAGATGCCTCTTGTCCGCAGGCGCGTTCGGACTCTCATTGGTGATATCGATCGACCCATCGTGCACACCCGCTCGCACGATTAGCGGTAGTTGCTTGCCGCCGTTGGTCACGGGGCGCGCAAGGCTTGGAACGTTATAGCTACCGTCGGCGTGACGCACGATCGTCAGGTGCAGTGAATTGGCGTCGACACTTTTCAGCCCGAAGAGGCGCGTGCCGCCGGGCAACAGATCGCGTAAATCATACGTAAGAGTGATGCGATCGATCCGAGCGATTGGTTCGCCTTGCGCCGACGTCACGCGAACGTTTTCGAAGACCGCGCGATCGAGCGTCAACGTTATTGGATCGAACGAGAGCGCAACGTGGGCGATCGAGGCCGCGGTCGCCGCGACAACAAAGCGCACCAACGCCTTCCATTGCCAGAGTGCGAGCGCAACGATCGCAAGAAGCACGACCGCCGACCCAATATAACCTCGGACCCTTCCAATCTTCATCGACAGCATCTATCATACCCCAAGACGTCGCGTACGGCTTGCGGCGCTCGGACGGAGCCAGGCATATCGTGGCACGAGGGGGGAGAGGTATGGCGTTCGCGATCAAGGTCGAAGTTTGCGGTCAGCAGCCGAAAACGTTGACGTTCACCGCGCAAAAGACGATGTATGGGGGTAAGCAAATCGCCGAAGGCGACACGGTTTTCGTGTTCGCTAGCGAGAACGAGGGCGGGGAAGGCCTTATCGCGCGCGGCACCGTCACCTCCGCCGAAGCGGTCGCGAAGAAGAGCGGCATCATAAGGCAAACGCCGCGGGTCAGCCTCACCATCACGTGCACCGCGCTGGCGAAGCGGCGGCTGGGGCGCATCGAACTCAAAAAGTTCACGGCCTGGAACGACGGTCGGCCGGAAACCGAGCTCAACTTCAAATTCTATCGTCAGGCAACCAACAAGATCGTCGGCATCTCGGACGAAACCGCGAAGTTCCTCAGCAAGTTCTTCTAAGGCGATCGACGTACACGGCGTCGATACCGGTTTGCGCTGCCTTACGGCGCCACTGCGATAATATCGAGGTTCTTGAAGCCCCGGTAGGTCGCGAGCAACTTCGGCTGTGTGGCCGACAGCCAGCCGTTTGCCGGACGCGCGAAGGCGTATACGCGTTCCTTTCGGGCGTTTGCGACGTACGCAATCGAGGCGTCGCTGTTGAAAGCGACGCCGCTGATCGATGCGAGCCGGCCCGGCGTGTGAAAGCTGCTTCCGCCGCTCGGCGACGACACCGATACCAGAGCGGGCACGCCGTCAACCGGCGTCATCACGTCGATCTGGTCGTCGATGGCACCACCGATGAGCGCGATCGTGCCGATGCCGAAGCACGAGCCGGCGGTGTATTTCCCCCCGCTAACGCGCGTATACGGACGCACGCTGGCAAATCCGCAGCCGCCGGAGACCACGACGGTGCCGCCGTTGGGCGTCGCCAGCACCGACGCCGCGTTTTGGGAGTTCTGCACGACGATTGTCGGTTTGCGCGTTTTGCTGGCGTGCGGAAAGAAGTAAATGGCTTGTTGGCCGTAATCGCTGACGTAAACGTTGCGGTGCGCGTCGACGGCAACGTCGGTCAGCGACGGCGCTCCGGGGGCACCGGACAAAATCGGCGCAGGAAGGCTCGCCACGAGTTTGCCGTCGGTCGTAAAGACTTCGACGCATGCGGCACATGGGTTGGAGCTCGTTGCCGTGATCGTCGTGTAGATCCGGCCTTGAGCGTCCATGGCAAGACCCTGGGCCGCTCCCCGCCCTGGAGCGAACGATTTTGTCAGTCGCGCTCGGTCCTCGCTGATCGAGAAAACCGAAATTGTGCCATTGGAGTAATCGAGGTTGACCAGTTGCGTCAACGAACTGCTCGATTGCGTCTCTACACTGCTCGGTGCCAACGAGCGTGCAGCTAGCGGCGTCGCCGGAATTCCCCGCGTGCTCGAGGCGCAGCCACCGAGGAGAAAGAGTCCGGCAACCGCGGCCGCGTACGTTGAAGGCTTCATATGGTCTTGTAGTTTATGCGCGTTACGCCGAAATCTTGCGAGTTCGCTCCGGCGGGCAGCATGCGGTTACTCGGATGGCAGCTTTTATCGGGCGTAAGCCCTAAACTTAGCGGCGCCCCTTTTTCGTCGAAGTTCTAGGAAACGATCGATGGACCGCCGATCCGGCGGCTGGCTAGCGAGTAAGAATGCGGCAGCAGACGCGGTGAAAACGGAGTATTGAAGCGGTGCACCGATGCCGTTCGCGACACTCATGGCAGTTGCAAACGCTAAGAGCAATAGCCCGCTGACGAAGGAAACGGCGCGAAGCCCTATACCGGCAAGGAGCATTAGAACGAGCACTGTCTCTAATGAAGTATCGATCCAAGCGAGGACCGCAATCACCGAATGCGGCAAGAACCAATTCAACATGCCGACGTAGCTCGTAAAGCGCGAAAAGGTGCCCCACGATACGTTCGCCGCACCCGGTGGTCCAGCCCAGCCAAAGCGATCGGCAACTGAATAGAGGAACGTCGCCGCAAGTGCGACACGCAGCGCGAGCGATGCATAACCACGCATGAAATAGCCTCCTGCTTATTTACAGGTTCAACCAACGTTTGTTTCGGTGTCGTCGAAACGACCACGCCGTAAGCCTTTGACGGTTAGAGCGTTACGATCGTGTGGTTTCCGCGGTGGGGAATACGTTCGACGCGCACGTCGGCGGCGAGTTGTTGCACGATGAAAAGGCCCCGTCCGAGCTCGCTGAGCACGTCGTCGGGGAGATGCGCCTGGTTAACGGGAAACTCGGGGCCGGAATCGATGACGTGAAGGATAGCGGCGTCGGAACCCACGTCGAACGAGATCTCGACGGGGCCGGGAGCGTGGCGAACGACGTTGCCGAGCAGCTCACCGAAGACGAGCTCGGCCTTGTACACGAGTTCGTCGCCGGTTCCAATACTGCGCAGAAATGCCACGAATTGCGTACGCGCGTCGACCGCCGTACGCGCGTCTTCGGAAGCAAACTTCCACGCGTGCATCAATCGCTGTCCGGTGGTATGAAGGATGGCCGCTCGGAGCGGAAGTGCGATTCCGGATAGCGCGACGGAATAGTGGTAAACGCGCGCGGCGCTTGCGTGAAATCGAAGCTGTCCAGAATGCTCGTGGCTCGCGTGTCGGTAAAGCCCGCCGATGCCGGTCCGATCGGAGGCAGGTTAAAAACCTGTTCGATGAACTTTAGAATGCTGCCGTACTCGTACTGCGTATGCGAGACGTAGCCCGTCTTCGCGCCGGGCGCGATCCGCGCGTACGGGGAGATGATGATGCAGCCCACGCGAATGCCCAACCCGCGAAAATCGAGTTGAGGTGGCGGCACGTTATCGTACCAACCGCCCCAATCGTCCCAGAGCACTACTATCGCCGTCGAGTCCCAATACGAGCTTTCTCCGATGGCGTTGACGATCGAAGCGACCCACGACGGGCCATCGTCGTAACCGCTGCCGGTGTGATCGGAATCCTTCCAGTCCGGCGTTATCCAGGACACGTCGGCGAGGGCGCCGGCGCGAACGTCGTCGAGAATTCGCGTCTGTGGCGAGATGACGTTCTTCCAATCCGGCCCGTAGCGAACCGCTCGAATCGAACTAAACTCCGACCACACCTTCCCGCCGATGTGGCTCAGCGGCGACGCGTAATACTTCCACGAAACGCCGTGGGCGTCGAGAACGTCGGCGAGCGTCCGAAAATGTGTAAAACAGGGGAATGGACCGTTAAACCGTTCGACGCGATGGACGTTGAGGGTAAACGATTGCGTGCCCGGCGGTGCATCGCATCCCCAGATTATGTGATTGGGGGCATCGACTTCGGCAATCGTTCCTCGCTTGATGTTCGTATTTCCGGCGATTAAGCTCAGATGTGCTGTAAAACTCGGACCAAACTCCGTCGGAAACATGTGATCCGCGAGTACGAATTGGCGCGCCATTGCCCAGTACGGCGCCGATTCGGCGCGCGGCACGTAAGCATACGCGTAATCGGGCGGCCCGCCATAGAAGTGTTCGTGGGCAAACCCATCCATTTTGCCGTTATTCCAGCCGCTGATCGAGTCGCGCCAGTTGTTCTCGATATTCCCGGGATCTTCGAGCGGGTTGGCATGAAGGGCAATCTTTTTCTTGCCTTCGTAGCCGAATTGCGGCGCGTCCGCGCCGGGGAAACCGCTGAACAAATTGTCAAAGCTGCGATTCTCTTGGATGATGATGACGACGTGTTTGAGGTACTTGCCTAACGGCACCGAAGCGGGCGGTGCCCCAGGGGTCGTGCTGCTCGTGCATCCCTGCCACAGAACGATCGATGCGAGCGCCGACATTGCCACGGCGAGTCGCCGAAAGCTCATCGGCGAAAATCTTTCACCGCCCCTTGGTCGCCATCCTGGCATGGTTGCCCTTATTCCCACGGGTAAAGAACGGAATGGCGCAAAGTTGTAGGAGCGTCGAAAAGAGCACGAGACCCAAGATCGATCGGTCGAGCAGCACGCCGCTGACAACGCTTCCCGCGAACCACGCGATGCCGAAGGCGAGATCGTAGAGCCCGAAGGCCGTCGCCTTTTTGCGCGCGATCGCCGTCGATACCAGCGCGAGCAAGAGCGCATCTTGGACCGCGATTCCCACGCCCCAGAGCGCCGCGCCGATCTCTGCGAGCGGTCCCTGCCCAAGAAACGCGAGCGGCGTCGCCAACGCCGTGATCGCCAACGCAAGCCCGATCACCGGCCTACCCACGCGATCGAAGAAGCGACCCAGCAACGGGGCGGCGAGCGCTCCGACCGCCATCGCGACGGCAAACGAAACCGATATTGCGGGCACGCTCATCACGTGGTTGCGTTGAAAATGAAATGCGATCAAAGCGAAATCCACGTAACCGGCGGCAAAGAGCGCTCCCCCGATCGCATACCGCCGCAGCGCGGGCCAATCGCGCACGATAGAGGCTTCGCCTTCATCGGCACGCGGAACGACGGTTCGTCCTGCCGACGCGGCAACCCCGAGAACCGCAAGGGTCGCCAACGCCGGCACGATGAGGATGCCGAACCCCG
>Ga0265356_1000083_pt1 | contig 15850 bp, 12 predicted proteins | sample NZE4metagenome_FD_189075 | JGI IMG/M metagenome (GOLD analysis project Ga0265356, IMG submission 189075) | Rhizosphere microbial communities from Maridalen valley, Oslo, Norway - NZE4 | ecosystem: Host-associated > Plants > Roots > Rhizosphere > Soil | place: Norway: Oslo | collected 2017-09-15
TCATGTTCGACGAGTGCGCGCGCGCCGAGTAACGATTGCGGTGTTCCAAGTCCTTGCCGAGAACGTGAAGCGCCAGCAACTGGAGCAGACGAGAGTGATCGACTCGTCCCCATCCGACGTCGGCGTTGCCGTTCGCGTACTCCAACAGCATGTTTTCGGCAACGTCCCCCGCCATGTCGAGGCCACCCGAGAGACCCGCAAGGCCGCCGTCGCCATCGTTGGCAACCGTCGTCGGCACTTGCGAGATCTGCTTGCAGGTTGCGGGTGATTCGCACCCCAGAACGGACTCCATCGCCGTAAATGCCGCGCCGTACGCCACGCTTAGCGCGTTGAGATTGCCTCCGACGGCGCCGAGAACGGATGCCATCGCCTCTGTCTTGTTGACGACACCGACACCCGGGAGTGGATCGAAGAGCGAGTCCGGGTCGGCGGGTGCGTGCCCAACCGCGATAGTGCACCCGGGAGCCAGGCCCGCAAGGACCGCATCGCCGGTTGCGCGCGTGCGCTGATCGACGTCGGCCCAGACAAAGACCGAACCGGCCGGCGGGCACCCGCGTTCCCCGATGCCAAGTGGGCCGCCGTACAGCCGGCGATAGTACGCGCCGAACTGCTGCATGAGCAGCGCCCCTCGCTCGGTAAGATTCCCTGGCTTACCCGGCCACGCCGGCCACGGTTGGGCGGCATAGGCCTGCAGTTCGGCGGGATGCGTCGGCGAGCGAACACCATGGCGACTGAGAACGATGACCATGCGCAGCTGCGATGGTGGAGGAGCCGCTGCCGCGATAGCTTGAGTCCAAAGAGCTGCGACGAAAAGGATCGCGATAAATCTGATGGAGCGCACGGGAGAGCCTTTCGAAAAAGCGGAGAGCTTTCTCGATTGTAACTCAGCTAGATGACATGAATATGAAGCGGCGCGATCTCAGCCCGCTACCGGATCATACCTTGAGCTCGACCTTCTCCAGAGCGCCCTTGGTCGGCACGACGTGATGATCGAGCCGCAGCTCCGACGGATCCATCCCAAATGCCAACCCGAGCAGTTGCGGCAGATGAAAGATCGGAACGCCGATGTCTTTCTTCAGGACGCGCGCGGCATCGGGCTGCTGGCCATCGAGGTTGAGGTGGCAGAGCGGGCATGGCGTCACGAGAAGATCCGCGCCCTTCTCCTTCGCCTCGACGATGTGATTGCCGCCCATGGCGAGTGCCTTCTCCCGATTGAACGTGAGCATCGGAAAGCCGCAACATTTCGTGGCGCCGCGATATTCGACCGGTTCGGCGCCGAGCAGCGCAATGAGCCGCTCGAGATAGGTTTTGCGCTCGGGGCGCTCCTTCAAACCCAGTGACTCTTCCGGCCGCAGAATGTAGCAGCCATAAAACGGCGCAATCTTGAGCCCAGTAAGTTTGCGTTTAATCGCAGCGGTCACGCGGTCGATGCCGATGTCTTCAAAGAGCATCCAGAGCAGGTGCTTGACCTTCGTGGTGCCGCCGTATTGAAAGCCTTGGTCGGCAAGGGTCGCATTCGCGCGATCCATCCGTTCTTTGTCTTGCTTGAGGTGATAGTTATGATTCGACAGCACGCCTTGACAGGTGCTGCAAATCGTCATGAGATCGGCGCCTTCGGACTCCGCCATTGCGAGCGTCAAACCGTTGAGCGCGTCGCCAAGCTGCGGGTTTTGCTCACTCAAAACGCCGGCGCCCGTGCAGGGTGCCTCCGTTAGCTCTTTGAGCTCGAGGCCGAGCGGCTCGGCAATCGCCTTCGCCGAAACGTAGAGTTCCGGGCAAGCGCCTTTCGAGACGCAGCCGGGATAGAACGCAACTTTCACTTAAACCGTCCTCCGACGCGTTCGAAAATAGTCTTGATGCGATTGACTCCGGGTATTTTTTTATGAATTAGCGGTGGAAGCTTACCGGCTCGTATTAAATTGAACGCGCTCGGCAGCGTCTTGATTTGCTCGACGATGTTGAAGAATCCGACCGACTTGGGCATCAGGGTTAGTTCGTTGAGGCGCCCGCTCTCTCGCACCGATTCGGCAAAAGCATCGGCGTGGCGCGTGCCCGCGTTGTTTGTGAAGCCGGCATCGACAGCCATCTTTCGCAGCTTCAAAATCTGATCGAGCGGCGCGACGCCCTTGGGGCATTGAGTCACGCATTCGTAGCAATGCGTGCAGTCCCAAATGCCGCCGGGTTTGCTGTACTCCGCGAGCCGCTCCTTCGTCTCGGCATCGCGCGGATCGCCGGCATACCGATAGGCTTGTGCGAGCGCTTGGGGACCCAAGAAATCCGGGTTGACGGCAAACGACTCGCAATCCATCAAACAGGCGCTGCAACTAATGCAGCTTACTTCCTGAATCAGTTCTTCCATCGACGCGTTGGAGACGCGATACTCTTCGTTTGGCGGAGGTACTGGCTGCTTGTTCTGCAGCCACGGCTTGACCGCCAAATGCTTGTCCCAGAACGGCTTCATATCGCAGACCAAATCGCGAATGATCGGCATCGACGGCGGCGACTCGACACGAGTCTTTCCGTCTTTGGTGAAGGCCGACAGCTTGCTCTTGCAGGCGAGGTGGGAGTGTCCGTTGATCCACATCGCGCACGAGCCGCAGATTGCGCTGCGGCAGGCGCACCGAACGGCTAACGACTGATCCTGATACTCTCGAATCGCGATGAGCGCGTCCAGCACGACCGCATGTTCGGGAAGATCGACGGTGTAGGTTTGGTAGCGCCGAGCCGGCGAGCGATCCCACGGCGCCGGAAACGGGGCGCCTGGTACCGCGCTCTCGGCATACGTACCGTCGGGACTATATCGTCCAACTTCGATCGTAAACTGCATCAGTAGGTTCGCACCTCGGGCTTCCATCGAGTCATTGTAACGGGAATGTAGGAAAGCTCGGGATCCTCTTCCCCGCGGCAGGTCAAGAGGATGTGCTTGAGCCACTCCTCATCGTTTCGCTCTGGGAAATCGGTGCGCGTATGCGCGCCGCGGCTCTCCGTTCGCACGATCGCGCTGCGAATGATCGTCTCGCCGCAGTCGAGCAAATACCCCAGCTCGAGTGAGAACGTCAAGGCTTGATTGAATACGCGGCCTTTGTCGCCGACCGCGATTGTTTGATAGCGTTTCTTGAAGCCTCGCAGTTTGTCGAGAGCCTCCTGCAAGCCGGCTTCGTCACGATAGAGCCCCACCAGCTTGTCCATCATCGTCGCGAGCTCGAGGCGCAGCCCCGCGTTTGTTTCGCCCGTGTACGGACGGCTAAGCAACTCGCGCAAGCGTTCTTGCTCGTTTCGCAGGAGGGCTTCGCCACCGGTGCTTGCCGGCGTATTTTTTGCATAGTCGGCCGCGACCTTACCCGAACGGCGACCGAAGACGATCGTGTCGAGTAGCGAGTTGGCACCCAGACGGTTTCCACCGTGAACGCTCACGCAGGCGACTTCGCCTGCAGCGTACAGGCCAGGCACGGCGGTCGCGCCGTCGACGTCGGTCTTGATCCCGCCCATCTGATAATGCATGCCCGGGCGAACGGGAACAGGATCCTCGATCATATCGATGCTGAGATAATCGAGCGCCATCTCGTGAATCTGTGGGAGTTTGCGCAGGATCACGTCGGGGCCGAGGTGACGCAAGTCGAGCAAGACGTTTCCGTCGAGGCCGCGGCCTTCGGCGATCTCCGTGGCTTCGGCGCGCGACGTAACGTCGCGGGCTGCAAGCTCCATTTTGTTGGGCGCGTAGCGCTTCATGAAGCGCTCGCCCAGCGAGTTGAGCAGATAGGCGCCCTCGCCGCGCGCAGCTTCGGTCATCAAGAAACCGCTGCCGGCCAACGTCGTCGGATGGTATTGCACCATCTCCATATCCATCAACGGCGCGCCCGCGCGATACGCCAGCGCATATCCGTCGCCGGTGCAAATCAGTGCGTTCGTGCTCGGTTCGTAGAGCCGCCCGAGTCCACCGGCACCCACGATCACGGCTTTGGCGCGCAACAGGTGGAGCTCGCCGGTGACCATCTCGAGTGCGACGAGCCCGCGACACGCGCCGTCTTCCATGTGCAGCGCGGTCGCGTACCATTCTTCGTAAACCTTGACGCCAGCTTTGAGAATCTGATCGTAGAGCGTCACCAGCAGCGCTTGCCCGGTGATGTCGCCAACGAAGTAGGTGCGCGCCTGCGAAGCGCCGCCAAAGGCTCGCGTTCCGAGCTTGCCGTCGGGCCCCCGATAAAAAATGACGCCCATGTGCTCGAATTCGATGATGTCGCGCGGCGCTTCCTGACACATCACCTCGACGGCATCCTGGTCGGCAAGATAATCGCTACCTTTGACCGTGTCGAAGGCGTGCGATTCCCAGCTATCCGTCTCGCCGATCGCCGCGTTGATGCCTCCCTGCGCGGCGCTCGAATGGCTGCGGATCGGATGAACCTTCGTGACGATTGCCGCGTCGGCACCGGCACGCGCCGCTTCCAGCGCGGCACGCATGCCGGCCAACCCCGCGCCCAAGACTACGACGTCGTGATCTTTGATCACCAGCCGGTAGTTTCCCGAAAAGAGTCGGCGCCATTCCGAACGCCTGTTCGATAAATTAGGTCGTGCATTTTGGCTACGCAATCAAGAATAGGGCTCCGCTGGCGCCCCCGATATGCGTTTCGTAGCCACCCTAGCCGCCGGTAGCAATCGTCGCAGTAAGCTTACCGACTCACCACGTCAGGAGGCCTCATGCTACAGAACGTTACGATCACGCCCGCGCGCCGTTCGCTCGAGTTCGGCATTTACCGCGACGGCGACAATAATCTCGACGCCATACAGGAATCGACGCTCTCGCAGGCATTGCGAACGAGCGCCGACGACTCGCGCATCGAGTTCACGGTCGAAGACACGACGGCCCTTCGAGCGCCCGTCGTTCCTCGACAAGGTCTGGATGGCAAGGGAGGCCTGCGTACCTACGATTACACGATCTCCGACGGCGATGTCGGCAACGTGCGCTCGGGCAAGGCTGCCGACATGAGCGACGAGGCGAACCTCGCGCGATTCGTGGCGCGCACCCTCGACAACGCGCAGGCCAGCGGTGCGAAACAAACGTGGATCGATCTGGTCGATCACGGCGGTGGCGACGGTGGCGGACTGCAGACGGGCGACGGCAGCGTAATGTCGATGCCGGATATCGCCAAAGCAATCTCCGACGGTCTGGCGATGCACGCGGCCGCCCACCCCGACGATGCCCGGCGCTCGATCGACGGTGTCGTCGCAAACCAATGCCTAATGGACACGATGGGCTTCGCGGAGGGATAATACAGGAACCGCGAAAACGTCCGGGTCCTCGCCCTGGTCCTCGCCCTGGTCCTCGCGCGGTCCCGGTCCTCGTCCGGGTCCGGGTCATCAGTCCTCGTCCGCGCGCCGGGGTCCTGGCCGCCGCAAGGGACCGGCGATCCCTTTAGTTCCCCTGCTCTTCCCCTGAAGGCAGTTGACCAAGGTATTCTAGGAACGCTGATGAGTAAAGGGAACTCACGGGATACGTCTTCGCAAGGGAATCCCATATCGCCTGATTCAACCAACCTGCGTGGGTTGAACCGAGTTCAAGAAAACTGAATCTCCCGCCAGAATCCTGCTTAGATACTGGATTACCGTTCTTACGCTTGTACTCCATAAAAGCAGTTGATAGTTGATATGCGCTTATAGAGGATACCAGGAAATACACGAACGGCACGACGGATATCCAATCATCAATCTCTGATCGGGCATTTAAGAAATATCTTACTTGGTCTGGCGTTGCCGCCGCCTCATCGTGCACAAGCAGGAGTCTAAACATTAAGATTCACCTGCGGCGCGAGGTTCCGTCGTCGGCGGCAGAGTGGGCGGGGGGTTCGCCGTTAGCGCACGTTCTTCAGGGCTAAACTCACGACCACCACGCGCTTCCAACATCCTTAATGACCGGATGTTGAGATTGTAGTCTTCCGTTTGCAAACGGTCGCGATCAAATATCGCGAAGCAGATACCTACCAAAAATGGAACGGCTGCCGTGACGCACGCTGCAACGAATCCATAGACGGCGAACGCGGGCATACGCCAGGCAAACAGTAGGAAGCTGGGACAAAGGACCACTGCTAAATATATGAAGGGTTGCAACGCGTTCTTTTGGTGAACCCGCGTGATACTCTCGCCCTCGAAGTGTTCCGTCAAACCGAGTATCTCTCTAGCGATTTTCACATTCCTGAAATCCCCCCACCGATATATCGCATCTCAGTCCCGCTATTTGTTCGGCTACCGGGTGCCCTTTATTGAACAGAGACTTCCACTCCTTGATTCGCCGGTAGCCGTAACGCCCCGTCAGCTCCAACGTACGTCTGCACATTCCGGCTGAATCTACTATCTGGAATCTCCTTGTTCGAAGCGTCTGATCGCTTTAACGGCAAGATCGAAGGCTTCGGGACAGGCTCGACGTAATAGGCTCCCGGCCCTTCGATAGTTGCGATCCAAACGTTTAGCTCCGGATACAAGCCCCGGAAGCTCCTGCTGCCACCACTTTACGGCTCGGATGATAATGATAACTGCCCCTCGTTCTAAAGCATCCTGAACTAGCTTAAAACTAAACGCCTGCGATGGGACCCTTGGCATCCACGTCCGCGACATGCCAAGCGAATGATAAGGATACCATTCCACAACTGCGACATGCTTCGCAACGGCCTCTCGTCCGCAAACATCGATGAGTTCGGCAAGACGCCAGGACCAGTAACGATGGCCCGGCGATTTCCAGTGCGGGTCCAAAAAGTAGAATGGATACGGCAGCACTCGTTGCGTAAGGTTTGCTCGCGCGATGGTGACAAAGCTCGGGTCGCGGTGAAATGCGAACTCCGCGGGGCTGTAGGCTGGATTCATATTTAGCAACAGCACTGCGGCGGCTTTAACATCTCCGACGAATGGCTCCGGTAGAAGCTCTGTGTGTAGTCGCAGCTCCGGATCAACGCGCGCGTTAAACGCCTCAACCGCTTTCCAATCGGATTCAAGTACGAATGGTGGGTCGAGGCCTAGCTTCAGCCACGGATTATGCGCGTTGTTTTCGAGCACGGTTGCGTTTTTTCTCCAGTCTTCATTCTGGCAATCTTAGCGATATAGGGCGATTCGAATAGCCCAAGGTTTCATAGTGCACACGCTCAGCATCAGTTTTCAAAATGGCAATGCGACTAAAGCAACTCGGGGTCTTCATTAAGCACTACCGGCGTGGGTGGCCCATAAGGAAATAGGACTTTGATCGTTTCATTTTCATGGACTAGTCCAAACTGGCCGTTCATGTATGCGCGTTCGGGTGGCCTGAGACGAAACAGGCTAGCTACCCTATCCTCAATCTCACGGTCTATAAGATACCGCGCATCCGCAGTTATAGCTTCGCGCATTGCGACCACACGTTCGCCTATCTCGAACGCTAAGTCTCTGTCCTCGCTAGTAGTCAACTTGGGGATCGGCATATCGGCTAGACGCTCGTGAGTTACTTTTACATGAGCCCGAGCGGAATCTACTTCACCAAATCGCTTATACCGATAATACTGAAGAACTCTTGACGAAAGAACGCCCACTAGAAACTCGTTCGTGTAACCCAGCTCCCTCCAACGATCAGTGACTCTGTAGACGTAAACAGATTGCGGGCAGTAGGCATCGCTGGGGTCATATACTACGTAGTTCCCTACTCCCGCTTGACGAAACAGCGCCTTAGGACCGCGATAGAGTACCGCGTCCTTATAGTTGATGCCAGCAAGCCCCAGATGAAGCGTCTTATATCTTAGGGGTTGATACCGATGAATGTCGTCGCCATCGACATAAAGGGCTTCGTTCGGCCCGTTCGGTAAACCATCTTGCACTATAATGCGACTCGCCGCTTCCTCAAACCTAAACGTATGGCCGCAGGCGACACAACGCTTTAGCTCGTACCTGCCTTCCTTCCGGTTCCACTCCGGCGGTTCGCTGAACCTACCACAAGCTGGGCATTGAATAACTAGACCTTCCTTATTTAGTTCAATACCTCGTCCCCGCTCAGTTAGTTTTCCAAGACGATCCACGTTTCGGCAAAGTGGTACGCCATTGTCAGTTAACTTCTGCATGAGAACGTCATCGATTTCGTATTGAAACAATCGAATCTCGTATCCGTCATCTCCATCCGTACGGCATCGGTCCTGTGAAATCACGCCAGCATACTGGGCGTCTGCCTGGAACAAGGAATATTCACCGCGAATGGCAGCCTTCCGGTCCTTATCCACGAGCGTAAAGCTTCGGAAAGCCTCGCCTTTTGTTGGCCTAACGTACTCCGCAACCAAAACCAAGGTTGACATCCGATTTATAGCCAGGAACCATTCGGGTCCGAGTTGGTGAAACGCCTTGATAACAAACTCTTCTAGCAGAATCTTTCGCGTTTCCCGCTTTTCGGAGTAGAGGATGGTGTCCGGCAACACGTACGCCAGCACACCGCCTCTTCGCATGTAGCTCCTTGCTAATCGTAAGAAGGCCTCTTCAGAACGAAAATCTTCTCGATCAAAAGCAAAGCGGTGCTTGTACTCACTTCGCTGGGCGGCGCTCCAAACAGCACCCCACGGCGGATTGCCAATCACGACATCGAACTCCGTCTCGCGAAACCGGCGTAGTCCATCGAGTGAGTCTGCCGCAACGATCCGGTCAGTTAGGTCAACGTTGGTTTCCTGTTTGTGTGCCGTCTTCAACCACAGCGCCAGCTTTGTAATAGCCACGGCTTCGGGGTTCAAGTCGATCCCATACAGGCACTCATGCATCAACCGGTAATCTAAGCTTTCAAATAACACAGCTTGAGCCGAATCCGATAGGGCTTCGATTGCAAAGCGAGCGCCTTGGCAGGCAGCGGCTAAGACATCGAAGCAGCTCACTAAGAAGGCGCCAGAACCGCAAGATGGATCGAGAATGCGTAGGCTTAAAATGGCGTCGTAGTAGGCTTGATAGCCCATGCGCTGTTGCTCTCTGGTTGCATCTTTTGGTAGCTCGGTTACATGCTGGGAATAGAGGCGCGCCAGAATAGGGGACAAGGCTTCGGATGCGAGGTAGTCGGTAAGGGTCTGGGGAGTGTACCAGATGCCGTAGCGAGCGCGCAGGGCCGACGAAGTTTGGCGTCGAGGCGTTGACTCTGTAGGAAGGTCGCCTCTTTCGAGGTCGGCTAATGACTTCTCGTAAATATGGCCGAGCAAGTGTTCGTTCAGTTCGACGGAAAAGTTGTATTCCCAGAAGCCGAACGGCCCCAGCATTTTCCGTTCCCGATCCCCGAACCGGGTTCGGTAGACCTTTGCAAAAAGAGCATCATCCAAATCGATGTGGTCTAGCACCGAGTCATCATCAAAAAGCTCGCCATCGTATGCAAAGACTGTGTAGGCCGCTCCATGGACGTTGCCTAGGCGAACCTCATCAAAATAGCCCTTACAAGCCTGATATATTTTGTCCGTGTGGCGCCCAGGTATTTCTGGAGCGTGCTGCACAACTCGCCGAAGCCGCTCGCGCGGCAGAAGCTCGTAAGGATGGTCCTCACAGAATCGGATAAAGATAACCCGATCCAGGAGTTTTTGGGCCTTTTGAAGTGCTAAGCGTTTAGTGTCAGCGGAATCGACATCGCCGAGCTGTCCGAGGATAGCACGATACAAATCGGCTCTAGCCTGAGTAAATAGATCGTAGAAACCGCCGCGGATTGCGGCGTTGGACGCATCTGTTCGTTCAAGAAGGTTATCTATATTACTTGCCAACCCAGGGCTGCCGGGAACAAGCTGAGTACGGTGAAATACCGAAAGAGCCGTGGTAAAGCCCGGCGTTAAGCCGCGAGGACTGACGGCGTCGCTAAGACGCGTAACAAAGAACCGATTTGGCTGTGATACGTGATATAGACGAATCTCATCCAGATTCGAAACTACAATCCAACGGACGGTCTGGATTGTGCGAGCGGCTCTGAAGGCCTGCTCGACTGGTGTTTCCTTTGTCTCGCGACTCTGCGGAGCATCGAGATTCGTTCGTGGGGGCTTTAACTCCACGGTTCCAATCGTTGTGGACGTCGCGCTGTCGTACAAACCAAAGACCGCGTCAGGTACACCGCTAGCACTTGCGATTTTTGGCAGCAAAGAATACGCTCCCGAGCCCGAACCTGGAAGATCGAATCCGAAGACGCCGCAGAGAATCGACGCATTAAAGCTTTGTTCCAGATTGGATTCATTGAGCTGGCGCGCCCGTCGCTGGCCGCCAGCAGCTCTTGATTCTCCCAGTACAGCCGTCCAGTTTCGGATGGCCGCTGCAATAGTCGCAGGGTCTCCAAGGCGACCCACGTGAAAAGCGTCAACGTGTTGACGAAGGACGCTTTTCTCGAAGAGGTCCGGCGTGGCGCGACCCAGCGAGAATAATGCGGGCTGGTACGGTGAGGTTCCCATTTGCAGGGGTGATTTTCTTCGAAAGCCCTCTGACACTTTCAAGCAGCAGGCAAATCTTTTGGCAGGCTTGGGTTTTCGGGATGGGCTACCATATCACCGAGGCTGACCCTAGAGCGGAGAATGCGAGCATCTGATTTCATGGGTTAGATTTGACCTTCGGCCTCGGCGCTGGTAGCACGATTCAGCGCGAGTCCGATAATGGCGTTGCGATGCTGCCTTCTTACCTTCTTGATGCGCCCGCGCCTGATGTCACGAAATCGTCTTTCACTCATACCGATCAGGAGAGCGACCTTAGATGCTGGTTCCTCGCTAAGGGTCTGTAGTGCCCACTTCAGAGTTGCACGGCTGCTGGTATACTCCGATGGACCGGGTCTGTCGAGTGTAAACTCCTCGTCCTCATCGAGTCGGTCCATCTCCTTGCCGATCCGACGTGGAGCACCGCCAGTAAGGTGGAGGCGCTCCAATACTCCACGACTGTCTTCGTTTGCCGGAGTTCCGTCAGACGCAGCCGCCTTCGACTCCGGATGCCGCGCATATCCCGAGATGAACTCATCGAAACGAGTGACCGGGATCGTCTCCGCGTAAGCGTTTCCGTCCCAGTCTAGGCTCACTGCCGCTCCCGTCCTGTAGTCGGTCCAGGGCAAAGCTTTGCTTTCTGGTAAGCCGCGCTCAAATGGAGCAATCGGTTGCGCTGCCTTCTTCCTAAACTCTAAAGCCGGAGTCACGGCCTGGAGAAACCCGAACGGCTTGATTTTGAAATCGAAGGTAATGCGTCGATTAAATATCTTAAACCCTCGCGCGCTGTAGACGTGAGGCGTAGCAATCGGTAAAGCTCGCCGCACCGGCAATCGAAAGTCGGTTAACCTATCTAGGCGCTGCTTTGTGACGCCTTCGCTGCGAATGCGAAGCTCACGGAGGAGAATGCCGAGCCACATCCGGCGCGCAAGCTTTGCAATCGTCTCGTTCTCCGTCCGGCCCAGGGCTGCACCGAGCCCGCTTTCCGACGCTTTGACGATCCGTATACGGCCTCGATCGTCTCGGGTAAAGAGCACGTAACGCTTCGCTGATACTGCCCAGCATCGAAGAGTTGGAACCTTCTCGTATTCCAGCTTTAGCAGGTTCGGCACTAGGATACTGTCATAAGGATTGAGTTGGTTAAACTTCGCGATGATGCTTTTCACGTCGTGGTCGCTGAGGCAAGGAACTCCTTGAGGGGCGTTCTCACCTGCCACGATTGCAAGGCTATCGGTATCGCAAAAAGCAAACGTTCCACCACGGAGCGCTACCTCTGCCTCTGCCATGGCAAGCGCGAGACGAGCTGCGCCAGTAACGAGCGATGCAAGCACTGGATTGAAGAACCGGCCAGGGCGCTCATCGTGAGTTTCACCGAATACTGGCCCAATGTCGGCATACCACGTTCCGAAGGTTCGTTCGTCCTTTCGCTCGGCTGAGGGCGCGACGTTGATTTCTGCATAAATGCCGTAAGCACCACTATTGGCTAGGATTTTGAGCGCTTGTGCCAGCGCTGGGTTATCGTCTTTGTATCGCTGGCGTTCCTCGACCACCGTTTTGAAAATCTGTTTTCGCGGATCGAGCTTTACGCCGAACATCTCGACCCGCTCTAGCCCGCCCTGGCGGCCATCTGCGTAGAACTCGACGGCTTCCTCGATAGAGGGAACAGTAGCGCCCAATAGCTTGGCGGCAATCACGTCGGCTAGCGTGTACCACCGGCTAACTGCGCTCGTGAAAGGTGTCAATGCTATTGCATATGGGTCCTCAGATTTTAGACGCATTCGAACCGGCAGCGTATCTCCGTTTGGTTTCAGCTTGACGATGCAGCGCAGCTTCCGCCAAATGGTCGGATCGTAAAGCCCTTCAAGCGTCACGTCGTCCAAGAGCTTCCGAACATCCTCTGTTACATCTCGGCTCTTCACTCGATGGGCAGCGAGCAGTTCTTGAAGGTCCATCAGGATAAAGACGGTTGGATACATCGACGTGAAATCGACCACCCGCACGGGAACATCCACGCGCCGCGTCCGAACTTCCGAACGTCCACCGAAGTAGGCGGACATTGCCCATCCGATTGCCCGAGGGTCCAGCTCTTTCATTCGATCAAGTGGAGCCGAAAAGTCCATCAGCTTCAGTATCGCTTTCGCAACGCTCGCCGTAGAATACAGCCGCGTAAAGGGAACCGAGCCGGCGGCCTGGTTCCTCTCATTTGCCAGCGTTGCAAATGGGTATTTCAAATACTCGGCTTTCAGCTTTTCGAAAAGCTCCCGCGTAACGAGCACGTCGTTGCGTCCGTAGTCAATCGTTTCGTTGGTGATCGTGCCAAGGCTGTCAACTTTCGATTTCTTATGGTGCGTCCCGAACGCAAATGCAGCTCGCCTCAGCGTATACTTTTCGCCGGTTAATGCTGAGGTAAGGGTGCTGAGATCGAGAAACCGGCCTGGGAAAAAAGGCCTCTCCCAATCTTGTAACTTCATCTTCGGCGCAAACTGAATGAAGGCGGCTCGACTTGAAATCGACTCGATGCGTAAATCCGGCAGATCGACCCGAAAACTCAACTTAAGGCGGAAGCTTCGACGGTGCTTGCCTTTTCCCGGATTGGCCTGCACAGCTATTCGTGACAGATCGAAGGGAAGATTGAAGCCGACGCACAGCGCGCCTTGGACGTAAACTTCGGGATAGAAAATCTTTTCGACAAACTCGGTGCGGGTGTAGACGGTTAGCCTATGAACCGTGCCGTAGGCACGCGCTGTCGCCTTTTCCGAATCGCTGATGTTATCACCAAGGAACAGCGCTTCTTCAAGCAGTTCGCCATGCGCGTAGTTGCGAAATACCCCGAAAAGTAAACGTTGCGTAAAATCGGTGGTTGTTTCTGTATCGAAAACCAGGACCCGGTCATCGAAAGGTATCGCGCGCCACGGTAGCGCGCTTTGCACGGGCGGGCGCCTGGGCTGATTAGGTTCAACCCAGGCGCGTACCGCCGTATCATGGACCTTGATCAACGAGGAACTAGTACTGGAACTGCCTCCCACCATCGGACTCCGGCCTGCTCCCTTAGATATGGACCGGCTGCGCGGCACCAAGATGCCCACGCCTCCATCGAATCGCTAAGGGAATGGAAGAAGTCCGCGAGACCTTGGAGTAGTGCTGCCAATATCTCCAGCGGGTCGCGGTCAGCGTGGCGCCGACGCAAGTCCCCCAAAGTATCGATAGCGGTGTCCGATAGATCATCGTGGCAGGTTCTGCATAGAAGGACGGATAGTTCCTGGTTTGCTTCCCCCGCAACGTGGTGCGCTTCGAGGGAAGCCGGATTTCGGTGATAGCCGCAGATGGCGCAGCTCGGCTTCTCAACTCCTAGGAGTTGCAAACGCTTGGCCATGCGGGTGGACGCGTTTCGGAGTCGCTCCGCTTGTCGCTTCCGTTCATCCATTAGAGGCCGCCCGTCGAACCGTAGAGGTCCTGGAAATGGAGTTCTCCGGCACGAGCGAGCCGGTTGAGGGTCGGTCTGTGGGTGAGGAACTCGAAGTCGCCCTCTTCCACGTGAATGAACCTTAGGATGAATGGCTCCAATGACTCGAAGTCCCCGCTGGTAATGTACGCGCGCACGGCGTTCCAATACGCGCCGATCACCGAAGCGGAGTCGGAATCAAGCGTCGTGACGGTGATTAGGCCGCGCGACGTTAGCATGAGCATCCGGCGCTTCAGGTAGTCCATTGGCTTGACCCTGGTGCGCCCTTTGTGCTGTTCCAACGCATCGGGTGCGTGCCGCCGGATGGTTTGGACGGTTGTTCCGCTGAGTTCAGCCGCCTTGGATAGCGGCAGCGACGGATCGCGCCGCGCTAAGGCAAGAGCGTCGAATACACGCCTCGTGGAGTCGCTCTCGGCGTGAGAGAGGGCTTTGGGATAGACCCGCCGGGCAGCCACCCCTGGCGAGCCTTTTGATGATTTAGGCATCCGGTAGACGTTCCGGCGGGGCTTCAAAATAGTTGACAAACTCGCGCGGAGCCAAGACCCCGAACGGCGAATATAGGGGTGTGCCCCTCACCCCCTTGGACAAGGCTCTAGCGGACCTTCGGTCTTCGGGCCACGCGCTAAGTCCGGATAAGCTTCAGCGCCTACGACCCTTCGGGATAACCTCGAAGCGAGTTGGACGCACCTATTATTTCAGTGACCAGACGATGCGCCGTCTTTCGTATCTGCTGGAGGTGGAAGCCGCCTTCGGCTTGACGCGCAAGCACAACGCCCTCGCGCTGGAACTCGCGTATCGCAGATATCCGATTATTCCGTGGAGACGCGCGCATGTCGGAGCACGCAACGCGGTGCGTCAGTTCTTCAACATGATTGACCGCTCGTTTCAACGGATGACAGGGAATAAAAAATCCGCTCCTACCGAGCGACACGTAGTTCACCTCAGTCGCCAGATGGCTCGTCAACTGATCCCTGACGAGTGCTTAGATCAGAAGCTAAGCAGCGGCTTGAGTCGCGAGTTGCTAGAAAAGGTTCTTGAGATTATCCTTCGCGCCGCCTACCTCGATCAGGATGCCCAAGAGTCCGAAGTAGAACGATTGCTTGCCAACACTGGGCTGAAGGATGACGACGCACGAAAGAATACCGTGTTACTTGTTCCGCTATTCAATAAGCTTCGCCCTACATTGCGTATGGATAACAACGCCTTCCGCAACGCCATCGAAGAAAAAACCAATGTCAGTGTCATTAGGGCGACGATCGATGCTATGCGAAAGCTTCAGGGACTAGCACAGCAGACCGGCATTGCGCTAACTGGCTCGTCTCCCCCTACCGTTGAAGACTATCCCATCTTTTCGCAGCCGGAGCAAAACTATGCAAGAGTTGCCGTCGTCTCGCACGCGTTCTCCTACGCGTGCACTCGGTGGGTGCTCAATAGCGCAGAAGGCGCTACCAACCTGAGTCGCCTAAACGGCGACCTTTCAATAAACGAGATACTGACGGACGCCAGCTTTATCAAATCAGCCGTGCCTAAGACGATTGGAATGCAATATGATTAACGAAAGAACCATAGTAGTAGAAGGTTACAATGCCAGGCTTTTCGTGGAGCGAGGGCATCTCGTTCTTCACGATGGCTTCGCTGCTGAGGGCAAGACGAGGGAAATGCGATTCCCACGAGGTCGCTGCGCCGTGGAGCGTATCGTCCTACGCGCAAAGGGGGGCTCCATTTCAATGGATGCCATTGACTGGTGCGCGCGGATGGGCATCAGTCTCTCCTTCGTGGCCTCGGACAGCACATTACTGAACTGTATGATTCCCGATGCCTCCCACGATGGGCCGGTAAAGCGAGCGCAGGCAGTCTCAGGAGTGAGTGACGATGCCATCAGACTTGCACGGTATCTTCTCGCCAAGAAAATGGATTCACAGATCAGCGCCGTTCAAACGGACTTCGGAGCACTCCACATCGGGAACACAACCTCGTG
>Ga0265356_1000085_pt1 | contig 15765 bp, 10 predicted proteins | sample NZE4metagenome_FD_189075 | JGI IMG/M metagenome (GOLD analysis project Ga0265356, IMG submission 189075) | Rhizosphere microbial communities from Maridalen valley, Oslo, Norway - NZE4 | ecosystem: Host-associated > Plants > Roots > Rhizosphere > Soil | place: Norway: Oslo | collected 2017-09-15
CTCGTAATACCCGCGAGGATTGTTCGCATCGGCGCTGCGCTGGCTGTCGGTTAGCACATCCATTCCTCCCGCCGCGATCATTTGCATCATAAGAGAAGTGCCCGACCTCGGAATTCCGGATACGATCGTGATCATTCTGGCCCTGGCTGGCTGATTCGCTCCCGGCTGAATCGTCCCTGGTAGCTCGCAGCCATCCTTCCTTTTTGGAGAGAGCTTTCCCCTCGCCGTATTTGCCGCCACAACGATGAAACTGAAAGTTCAGCGCGCTCCAATGGAGCCCGGGACGAAAAAAGTCCGGGAAAGAAGTCAGATTCTTACTGGGGGGCTGTCGCAGACAGCTCGGAGTTTCAGCCCCATCCTCACTGCTTAACTGCGACGTTGGAGTCACTATACAACAATTTGAAAGTGAAACATCAAGAGCGGCGAATTACACTACGGATTCCATTCTCAGCGGAGAACACACCATGACTTCCCGATGCACGGCGATTGCGGCTATATTCTTGTCGCTCGTAGTTCCAACCTTGTCCTCGTCTCCCGCCAACGCTCAAAATTCCTCAATCACGCCGGATCCCGTCGGCGACTACGTTCGCAGCGAAATGCAGAAACAGCGCATTCCGGGGTTGTCGCTGCTGGTATCGAAAGGCGGCCAAATCGTGCGCGCCGAGGGTTTCGGTCTCGCCAATGTGGAACTTCAGGTTCCGGTGAGACCCGAAACCGTATTCCAGTCAGGGTCCGTCGGCAAGCAGTTCACCGCGACCGCAGTGATGATGCTGGTGGAAGAAGGCAAAGTGGCGCTGGACGATCCACTCACAAAATATTTCCCGGATGCGCCCGGCGCCTGGAAGGAAGTGACGGTGCGCCAGTTGTTGAGCCACACCGCCGGGTTCACGGACTATCCCGAGAAGTTTGATTTTCGCAAAGACTGGACCGAAGACGAACTGCTCAAAGTGGTTGAGGGTATTCCGCTGGCCTACCCTCCGGGAACGAAGTGGGACTATAGCAACCTCGGGTATCTCACGCTGGGCGTTTTGATTCACCGCGTGAGCGGAGAATTCTATGGAGACTTTCTGCAGCAGCGCATCTTCCAGCCGCTGGGAATGCAGACCACCCGCATCATCAGCGAGGCGGACATCGTTCCCCATCGCGCCGCTGGCTACCGGTTGGTGAAAGGCGAATTGAAAAACCAGGAATGGGTCGCGCCCATGGTGAACACGACCGCGGACGGCAGCTTATATTTCTCTATCCTCGACCTGGCGAAATGGGACGCCGCGCTTTACGGCGAAAGGTTGCTCAAGCGCTCCAGCCTCGATCTGATGTGGACGCCGGTCAAGTTAAAAGACGGCAGCCCGAATAAAGGGGCTGACGGTTCCGCTTACGGTTTCGGATGGTTTGTGGGGAATCAGAAAGGACATCGCGTGATCGGCCACGACGGCGCCTGGCAGGGCTTCCAAACCACGATCAATCGATACGTGGATGATCGCGTAACCGTCGTTGTGCTGACAAATCTGGCGGAAGGCAAGCCGTGGGAAATTGCCCAACATGTAGCAGACATGTACTTGTCAGGGGAAAACTAATCGAAAGGCCTGGCTTCGACCTGCATCCTCATCCCGTACTTCGGACGTAGCGTGATCAGCGGTTGCGGCTCGACGCACTGATTGGGAACCAGCCGCAGCTTCCATTTCTGCAGGAACGTGGCCAGGACGAGCACGCCTTCCATCCAGGCAAACGATTCGCCAATGCACTGCCGCACTCCCGCGCCGAAAGGAAAGTAAGTGAACTTCGCGCGCTTCGACTTCGCTTCCGCGGTGAAGCGTTGGGGATCGAATCGCAGAGGATCGGGAAAATAGCGGGGATCGCGGTGGGTGACGAACTGGCTGATCAACACCGTGGTCTGTGCGGGCAGCCGATATTCTCCCAGCTGAAAATCGTTGCGCGCGTAGCGGCCCATGGCCCACGCGGGAGGATAAAGGCGCATCGATTCCGCCATCACCATTTCCACATAGTGCAGGCGCGGAAGATCCTCCACCGTGGGCAGACGGCCTTGCAGCACGGAATCGACTTCCTCGTGACACCGGCGTTCGCAATCGGGATTCTGCGAAAGCAAATACCACGTCCAGATAAGAGCATTGGCAACCGTCTCGTAACCAGCCAGAAAAATCGTGATGACCTGGTCGCGCAGCGCCTGCTGCGCCTCCGGCCCTGCGTCGCTCTCGCTTTCGTTAGAAGACGCGGTCAGCATCAAGTCGAGCAGGCTTCCGCCGTTGTCCCCGCGCCGTCGATGCGCATCCATCATGCGATACACCACGGCGTCGATCCGTTTGCGCGCCTTCACAAACGCGGCTAGCCCGGGTGGCCGCAAGTGCACCAGCCACTCCGCCGCCGGCAGCATCACCAGAAAATTGTAGAGTCCCATGATGCGGTTGATGGCATCCGCCAGTTCCAACACTTCGTTCTGCAAGTCGGCGGCAAACAGAGTGCGCGCTACAATTTTGAGAGTCAGGTGCATCATGTCGATGGCGACGTCGCGCTGTCCGCCGTCTTTCCACGACTCGCGCGCCCGAGCAGCCTCGTCGACAAATGCGGCCCCGTATTCCTGGATGCGCTGACGATGGAATGCCGGCTGTGCCACTTGCCGTTGCGCCCGGTGTTCGGCGTCTTCGCTGGTGATCATGCCCTCGCCCAGCAGCATCCTGGTGCGCTGTACCGTGCGTTCTTTGATGAAGTTGTCGTTCTGCACCACCAGCACTTCGCGAATGTATTCCGGATGATTCAGGAACACGATGTGGTGCCAGCCGATCTTGTAGTGCGCGATGTCGCCGTATTTTTCAGCCAGGTGCTGGAATAAGACGATGGGATTGCCGGGACGAAACTTGCGGAACGCAAACCACAGCAGATTTCGCCGAAACCCAGGCGGGAAGTGGTATCCCGTGGACTCACGCAGCTCGCGACGGTTGGCTACAGTGGCCATTGTTTGAGTTTAACGTGTCAAGACGAAAGGCGGGGTCGCGTCATTGATTACGAATGCTGATTACGGCTGATTACCAATTCTGGTCACAATTTCTGCAGCCGGTCCAAGTCGGCGAGAACCTCGTCGCTGTGATGGGCTGGGTTCACACCTCCGTAGACCTTCGCCACTTTTCCTTCCGGGTTGATGATGAAGGTATTCCGGGCGGCAATCTGCACGACGCCCAGGTTAGTGAGCGAACCGTAGGCCTTGGTGACGCTGTGGCCGGCATCGGACAGCAGCTTGAAGTTCAACCCTTCCTTGACGCAGAACTTCTTGTGAGATTCCACGCTGTCCAGGCTCACACCCAGCACCACCGCGTTGCGCTCGGCGAATTTTGGCTGGTCGACCTGAAAATTGTGCGCTTCCCGCGTGCATCCTGCAGTCTGGTCCTTGGGATAAAAGTAGAGCACCACCCACTTGCCCCGATAATCTTTCAGGCTCGCCGCGGAACCTTCCTGCGTGGGCAGCGTGAAATCAGGAGCGGCGCTACCCACCTCCGGAAACGTACCGTGCGAGAGCAACCGCGGAACGAGAAGAACCATCCCGATCACTACCAGCAGCAGCAACACAATCTTCATAATAAAAACCTCCGCATCTGCATCACAAAAACCCCTACCCCCGGCTGCCCGAACGGATTCTAAATCAGAAGCACCCGGAACCGAGAGTCTCCGCCAGCAAAAATCTTCGCAATTGCATATGATTGACTGTTACGCCTTACACACCGGAGAAAACCAGACGTGGCTCAGACTGAAACTGATGGCTTAGAGGTATTGGAAACGCGGGAGTGGGTCGATTCCCTCGATTACGTTCTGTCCAAGGGAGGCCCCAACCGCGCCGGCAGATTGCTGCAGCAGTTGGCTTTGCATGTCCGGCAGGAAGCCGGAATTAATCTTCCATTCTCGGCGACCACGCCTTATCAGAACACGATCGCGAGCAGCCAGCAGCCGCCTTTCCCCGGAAGCCAGGAGATGGAGCGCCGCATCAAGAGCCTGGTGCGCTGGAACGCCCTGGCCATGGTGGTTCGCGCCAACAAGATTCAGGAAGGCATCGGTGGCCACATTTCCACCTACGCCTCTGCGGCCACTTTGTACGAAGTCGCCTTCAACCATTTCTTTCGCGCGCAGACGGAAAGCGGCGATCGTGACGTGGTCTATTTCCAGGGCCATGCCGCGCCAGGAATGTATTCTCGCGCTTATCTCGAAGGCCGCATCCCCAAGGAAAAGCTGCAGAATTTTCGCCGCGAATTGAAACCCGGTGGCGGACTGAGTTCTTATCCTCACCCGTGGCTGATGCCCGAATTCTGGGAGTTTCCCACAGTTTCCATGGGGTTGGGGCCCATCCAGTCGATCTACCACGCGCGCTTCATCAAATACCTGGAGAACCGTGAGCTGAAGAAGACGACCGGGGGAAAAGTCTGGGCGTTCCTCGGCGATGGTGAGATGGACGAGCCCGAGTCGCTCGGTTCCATTTCTCTGGCCTCGCGCGAAAAACTCGACAACTTAATTTTTGTGGTGAACTGCAACTTGCAGCGTCTCGACGGCCCGGTGCGTGGCAACGGAAAAATCATCCAGGAACTGGAAGCGATTTTCCGCGGCGCGGGCTGGAATGTCATCAAAGTCATCTGGGGCACGGACTGGGATAGCCTCATCCAGAATGATCGCGACGGCCTGCTGGTGAAGCGTCTCGGCGAAGTCAGCGATGGTCAGTATCAAAAGTATTTCGTCGAGAGTGGAGCCTATTTCCGCCAGAATCTTTTCGGCTCCGATCCTCGGCTGCTCAAGATGGTCGAGCACTTGTCAGACGATCAACTGGCGCGCATGCGACTGGGCGGGCACGACCCCATCAAAGTTCATGCGGCTTACAAAGCCGCTGTGGAGCACACCGGCGCCCCGACCATCATCCTCGCCAAGACCATCAAAGGCTACGGCCTCGGCGAAGCCGGCGAAGGCAAGAACATCACGCACCAGCAGAAGAAATTGAACGAGGACGAGTTGCAGATGTTCCGCTCGCGTTTCGGAATTCCGATTCCTGACGACGAGCTCCATGAGGCGCCCTTCTACCGCCCTCACGATGACAGCCCGGAAATCAAATACATGCAAGCCCGGCGCCAGCAGCTTGGCGGATACATGCCGCAGCGCAAAGTGCGCGCCACGCCGCTGAAGCCGATCGCCGATTCGTTCTTCGATGAGTTCCACAAAGGCACCGAAGGCCGCGACGTTTCCACCACCATGGTGTTCGTGCGTTTATTGGCGAAACTGCTGCGCGATCCGGAGATGGGCAAGCTCATCGTGCCCATCGTTCCCGATGAAGCGCGCACGTTCGGCATGGAAGCGCTGTTTCGCCAGGTCGGAATCTATTCCAGCGTGGGCCAGAACTACGAACCGGTCGACATGGACACACTTCTCTACTACAAAGAAGCGAAGAACGGGCAGATCCTCGAAGAAGGAATCACCGAAGCCGGGTCCATGTGCTCGTTTATTGCCGCGGGCACGGCGTATGCGAATCACGGCATCAATACGATTCCGTTTTTCATTTACTACTCCATGTTCGGGTTCCAGCGCATCGGCGACCTGATCTGGGCAGCGGCCGACCTGCGCTGCCGCGGATTCCTCGTCGGAGGCACCGCTGGCCGCACTACGCTGGCCGGCGAAGGCCTGCAGCATCAAGACGGGCACAGTCATGTGCTCGCGCTGCCCGTGCCGAACCTGATGGCGTATGATCCCGCATTTGCCTACGAGATTGCCATCATTATTCAGGACGGAATCAAGCGCATGTACGTGGACCAGGAGTCGATCTTCTACTACATCACGGTCACCAACGAACCTCTACCGATGCCGCACATGCCCGAGGGCGCGAACATTCGCGAGGGCGTGCTGAAAGGTTTGTATCGCTTCAAAACCTCCGCCAAGAGTGAGCCTAAGGTGCGCGTGCAACTCCTTGGCAGCGGCACGATCATGTACGAAGTATTGAAGGCGCAGCAAGTTCTGGAAGAAAAATACGGCGTCGCCGCCGATGTCTGGAGCGTCACCAGCTACAAGGAACTTTACCGCGACGCCAACGAATGCGAGCGCTGGAACATGCTGCACCCCGGCGAAGCTTCCAAGGTTCCCTACGTGACGCAGATGCTCAAAGATGCTCCGGGCCCGTTCATCGCGGCTTCGGATTATATGAAGGTGCTGCCGGAGAGCCTGTCGAAATGGGTTCCCGGAGAATTAGTTTCGCTCGGCACCGATGGTTTCGGCCGCAGCGAAAGCCGCGTCGCGCTGCGCGACTTCTTCGAAGTGGATGCCAAGCACATCGTGCTGGCCACGCTCGGAGCTCTGGCGCGGGAAAAGAAAATCGGTGCTGACGTGGTAAGGCAATCGATTCAAGATCTAGGCATCAATCCGGAAAAGGCGAATCCCGCAAATGCTTAGGCGATTGTGATCACCGGTCCGACCGCTCGATTCGGGGCGTCGGACGCTGGAAATCGAAAACCGGAACTACGTAATCTAAGCTACGTAAGCAAAAGCTGCGTTAAGAAGGAATCAGAAGAAGTGATCGAATTCAAACTTCCGGAGTTGGGTGAGAACATCGAGCAAGGCGACCTCGTGCGCCTCATGATCGCACCCGGAACCAAAATCAACGCGGGCGAGTCGGTGATGGAGCTGGAAACCGACAAAGCAGTGTTGGAAGTGCCATCGTCGGTCAGCGGCACCGTTCAGGAAGTCCGAGTTAAAGAAGGCGACAAGATTAGAGTCGGCCAGGTTATTTTCACCGTCGACAATGGAGTTGCGGCCAAGCCGGCGTCCGTGCCGGCCGCGCAGACTCAACCAGCCTCGCCAGTCGCTCCTGCGGCCGCTCGCGCCGCACAGCCAGAGCCCGAACCGAACGTTGCGGCAGCTCCATCGCGCGCAGCGGCGCCTGCGCAGGCGGGAAGCGGTGATCGGCGAGCGCCTGTCCAAGCTCCGACCAAGCCCGGCCCTAGCGAGTTCACCTTGCCCGAGCTTGGCGAAAATATATCGCAAGGCGATCTGGTTCGGTTGATGATCGCCCCGGGATCAAAAGTCTCTGAAGGCCAGCCCGTAATGGAGTTGGAAACTGACAAAGCGGTCGTGGAAGTTCCATCCTCGGTGAGCGGTGTGGTGAAAGAAGTCAAAGTTAAAGAAGGCGAAAAAATCAAAGTCGGGCAGGTGATCTTCACGCTGGAAGGTGGCGCAGCCACACCCGAACCGGCGAAGAAGCAGACTGGCCCCGTCGAACATGTTTCCGGACAGCACGGAGCGCGCCTCGCATTCCAGGCCGCGATTCGTGCCGAAGGCAAAACCGAAGAACAGGCGTTGCCACCCGATCAGCCGCAACTCTCGCCGTCCGCTTTCTCCATGCCTCTGCAGCTGGGCAAAGTTGCGGGCACCGAACATCGTCAACCAGTTCCCGCCGCGCCAAGTATCCGGCGACTGGCGCGGGAACTGGGCATCGACATCTACGAAGTGAAAGGCACCGGGCCTGGCGGGCGCATCAGCGAAGATGACGTCAAGGTCCACGCTAAAGCTCTGCTCTCGGGCGTTATCTCAGCGGCACAAGCGGCGCCGCTCGCCGGCCATTTCGCCCCTCCGAAGCTCCCCGACTTCACCAAGTGGGGCAAGACCGAGCGCGTTTCCATGCGCGGAGTGCGCCGCAAAACCGCCGAGCACCTCGCCGAATCCTGGAACACCATTCCTCACGTCACCCAACAGGACCGCGCCGACATTACCGAGCTCGAACAACTGCGTGCGCGTTTCGCTCCCAAGGCCGCGGAAGCGGGCGGCAAAATGACGGTGACCGCGATCGCGTTGAAAGTTTGCGCCGCGGCTCTCAAAGTGTTCCCGCAATTCAACGCCAGCATCGATATCGAGAAGGAAGAAATCGTCTACAAGCAATACATCCACATCGGCGTCGCGGCGGACACGGATCGCGGCCTGCTGGTTCCCGTGATTCGCGACGTGGACAAAAAGAATATTGTCGAACTCGCCGTGGAACTCTCGCAGCTTTCGAAAAAAGCCCGCGATAAAAAGCTCACTCCGGCAGAGATGGAAGGTGGAACCTTCACCATTACCAACCTGGGCGGAATCGGCGGGATCGGCTTCACTCCCATCGTGAATCATCCGGAAGTCGCCATCCTCGGGCTATCCCGCTCCCGCATGGAACCGGAGTGGATCCAAGATAAAGATGCGGGGAAGTTCGAACCCCGGCTGATTCTGCCGCTTTCGCTTTCCTACGATCATCGCCTGATCGATGGCGCCGACGCGGCGCGCTTCCTGCGCTGGATCGCCGAAGCGTTCGAGCAGCCGTTCCTGCTCTCGGTGCAGGGATGATTTGCCCGTTGTAGAGACGTTGCTTGCAACGTCTCCGCCGGCAGTAACGGTAAATTCTGGGTACCAGTAAGCTGGTGCGGCGCTGCCTGCAAAGACGTTGCAAGCAACGTCTGTACGAGTCAAATCATGTCTGACACGCAATCTCTAAACATCGCAGTAGTCGGCGGCGGCCCCGGAGGTTACGCCGCCGCGTTCCTCGCCGCCGATCTTGGCATGACGGTCACCCTGATCGATCCCGAGGTGAACCCCGGCGGAGTCTGCCTGTATCGCGGCTGCATCCCCTCGAAAGCCTTGCTGCACGTGGCCAAGCTGCTGGAAGAATCGCATCAGGCCAAAGACTGGGGCATTGAATTTTCCGCGCCGAAAATTGACCTCGCACGTCTGCGTTCCTGGAAAGAGGGCGTAGTCAGGAAGCTAACGGGAGGCCTCGGCATTCTCTCGAAGCAGCGCAAAGTAAAATACGTGCAAGGTCGCGCTGCCTTCGAAAACTCCACCACGCTCCGCGTCACCAAGGCCGACGGCTCCGAAGAAACTGTCGCCTTCGACCGCATCATCCTCGCCACCGGCTCGCGCCCCGCGATCGTTCCATCGCTGAAGGTCGACTCGCCCCGCATGATGGATTCCACCGGCGCGCTCAATCTCGAAGACATCCCCGGAAGCCTGCTGGTGGTTGGCGGAGGCTACATCGGGCTCGAGTTGGGCTCGGTCTACGCCGCTCTCGGCACGCGCGTCACCGTTGTCGAAATGCTTCCCGGCTTGCTCCCCGGAGCCGACCGTGATCTCGTTCTTCCCCTGCACAAGCGCCTGGAAAAGATGTTCGAAGCTATCCTCCTCAACACCACGGTCGCCGCCGTCCAAGATGAGGGCTCGGCCATTCGCGCTACCTTCGAAGGCCCGGATGTGAAAGAGCGCGAAAAGGTTTTCGATCGCGTCCTGGTTTCCGTTGGCCGCAAGCCCAACTCAGAAATTCCCGGCCTCGAAAAAACGCAAGTAAGGCTCAGCGCCAAAGGATTCGTCCAGGTAAACAAGCAGCTTCAAACAGACGACTCTTCCATCTACGCCATCGGCGACCTCGTCGGCGAGCCCATGCTGGCGCACAAAGCCATGCACGAAGGCCGCACCGCCGTCGAAGTCATCGCCGGACACAAAGTTGCCTTCGAGCCCAGCGCAATCCCTGCGGTCGTTTTCACCGATCCCGAAGTTGCCTGGTGCGGCCTCACCGAAACCCAGGCGCAAAAAGAGAACCGCGAGATCAAAGTTGCGAAGTTCCCCTGGGCGGCCTCGGGCCGCGCCGTCACCCTCGATCGTCCCGAAGGGATGACCAAGCTGCTCATCGATCCCCAAACCGAACGGGTGTTAGGCGTCGGCATTGTCGGCGTCGGCGCCGGAGAACTTATTGCCGAAGGCGTGGTCGCCATCGAAATGGCCGCGCTCGCCAAAGACGTCGCCCTCAGCATTCATCCCCACCCCACTCTCTCGGAAACAGTGATGAATGCCGCCGAAGTTTTCTTCGGCACCCCCACCGACATCTACCGCCCCAAGCGGCCCTGATGCGCGAAGCTAAGATGCGCGGAGCCGAACTCGCTCTGCGCTAACCTCGCGAAGTTGTTCCGCTACAATTAACTCTCGCGCGCCCTTGCACGCATTCATCTCAGCATGCCCTCGCAAATCGGGCGCGGGAGAAGACCATGTCCGCCTTCCTTAAGAAATCCGGAATCTCAACGACCGTCATCTCCCTTTTCTTTTTCTCGGCGTGTCTGCCCGCAACGGCTCAATCGACGCTCACTCAAATCCTCGAGCCATCGACAACGCCGGCCGCGAGCACCGCCACCACGCCTGCCGATGCCCTCGGCCGCGGAACGCCCTCCGGATCCGTTCTCGGATTCCTGCAGACAGCGCAGTCAGGCAACTACAACATCGCCGCGCAATACCTGCAGATGAGCGCCGCCCACCGTCAATCTGAAGGCGAGCAAACCGCCACCAGGCTCAAGCTGGTGATGGATCGCGCCTTCGCAGGCAGCCTGAAGCACGTCAGCACGCAGCCCGAAGGCACGCCGCAGGAGGGTGTTCCCTTCGACCGTCAGGATCTCGGCCTCATGGAGTCCGGCGACGTCGAGGTCGACCTGCAGTTGGTGCGCGTATCCGATCCGAGCGTGGGCAAAATCTGGCTGATCTCGTCCGACACCTTGGCCAAGCTTCCCGAACTCTACGACCAAGTGGAAGCGCGCCAGGTCGAGTCGCGCCTTCCCAATTTTTTGGTAAAACATCAGTTCGAAGGAATGCCTCTATGGCAGTGGCTCGCTCTGCTGCTCGCGATTCCCCTTGCCGCCGCGGTGGGTTGGCTCGTTCTGACGTTGCTCGATTATCCTTTGCGCTGGTGGGCCCAGCGCAGCCAAGGCGATGTAAGCCGCTGGCAGTCGGTTTCCGGTCCGATGTGGCTGCTGGTGGGAACCATCACGCATCGCGTCTTCGCCGGCTACGTTGGCATGCCGCTGCTGCAGCGGCATTACTACGTTCAACTCACCGCCGTCGCTCTCATCATCGGCGCCAGCTGGATTTTCTGGCGCGCCATCCGCTGGTCATTGCGCCGCGTGCGCACCCGGGCTTTGTCCCACGGCCACGGCGGCACCGGATCGCTCATGTTATTAGGCGAACGAATTCTTAAAGCTATCGTGTTCGTGACCGCGGTGTTCGCCGTGCTCACCACCCTCGGTTTCAACATGACCACCGCCCTTGCCGGCCTCGGCATCGGAGGCCTGGCCATCGGCTTCGGCGCCCAGCAGACCATTGCGAATCTCTTCGGCGGAGTTTCCGTGCTGGGCGATGAAGTCATGCGCGTCGGCGATACCTGCCGTTTCGGCGACCGCACCGGCACCGTCGAAGACATCGGCCTGCGCTCCACCCGCATTCGCACCGACGAACGCACGCTGCTCGCGATTCCCAACGGCACGGTCGCCACGATCAACATCGAGAACCTGAGCCGCCGCGACAAGATTCTTTTCAAGACCAATCTCGGCTTTCGCCCCGAGACTAAAGCAGACCATCTCCGCTACGTGCTCTCCGAAATCCGCCGCCTACTCTACAGTCACCCCAAAATTGAAACCAAGACGGTTCGCGTGCGCCTCACTGACATCGCTGCCGGTTCCCTCAACGTGGAGGTTTTCTCTTACGTCCTCACCGTCGACTTCAACGAATTCGCCGCCGTCCGCGAAGATCTGCTGCTGCGCATGATGGACCTCGTCGACGACGCTGGCACCAGCGTCGCCATGCCCTCGCAAACGCTATATATCAGCCGCGACTCCGGACTGGAAAAAGATAAAGCGGAAAACTCCGTCAAGAAAATCGCCGACCTGCGCGACAACAAGAAACTACCGTTCCCCGATTTTCACCAGGAAGACATTTCGTCCTTCCAGGGAACCCTCGACTATCCGCAGCCCGAGTCGGCCGTGCGCAATCCGAAAGCGAATCCCGGATCGCAGCGGTAGCATATCGGCATCAGCGAAGGAACCAGCCCACCGCCAGCGCGATGATCAAGAGCTTGATCAACCATCCCACCGCGTAAGACATCACAAACACCCGGTGCAGCTTCATGAACGCCGCGTTCGTCAGGATCAGCGGCAGCGGCCCCATCAACCACACCGCCGCTGCCAGCTTCACGGCACCTGCCACAGAACGCAGACCCAGCCGGGCCGCGACATAAGCAAAGACCCCGCAAGTCAAGAACGGCAGCGGGCTGGTCAGAGCAATCGCTCTGCCTTCCGCGCCCTGACGCCAAATTTCGGGATAGGTGTAGCGCCGGTGAATCCAATCACCCGCGAACAACCAGTCCGTGAGCGATGTAACCGCCCCGGTGCCAACCACAATCGCAATCAGTCGCACCCAGTTCATAACTCCTCCCTCGTGCCACGCTCCGAAATATGCAGGCAGCGCACTCGCCGGGCAGGCTGGCGAACGGCTCACGAATGCGTACCGCGCCGTGGAAGGGCGGTGCTTCAGCGCCGCGTAAAGTCTCCCAACCGAGTCAGGGCTTCAGCCCCCGCCCCGCCGCTTCCACCGTCGCGTCAACCAAACCAGCAGCCGATGCGTCGGGAAATAAACCAGCAGCGGCACCACCACCAGATACGCCAGCAGATAAACAGCTCCTGGCACTACATGCTGATCCCGAAAAAATAATCCGCGAGCCCAGTTCACGTCGTATTCCGGACGCCAGAAATAATTGATCGGCACCAGAATCCAGCACGTAGCGGTCTGCCATTTCCACCCGCGCGGGTCGTAACCGAGCCGCCAGATCGCCCACACCAGCAGCGGCGGCGTTACCACGTGAAACAGGCTGAGCAGCCGCAGGAACAGCGGCAGCTCCGGACTGAACATATACTCCGTGCCGCCAATCACGTGGTGGCTGCCGAGCAGCGCGCCCACGAGATCGATCGTGTAAAGCGTCTGAAACACCAGCAGACTGCACGCCTGCCACGAAAATATCAGCGGACTTTCCAGCCACAATCCAATCCCGATCAGAATGTTGCCGATATCACAGAAAAAAAGAAAATTCTGCAGCCCGTAGTGGCTCCAATAAATCGGCGCCCATGCGATCAGCCAAATCGTCCACCCGATCTTCAGCCATAGCGGCACCCGCATGGCCGCCATTCTACGCGGAGAACTCGCTCGAAGATGGTCCGAAGGCGGGAGTGATTACTTTCGTCCATGTACCCGCAGTCATCGCAATCCCGATTCCCCGCACTCCTCAAACACCCATCCCGGCGGCCATAGTCAATGGCCCTTGAATTACTGCCGTAACTTGCCGCCTCTTACCGCTGTACCTACGATGACCTTAGTATGGGTTACCGAGCTCTTCTCTTCTGTCCCGATGAAAAAATCGCCCGCACGGTGACGCAAGTCCTGAGCGAGCTGGAGTTTGCCGTCGAAGCGTGCGTCGAGCCTTTCGCCGCCGTCAAGAAATTGATGGCCGAGCATTTCGACGCCGTCGTGGTCGACTGCGATAACGACCAGAATGCCTCCTTGCTGTTCAAGAGCGCGCGCAGTTCCGCGATCAATCAGGCGTCTCTCGCGGTCGCGGTGGTTGAGGGGCAGCCCGGAGTCGCCAAGGCATTCCGCATCGGCGCCAATCTGGTGCTCACAAAACCCATTAATGTGGAACAAGCGAAAGGAACTCTGCGCGTAGCCCGTGGACTCTTGCGCAAGGGCGAAGCGGCCAAGCCGTCCGCGGCCGCTGCCCCACCCATAGCCACAACGCCAGTTCCTCCGAAGATCGCCAGCGCCGCGCCGGCAAGGCCTGCGACGCTGTCCGCTGCGACCGCCGCCAAGCCGCGCCCGGCCGCACCACCAATCTCGAAGCCTGCTGCCAATACTCCCGCAAAACCTGAAATTCAAACCACAATTGCAGCAGCCGCCAGCACGGCGTCCGCGAAGGCCGCAACGGAAAGTGCCGGAATACAATCAGCCGTAAAATCCGCGCTCCCGGCCGCGTCTTCGATAAAGTCGCCGTCAATACTCAACACGGCAATCAGCTCCGCATCGTCCGCCTCGGCCAGTGGAGCTGCGAGCGCCCCAGCGCCGGCCCGCGAAGCCGCACCCCCGGCCGTGGAAGTATCTGCGCCTGGCCAGGGCAAACCAGCCGTCTCGCCCGACAAAATCTCGTCTGACATCGCTGCCGAAAAAACCGCGGACGCGAGCCCGGCAAAGACGAATTCCGCGGACTCGACGCCCGCCGAATCCACCGCCACAAACGCACCCACTTTCACCTTTGGCGGAGCCAATCTTCCGGAACGATCCGAGAACGCAGGCAGCAAGAAAATATTTCTCGGAATCGCCGCAGCCGTTTTCCTGGTTTCTGCAGTATATTTCGGCTGGACGCAGCTGCACGATAAGTTGAGCGCTCCCGCCGCTGCTCCGAATCAAACGTCGCCGTCTCCCACTAAGGTTCCTGCGCCCGCGCAATCCGCTTCGGTTAGATCGTCAGCGGCTTCCGCCACGTCAGCATCTTCACCGGGCGCACAGACCGCCACGAACCAATCGCAAACGGCAGACAGTCAGCCATCCACCACGGACACTGCCAGCGACGACTCCGAGAAAAACGATGCACCTGTAGCGGCGGCCAGCTCCAAGCCTTCCGCCTCCGCGCCCGCAACGAAGGGTGCCAGCAAGACCGCAGGGACTTCTAATTCCACTGCTCCGGCGAACGCTCAGCCGGACGCGGCGGAGACCGCTCCGCCCATCATTCTGAAGAACGGCTCCACAAAATCTTCCGCCAAGCCGCCCGCGCCGGACGCGGCCGCTCCCAGCATGGTTGGTCTTGCTGCCGGCGGTTCCGATGGATCGTTATCCAATATCACCGCGGGCGACAATGCCGCCAAGCCCATCCTTCAAACTCTCAGCATCTCGCAGGGAGTTTCTCAGGGCCTGCTGTTGAAAAAAGTTCAGCCCGCGTATCCTTCCAGCGCTCTCCGCATGCGCACCGAAGGAGGCGTAAAGCTTCTAGCGACTATCGGGAAGACCGGAAACGTCACCGAAGTAAAAGTCGTCAGCGGCGAGCCGCTCCTTACCCAGTCCGCCGTAGAAGCCGTGAAACAATGGAAATACAAGCCCTATCTTCTGAACGGCGCCCCGGTCGAAATCCAGACAGAAATCAGCATCAACTTCAAGCTGCCTCACTAAACTTTCCCTGAGTCTGTCATCAAGCGAAACGACGGACCCCGTGCAAGCCGGCAGCGCCTCCGGCCCCCCGGAGTTCCCACTGCTGCAGCGCGCCCTTCCGTGTGTCCGACACGCACTCGATCAGCACAAATCACACGCAGCTCTGCCGAACCCGACCTTGCCGCTGAGCGCCCCCACCTGCCTCTGTGTTGAAATGTACAAGTGCAGCTGAAGCAGTCCCTCACCTCCGCCATCTCCCGCCTCACCGCCGACTGCGTCCCTTCCCCGCGCCTGAACGCCGAGCTCCTCCTCATGTTCACTCTCAACTGCGACCGCGCCTATCTCCACGCTCACCCCGAACGTGAGCTCACCGCCAGCGAGCAGTTTCGCTATGAAGCCGCTCTCGCCGAGCGCGCCCGCGGCATTCCCGCGCAATACATCACCGGCCATCAGGAATTCTGGGGCATGGATCTCATCGTCACCCCCGCCGTCCTCATCCCCCGCCCTGAAACCGAGCACGCCATCGAGACCGTCCTCGAACTAGCCCGCGTTCATGTGGAATTTACAAATGTAGAATTAGCAAATGTGGGGCGGGCACTCTTGCCTGCCAACTCCATCCACGTCCCCACTGCCAACGCTGCCCCACTCAGCCCTGCCAAATCCATCCACATCGCCGACGTCGGCACGGGCTCGGGCTGCATTGCCCTCGCCCTCGCCAAAGAACTCCCGCAAGCAGAAATCCACGCCACCGACAATTCCCCCGCCGCTCTCGAA
>Ga0265356_1000086_pt1 | contig 15699 bp, 13 predicted proteins | sample NZE4metagenome_FD_189075 | JGI IMG/M metagenome (GOLD analysis project Ga0265356, IMG submission 189075) | Rhizosphere microbial communities from Maridalen valley, Oslo, Norway - NZE4 | ecosystem: Host-associated > Plants > Roots > Rhizosphere > Soil | place: Norway: Oslo | collected 2017-09-15
GCCGTGGGCGATTTCTCCGCTGTATCTGCTCACCGGTTGCTCCGTCAATTCTCGCGGAGAAATCACCGGCCTGGGCCTGACCAGCGGCGGCGAGATTCACACCTATCTCGCCACCCCGACTCACGCTTCCGCGATCAGTGAGAGCACTTCACAGGGAGTGGTCGCCCGGAGGGTTCTGAGCGACGACGCCCGCAAGTTGCTTCAGCAACAACTACGCTTCGGCCGAACCGGAGCACAGTCTATGAGCCCGCAATAGTTGTTGTTCACCGCTGGTGTCCGATATCGAGAAATGATGGAAAGGCGGCAAGGTGGCATGGGGAGAGAGCAGGATACGTCCTGCTCTCTCTTCTGTCTTCGTGAGATCAAAACCCGATGCGCTCCGCCGTCAGTTTGGCAACTTCATAGCTGCAAGGAGTACCTTGAATCTTGGCTCGCCGCGCAGCGGATCGAATTCTGGTGTAACCCGCGCGGCCTGCATATCGGCAGAACGTTCGTGTACTGCTTTTTCGAACCAGTCAAGGGCGTGGGGCTTATCGCCGAGCCCGAAATAGATGGAACCGATGGCCCAAGGGCTCACATACCTATGGCGCGACTCGGCAAGCAAGCTGCGAAGTTGGGAATTTGCTTTTACCCGGTCGCCGGACAATCCATACGCATAGGCCAGAGTGGGCGAAATGGTTTGGCTGCCGGGGTTGATGCGATGCGCGGTTTCCAGATCGGCGATACCTTCTCGATATTTACCTTGCAGCAAGAGCACTTTACCGCGCCACAAATAGGCCTCGGAGAACCCAGAGTCCATGGCGATCACTTTGCACAGCTGCTGGTAAGCCTCGTCGTAGCGGCGCTCAAAGACCATGGTCGCGCCCCAATCCGTAGCGATGATCCGCGAGCGTGGGTCCAAAGCCAGGGCTTGCTGCATCTCGCTATTTGCTTCCTCGAAGTGCCCCATCGGCGCTAGATAGCCCTCACCATACCAGTGGTGCGCAGTGGCGTAGTTCGGATCCAGTGCAACCGCGAGATTGAACTCTTTTTCTTCATCGGCGAAGTTGTACTCACGACCAAGTAACAGCGCGAGCGCGGTGTGCGCCTCGGAAAGGTTGGGATCGAGGAGCAGTGCTTGTTTGGCCGCCTTTTTTCCCGCCGCCACGAACTCATCCTTCGGACCTGTGTTGCCGGCGAGGAGAACATAAGTTTGAGCCAAGCCAGCATAAGCCGGAGCATAGTTAGGATCGATGCTGATGGCCTTTTGGAAGTACTCGATCGCTCTCTCCATGGCAGCCCCGTCACGTTTGTTCCAGAAATACCGGCCTTGCATGTAGTCTTCGTAGGCCTCGGGATTGACCGGACGTGCGGACTTCAGCAGAGCCCGTTCCTGGGGAGTCAGCGCAACCTGAATTTCCTGTGCGACTGCGCTGGCCACATCCTTCTGAAGACTGAGGATGTCGTGCAGGTCACCGTCGTAGCTCCTGGCCCAAAGATGCCGATCGAGTGGCGCCTGAATCAACTGCGCAGTGATCCGGACCTGGTTTCCCGACTTCATTACGGTGCCTTCGACTACAGCATCTACATTCAACTCCCGCGCAATCTGGGCGATAGGTTTGTGCACGCCCTTGTATTGCATGATTGAAGTACGGGAAATTACGCGCAGGGCCTTGATCTGTCCGAGGTCCGTGATCAACTGATCGGTCATGCCATCAGCGAAGTACTCCTGGGCCGGTTCGTTGGAGAGATTTTCAAGAGGCAGAACCGCCAGGGAACGAATGGTCGTTGACAGCGGCACCTGCGTTGGGGGCGACACCAATCCCCACGCCAACCTCCTTATCCTCGGAATGGCGCTCAGGGATAGCAGTATCAGCAGGAGCGCCAAGGCAGCGACCCCCCGTACGGCAAATCTGCGAGATTTGGGAGGAGAGAGAAGTGTTTGCGGATCCTCGGCCGGGTCTGGGGTTGCCGCTGGGGCTGGCGGTGCCACTCGGGTCACGGGAGCTATAAACCGATATCCGCGGCGCGGAACTGTCTCGATGAAACGGGGGCTGTCGGCCGAATCTCCGAAAGCGGTTCGCAGCTTGCGGATGGCTGTGTTCAGACCTTCGTCAAAACCCACGTAGGTATCGGCGGGCCAGAGTTGAGTCTGAAGCTCCTGCCGGGTGACCAGTTCTCCCTGACGCTGGAGCAACAACTTCAGAACCCGAAACGGCTGTTCCTGCAACCCTACTTTCCGGCCACTTTTCGACAGTTCGCCCGCGTCGAGGTCAATCTCAAACAAGCCAGTGCGCATCGAGCCGAGCTTGGGTTGAGTGCTCTCCATTGGTACTTCCCTGCGGGGCCCTCATTCTATCGCACAAAGTCAGTTCATGAAACCTCGTAAGCCCTTATGGACACTGGTTTTACGAAGTCATGTAGGGTCTAGGGAGAATTCCTTGACCGATGCGCGGGCATGGGCGAAAGTGGCAGCGATTTCGGGGAAGGCTCGTAAGCTGGCCGGCGCGAAAAAAGATACAAAGCCCTGATAGTTTCCTTCCACGGTTCGCGCCTATGTAGATGAGAGCGACAGAGAACCAACGCCGATCGCCGTTTGGTTCGAGTAACGAACGAAGAAGAATCTTGAGGGGAGTATCTATGAAGAAGCGGAAATTGCAGCTACAGCCAACCGTGAGTGAATCGATGAAGAAAATCGCATCCAGTATCCCGAACGAAGCGTGTGTTCGAACCGTCCTAGTGCTCGCTTTCCTCCTGACGCTCGTTTCGAGCGCCGGCGCACAATTCACGCCCTTATACAACTTCGGAACACACACCGGCGACCCGGCGCACGCCAACTATCCTGGATTTGTCGCCCAGGGCCGGGATGGAAACCTCTACAGCACTTCCCATGATGGTGGAACTGACAATGCGGGCACGGTTTTTAAGATCACTCCTGCGGGCCAGGTCAGCGTACTTTACAACTTCGATGGCGTAACCGGCGCGTTTCCCTCCAGCGGACTCACGCTCGGCACCGACGGAAACTTCTACGGCACTACCTATGTAAACGGCTCCTCGAACTACGGGACTGTCTTCAAAATCAGCTCTAGCGGGAAACTCACAGTCCTGCACGCGTTCGACGACACCGACGGCTCGAGCCCCTGGGGAGCACCGGTCCAGGGCACGGACGGCGCTTACTACGGAACTACCGAAAATGGGGGATCGGCAAACTGCGGCACTGTCTACCGCGTTACTGCCGGGGGAACGTTCAAAACTCTCTATAACTTTGACGGATCCCACGGCTGCCAGCCCCTTGCGCCACTCGTACTGGGAAACGATGGAAATTTCTATGGCACGACTCTCGGCTTGGCCGGGGTAACCAATCCTAACCTGGGTGCAATTTTCAAGATCACGCCGGCGGGCGCGATAACACTTCTGCATAGCTTCGATGGAACCCACGGCGGTGGGCCATATGCCCCGTTGATGCAGGCCAGCGACGGCAATTTCTATGGCTCGACCGTCAACGGCGGCATGTATGGCAACGGCGTTGTCTTTGAAATGAGTCCGGCTGGAGCTTTCACTGATCTCCACGACTTCGACCCCAATACCGAGGGCGGAGAACCATTCTCTGCTTTGGTTGAGGGCACGAACGGATTTCTGTACGGCGCCACGGTCGATGGGGGAACCTTCAACGACGGGACGATTTACTCCATTTCTTTAGGCGGCGGGAGTCCTGACACCTTGTACAGCTTCGATAGCACGTCTGGTAGAGCCCCGGGAGCACCGCTGACCCAGCATACGAACGGAACTTTCTATAGTGACTCCGCATGGGGCGGCAGCGATGATCTTGGGACGTTCTACTCATTCAGCGCCGGCCTCTCGCCGTTTGTCCGGCTCGTTAGCGGCTCGGCAAAAGTTGGAAAGACCGTTGAAATCCTGGGCCAGGGATTCACTGGTACCACTGCCGTTTCTTTCAATGGCACGGCGGCGACGTTCCACGTTGCCTCGAAGACTTATATGACGGCGGTTGTACCGAACGGGGCGACTAGCGGATTCATAAAGGTGACAACTCCAGGCGGGGTTCTTGAGAGTAATCAGGCGTTCCGAGTGATCCCGTAGCGCCCGTTGGTTCATTACTCGCGAAAAAAACTTTGGAGCGTACTATGAAAACCCTAAGATCTCAGCTGCTCATTCTCATGCTCTGCATGGTCGGTTTGCTGAGCACCGGCTACGCACAACTGACGCCCAGCGCGGATTCGTACACGAACGCTGCTGATCCGACCACAAACTACGGAGCCAAGACACTGCTCGACGTCGAGAGCGCCTCGCAGACGACCTACGTTCGATTCGATCTCTCGTCGATTCCGACCGAATACGGCAGCGCCAACATCACCAAGGCGACTCTGAAGCTCTACGTCAATTCGGTGACGGCCGCAGGCAGCTTCAACGTGGACTACGTCAACGGCACGTGGGCGGAGAACACGATTACTGCTGACCTCGCGCCGGCGCTCGGAACCACGATCGCCGCCAGCGTGCCGCTCACCACGGCGGACAAGAACCAGTACATTCTCATCGACATCACTGCGGCGGTGCAGGCATGGCTGAGTGGAACCACCAATGACGGCATTGCGCTGGTCGGCAACAGCCCGGTGAATGCGACCTTCGACAGCAAGGAAAGCACGTCAACCAGCCATGCGGCCGAGTTGGATATTGTGTTCGCCGGAGGCGGGGGCGGAGGAATCGCTGGCATCACTACGGCAACCGGCAGCGGGCTTATCGGCGGAGGAACCGGCGGCACGCTCAACCTGTCGCTGACCCACACCTGCGCAACGAATCAGATTTTGCAGTGGAGCGGTAGCGCCTGGGCCTGCGCTTCCCCTACCGGTTCGGGCACCGTGACCAGCGTGGCCAGCGGGGCGGGGCTGACCGGTGGTCCCATCACCGGCAGCGGAACTCTGAGCATCAACCCGGCCGTCGTGCCGCAACTCAACGCTGCCAACACCTTCACCGGCAATCAGACGGTGAGCGGGACCCTGAGCGCGACCGGAGTCGTAAGCGGCAGCGGTTTTCAGATCGCGGGAACCGGCCCCGGGCTCCTATTCGCCTTCGGGTCTTCCACACCTCGGAACGCCTTCTTCGGATTTGCAGGGAATACGACGATGACGGGCACCGGAAATTTAGCCGTCGGCGCATTAGCGTTCCTCTCGAACACTACGGGGTCGAATAACACTGCAATGGGCAGCGGGGCTCTCCCCTACATCACCGGCGGTAACTTGAATACAGCAGTTGGCGCTGCAGCCCTCTTGGGCCTGGGATCGGGCAGCGGCAACGTCGAAGTCGGCGGCAGGCAGTCGGAACCGAGCTTCACTGGCTCTTACAACACCTTTGTGGGCGCCGGTTCCGGAGCCGTTGGAAATGGGATTCTCAACAGCACGACGGCGATTGGGGCGGGCGCAATCGTCGGTGCATCCAATAACAATTACACAAACGCCACCGCCATCGGCGCCAATGCACAAGTCACGGCCGACAACGCGATGGTGCTGGGCAGCATCAATGGCGTGAACGGCGCAACAGCCAGCGTCAATGTCGGCATTGGAACCAGGACACCGATGGCGACGTTGGATGTCGCCGGCTTCAAACTGGAAACTTTCATTGGGAATCCGGGTTGCGGAGCTAATCCCTTTGCGGGAATTGCGTTTGGATCTGCCGGATTCCAGAGCTGCGGAAACTACTCCATGGTGGGGGACGGCGTTAACACCTACATTGCCGCTCCTACCGGTACTATCTATTTCCGCACGCAGAACAATGCCTTGACCGCGATGACGATCGATGCATCCGGCGATGTCAACATCACGGGCAATCTAAGCGCCACCGGAACCAAGAATTTTCGCATCGATCATCCCCTGGACCCTGCGAACAAGTATCTTCTCCACGCGGCCATCGAGTCTTCTGAGGTCCTGAATCTTTACAGCGGGAACGTCGTGCTCGACACATCGGGTGCGGCCGTAGTGCAGCTGCCCGACTGGTTCGAGGTCATTAACAAAGACTTCCGTTATCAGCTCACATCGATTGGCGCGCCCGGACGAGATCTTTATGTTGCCGAGGAAGTTTCCGCAGGCCACTTCAAGATTGCGGGGGGCAATCCCGGCGGAAAGGTCTCATGGCAAGTGACGGGGGTGCGAAACGACGCGTGGGAGAAAGCACATCCCATGGAGGTGGAAGTCGACAAGGGCGCCGACCACGGCCACTACCTGACCCCCGAACTAGTCGGAGCACCGGAGACGGCGCGCATCGGCTATATGGCCCCGGCACCGGGAAGTGAGCATGTCATTCATCCACGACCGGCGATAAAAAACGACCACCTTTCGCTCGCGCAGCCCAATACGACGGTCAGCATTCCCGTACTGCCGCCCATGTCGGTCGCGCCCGTCCGGAAATTGGCGGTCAACCACAACTAAGCGGCTGCTGGTGCCACGAAGAATTTCAAGCCGGGAATATATGGAACGCATTTTAAAGAGGTCAAAAGTGAAGACCCCGCGGTTGATCACATGCTCTATCGGACTGGCAGTGTTAGTCGTCGTTGGAAGTCCCCAGGCAGTGGCTCAATTTGAAGTCGATCCGGATCACTACGAGATCAGAGCTGCGCCTCCGCCACAATCAAAAGCGGACGCGACGGCTCACGTCAGCAAAGAACACTATGAGGGTAATTTCGTCCTGCCCTACAGCTTACAATGCAACCGGAGCAGCCTGCTTCCGGACAAATACTCCCTTGCAGTCGATTCCGAGGGAGGAACTGCCCGCGTCACCGTGAGCCGAGGAGGTCATACGATTAGATTCGAGGGGATTACGAGAAAACAAAATCCGAATCACGGGCGGAACGTACTGGTGGTAAAACACGACGGAGGAACCCACCAGCTTTCCGTGATCCAAATAGCCCAGTTAGATCTGGTTTTCAGCCCTGCTTTGGGCTTTGACCGCGAAGACGGCAAGCCCAAACGTCTTGAGGAACTGCCGCTAATCCTGGCTTCAGGCAAGTGAGGGTGCGTGGTCGGTCAACCCAAAAAGAAGCGCTCTTACGCCGATGAGAGGGCCCAGGCTGCGGACAAACGCATGGAGACTAGATGAAATTCCGAAACTTTGCTATTTCTTTCGGCGTGGTTTCTTGCGGCGCTGGCAGTTCGATTGAACGCCTCGGCATAGGGACATGCCCGTGATTGCCGAAACACGTAACCGGCACGAAGCAGGCTTGTTCGGATGGTACTCAAGAAGGGGGAAACACTGGCCTAACCAGACCAGGTCGCCAATTCCGTGCAAGTGCTTGAAAGAATGGCGGGGACGACGGGACTCGAACCCGCGGCCTCTGCCGTGACAGCACCCATTTTGCTCGTAACTAACTGAAACTACGCGACACGGGTGGCTCCCAAAGGACGTTTCAGAACGCTGAGAAAGAATTACTGGACCATAATTGGACCATAATTTCGGCAGTGCTGTCGCAGCCAATCGTCGCGGCATTCATCAATTCCAGCAAGCGGCTTCCTGTTTTTCAATCGTGAGCGAAAATCAAGCCAATAGCATCTTGCAGGGCGGCACGTTACGCGGCCAAGTGCGAGAAATCGTCCGGGACATGGTCCTTCTTGAAACTCCCTATAATGGCGGCGGGAATAATTGAGCATAGCGTTTCCATCAGCTCCTGCATTACTTTCGTAAATCTTTGGAGGCGGAGGGTCGATGAATCGATTGAAAATGCCCGTCTGGGCCTTCGCAGGCGGATTGATCATCTTGCAGATGATCCTGGTTGCGATCATCGTTCATGGCGAGTCGCTCACCTTCGATGAGGGCGACCATATTTTCGCAGGCTATATGATGTGGCATAGCGGCGACTATGGTCTGAATCCGGAGCATCCGCCGCTGGTGAAGCTGGTGGCGACACTGCCTTTGCTGCAGGAGAAGCTTTGGGTGCCTCCGCTGCAACAGCGAATGTTCAAGGGTGAGGCGTACCTGGACGGCCGCGATTTTATGGAGCGGAATGACGGCCCAGGGCATGGCCTGCTCTTCCGCATGCGCCTGGCAGCAGGCGTCTTTGCTGTGGGCCTCTCTGTGATGGTATTTCTGATGGGGAGCAAGCTCTTTGGCGAGTCCGCTGGTTTGCTGGCCTTGGTATTAGTGGTCTTCGAGCCAAATGTGTTGGCCAACAGCGATCTGGTCACGACCGATGTGGGAGTCGCTTGCTTCCTTCTGGCCACAATCTATTGCTTCTACCGTTACGCAAGGCAGCCATCTGTGGTTGGTCTGTTGCTGACGGGCTTGGCCGCTGGACTAACACTGTCAGCCAAGCACAGCGGGATTTTGTTGGCTCCGATGCTGCTGGGATTGACGCTACTAGAGATGGCCTGTGCCGCGCGGGGACTGCGCAAGCGGATGGCTGGGACACTGTTGGTCGGACTGGCAGCCACCGTGGTCCTGGCGGTAGTGGTGCTCTGGGCTTTCTACGGTTTTCGCTATGCGGCCAGGCCGGCAGGGTTGGCAATGAACCCGACGCTGAGCCAATACGCTGCACCCCTCACTGGAGTGAACAGTTGGGTCATAGGTCATCTCGCCAACTGGCGGTTGCTGCCGGAGTCCTACCTGATGGGGATAACTGACATCCACTATGCAGCGCAGCAGTATGCCATCTTCCTGCTCGGGCACGACTATCCTCATGGCGTTTGGTGGTACTTTCCAGTCGCGCTGTCCATCAAGACCACTCTGGGCTTGATCGGTCTCGTGGTGTTGGCCTGTATTGCGCTCGTCAGCAAACGGCTCAGTCAGAGTAGAGAATTGGCGTACCTGGTTGTGCCTGGCGCTATCTATCTTGCTGCCGCGATCCTCAGTGGTATGAACATTGGCACTCGTCATGTTCTGTTCTTGTATCCACTGGCCGCGTTGCTGGCAGCAGCGTGTATAACAGCGCTCGCGCAGCATGGCCGACGCTGGATTTGGATCGGTGGAGGATTGGTGGCGTGTCATGTCGTTTCTGCCATGGCTGTGTTTCCGGCAGAGATGGCGTACGGCAACGAAGCCTGGGGCGGGGCAGCAAACACGCACAAATACCTGAGCGACTCCAGTGTGGATTGGGCGCAGCAATTGCCACACGTCAAGCAATGGGTTGACGCCCATCCCGGCGAGGAGTGCTGGTTCGCCTATTCCGCTTATCCAGAGCTTCGTCCGCAAGCCTACGGCATTCCCTGCCACCCGCTCCCCACGGCCCAAACCGAATGGGAGTTCCTGCCGGTCGACGTGCCAGAAACCATCCATGGCAACATCCTGTTAAGCGCAGACGATCTGGAAGCCTGCGACTGGCCCAGCGACCAACTGAATGTCTTCGAACGATTCCGGTGGATGCCGATGGCGGAGCAGATCGATCACAGCGTGTTTGTATACCATGGCGATTTCCACGTCTCTGAAGCGGCGGCGTTGGCGGCAGTCCAAAGGTCGAATATCCTGCTGGGGGAGCATAGGCCCGCAGAGGCTTTGGTTGCGGCAGAGAAGGCCGTTGCTTTGCAGCCGGAGAATTTGCTGACGCAGACGGCCCTGGGAGACGCCCTGACGGCATTAGGCGACAAAAATGGTGCACGGGCCGCCTATGAAATGGCGCTGGCGGCGGCGCATCGATTGGAAGCCAACGCTCAGCCGCTGTATGTGCCGGATTTAGAGCAGAAGCTGCATCCATGACATCGTCATATCATAAGCCGTGAGGATTTTCTTTACATCCGGAGCCGATAGGAAAGTTGGCCCGATTGCAGAACATCCATTACGTTCCAGAATGGGTCCTTTCAGGAGGCTCTGCCAGTAGCTCAGTGTCTTGAAGGCTATTCCGCCCAGGAAGAACGGCCTTAGCGCGCAGCGGCACTCATACACGAGTGCAAAGGACGAGTCACCCAGCAACCCGGAATTTGTAACCGAAGCGGCAAACGACTCGGCGAAATGCCATTACCCGAAAGATCAACTGTTGGCAACAGGCCAATGCACTGAGAGACTCAGGTGGATCAATCTACTCAGGAGGTGGACGATAACGGCTCGTCGGAAATCGACTTCGAACTTCCATTCATCGCATGTCCTGAACCGACCGGAAGCGAAGCGCTTCCGCGTCAAACTCGCCAATCTCCCGACAAATACCTTGTAAAAAGCTCCCTGGATCTGCTCGAAGCCGAGAATCTCAAATCGAAAGACCTCGCTAATGAACAACCACATCCGGCAAACGGAACCTTGCGACTACTCCGGATCCTCAATTATTCAATGGCTGCCCCGGACCGATTTCAGCCGGACTAGCACAAAGTCATTGCTATTCATCGGCACCGTAAACTCGATCGCGCCTGTGGGTCCGCTTCGCATCGCTTTATCTGTCTCCGTCAGATCACGGGTAAGCTCGCTCATGTGCGCGATTTGTGCCGCAGTGAGGTCTTTGGGCGATCCCATTTCAAGGTAAGCGGTATAGGCATCGTTCGCGTGAAATCCGGTCCGATACACCTCCAGTTGGTAAGCGGCATTTGGAGCTAGATGCGTGAACCGCAATTGCACTGGCGGCGCGGGGTGCGAGGGAATCACATTTGTATAAAAGAATCGATCACTCACCTTCTGCTCTGGCTGCTCAAAGTCCCATATCACAGCGGTTATGTCCCCGTCATTTATAGATAGCATTGCCTGCGGATCGCTCGTCGCGAGGCTTTCTCCCTGGAGCGCGTGAAGGTACTTGTAAGCGAAGTACGCCGGCTTGCGAATGCCATCGGGGTTCAGGAGCCCGAATCCTCCTTGAAGATGGAGCGCAGTTGTTTCGCGCCGAGCTCTCCGTCACGGCCGAGCACCAACCGCCGATGTGGACGCGCGCTCAACGAGCGTATAGTCAAAAACGACATCTTGTGGCACCGACATCGTAGGCGTTCGCACTGAGTCCAACAGCAAAGAGACACCGTGCTCGACCATCCTATCGATGGGTTGTTGGATCACTGTCAGTGGTGGCCAGGACTTCAGCGCCGTTGGCGTGTCATCAAATCCGGCCACGGAGAGATCGCCGGGAAGCTCCAGCCTCCGCTGTTGCGCCACCCACAGTACGCCTGACGCCATATCATCGTTGCTGGCCACGATCGCCGTCGGTCTATTCTGGAGATCGAGAATTTGTTTGGCAGCAACGCGCCCGGACTCAAAGGTGAAGTCCCCCTCTCTGGTCAGTTCGATCTGCACTGGAATCCCGGCTTTTCTCAACGCGTCCTGATAGCCGGCGCGCCGCTCCAGGCTGTCGCCGTTAGTAGGCGGACCGCTGATGAACCCGATTCGCCGATGCCCAAGGCGAATCAGGAATGTGGTCAGCTTTCGAGCCGCAGACCGATTATCAATTCGAACAGTGTTCATACTCGGCAATGGACCGGCGGCCGCAATTGCGGTTGCTTTCATTTCGGAAAGCACCGCACTTCTGGCGAGTAGCTCGGCATAAGGCGGAACGAGTAGCAGACCTTGAACACCACTGCGAGCAGCGTTCAGCACCAGCTTCTCGGCCGATCTCTTGGTTGGACTATTGCTCGAACGGACGAGCAACTGAGCCCCGTAGGCTGTACTGGCATTGATCGCAGCCAGAAGGACTTGCGCCAGGAAAGGAGTCTGCTGATCTGAATAGAGCAGAGCGATTCGGCTGCAGCCGCCGCTCGCCAGCCTGCGTGCCTCATAGTTTGGAACATATCCGGTGTTGCGAATCGCCTGACGCACCCTGGCGCGAGTCTGGTCACTGACCTTGCCGGTACCATTGATGACGTTCGAGACCGTCATCATGGATACACCCGCCTGCTCAGCAACCGTCCGAATCGTTACGGCTGCGCTGCTACGACGTCGCCCTGTCCTGTTCAGCATCACCATCGATGATCCCGGGGGATGGGGTAAAGAGATCGGGCCCTAAGGCAGAGCATAGGCAATGATGCTACCGCCGACCTTCACCTTCGGATTCTTACCACCGCCGGAGGACACCGCAAAATACTGCTTGCCGTTAATGGCATACGTCGAGGGCGTGGCAACGCTAGACGTCGGCATCGTGTCTTCCCACAGGAGCTTCCCCGTCAGCTTGTCGAACGCGCGGACCTTGTTGTCGTAGACAGTTGCGGCGATAAAAAAGATGCCCCCTTTCGTGACGATTCCCCCACCATAGTTCTCACTACCGGTGGTGGGGTCATTCAACTCGGGATAATCACCGAACGGAATCTGCCAGACATATCGACCCGTGTTGAGATTCAACGCATTCAGCGTGCCCCACGGCGTGCTGACCGCAGGGTACCCATCCGGGTCCAGGAACTTTGTATAGCCTTGGAACACATAGTCGACGTTCGCGCTGGCTTTGTCAGTTGTAGTCGCCGGCTTCGAGTTGTCATCACTGATGTAAGTCGTCAGGCCGTCGATCTGAGTCTTGCTCAGACTGCCTTCGAATCCGGGCATCCTCCCCGATCCATGGGCAATCATTTGTGCGATCTGCTGGCTCGCCATCCGCTTGGTCAGTCCAAGCAATGCGGGGAACGACGGGGGGTTTCCCTTGCGGTTGACGCCGTGGCAACCGGCGCAGGAGGCGTCGTAAATCTCGGCAGCAGAGGCCTCGCCGCTGGTCTTGTTGACCTGCGCCCGCAACTGCAGGATATAGGCTTGTTCGTTGGAGTTGATATAGAGAATGCCGGTCTCGGGGTCCCAGGCAGCGCCGCCATATTCGCCGCCACCATCCAGTCCCGGAAAGATGACGGTGCCCTCGAGCGAGGGTGGATCAAAGCGGCCACGGTTGCTCAGCGTCGCCAGGTGCGCGCGCACCGCCGCGTTGGCGGCGGGCGTGCGCTGAGTCAACGTCTCCTCCGTGAGTCGCTGACGAGCAAACGGCTCAGGCGCCGCAGGCAAGGTCTGGCGTGTCGCGAGCTTTTCGCCCGGAATGGTGCTTGGAAAACCGGAAACCTCCTGCACCGGAAATAGGTTTTCGCCGGTGACCCTGTTGAACACCCAGACGAAACCGTACTTCGTAATCTGGGCCACAGCAGGAATGTCCCGACCGTCACGGCGAACGGTGACGAGCGTCGGTGGCGTCGGTGGATCGCGATCCCACACGTCGTGATCGACGAGCTGATGGTGCCACAGGCGCTTGCCGGTATTGGCGTCAAGCGCCACCAGCGAGGTGCCAAAGAGCGTATTGCCCTCGCGATCGGCGCCGTAGAAATCCTTAAATCCCATTCCCGCCGACGCCACCGGAAGGTAGACAATGCCGCGCTCAGGATCGAGGCTCAGACCGGACCATACGTTGGCGCCATTCGCAGTCTTCCATGCGTCCTTGGGCCACGTGTCGTAACCAAATTCGCCGGGATGCGGGATCGTGTGGAAGATCCACCTCAGCTTTCCGGTGCGCACGTCATAGGCGCGAATATGACCGGGCGTCGCGCCAGTGCTACCGAGGATAATCAGGTCTTTGTAGATCACGCCGGGCGAATTGACGTTCACCGATACCGAGCGTGGATCTCGCCCAAGGTCCTGACTCAGGTCGACCTTGCCGTTATCGCCGAAACTTTTGATCAGTTTTCCGGTGTTGGCATCCACCGCCATCAGTCGATTGCGCGAGGTGAACAAAATCCGCTCATCAGTTCCGTCGGCCCAATAGCAAACACCGCGCAATCGCCCACTGCCGCTAACCGGTGCTCCCTCAGCCGGATCGTAGACCCAGTTTTGCGTGCCAGTGGCCGCATTGAGACTGAAAATGCGCCCCTTCGGAGAGGCGAAATACATACGTCCTTTGACGACGATGGTGTCCCCTTCCATGTCGTTGGTCGGGGTGCCATCACCCGTTTCAAACGTCCACGCGACCCTCAGGCGTTTGACGTTCTTTGTATTGATTTGATCGAGCGTCGAATAGTGTGTTCCGTGCGGATTGCCGTGATAAACGGCCCAGTCCGCACTGGAAGACTGCGAGGAAGGCTCGGCGCCTGTAGCGGAGGAATGGGCCTGAGCGTCAGGCCCTTGCACCCGGTTGGAGGCGAGTAATGCACACGCCACTGCAATTGCGATTCGTTTCATTGGCTCATCCTTCGTGGCGAGCGTATTCGCGTTCGCGTCACCCGCTCTTATCCATGTTCTTGGTTCCTGCGCCGCTTACTTGCCGCTGCGGAATGGGTTTCTTCGCTTATTCATGACGCAGCGCCGACCAAGAAAGTACAGAGGTTTAGCGTTAAATGCAACGCGGACTTTGCGGAACCCCCAGTCCAGCTGGAGTGAGAGACAGCAGACGAAGCCGTTGTGAAAACTTGTTTTGCTTGTCATGAGAAAGCTAAAGTGAGCGACTTGGTATTCACTCAGTGCATTGAAGTGTGTTGGTGAGCAGCGTCTGCGGATGGCAAGCCGTCGCCAAGTCGATTCCGCATTTGCCGCGGAGGTCAATTCCTCATTCGGCGATCGCGGTATGTGCGCCACCCCAACTCAGCCGTGTCGAGGCACGCGCGGACCTCCACGATTTTGTCAGCGCTGACCGGCAGACCCAACAGTACTGACTCCTCTCCTATTTGCCTCACTCCGGTGAGAATGGCCCTGATCGCAATAACCCAAGCTGCACTAATTCCTCACGCAGTGTAGCCGGATCGCTAAATCGAATCGCGTACGTGCCACTCCTTCTGGCCGCTTCCACGTTGTGCTGTAGGTCGTCAATGTAGACTATTTGCCCCGGGAGCAGCGCAACTTTTTCGCAGAAGCGTTGAAAGATTCGTGGATCGGGTTTGACCAAGTGCACCTCGGCGGAGAGGACGATTGCGCGGAACCACTGCAGAAATTCGAATCTTTTCCTCGCAAAAGGGAACGTTTCTGCTGACCAGTTGCTCAGGGCGTAGATGTGAACTTCCTGGCCCCGCAGTTGCGCTAGTAGATCGACCGAACCCGCAATCGGTCCTGCCAACATCTCGTCGTAACGCTCGAACCACGCGTCGATCATTTCGGCATATCCGGGCTTCTCGCGCTTCAGTGTGGCGCAGGCTTCCGCAAAAGTTCGCCCGGCATCTTGTTGCAGATTCCATTCTGGCGTGCAGATGTTCGCCAGAAAATATTCCATGCCGGCTTCATGGTGGAACAATTTGCGGTAAAGGTAGCGTGGGTTCCAATCGATTAGTACGCCGCCAAGATCGAACACCGCTGCCGACCGGGGAGCTGTCATATATGGTGATTTTAGCGAATGAGACAATCAGGGAGCGGATAAACGGGCAAAGCGGGCCGCCAAGATGGGGCCGGGGACAGGACAGTAAGATGGACAGTAACCGCTCTAGGAGTATGAAAAGAAAGGCATCCGGTTAGAAGGCAGCGTTCTAACCAACTGAACTACGTCCCCTCTTGCTTTTCATACGGTTAGGGCCAAACCCGCATGTTTACTGTCTATTCTTACTGTCAACCGTTTCGCCTGCTTCAATCCGTTCCACCGAATATAACCAATTTTCGGCATGAAATGGACAGTAAATGGACAGTATGAAAAACCGTCAAAAAACCATCCGCAGGCAATCGCGACGCCGAGCATCTGTCCATGCTCTGATGAATTGTAGCAGACCGAATTCAGGTCAGTACAGGTTCTGTACCATTGCGCCGCATGAGAGGCATGTTCTGGGACTACAGGGGCCCTCCGACGAGCGAATTCAAAGCGGGGCCGATGATCTGTTTAGTCGCGATGTAGTCGACGAAGAGCAACATCCATGCTTGCAAGGCCTCGATAGGACCAAGGCTCTC
>Ga0265356_1000089_pt1 | contig 15437 bp, 14 predicted proteins | sample NZE4metagenome_FD_189075 | JGI IMG/M metagenome (GOLD analysis project Ga0265356, IMG submission 189075) | Rhizosphere microbial communities from Maridalen valley, Oslo, Norway - NZE4 | ecosystem: Host-associated > Plants > Roots > Rhizosphere > Soil | place: Norway: Oslo | collected 2017-09-15
CAGCAGCGCCCGATATTTCTACGGGAACGACATCTCCCTTTGGAATTGCGCTGGCTGACGTGAGCGGAGACGGCATTCCGGATATCGTCGCAACGGATGACGACCAGTACATTCTGGTGGCCACCGGAAAAGGCGATGGAACGTTCCCCAATGCCTTGCAAACGCTCGTGTCATCAACCATAGTCACCAACGCGATTGCAACCCTCAATCCCTACAACAGCCCGGATCCATGGTCAGTCCAGGTCACGGACGTAAATGGCGATGGCTTCCCAGACCTGGTCTATACCAACGAGGGTTACGGCACGGTAGGCGTAATCTTCGGAACGGGAGCCGGCACCGCTACTGTGCCGACTTTCTATGACCCAGTCGAGTTCCCGGTCGCGGCGTATGCAAACGGCATTACCGTAGCCGATATAAACGGCGATGGTACACCGGATGTCGCGGCTACCGCGTTTACGCAGAATGATGAAGTTTCGTTGGCGACGACGCTGATCAACGCCAACGGCACCGGCGCTGCACCGAACTTCTCGTTGTCGGTGAGCGGGCAGTCCTCGCCAGCGTTCCTCAACATCGCGGATGGCGGCACGGCCACTGCGATGATCACCTTAACTCCAATCAACTTCTACAGCGGAACGGTGACGTTCTCTTGTGGCGGATTGCCGCTGGACGTGACTTGCGCGTTTGCACCTGCAACGCTGACGCCGCTAGGAAACGCACCGCTGACCACGACGGTGACCGTAACCACGGCGGCGCCGCACGGCGCGTTGCGCATGCCTGCCGGCGCGAATCCTAACCAGGGCCGGACCAGCCTGCTGGCTTGCCTGACCGGGATGGGATTGTTTGGCTTGCTGCTGTCGGGCGACTGGAAGAACAAGCGCAATCGCCGGGTGGGCATCCTTCTGGGAATTCTGGTCCTGGGAATGATGTTCAGTCTGGTGGGTTGCAGTTCTTCGAGCACGCCGGGTACGCCGATTGGAGCACAGACCATCCAGGTAACTGGAACGGGCTCTGACGGCACCACCAACGCGGTCAGCCTCACCATCAACGTGTTCTAACTGTTACTAGCTGGAAATTGAGGCGGCCGGACATCCGGCCGCCTTTTTTATTTGGGCGGGAACCCTATGGAAGTCAGACGTAAACATGCAGACGTAAGCGCGAAGGCCCGAGTTTCTTACCCTCTTCATTTTGACTTTTGACTTCTGACTTTCTGGATGCTCACCGTCCAGCAATGCGCCGGCTATGGGCACATCGACCGGGAGAGCATTGCACTCTACTCTTCTTCTTCGCGGGTGGCGCGGATCCATTCTTCCATTTGATCGAGATACTGGGCCAGGGAGCGGCGTCCCGCGGGAGTGAGGCGGTATTCGGTGCGCGGGACGCGGCCTTCGAAAAACTTCACGCAGGAAATGTATTGGGCTTCCTCGAGTTTACGGGCGTGGACGCTGAGATTGCCGTCGGTGGTCTTGAGAATGCGCTTGAGATCGTTGAAGGTGAGCGACTCGTTGGTGGCGAGAGCGCTGACGATGCCCAGCCGAATGCGTTCGTGAATCAGGCGGTCGAGTTCGGGGAGCGCGAGCACGCGCGGAGCGCGCGTGGGCCGCGGAGTTGCGGTCTTGGCGTGCTTGTCGCGCTGGCGCAGAGATAAAGATCTAGCCACCGTGCCTCCTCGCAATAAGAACTCCGAAGAGAAGGTGGAGCCCGCCGAAGCCAGCGGCAAGAAACCATGTGCCCCAGGCCGCGGGACCAAAAACGGCAAGGCCGCCGAGCACCATGAAACAAACTCCCATGACTGGAACGGCGGGCACGGAAAATGCGCCGCCGGTGATGATGCCCGCCCCATAAAGCAGCAGCCACGTGGCTGGCAGGGCCGATCGCAGGCCTATCCGGAAGAGAGAGAAAGTGAGAAGCGCGCCGGCGATCAGCGGGGGGAGAAGTCCGAGGGCCACTTTACGGCCGGGACCGGAGAAGACAGGAAGGCCACGGCGGTTGGCTTTCCAGAAAATCGAGAGCAACGCGATGGTGACGGCGAGCAGACCTTCTCCCAGCCAGACTCGCAGCCAAGCGAAAGCAGAAGGCTGGCGGGCAGCAAACCAGGCGGCGCCGAGAGCGGTCAAACCCAGAACTACCTGTCCCCAGCCCGAGACGGCGGTGAAAGCGGAGGAGCGCTCCATGGTGTCGCGGATGAAGCGCAGATCGTCGATGGGGTCAGCATCGGCCGCACGCGTGGGCAGAGGCCGAGCTTCGCGGCGAAAATGTCGGAGGCGGTGCTGGCGGGGCTCAAGCACAGAACCAGGATAGCGGGCACAGGCATGCGTGTCAAGTACTTTTAGATGCAAAGCGCGAGACGGCGAGATCCCTTCGATCGCTGGCGATGAGTCGCTGCAAGGGATTCTTCGCTTCGCTCAGAATGACAAACCGCTGGGAGCGATTCCACTGCGAGCGACAGCTAATTCCCCGTCGCATTGCTCCTCGGAATTTGAAGGTCGTAAAGACTAAAGTGACAACCTCAAGACAGGAGTTGCTGAACCGCGTCACGGCCGGAGCGGACGCAGTCGGGGACGCCGATGCCGCGGTAGGCATTGCCCGCGAGGGCGATGCCGGGGAGTTGCTGGCAGAGGCGATCGATGCGGGCCAGGCGATCGAGATGTCCGACCGTGTACTGGGCCATGGCCGATTTCCATTTGTAGACGCGGCTGAACAGCGGGTCGGCCGCGAGACCAAGAATCTGCTGCAGGTCGTTCTTCACAACAGCGATGATTCCTTCCTCAGACAAGTCCCAAACCCTAGCGGCGTTGCTCCCGGAAAAAAAGCAGCGCAGCAGGGCGCGGTCTTCGGGAGCGCGATGAGGAAATTTGTTGTGCACGAACGTGGCGGCCAGCAGGCGTTTGCCTTCGCTGCGGGGAACCAGGAATCCGAAACCGGGAGGGAGCGACTGGCGAACGGCGCGATCGTAGCCCAGCGCAACGGTGATGGAAGAATTGTATTCGATGCTGGCGAGCTCGGCAGAAAGTTCACGACTGCACATGCGCAGCAGGCTGGCGGCAGAGTGCGCCGGCACGGCCAGGATCACAGCATCGAACTCATCGGTCTTGAATCCGGCGGAAATTATCCAGCTATCCCCTTCGCGCTGGATGGCCTCGACGGGCGCGTTGGTGAGCAACGATGACGGCGTAAGGCGGGCGACGACGGCTTCGGTGAGTTGCTGCATTCCGCTTTTCAACGAGGTGAAGATCGAGCCCGTCGGTTTGTTGGAACCGAGCGCCATTTTTTTGCGCGCAGCGAGCATGGCGCGGCCGAGGCTGCCATGAGTGCGCTCCATTTCAGCGAATCGCGGCAGAACCGCGCGGACGCTCAGGTTCGCGGCTTCGCCCCCGTAGACGCCGGAGAGTAGCGGGTCGGCGAGCCGGTCGACTACCTCGGCGCCGTAATGACGTTCCACGAACGATGCGACGCTTTCGTCGTGCTCGACGACGCGCGGGGGAAGAAACATTTCCTGCGCCATGCGCACTTTGGTCTTCCAGGAAAAAAGCGGCGATGCTCCGGTGGACAGAATCTTTGTGGGGACCATGAACATCAGGCCGTCGGGCACGGGGACAAGCTTCCCGCGGAACAGGATGTAAGTTTTGCGGTCGGCATCGTTCGAGGCGATGAGCTGATCGTCCAGTCCAACAGCGCGGCAGAGATCGGCGGCCCACGGCTTTTCGCTGAGAAAGGAATCGGGACCAGCTTCGACCACGCATCCGTCGATCTGTTCGGTGAAGAGGACGCCGCCGAGGCGCGACGAGGATTCGTAGAGAACGCATTCCGCGGCCACGCCGCCGCGGATGTGTTCTTCGAGCGCGAAAGCGGCGGAGAGTCCGGAAATGCCTCCCCCGACGATGGCGATGCGTTTCATTGGGAGGCCGAATTTTCCTGCACGAAGCGAGCCAGGTTTTTCACGTTCTCGACTGGAGTTTCTGGGAGGATACCGTGGCCGAGATTGAAGATGTGGCCAGGACGTCCGGCGGCGCGACGGAGAATACCTTCGGCGCGCGGCTTCAATTCCTTCCAGTCGGCAAACAGCAGCACCGGATCGAGATTGCCCTGAACGGCGCAGCTGTGGCCGAGAGTGCGCCAACCTTCGTCAAGCGGAATCCGCCAGTCGAGGCCGATGACCTCGGCTCCGGTTTCGTTCATGGCCGGCAACAGCGTGGCACTGTCGGTGCCGAAGTAAATGATAGGCGCGCCCGTCGCTTGCAGAGTCTCGACCAGGTTCGTGACGTGCGGCAGAACGTAGCGGCGATAATCTTCCACACTGAGACAACCCACCCAGCTGTCGAAAATCTGAATCACATCGGCGCCGGCGCGCACCTGCGCCGCGGAGTATGCGGCCGCTACTGCAACCAGCTTGCCCATCAAAACATTCCAGTCGGTCGGAGACTTGTACATCATCTTCTTGGCGTGAACATAGTTACGCGAACCTCCACCTTCGATCATGTAACTGGCCAGCGTGAACGGCGCGCCGCAAAAACCGATGACGGGAACCCGGTTGGCGAAGTGTTTCGCGACCAGGCTTACAGCTTCGGAGACATAGCCGAGATCGGCGGCGCGATCGGTGCGCAGGAGGGCGATGTCTTCTGTTGTGCGGATCGGCTTTTGGATGACGGGGCCTTCGCCGGCGGAAAAATGAAAAGGCAGGCCCATGACTTCGAGCGGGAGCAGGAGATCGGCGAAAATGATGGCCGCGTCCACGCCCAGAGTCTCGGCTGCGGTGATGGTCACTTCGGCGGCGAGTGCGGGTTTTTTGCAAATCTCCAGCAGCGAATATTGCTTGCGCACGGCGCGGTATTCCGGCATGTAGCGCCCGGCCTGGCGCATGAACCAGACAGGAGTACGGTCCACCGGCTGCGATTTGCAGGCGCGCACGAAGATGGAATTGGGCGCGGACATGAACTCGCCAATGTAGCATTTTGGAAGGCTCGTGTGGGGCGGGCACTCCTGCCCGCCCCGGCCGCGCCAGCGGCCGGCCTCTGACGCCGCCCGACAACTGAAACACCAGCGAACCGCTAATGAGACGAATGTTCACGAAGGGTGCGCCGAATATGCTCAACAGCATTGCCACTGGCTCTAGTAGAATCGAACAGTAGGCTGCGGATTCCAAGCCATCGGCGCGAGCGCAGTCCGACGTAAAGCAGTCCAACGTTAAAAGATGAGCGACGTACGCCGCGGTCTGATCATCGTGAATACCGGGCCGGGCAAGGGCAAGACCACTGCGGCCATGGGCACGGCCTTACGGGCCGTGGGCCAGGGCATGCGGGTGCTGATGCTGCAGTTTCTGAAAGGCTCGTGGCATTACGGCGAACTCGACGCGGTAAAAGCATTCGGCGACAAGTTCGTGATGAAGCAGATGGGCCGCGGCTTTGTGAAGGTGGGTGCAGAAAACCCGGACCCGGAAGACGTGCGGATGGTGGAGGAAGCCTGGTCCCAGGCGGAGAAGGCGATTCAATCGGGCGCGTGGGACCTGGTGGTGCTCGACGAGATCAATTACGCCATCAGCTACGGCATGCTCGATCCGGCGACAGTGGTCGAGAGCTTGAGGAAGAAACCAGAAATGGTGCACGTGATCTTGACGGGCCGAAGCGCACACCCCACAATTGTCGAGATTGCGGACACGGTGACCGAAATGCGCCAGGTGAAACACGCGTATGAGAAGGGCGTGATGGCGCAGAGAGGAATTGAATACTGAAATCAATCGCTGACTGTTGATCGCGGATTGTTGATGGAAAGGCCCACGCGGACTGGGGTTTTAGTCAGCAATCAACAATCGGAAATCAACAATTTCTTTTTTATGGCATGGTTCAAACGCGAATCCGGCGAACTGGACACCTCCGGCGAGAAGAAGGTGAAGACGGAAGGCCTGTGGGTGAAGTGTGAAAACTGCCGGCAGATTATCTGGAAAAAAGATCTGGAAGACAACCTGAACGTGTGTCCGAAGTGCGAGAAGCATTTCCGGATTGACGCGCGCACTCGGCTGGCGCAGCTCCTCGATGACGGCGCCTACGAAACCTTCGACGGAGATCTGGTGTCGACCGATCCTCTGAAGTTTGTCGATCTCAAGGCTTACTCACACCGGCTGCGTCAGGCGCAGAAGGACACGGGCCTAAAAGATGCGGTAATCAACGCGCAGGGCAAGCTGGCCGGGCGCGCCGTGGTCGTGAGCGTGATGGAGTACGCGTTCATCGGCGGCAGCATGGGGGCGGTGGTAGGCGAGACGATCACGCGCGCGGTGGAACGTGCGGCCGACACGCGCACCCCGCTGATTATTGTTTCGGCGTCGGGCGGGGCGCGCATGATGGAAGGCGTGGTCAGCCTGATGCAACTGGCAAAGATTTCGGCGTCGCTGGCGCGGCTGGACGAGGAAAAAGTTCCTTATATTTCTTTGCTGACCGATCCAACCACGGGCGGAGTGACCGCATCGTTTGCCATGCTGGGAGATTTGAACATCGCGGAACCCGGCGCCCTGATTGGCTTTGCGGGCCCGCGCGTAATCGAGCAAACCATCCGGCAGAAGCTTCCGCCCGGCTTTCAGCGCAGCGAATTCCTGCTCGAGCACGGCATGCTCGACGCCGTCGTCCCCCGCAAACAGCTGAAACCCTATATTGCGCGCGCGCTGGAATTCATGGATGGAACAGCTGTCAGCTCTCAGCTGTCAGCGATCAGCTAAACCCGCGACGGCCATCAGAAAACCATTGTTTCGGACTCCAGTTGTTTTCGTCGAGATCTCACTGCAACCGAAACGGAATCCTGCTTTCAAATTCACAATTGCTTCGGCGACTTTTTCAGCGAGCCACGGTGCTGGTAATCTGAGGCTGAGAGCTGATGGCTGAGAGCTTCTTCACCTACGAATCCGCAGTCTCCCGCATGTTCGCGCTGGGCCACGAGCTCGCGCAAACGCCTTCGCACAAGTTCGACTTGGCGCATATGCGCGCGCTGCTCGAGGCAATGCAGCATCCTGAGCGGCGATTTCCGAGCGTGCTGATTGCGGGGACGAACGGCAAAGGGTCGACGGCGGCGACACTGGCTTCGATCCTGCACGCTTCGGGATTGAAGACAGGGCTTTACACTTCTCCACATCTGATACGGATCAACGAACGCATCCGGGTGAATGGACAGGAAGTCGGCGACGACGATTTCGCGCGGTTGCATGGGGAAGTGGCCGCCGCGGCGGAGAAACTCGTGGAGCGCGGAGACCTGCCGTGGCATCCCAGTTTTTTCGAGATGATGACGGCAATTGCGTTTGAACATTTCGCGCGGGAGAAAGTAGAGATCGCGGTGCTCGAGGTGGGGATGGGCGGGCGCCTGGATGCGACCAACGTTGTCGAACCAAGAATCAGCGTGATAACCGACGTCTCGCTCGATCATCAGAAGTTTCTGGGGAACACGGTGGGAGAAATTGCTCGCGAGAAGGTTGGGATCATCCGCGCAGGCGGCGTGGTGGCGACCCTGCCACAGCAGCCCGAGGCCAACGACGTAATCGGCAATACCATTCTCGAACTTGGAGCGCGAGGCGTGAGTGCGGTGCCTTACGTGCCCCCGGTTTCGCCGGGGAGTGGCGATTACCTCGTAGCGAGCGGAGGCAAAACAGTTCAGGCGGCCGACGCTAAGAAATGCGTTTATCAATATCCATTGAACGTGATGGGGCATCAAATTCTAGTGGAGACGGAATTGGTGGGGCGCCATCAGCTACGGAATGTGGCACTGGCAATTGCAACAGCCGAGGAGTTGAGCAAGCAGGGATTCGACGCGATCACGCCGCACACGATTGAGCGCGGAATCCGTGAGACGCGCTGGCCCGGCCGTTTTCAAGTCTTGGCGCCTCGCCCGGGCTGGTCCGAAATTGTGCTGGATGTGGCGCACAATCCCGCGGGGGCGTGGGCGCTGCGTTCTGCCCTTTCAGAGCGCTACGGGGACCGTCCGCTGCTTTTTGTTTTCGGAGCGATGCGCGACAAGGCAATCTCGGAGATTACCGAGATTCTTTTTCCGCTGGCAGAGCGGGTGATCGCCACGCGGGCCGAGAATCCGCGCTCGGCGACGCCGGAAGAGATTCAGCAAGCCGGCGCGCGGACGGGAACAGAAATCGAGCTGGCGGCCGACGCGGCTTCGGCTCTGGAACAGGCGCGGAAGTGGGCTGGGGCAATGCCGGAGAAAGTTATCGTGGTCACGGGATCCATCTATCTGGTGGGCGAGGCGATGCAGGCGCTCAAGGCAAGAGTATGAGGGTTCGTCGAGCTGGAGGTTTTCCCCTAGAATGGGAGTGTGCGGGAAGTGAACTCATCGATCGATCAGATTGAAAAGCGGCAAGTCGAAAAGCGACCGCTCGAACCGCAGCAGGTTGAGCCCCTGCAGGCTGAGCGTGCGGAGACCGCGCCGTCCGTGCCACTGCGCCCCACCCCGCATGCCATTCCCGGGATGACGCACGGCTGGTTGAGCCGGCTGCGATCATACGTGATTCTCAATACGCTCATCTGGTTCTACACGCTGGCCATGGGCGTGATCGCCCTCCCCGGCGGAATGTTCGATCGCACTGGACGCCGCCTGCACTGGTTTTCGCGGACCTGGTCGTGGCTGATCATGAAGACGATTTTGTCGCCTGTGAAAGTTACCGGCCTCGAGAAGATCGACACGACAAAACCGCACGTCTATGCCGTGAACCACGCATCGGCGCTCGATATTCCCGTGCTGTATGTGAACCTGCCATTTCAGTTTCGCATCGTCTTCAAAAAAGAGTTGCTGGCGTATCCGATTGTGGGCTGGCAGCTACGGCGATCGGGGCAAGTGTGCATCGATCAGCAGAAGCCCACCAATTCGATTGCAGCGATCCGCTCGGCCGTGAAGAGTCTGAAGGCGGGCATGCCGCTGGTAATTTTCCCCGAGGGCGGCCGCACGCCGGATGGCGACATCAAACCGTTTCTCCCCGGCGCATTTTTTCTGGCGATCAAAGCGCAGGTGGATATCGTCCCGGTGGCGCTGGTCGGAACTTACGAACTGCTGCCCATGAACACCTACCATATTAAGTGCCGTCCGCTGGAAATGCGCGTAGGCGAGCCCATCTCGACCGCGGGCATGACCATGCGCGATCTGGAAGCGGTGTCAGGGAAGGTGATGCGGGAGTTGCAAAGCCTTTACTACCAGGCGTAGCGCAGTAGGTTGCGACTTTCGCGTTATCTGCGGGAAAGCACGAAATTCACCTGAATTGTAGTTTCCACAACCATCGGATTGCCCATCAGCAGGTACGGCTTGTAACGCCATTGCTGCACCGCCCCAATCGCCGCCGCCGCTAATTCTTCAGGTCCGGAAATCACCTGCAAATCGGCGATCCGACCTTCCTTGCTGATCTCAGCCTTCAACACCACTGTGCCTTGAATGCCCGCGCGCTTGGCTTCTTCCGGGTAAATGGGGTTGACTTTATGGAGTAGAAGTCCCGTGCTAACCCCCTGCGAGACACGGACCCGTTGAGGAGTTGCGAGGTGGACTCCGTTCGCAGCTTCACCAGGGGCGGGAGGCTGGCCGGGGGCTGGATTCTGCTGGGCCACGGGCTCGGCCTCTCTCGTATCGGATACTGTGCTTGAGAATGCGAAGTCGAAGGGAATTTTTGTGGTCACCGCGATCGGCTTGCCATTCTTGATGAACGGCTTGAACTTCCATTTCTTCGCCGCATCCGCTGCGGCCTGGGCCAGAACGGGGTCTCCGCTGATGACCTCGACGCCTGTCACATCGCCCGATTCCGAAACTGAAAACTTGACCCAGACCTGCCCTTGCAGTTGCTTCTCGCGCGCTTCCTCGGGGTATGTGGCCTTTTGAATCCTGATAGGCTCCAGCTTTGTGGAATCTGAGGGCGCGATAGAGGCAGTTTGGTCCGCAGCCGGTTTCTTATCGGACTCGGGCGGAGCTTGAGGTGATTGTGCAGTCTGCGGTTGGGGGGCTTGTGATTGTGAGTCGCCACTCTGGGCCGCCGCCGAACTCGACTGTGCCCAGATCGGGGCGCAGGCAAGAAAGACCAGCGGCGTTAGTCTGCGCAAGAGCATCTCGGGGTCGAATTCTACCGCAAGATGCTTTCCATCCGTTACTCAATTGAAGATTACTTCGTTTGGAGGAGTAGCTCAAAGGCTTCCGAGGCAGAAAGCGGCCGAGCAGGTTGCTCGGCCCAACATTCAATGTTTATTCCTCACGCAGCTTTCCCGGTTTCATCGCAGCGCTGCTGATAGTAGTCGCGCCCGCGCTGGTAGCCACGCGTAAAAGCTGCTTCCAATTGCACGCCGGGATGTTGCCGCTGCGCATCTTCGAGCGCGGCGTTCATCTCGCCGGAGACCTGGTCGAACTCCACGCACCGCCTTCTCGCATGCAGCGCGGCCTCGAAGCCGAGGCGATAATACTTTTCATCCTCCGCGAAGCTCTTGCCGGATTTTGAATAGTGGCTCTCTTCGGAGTTGCGCAAGCCAAGCCACCATTGCTCACGCGCCGCGTCCACCGATTCCGCCCCGTGCATTTTCAGCTGGTCGCGGACCAGCGACGCCGACTCTTCATTCTCCGCGAGCACAATCACCACGCTCCGCCCCTGGCGCAGCGCGTCTTCATAAACAAAGATTTCATCTTCCGGAAGTCCCGTAGTGGTGGATTTCTCAAGTGTATTGCCGACAGTCGCGCCAATCGTCGCGCCCGCGGCCCCCAGAATCGCGGCGCCCAGCAGGCCCACTGCCGTAATTGGCCCCACACCGGGCACCAGCGCCACCAGCAGCGCACCCCCGGCAATCCCCACTCCGCCGCCTGCCAGCGCGCCCAGGCCTTTCCCCATGCCAGGCTGCTCGGCGGTATCCACTGGGACGGCCTGCATTTCCTTATCGATCTGATCCGCCGTGCCGGGAATCAGCAACGTGATTTTGTCTGCTGCAACGCCCGTCTTCCGCACTTCCTCCGCGGCATCTTCTGCACGCTTTCGCGCTTTGAACACTCCACTGATCGCTTCCATAAAGTTACCCCGCGTCCCAAAGGTTTTTGATGCCGGAAACAGCAATAAGGTGTTGCATGGAAAATATGCGGGACTATTCTACCCTACCCGTAACCTTTTCCCTTTCCCGCCGTTACCCTTGATGTAAGACTACTCCGCACGGAGAACTGGTTGAAGGCTCTGAGGCAAGAAGCGGACGAGCGGCTTCTGATTGAAGCAGCGCAGAAGGATCCTGCGTGCTTTGCCGAGCTTTACGAAATTCACTTCGAGCGCGTATATGCCTTCGTGGTGCGGCGGGTGGGAAACCGCGCCGAGACGGAAGACCTGACCGCCGAAGTTTTTCATCACGCGCTGGCGAATTTGCAGCGATTCGAGTGGCGGGGGATTCCATTTGCGGCATGGCTGTTTCGCATTGCGGCGAATTTGATTTCCGATCGCGGGCAGCGCGCGGGACGGGAACCGGCGGCCGACAACGCGATTGAAGTGGACTCGCTGCCCGGCAAAACAGCCGAGCTTGCAGACGTTGAACGCCGGGCCACGCTGTTCCGGCTCGTCGATACTTTGCCGGCGGAACAGCGGCGCGTGGTGGTGCTGCGCTTCGTGGAAGAAAAAAGCATCAAGGAAGTGGCGCGGGAAATTCGCAAGAGCGAAGGCGCGGTGAAGCAACTGCAATTCCGCGCTCTGACCAATTTGCGGACGCGCATGGAGGGTGCCGATGCCTAAGCGCTCTCTGCATCCGGGAAATGGCGGGCAGAAGAAAATCGAACAGCTGAACAAAGCTGTCGAGTTAATGCTGTCGCGTACGGATGGTACGGTCGGCAAAGTCGAGGCCGCAATCGAGCCACTGGTGCGCCTCGCCGCAGAATTGCGCAATTTGCCACGCGCCGATTTCAAGGCACAACTCAAATTACGACTCAAGGCGCCACTGAATTCTGAATTGAAAGGGAGAACAAATATGAGCACCGTTGCTGAACCCGTAACCACCGTACGCACCGTCGCTACTCCAAGATTGACCTTCAAGGATGCCGCGAAGGCGATCGAATTCTACGTGCAAGCCTTTGGCGCCAAGGAAACCATGCGATTTGATACCGGAGATGGCATCCCCCACGCCGAGATCACGATCGGCGACTCGTCGATCACGCTCTCCGAAGAGTGGCCCGAGGGTGGAAGATTCAGCGCGGAAACGCTGGGCTATTCGCCGGTGCAACTGTCACTCGATGTGGCCGACGTGGATGGCTTCGCGAAGCGGGCCGTGGCTGCGGGGATGAAAGCCCTGGGACCGATTCGTGATCAGTTCTATGGCCGCCGCGAGGGCAGCTTCGTCGATCCCTTCGGCTACACCTGGAACATTTCTACGGTCACGGAAGAAATGTCGGTGGAGGAAATGCACCGCCGCATGGCGAAGATGACGCGAGGCCCCGAAGGTGGACAGCTGCCCGGGCAAGAATCAGCAAAGCGGGTGGATCCGATTCCACCGGGCTTCCGCACAGTGACGCCGTATCTGATCGCGAAAGACGGGCCCGCGTTGCTGGAGTTTGCCAAGCAGGCATTCGGCGGCGAGGAGACCTTCCGCATCGTTGGGTCGGCCGGCGGACTGCACGGTGAGATCCGCATCGGCGATTCGATGCTGATGATGGGCGGCGGCATTCCCGGCAAAGAATTCCACGCCACACCGAATACCCACACACTGCACATCTACGTGGAAGATGCAGACGCGGTCTGCGCCATGGCGCTGGCGGCGGGAGCGACGCTGATCGACGAGCCGCGCGACCAGGAGTACGGCGAACGCTCGGCCAGCGTAAAAGATCCGGCGGGCAACATCTGGTACATTGCCACGCACCTCCCCAAGGACAAGGGCGAGAGCTACATCGCCAAGGGTCTGAACAATGTGAATGTCTACATGCACCCGCTGCGTGCCGAGCCCGTGATCGGTTTCCTGAAGCGCGCATTTGGAGCGACGGAGCTTTCGAAATACGCGTCGCCCGACGGCGTAGTGCACCACGCGGAAATTCGCGTGGGCGATTCCGTGGTGGAAATGGGCGAGCCCTCCGCTGAGGCCCAGGGAAAATATCCGCCCATGCCGACCATGTTCTACATGTACGTTCCGGATTGCGACGCCGTCTACCGCCGCGCCCTGACAGCGGGGGCAACGTCAATCTCCGAACCCGCGGATCAGCCTTACGGCGATCGTAATGGCACCGTGAAAGATGCGTTCGGCAATACCTGGTATATCTCGACGCACGTGAAAGACGTGCAGGGCTAATCGTCGTGCAGCACGTCGTGCAGCACGACTGGAGGATGGGGGCTGACCCTCCTTTTCGCGCAGCGACTGCGGGTGCCCAAGCCTTCGCGGTTTTCGAAGGGTGGGACACGATGCGGCCCGCACTATTGCCCTCTACGGTTGCGGACTTCCCACAAAGAGGCCTCGATACGTCGTTCCTTTTCCAACCCTCGGTTTTCGATCTCCGGGAAAGCTTGCACCTTATGCAGCATCGCTACCCAGCCTTCGAAAACCGCGAAGGCTGGGGCAACCTCACTGATGCTGGTCCCGGCAAGAAAGCTGAAGATGCGCCAGTTGCGCGAGTCGGGTGTGAGACATAGAAGTGGATATCATGCCGCCCGAGCCTCGCGGCGCTCCTCCCAATAGTCCTCAAAGCGTCCATTGAGATGAGAGCAGCGCAGCGCCAGGATGGCGTTGGCTCCCCGCACGGTCCAGAACATTCCCGATTGTTTGAGACGAGAGCCGATCACCGTCTTGCATCCCGCTTCAATCACACCCGAGCCCACAAACAAGTGTTGGCGGCGAAATTTGGGATAACGCATGCGCTCTGCATTCCTCGCGAAGTAATCGGCCTCGGTGCGAATCTTCTCGTCCATGGCGGGATTGCCGGTGTAGATGGCCCGGAGCGCGCCCACCAGTTTTTCTATTTTCCCCTTGTCCAGTAGGCGCTTCTGGTGGACCTTCATCCAAGCTTTCTGTGGGGCTTCGTCCTGGGGATAGAGTTGGCGCGCCACTGCCCACAGATGCTGGCGAGCATGGTAGAGATCGACAATCTGGATGGCCCCCGGAAAGTGTTCGGCGACTAGATTCCATATCCATTCCGCGCCGTCCCCGATCACCACCTTCTTTTTCGCTCGGCTCCAACCTCGGGCTAGCGCTTCCCGATAGATGCGCTTGCCAAACTCTTCTGCGGTTTCGATGGCCCCGGTGTAGGTGGTGGAATCCGGATCGCGGAGGGCGAAGCCTTCCTCGTCCCAGGTGGTTTGCCGGAACACACATCCTAACTTGACCTCCCGGGTATGCGCCGGTTGACCGTCGGCCTTGCCTTGCCGACCCAAAGTCTCTTTCTTCACCACCGGGACTCCGGTCCCGTCCATTTGCACATACAAGATGGGAATCGGTTCCCCGGCGATGACCAGCAGATCCAACTGCAGAGCTTTCTGGATCTCTGCTTGCTCGCGCTGGGCGATATCGCCTCCGATGGCCTCGGCGATACGCTCCACGGATTTGGTGGTCACCTCCAAACCGGCCAGTAGCTTCATCTGCTCCCGACCCTGATCGAAGGGAGCCGCTTGGCCCACCAGAGCATGCATGCGGCGCACCCCGGGAGAAAACTCCGTATGTTCGATATCCAGTTCGACATCCACCGGAAACTGGCCCACGTGACACTGGGAGCACAAATAGTAGGGACGGGCGATGCGTACCAGACCGACGATGGTCAGGATGGGTTTGCAGCGGATTTCCTGGTATTGGGCGTGATGGCCGCAGGAGCACGGCAACTGACGCTGATCCGCCTCCGGGATTTCGAATTGCAGCAGTTCACTTAAGGCGGTGGAGCCGGCTTGGTGGAGAGCGGTTCGCAAGGCCGACTCGATCGCTTCCAGATCGGTCCGGCCGTCCTGCCGGCGTTGTGCAAAGATACGGCCGAGCAGTTGGTTTACTTCCCGGGCTACTTCCTGATGGATCGCAGCAGCCGTTTTTTTTCCTGCTCGGTCCAGCCCCCACGTTCCTGCGCCACCGGGCGCAGTCGACAGATCCTGTCGTTGAGAGCGACTAGGTCCTGACTGAGCTTCTGGAACCGGTGAAACTCGGCGACTTCTTGCTGCGCCTTGCGGAGAGCGGTCGGATTGGGAAAGGTTTCCGTCACCGTCTTGCCGGACACGCGGCGGGTGAGACGAAATTGTGGATCGTGTCCCGGGTCGTTGTGTTTAGCGCAGTGGCAGGAAGGCTTGCCGCAACGTCGGGTTACGGCAGTAATGGAGCCGGGTCGCAGATCACCCAAGCGGAGGAACTCTTCCATGAGCTCGGATCGTTGGGATTCCAAAGTGGCGAGGTCATCAGACATAAGGGTCTCCTTTTCTATAGCGCAACTAGTCTGCACGTATAGAGACGTACAGAATCATGCCATAAAAAAGGGAAACCCGCTAAGTGACACTTCAAGGTCGCCCGCCC